>Ga0073934_10007141_pt1 | contig 15780 bp, 14 predicted proteins | sample LarsenN4metaG_FD_76834 | JGI IMG/M metagenome (GOLD analysis project Ga0073934, IMG submission 76834) | Hot spring sediment bacterial and archeal communities from British Columbia, Canada, to study Microbial Dark Matter (Phase II) - Larsen... ...
CGGCGCATCGGCTATGTGTTCCAGGGCGTCGGGCTGTTTCCGCACATGACGGTGGCGGAAAACATTGCCGTCACGCCGCGCCTGCTCGGCTGGGACAAATCCCGCATCGCCGCGCACGTGGACGAACTGCTCGATCTCGTCCGTCTCGACCGCAGCCGCCACCGCGACCGCCTGCCGTCCGAACTGTCGGGCGGCGAAAGCCAGCGCGTGGGCGTGGCGCGCGCGCTCGCCGCGGGTCCCCGCATCGTGCTGATGGACGAGCCGTTCGGCGCGCTCGATCCGATCACCCGCGCAGCGCTCGGCCGCGACTACCGTCACCTGCATGACGCGCTCGGTCTCACCACCGTGATGATCACGCACGACACCTTGGAGGCGGTGCTGCTCGCCGATCGGATCGTCGTGATCCGGGCCGGTCGCATCGTCGCCGACGGGCCGCCGCCGGTGTTGCTACGCCGGGAACAGGATGACTACGTGCGCGAGCTGATGGCCATTCCGCGCCGCCAAGCCGAACAACTGGGCGCGCTCCTGGCTGCCGCGCAGGACTGAGCGCGAGGGCGCATGCAGCTCCATCCGCAACTCGCCGAAGCGATCGTCCGCCTTCCCGACTACCTCGGCGGCCATGTGCTCGTCAGCATCTCGGCGCTTGCGATCGGCCTTGCGCTCAGTCTGCCGCTCGCGGTCGCCTGCATGCGCCGGCCGGTGCTGCGCCGCATTCTGCTCGCCGCTGCAGGCGTCGCGCAGACAATCCCGGGGCTGGCCCTGCTCGCGCTGTTCTATCCGCTGCTGATCGGTGTCGCCGCGCTGAGTCAGCGTTGGCTCGGCGTCAGCTTCTCCGCGCTCGGATTCATTCCTGCGGTGCTTGCGCTTGCGCTCTACAGCGTGCTGCCCGTGCTGCGCAACACGGTGACCGGCCTGCTCGGCATCGATCCCGCCGTGAACGAGGCCGCGCTCGGCGTCGGCATGACGCGGCGGCAGGCGCTGTACATGGTGCAGCTGCCGCTGGCGCTGCCGGTTATCATGGCGGGCGTGCGCACCGCCGCAGTCTGGGTGATCGGCACGGCGACGTTGTCCACGCCGATCGGGCAGACGAGCCTTGGCAACTACATATTCACCGGCCTGCAGACGCAGAACTGGATATTTGTGCTGTTCGGCTGCGTGGCTGCCGCGCTTTTTGCGTTGCTGGTCGATCAGCTGCTCGCGCTGGTGGAGAGCGGGCTGGCACGCCGCCGCCGGCGTCGCGTGGCGCTCGGCGGGTTCGGGCTTGTGCTGGTGACGGCACTCGCTCTTGTCCACGGCGCCGGGCCTCCGGCGGGTGCCTACGTCATCGGCGCCAAGCCTTTTACCGAGCAATACGTGCTGGCAGCGCTAGTCGAACAGCGATTGCAGGCAGCGGGCCTTGCCACCGCACGCCGCGAGGGCCTCGGCTCGGGCGTGATTTTTGCGGCCCTCGTGGCCGGCGAAATCGACATTTACGTGGATTACTCGGGTACCGTCTGGGTCAACCAGATGCATCGTTCCGACATGCTGGATCGGGTTGACGTTCTGACCGAGATGGCGAAGTGGCTTGCCGAGCGGCACCGCATCACGCTTCTTGGCGAACTTGGCTTCGAGAACGCCTACGCCTTGGCGATGCCGCGCCGGCGCGCAGAGGCGCTCGGTATCCACAGCATCGCCGATCTTGCGCCGCGCGCATCCGCACTGTCGATTGCCGGGGATTACGAGTTCTTCGACCGGCCGGAATGGGAGGCGATCCGGCGGAGCTACGGCCTGACCTTCCGCGAGCAGCGACAGATGCAGTCGGATTTCATGTATCGGGCCGCCGCACAGGGTGAGGTGGACGTGATCGCGGCCTACACCAGCGACGGCCGCATCGCGCAATTCGACCTTGTCGTGCTCGACGATCCGCGCCGGACGATTCCGCCCTATGATGCGATCCTCCTGCTCGCGCCGTCCCGCGCCGGCGACGCAGCGCTGATTGAGGCGCTGCGGCCGCTGATCGGAGCGATCGGGGTCTCGGCCATGCGCGCAGCGAACCTGCGTGCCGCCTACGGCACCAACGCCTCGCCCGCGCAGGCCGCGCGCTGGCTGTGGCGGGAGATCAGGAAGTAAACGAGCCGCTCGTCCCGCCGAACACGAGCACGTGAACCGAAAACATGCGTTCGGCATCGGTCCATACCGTCGCCGACGACCAGCCGGCGCCACGTGCCAGTGCGAGGAACGAGTCGACCGAATACTTGTAGCTGTTCTCGGTGTGGATGGTCTCGCCCGCGCGGAAATCGACCAAGGCGTCGCCGATACGAACCCGCTGCCGCTTGAGACTGATCAGGTGCATCTCGATGCGGGAACGCTCGGGGTTGTAGAAGGCATGATGCTCGAACGCCGCGAGGTCGAAGTCGGCGCCGAGCTCGCGGTTGATGCGCGCAAGGAGATTGAGATTGAACCTGGCGGTCACGCCTTGGGAATCGTTGTAGGCGCGCTGCAGCATTTGCACGTCCTTCACAAGATCGACGCCCACGATCAGCGTGGCGTCGGAACCGAGGATCCGTCCGGCCTGGCGCAGGAACGTTGCCGCCTCGTGCGGCTCGAAATTACCGATGGTCGATCCCGGGAAGAAACCAACGCGCGGCATTGCCCGCGTCCGCGGCGGCAATGCGAACGACCGCGTGAAATCGGCGGCCACCGCGAGCATCGCCACATGCGGATATTCGCGCTGCAACCGACCCACCTGCTGCTGCAGGAATGCCGCCGAAATATCCACCGGAACGTAGGCCGCGATTGACGGCACCGCGGTCAATACGATGCGCGTCTTCGCGCTCGAGCCGCTGCCGAACTCGATCAAGACCGCAGCGGGGGGAAGCATTGCCGCAAGATCACGGGCATGCGCCTGCAGAATGCCGATCTCACAGCGGGTCGGATAATACTCCGGCAGGCGGGTGATCTGCTCGAACAGGTCGGAGCCGGTCTGATCGTAAAAGTATTTCGGCGGCAGGCGCTTCACGCCCGCTGACAGACCGCTCAGCACGTCGGCGGCAAAGCCGCTCGCAGGAGCCGTCGCGCGGCGAAACGAAAGGGCTCGACGTGCCAGCGCGCGCATGCGGCGATCCGATCGGTTGCGTTGTGTCGGGTCTCAGGCGTAATCGACAAGCCGCAGCCCGCTGAACTGCCAGCGCGCGGACGGATGGAAGAAATTGCGATAGCTCGGGCGCGCGTGTCCCTCGGGCGTGGCATGCGAGGAACCGCGCAGCACCATCTGGTTGACCATGAACTTGCCGTTGTACTCGCCAAGCGCGCCTTCGGCTGGGCGATAGCCGGGATAGGGCAGGTATGCGCTGCGTGTCCATTGCCAGACGACGCCGAACGCGTCCTCGAGCAGGCCCGCGCGCGCGGCGACCTCCCATTCGAACTCCGTCGGCAGATGCTTGCCGGCCCAGCGGGCAAAGGCATCCGCCTCGTAGTAGCTGACGTGGCAGACCGGCGCGGCCGGATCGACCGGCCGAAGGCCAGCAAGCGTGAGCGCGTGCCAGCCGTCGTCGGCCAGACGCCAATAGGCGGGCGCGTTCCAGCCCTCGGCCTCCACCCCGGCCCAGCCATCCGACAGCCACAGTTCCGGCCGGCGATAGCCGCCGTCATCGATGAATTCGAACCATTGCCGATTGCTCACAAGCCCGCGTGCGATCCGGGCCGGGCGCAGCAGCACCTGATGCGCCGGCTGCTCGTTGTCGAAGCAGAAGCCCGGCTCCGCAAAACCGACCGTGCGGATGCCGGCGGGGAGCGACACGTCGCCATCCGCCGTTGTCGTCGCCGGCGGGCGCCAGGCCAAATCATAGGCCGGGCTGGTCGGATTCTGCGCAAACGCGTGCAGGACGTCGGTGAGGATCAGCTCCTGGTGCTGCTGCTCATGGTGCAGGCCGAGCTCGATGATCGGCGCGATGGTTGCCAGCGTCGCCGCGTCGGCCCGATCCAACAGCTCGAGCACGGCGCCGTCGACATGCGCGCGATAGGCCGTCACCGTTGTTGCATCCGGGCGCGTGATGAGGCCGCGCTGTGGCCGGGCGTGACGGGGCCCCGCCGCCACGTAATAGGAATTGAAGAGAAACGCGAAGGCTTCATCGAATGCGCGATAGCCGGGAACGTGCGGCTTGAGCAGGAACTGCTCGAAAAACCAAGTGGTATGGGCGCGATGCCACTTGGTCGGGCTCGCATCCGGCATCGACTGCACGACCTGGTCTTCGGGCGTGAGCGGCGCGGCACGGCGCTCGGTCTCCGCACGCACGCGGCGGAAGACTTCGCCCCAATGGCGCGAGAGTGTCGTGTCCGCGTTCCGGCCCCGCTCCAGTGCGGCAGCGACTCCCGGCGGCATCGTCAATTCTCCTGCGATCAACAGTGAATCTGAAATGCGCCACGCATCAACTGGCGGTGGCGGGCGATTGTTCCCCGCTCCCGGCGGGCGCGCAACCGTCGTTTGCGACATTGAATGCATGCCGCGCCGCTATGGAGGATCGAATCGCCGGGAAACCAACGACGAGCGCGGGGGTAAGACAATTTGGCGCAGCGAAGGTCACGCCCGCAGCGCGTTGCAAGGCTCACCCATGGTCATTGCCATGACGTCAGCCGGCATGGAAAGAATGGGCGCGCCGCCGATCCGGCGTGCCGATGACAACGGGGATGCGCCGTGCCGACCGTACTGAAGGTGCTCAGCACCACCGCCATGAAGACTTCGCTCGACGATATGACTGCCGCGTTCGAACGCCAGAGCGGATTTTCACCCGTCTACACGTTCGGTCCCTCCGCACGCATCACCAGGCTTGTTGCCGACGGCGAGCTGCATGACGTTGCCATCACCACCGACAAGGCGATCGAGGATCTGATCACGCAGGGCCGGATCGTCGCCGGTTCGCGCGTCGACCTCGCCCGTTCCGCCATGGCGCTCGCGGTGCAGAAGGGGGCGCCGAAACCGGATATTTCCACGGTCGAAGCGTTCAAGCGCACCATGCTGGCGGCGAAATCGCTCGGCATGAGCAACCCGGTCGGCGGCGGCCAGAGCGGCGCCAACCTCGTGCGCATCTTCGAGGCGCTCGGCATCGCAGACGCGATGAAGCCGAAATGCGTCTACGGGCCCGGCGGCCCGGCCGGGCTGATCGGCAACTTTCTCCTGCGCCGGGAGGTCGAGATCGGCATCCAGCAACTGCCGGAATTGATGGCGGTGCCCGGCATCGACATCGTCGGACCGTTGCCCGACGGCATCCAGTCCAAGACCGTGTTCTCGGCCGGTCTCGCAGCCGGCGCGGCGCAGCCCGAGGGCGGCCGCGCCCTCATCGCCTACCTCAAGACGGAGACCGCGGCCAAGGTGATGCGAGAGAAGGGCATGGAGACGCCGTAAGGGCGCGCGCGGACTGCCGTCGATGCGATCGCCTTTCCCGCGCCGCTCCGGCGGCCCGCCGCGCGTCTATCTCTGCGCGATCTGCCCGAACGCGCCTTTTTCGGCAAGCCCCTTCCACTTGGCGATCTCGCTCTTGACCCAGTCGCCGAGCTTTTCCGGCGACCCGCCGATGAAACGATAGCCGAGCTGCGCCTCGCGCTCGCGCATGTCGGGCATATCGATCACCTTCTGCAGATCGCGGTTGACCTTCTCGATGATCGGCCGCGGCGTGCCCTTGGGCGCAAAGAAGCCGTACCAGCTCGACTCCTCTCCCATCGTGATTCCGAGTTCGCTCATCGTCGGAATTTCCGGCAGCAGCTTGGCGCGCACCGGCCCGGTGACCGCGAGTGCGCGCACCTTGCCGGCGCGGATGTTCGGCAGCGAGCTTCCCATCGGGCCGAACCAGATCGGGGTGCGGCCGGAGATCAGGTCGGTCTGCCCTTGCGACATCTGGCTGTAGGGCACGTGCTGCATCCGGATGCCGACGACGTCGGAAAACAGCGCAGTGGCCAGATGCGCGGTCGATCCGACGCCGACCGAGCCGTAGTTGAGCTTGCCCGGCTCGGCCTTGGCGGCGTCGATCAGTTCCTTGACCGATTTCCAGGGCGAGGAATTCGACACCTGCAGCACCTCCTGCGAGGTGCCGATCAGGATGATCGGCTCGAAACTCTTGATCGGATCGGCGGCGGAATTGGGCGCGAGCGTCATGTTGACGGCGAGCGTCTGCGCGCCGAAGTGCAGCGTATAGCCGTCCGGCTGCGCGTTGGCCGCCGCCGCCGCGCCGATGTTGCCGCTGCCGCCGGGCCGGTTCTCCACGATCACCTGCTGGCCCCACATCTGCGACAGCTTGTCGGCGATCAGGCGGCCGAGAATGTCGATCGCACCGGCGGGCGAGAACGCGATGATCACGCGCACCTGGCGCTCCGGATAGTTCTGCGCGGCGGCGTCACGCGGCGAAGACACAAGCGCAGCGAGCGCGACGAGCAGCAGCGATGGCAGCTTCAGCTTCATGGAGCCCTCCCTATTTGATGCGACCGTTATCCCGGCCTTGCCGCCAGCATGGCCCCGCGCCCGCGCGAAATCAACGCGGACGGCCGCGGCGCCCGGCCGGTTGCGGGCCGTTTGCGCCTCCGTTACGTTTGCGCCTGTCTGATCCGTGGAGCAGAGCATGGCGGAATGGTTTGTCGCGAAGAGTTCGGAGATGAAGGACGGCGATCGCCGCATCGTCACCGCCGGCAGGCGCGAGATCGGCGTGTTCCTCAAGGACGGAAAGTTCTACGCCTACAGCAACACCTGCCTGCACCAGGGCGGTCCGGCCTGCGAGGGGCTCCTCATCAACAACGTGGTCGACATCATCAATTCCGATCGCACCTATCAGGGCCAGACCTTCGGCGATGAACTGCATTTCGTCTGCCCCTGGCACGGCTGGGAATACGACATCAAGACCGGCGAATGCGTCGGCGACCGCAAGCTGAGACTGCGCAAATACGATGTGGTCACGCGCGGCGACGAGATCTACGTCGTCGCCTGAGGGCACATCCGCACGCGAGGACACGCACCATGGACATGCCCCGCAATGACGTTCGGCCGGTGGAGTTCGACACGTTCTCGACGCCCAAGCATCTCGAACATGCCAGCGAGCAGGCACGGCAACGCAATTATCAGGACTTCCTGATCGTCGACGTGGACGCGCACCATTACGAGAACGAATCCTACGCCGAGGTGTTCGAGTACATCGAAAGTCCGGTGCTGCGCCGCGAGGCGCTCGACAGCGCCGGCCGCACCACGGGCTTTCTCAACACCCAGGTCGGCGGGCAGAGCCTGTCGGGGCGCATCGTCCGCAACAAGGCGCGCCGCCTGGAGAAGCCGCGCGCCGCCAAGCATCGCGACATCGGCATGACGCTCGACTGGATGGATGCGATGGGGGTCGACTACGCCTGCCTGTTCCCGACGCCGATGCTGTTCCTCGGCGCCCATCCGGTGCCGGAGATCGAGGCGGCCATGGCGCAGGCCTACAACCGCTGGCTCTGCGAGCGGCTGCTGGCGCACGAGCCGCGCATCATCTCGATGCTGTACCTGCCGTTCAACGATCCGGACGCCGCCTACCGCACGGTCAAGGAGTTCGGCGACAAAAAGGGCGTGGTCGGCTTCATGGTGACGTCGCCGCGCTACAAGCCGGTGCACGACAACGCCTACATCAGGACCTACGCGCTGATCGAGGAGATGGGCAAGGTGATGTCGTTCCACGCCGCCTACAATTGGGACGACCGTGCGCTCGGCATGTGCAACCGCTTCATCGCCGCGCATGCGCTCGGATTCATGTGGTTCAACATGGTGCACATGACCAACTGGGTGGTGAATGGTCTGCCCGAGCGCTTCCCCAAGCTCAAGGTGATGTGGATCGAGAGCGGGCTGACCTGGGCCTATTCGCTGATGCAGCGGCTCGACCATTCCTACATGATGCGCACCTCCGACTGCCCGCAGCTCAAGCGCAAGCCGTCCGAGTACATGCGCGAGATGTATTATTCGACGCAGCCGATGGAGATGCCGGAGGACCCTGCGATCCTGGAGGCCACCTTCAAGATGATCAAGGCGGATACGCAGCTCTGCTGGTGTTCGGACTATCCACACTGGGACTTCGACCTGCCGAGCGTGATCTACGACCTGCCGTTCCTGGACGAGAAGGCCAAGCGCAACATCCTCGGCGGCACCGCGGCCAAACTGTTCAATCTCGATCCGACGCCGGTGAAGAAGATTCCGTAGGCCCGGCGTTTCCCGAGGTCGCCTTGCTCTGCGGTGTGATGCCGCAGGCCGTCTCTCCGGGGCTGCGTCTTTGCGGCATGGAACCGCGGTGAATCCCGGAAAACGGTGGCCGCCGCATCAAGCAAGACAAGGCACAAGGGGACGCCGTCGCGGAGGCATCAGATCCGGCAAGGTGGCACCGGGATTCAGGTTCCCATCCGGCTCTTGGTTACGCCGTCCCCCACAACAGGAAAAAAGTGTCACTTATATCCAGATTAAACCGTCACCCATGTGTCCGGGTCGTACCCATTGAAATTGGTAGCGGGGGGCGGATTCGAACCGCCGACCTCCGGATTATGATTCCGCTGCTCTGACCAACTGAGCTACCCCGCCATTCCAACACTTGAAGCTGGAACAAGGCGATATAGGGAGCGTGGCGAAACACTGTCAAGCAGCGCCGGGCGGCGACTCTCGGCGCATCAGGCGCTGATGGCGCGCGCGTCCTGCGCGCCGCCCTTGCCGAAGCGGATCAGCGAGAAGTGGCCGAGCGGCGGCATCGGCCGGCGCTCGACCAGACGAATGCCGCGCCGCTCGGCCCAACGCGCAAGCCGCGCCCATGGGAACTCCGGCCGCCAACCCAGCCGGCGCGCCAGCGGCGAGAACCATCGCTCGAAGGCGCGGCGCAGGCCGGTCTCCGCCCCGATATGATTGACCAGGATGATCTCGCCGCCCGGCTTGAGCACGCGTGCGAACTCGTCAAGCGTTGCCTCCGGGTCCGGCACCGCGGTGATGACGTATTGCGCGACCACCACGTCGAACATCTCGTCCGGCAGGGCGAGGTGCTTGGCGTCCATCACCGCCAGCGCCTCGACATTGTCGAGTCCGTATTCGATCACGCGCTCCTGCGCCTTGCGCAGCATCGGCAGGGAAATGTCGACGCCGACCAGGCGGTTGACGCGCGAATAATCGGGCAGCGAGATGCCGGTGCCGACGCCGACCTCGAGGATGCGGCCCCCGGTCGGGCCGCAGGCCCGCTCCGCCGCCGCGATCGCCGCCCTGCGGCCCCGCTCGAACACCGCGCCGAAGACCAGATCGTAGACCGGCGCCCAGCGCGCATAGGCCTTCTCGATCGTGCTCCGGTCGAGCTCCGCTTCCATGTCGCCCCTCGTCCTTCCGGCGCGGTCGCGCCTATCGCGGCCGGCCGCACCCCCAAAAAGCAGCCGATTCGGTGATTGGCGGCAAAAACGCGGATGCGGCGGCGGCGAGCACGGACGCAACCATGATCGGCGCGCCCCTGCCTCAAGCCGCCTGCGCGGTCGCAGCGGCGGCGCGAATGAAGCCGCCGCCCAGCACCCGCGCCTGGCCGCGCGCAGCGTCGTAGAAGACGCAGGCCTGGCCCGGCGACACCCCGTCCTCGCCGTCGACCAGATCGACCACATAACCGTCGGCGCTCGCGGACAGGAACGCGGGCTGCGGCGGCCGTGTCGAGCGCACCTTGACGAAGACTTCGAGCTTGCCGCCCTGCAGCGCCTCGTCGAGGGTCCCGTCCCCGATCCAGTTGACGTCGCGCAGCCGGATGCGGCGCATGGTCAGCGCCTCGCGCGGCCCGACCACGACGCGGTGGGAGGCGGCATCGAGCGCCACCACATAGAGCGGCGTGCCGGTCGCGATCTTGAGCCCGCGTCGCTGGCCGACGGTGAAATGAATGATGCCGTCGTGACGGCCGAGCACCTTGCCGTCGAGATCGACGATGTCGCCCGCCGCCGCCGCACCCGGCTTGAGCCGCTCGATCACATCGGTGTACCGGCCGGACGGCACGAAGCAGATGTCCTGGCTGTCGTGCTTGTCGGCGACGGCAAGCCCGAAGCGGCGGGCGAGCTCCCGCGTCTCGGCCTTGGTCTTGTCGCCGAGCGGAAAGCGCAGCGCTTCGAGCTGCTCCGCGGTGGTGCCGAACAGGAAATAGCTCTGGTCGCGCTCCTCCTCGCGCGCGCGATAAAGCGCGCGACCGCCGCCGGGACGGGCGCGCGAGGCGACGTAGTGACCGGTCGCCAGCACCGTGGCGCCGAGCTCGCGCGCGGTGGCAAGCAGATCGCGGAACTTGATGGCCATGTTGCAATCGACGCACGGCACCGGCGTCTCGCCCGAGACGTAGCTCTCGGCGAAGCGTTCGATCACCGCCTCCTTGAAGCGGCTTTCATAGTCGAGCACATAGTGCGGGATGCCGATCCGGTCGGCGACGGCGCGGGCGTCATGGATGTCCTGCCCGGCGCAACAGGCCCCCTTGCGGTGGCTGGCGGCGCCGTGGTCGTAGAGCTGCAGGGTCACGCCGACAACGTCATAGCCCTCGGCCTTCAGCAGCGCTGCCGTCACCGAGGAATCGACGCCGCCCGACATGGCGACGACGACGCGCGTATCCTGCGGCCGGCCTTGCGTCTCCAGGCTGTTGAGCATTTGCGGTGCGGCTTGGGCCGCGCTCCAGAGGCTGTCGCTCACGAGGGTTCGGTCCTTACTATAGGTGGGGACTGCGGCGACGCAATGTGCCTGTCGGGGCGGGCAATTGTTGCCCGGCAGGCAAAGCCCGGCGCCGGCGCGGGACCCGTGCACATTGGCAAGCCCTTGAATCGCAACGCAATTGCGAATGTGGCGGATGGCCCGGGGATTGCAGCGGGGCGGGCGTCCAGCGCTCATCGGATGAGGTTGTCCGTGCATAGCGTCGCGTCCCAGCCGGGTGCCCTTGCGCCAGCGCACCCGCCCCATCCCGCAGCGCGCGTCTCCGCCGAGCCCAATTCCAAGCCGTCTGCTGCGACGCCGTTTGCGGAACTCCTGGAAGCGGGCCCCGCCGCAGAGCAACAGCCCGCCGCCCGCAAGCCACAGCCCGAGAGCCGCCGCAACACGGCATCGACGCACGAGTCGCGTTCCGACAACGCGCAGGCCACGCACGGCAACGAGGCAGCCAGCGACGGTCGCGAGACAACCCAGGCCGCCGAAGACACGTCGCAGGAGCGCTCGGACGCCGCTGCGACCACAGGCGAAGTCGAAGGCGGCGGCGACGCGCAGTCTGCGTCGACATCCGGCACCGAGCGCGAAGGCGAACAGGCGCGCCCGGCGGACGGGCCCGTCGACCCGGCATCGCTGCCAGCCGACCTTGCGACGCCAACCTTTGTTGTGACGGAGGCCGCGGCTCCGCCCACCCCGGCATTGACGGCAGCCGAGGCGGCCACGATCCAAGGTGCGGCCGCGCCGGCCACGCCACCGCCGACGGATGTGCCGGGTGAGTCATCGGCGCCGGCCCCTGCCGGGAACGGCGAGGCGAAGCCCGCCTCGGCTCAGGCCAGAACGCCGGCTGAAGCAACCGCCACGGGCAAGCCGGACGTCGCGGCTCCACGATTGGAAGGGGGCGGTTTTGGTGGCGGGGAGCACACGGGTCAGGATGCGGGGTCGAAGCAACCGCGCCTCGCCGACAGTGGCAACGACGCCAAGGGTCCGGAGACGTCCGGCCGGCCGCAGCACAGGCCCGGCGACGACGTCGCAGCGTTCCGGCTTGCCGACGCGGCCCAAGCGGCCAAGGCAAGCGACACATCCACCGTGGCGAGGAGCGGCGTGGAAACGCCGCAGCCTCTTGGACCGGCGACACATCCCCTGTCACCGACCGGGACGGCCGGCATCGCCGGCACCACCAGCGCGGCCGGCGCGGCGCATGCGCCGGCCGCCCCGCATGCTCCGGTTCCGCTGGCGGGGCTTGCCGTCGAAATCGCAAGCCAGGCGCTCGCCGGCAAGCATCGCTTTGAAATCCGGCTCGATCCGCCCGAGCTAGGCCGCATCGACGTGCGCCTCGACGTGGATCAGGACGGTCGCGTTACCTCGCGCATGGTGGTCGAGCGGGCGGAAACGCTCGACCTCTTGCGCCGCGACGCGGTCCAGCTCGAACGTGCGCTGCAGCAGGCGGGGCTCAAGACCGCCGACCATTCGCTCGAATTCTCGCTGCGCCAGCAGGACAGCGGCCGCGACCAGACCGCGGACGGCCGAGCCGCGTCGCTCGCTCTTCCCGAAGACGATCCGGCCCCGATCGAGGCGCTCAGGCAAGGCTATGGCCGCTTGCTCGGGCTCGGCACCGGCCTCGACATCCGCGTTTAGGGAGGCTTGCAATGGCGATCAACAGCGTTCCGACGACACCGATCACCGCCGCGACCACGTCCCGCGCCACCAACAATTCCGTCGGCGTGAGCGAGAACACCATCGCCGGCAACTTCCAGACCTTTCTCCGCCTGCTCACCACTCAGCTCAAGAACCAGAATCCGCTCGATCCGCTCGACACCAACCAGTTCACCCAGCAGCTCGTGCAGTTCGCGCAGGTCGAGCAGCAGCTCAAGTCCAACGACCAGTTGGCCAAGCTCGTCGCGCTCGAACAGGCCGCGCAGCAGTCGTATGCGCTCGCCTTCGTCGGACAGGTCGTGGCAGTGGACGGGACGACGGCTCCGCTCGCCAACGGCAAGGCCACGTGGAATCTGTCGACCGGAAAGCCGTGCGTGGCCACCATCAACATCAAGGATGCGAACGGACAGACGGTCTATTCCACCACGCTGAACATGAATGCAGGCCAGCAGCCGTTCGTCTGGAATGGCCGCGACACGAACGGACAGCAACTGCCGAACGGAAACTACACCATCAGCGTCACCGCCGTTGATGCCAACAATCAACCGGTACCGGTCTCGGTCGAGATCGAAGCGCTGGTGGATGCGGCCGACCTGTCCAAGGTTCCGCCCGTGCTCACGATTGCAGGCCGCGATTACACCGTGGACAAGGTCAAGCGCGTGATCCGGCGCGCCTAGTTGCCGGTAACGCTTCGTTCATTTCCGGGTTTCCGATCACGGCCATCGATCTTGGCCATGCCGACGTTCCATCGGAAATCACCGCAATGCCGACGCATAAAATCTTGCGGCAATTCTTGCCCAATTGTTCCGCGCGCTTAGCCAAATCTTAAGCGGCCGGGGATAGGGTCAGGCATCGAGTGAGTCAGTAGTCGTGAGTGGTATCGATGACTGAACCCCACCGCCCGAGGGTCAAGTATGTGATCGGGCCCGACGGCAGTCCGTTGACGATTGCGGACCTGCCGGCGCCGGGTACCAAGCGTTGGGTCATCCGCCGCAAGGCCGAGGTGGTTGCGGCCGTGCGCGGCGGCCTGCTCTCGCTTGAAGAGGCCTGTGCGCGCTACACATTGACCGTCGAAGAGTTCCTGTCCTGGCAATATTCGATCGACCAGCACGGTCTTGCCGGCCTGCGCACCACGCGTATCCAACAGTACCGCCAGTAGCGCGCGGCCCCAACGGGCAACCATGCGCCGGCCCTGTGCCGGCGCATTGCCTTTGCAGCCGACCAAGACTTCGCCGCATCAAGACCCAACATGCGGCGGGAACGACGCCCTTGGCATGGCCGTTTGCTCCAGGACCCAGCGTGCAAAGGGAGTTGGCCATGCGACTTGCTCTGTTGACCGGACTTGCCGCGGCGGCGGGCCTTGCCGGAACCGGCGCGCAGGCGCAATCCGTCTATGTGGCAGAGACGGCGCCGCAGGTGACCATTGTCGAGACGTCCCGCCTCGTCGCCGCACCGCGCTATGTCATCGTGGATCCGATTGATGTTGCGGTTCCAGGCACGCGCTATGTCGTGCTGGAGCGATCCAACGGCTATGTCGTTCCCACGACAGTCCGGCGGAACACGGTGATCGTACGCCCGCCGTCGGCGCCACCTGCTTATGTCGGATACCGCGACGTCCACGCTCGCGACGCCTATGCTTACGTTCCGGTGGCGCGTGCGGTCGAATCCGATCATGTCGTGGCAACCTCGTGCGCCATCGACGCCGACGGCGTGGCGCGCTGCTTCTGATCAAGGGCGCGAGCCTGCCGGCCGGGATCAGCGGCGGTCATCGGTGGCGAATCCGCACGGGCGCAGCACGCCTGCGCGGAACCCACGTCTTCGCGCAAGCATTGGCTCGATGGCGGCCATGGCCGACCGGCATCGGATTGGCAGGAGAGTCCCGATGAAACCGCCGGCACAACATTCCGGTCCCCTCCGGGCGGCGCTCGCGGGCGCGGCAGCGCTGGCGCTCGCCGCACCGCAGGCTCTCGCTCAGCAGGGCGCGGAGCCAGCGGCCGCGCCCGTGCAGCTGACGGCGGAACAACGGCACACGGTGAAGGAAATCATCATCAAGTCGCTCAAGGTGGAACCGCAGCAGGCCGACGTTCCCATGCAGGTGGGCAGCGTGGTTCCGCCGGGCGTGCCGCTGCAACCGATTCCGGTTGAGGTGGCGGTCAAGGTTCCGCAGCTTCGAACGCATTCGTATGCGGTCAAGGACGATACCGTGATCATCGTCGATCCGCGCAACAACCGTATCGCAGAACTGGTCAAGTAGCCGACCTGCGCGCACTCGTTGTTGCCTTACGGGAGCGCAGGCATGGCGCCACAAGGGCGTGCTTTCGCGCGCTTCAGCATTAACCGCGCGGTAACCATAAGCTGGGCAATTCTTGCCGGGTCAGGCGCATCGGCGCCGATTCCGAGGTTCCCGTGCAAGCCTTCGCAGCGTTCGTCAAGACCCTGGGGCCAACCCGCATCATGGCGATGGGCGCGGTCACCGCCGCGCTGATCGGCTTTTTCGCCTATCTGATCGTGCGCGTCACCGCGCCGCAGATGGTTCCGCTTTTCACCGAACTGTCGATCGAGGACTCCTCGGCCATCATCAAGGACCTGGAGCGGCAGGCGATCGCCTACGAGTTGCGCAACGAGGGCACGACGATCCTGGTGCCGAAGGAGCGCGTAACGCGGCTGCGCATGAAGCTCGCCGAGGGCGGCCTGCCCAAGGGCGGCGGGGTCGGCTACGAGATCTTCGACAAGTCGGACGCGCTCGGCGCCACGAGCTTCGTGCAGAACATCAACCACCTGCGGGCGCTTGAAGGCGAGCTGGCACGCACCATCCGCGCCCTCGATCGCGTGCAGGCCGCGCGCGTGCACCTCGTCCTGCCGGAGCGGCCGCTGTTCTCGCGCGACCGCGCCGAGCCGTCCGCCTCGATCGTGTTGAAGGTGCGCGGGACGCTCGAGCCGCAGCAGGTGCGGGCCATTCGCCACCTGGTCGCCACCGCGGTCAACGGACTGAAGCCGCAGCGGGTTTCGGTCGTGGACGAAGCCGGCCGGCTGCTCGCCGACGGCAGCGCCGACGATTCGCCGGCTGGCGCGTTCGCCGAGGAGCGCAAGCTCGCCTTCGAACGGCGCATGCGCGAGCAGGTCGAGGCGATCGTCACCTCGGTCGTCGGCCCCGGGCGCGCGCGCGTCCAGCTCACGGCCGACTTCGACCTCAATCGAATCACCCAGACCTCGGACAAGTACGATCCGGAGGGGCGGGTGGTCCGCTCGAGCCAGACGCGCGAGGAGATTCTTGGCGGGGCCGATTCGAGCGGCGGGCCGGTCTCGGTCGGCAACGAACTGCCCGGCGCCGCCACACGCGGCGCGGAGGCCGCGGCACAGCCGCGCGATCAGAACCGCAAGACCGAGGAGATCGTCAACTACGAAATCTCCCGCACCACCAAGACCGAGGTGATCGAGGCCGGCCGCGTCAACCGCATCTCCGTCGC
>Ga0073934_10007142_pt1 | contig 15777 bp, 6 predicted proteins | sample LarsenN4metaG_FD_76834 | JGI IMG/M metagenome (GOLD analysis project Ga0073934, IMG submission 76834) | Hot spring sediment bacterial and archeal communities from British Columbia, Canada, to study Microbial Dark Matter (Phase II) - Larsen... ...
AGATCCTTCACCCGGCCGAAGCGGTCCACCCCGGCGTAGATGTCCCCCGTGTCGGGATCGTTCCCGCCGCTGAGGTCCACCAGCGTCATCCGCAGGTCCGGCTCGGGACTGTCGATTTCGACCACCGCCCCCAGCCCCAGGTATTGGTACTCCGCCAGATGCGTGGCGTCGTCGTCCACCAGCGCGGCGATCCGGGACAGCCGGTCGGCGATCCCGCCGGCCATGCCGTAATCGAACGTCAGCGCTCGCCCGTTGGGATACACGAACGACGTCCCCCGCACGGTGTTCGTCGTGCCGTTGGCGTACGCGGCCCCCACCTGCGGCGTCGAACCGGTGTTCACCGCGCCGCCGTGGGCCTGCCAGGTACTCGTCCGCTGCCCGAAATCATTGTACTGGAACTGGACCTGGTTCAAGACGGCGGGGGGCGGGTCGCCGCCGATTTCGGACGAGTTCCACGACGTAAGCGTGGACGGGAGGCCCCGGACGTCGTAGGTGGCGGAGAGCCGGCGGACGGCGCCGTCGATCCCTGTCCCCAGGCCGTTGACCCGGTCGTGGATCAGCCGGCCGAGGGCGTCGTAGTCGTAGACGTGCTGCGTGTTGTTCTGGTCGAGGGCGGTGTAGCGCTGCCCTTGGCGGTTGTAGGTGAAGGTCACCCGGTCGCTGGAGCCGGTGGAGTCGGGGAAGGCGATCGCCCGTAAGAGCGTGCTGGTTGCCACATCGGAGTTCGAGAGCGTGGTACCGTAGGTGTACGTGGTGGTCTGGTTGCTGGGGCCGTTGACGGCGGTGAGCGTGGCCTGGAGACTGTCCGGCGTGTAGGTGAACCGGGTGGTGCGGTTGACGGCGTCGGACGGCGGACAGGTGTCGGACGACGAACTGCTGCTCGACGACGAAGACGACGAGGAGCTGCTGGACGAGCTGCTGTCCTGGTAGTTCTCGATGACGGTGATCCGCCGGCCGGCGGCGTCGTACTCGACCCGCACCGCCATCCCGGCGGGATCGGTCGCCTGCAAGGGTTTCCCAGCGTCGTCGTAAGCCATCAACGCCACGAGCACGGTGTCGGACGAAGCGGGGATCAGGTCGGGCCGGGAGAGCGCACTGCCGCCGTTGGTGCCGTAGTTGGCCACCGCCGCCGAGCGGCCAAGGGCATCCGGATACTGGGCCACGTAGGTCACGCGGGCCTTGGGGTTCGTGGACGGGTTCTGCAGTTCGCCGAGCTGCGTGTCCGGCGCGTTGTGGTACCGCTGCCGCTGCCGGGCGGCGACGACGTTCGAGGCGTCGTCGTAGTCGGTCTCGGCCTGTTCCAGGATCACGTCGGCGGTCACGGTGTCGGGCTCGCCGTCCCCCAGCGGATCGCTCGTGGACCCGTCCGGGTTGTAGCCGGCGAACTGTTTCGTCACGCGGCCGAGGGAGTCGTATGCGAGCTTGGTGAACAGGCTCGATCCGGCCGGGAGCGAGGCCAGCACGTTGCCGCTGGCGTCGTACCAGGTGTTGTCTGAGAGGCTGTTCCCCACCGTGCCGGTGTTCGGGTCGACCCCGTAGCGGATGGTCCGATAGACCCGGTTGCGGGCGTCGAACTTGGTCTCGCTGCGGGCCAACAGGTTCCCGGCGGCGATCGTGTTGTACCGCTCGGCCTGGATGACCCGGTCGAGGTTGTCGTAGGTGTTCTTCTGGTACAGGTCGATCGGCCCGTCGATGACGGTCCGCCGGCCCCGGAAGTCGTACGCGAAGTCCGTCACGCGGGTCTGCGTGTCGCTGGCGTGCTGCGTCTGCTGCGTGAGATAGCCATCGCCCCCCGCTTCGCCGTCGTCGTATACGTTCTCGGTGACCAGCACCATGTTGTTGTTGGGGTCGAGCCCGCCCCCGGTGGGGTCCTGGTCGGTGGCCCCGGAGTCGTTGGTGCCGACGTAGACCGCCGTGACCCGGCTCTGGACGTCGTACACCAGGAACGTGATCGTGCCGCCGGGGGTGACCGTCCGGTTGCGGCGCTTCATCACGTCGTAGCCGTAATCGGTCTGGTCGTAGTTCGTGCCGGAGGTTCCTTCCCCTTCGCCCGGAATCGTGTGGTAGACCCGCATCGAGGCGGCCAGGCAGCAGTCGGTGTACTGATGCGTGGTCCAGCGGAGGTAGCTGGTGCGCGGGAACGCGGCTTCCCCGCCGCCGGCCTCGTCGATCACCTCCGCCAGCGTGCCGTCGGTGCCGGGGGCGCGGGCCACGATCTGCTCGTTGATCCGGCCGTCGGCGTCCATCTTCGTGATCGAGACCGGGTTGACCAGCGTGGCCGCGCTGTCGGCGATGGACCCCTGGGCCGAGTAGGTGACGTGGTTGACGTCGTCGTAGACCATCCAGGTGGCTCGGCGGATCGGGGTGGCCGTGCCGCTCAAGTCGATCGTATGCACGGGGCCGAGCGTTTCGGTGACCCGCCCCTGGAAGTCGCTGGTGAAGTCGGTGACGAGGTTCCGGCCGCCATCGGCGGGGGTGGTCCAGCCGGCGGGGGCGTCCTCGTATTCGGAGACGTCGACGTCGTCCACCCGCTGCGTGACGGCGGCCGTGGCGATGTCGTAGCTCCAGCGGGTGAGGTAGCCCCGCTCGTCCATCCGCCAGGTGCGGTTCCCCAGTTCGTCGAACACCTCGCGCAGCGTGGCGGCGACGCCGGTGCCGTTCTGGTCGGTCGAGACGACCGGGAACGTCGTCACCCGCTCCTGCACGGCGCACTTGCCCGAGTAGAACGTGTAATCGAACGACGTGACCTGCGTGAGCGACTGGTTGGCCGCGTCCGGGTAGACGATGATCTGCGAGGTGAACCAGACGCCGGTGGGCGTGATCCCGCCGGAGGAACTGCTGGACGAGCTGCTGCTGCCCGGTCCGCCGCACTGGATGTACGTGAACTCCCGGAGCTTGACGGGGGTGCCCGCGGTCCCCTCCCGCGCCCACTCGCAGGACAGGTACTGTGAGAATAGGTGGTAGTCGTACTCGTAGATCAGGCCGGCGTCGCTACGGAGCACGACGTCCAGGTCGGGCGAGGCGTCGTTGTAGCTGACCACGGCCGACGGCAGCGCGTGCCGGACCAGCCAGCCCAGGATGCCGGTGTACTCGTAGTAGTCGCACCACTCGTTGTCCCCGTCCTTGTGGACGAACAGCATCGGCTTGCCGGCCCGGTTGGTGTAGACGATGTTCTGCGTGCCGTCGGGAAGCGTTTCGGTGGTGCGGAACTGCCACTCGCGGTAATCGTCTTCGACGATGCCGCCGAACTGATACTCGTACAGGTACGTCTGTGAGCCCCCGCGGACCCGTTCCTTGGTGCAGCGGCGATGGCTGTCGAACTCGAAATAGTAGTCGGCGTACAACGCGACGATGCTGTCGGGGGCCGTGAACGGGTCGCTGACGTTGGGATCGGCCTTGAGCCGCTCGAACGAACCGGGGAGCAGCACGTACTTCGGCAGGTGCGCCTGGACATTCTGATGGTCGTAACTGGCCGGGATCTCCGATCCGCCGCCGCCCCCGCCGGAACCGGACGAGCTGGAGGAACTGCTGCTGGAACTGGAGGAACTGCTGGACGACTCGGGGACCCAATACCGCATGTAGGTCGTGCCGGTGTCCTGCCACTCCGCGCCGACGAGCACCTGCGTCGTGGCGGTCTTGAGGTCCTCCTCCATGCCGTACTGTTCGTCGGCCTCGTAGTAGGTGTAGAGCACCTGTTGCTGACTGTCCCAGCTTCCCCCGTTGATCTGTCGCCGCAGCGCGACCTGCGACACCAGCTGATCGCCAGAGTCGCCGTTGTACTGCAGGACGTACTGTTCCGTCGCCGAGATCCCGCCGGAGGTCGCCGCCCGCTCGATCGTGGACGGATACTGCCCCGACTGATGGCCGAGGACGTTGACCGTCGCCCCGTTGGGGGCCACGTAGTTCAGGAACGCGCCGGTGTCGACATCGAAGCTCTGCTGGCTGCCGTCGCCGAAGGCTACGTTCATGTTGCTGTCGAGTTGCGTCGGCGTGTCGAATTCGCCGGTGTACCCGCCGCCGCTAGCGTCGAACGTCGTCGCCGTGCCGCCGCCGGCCGCCATCATCGTCACCTTTTCCTTGAGGCCGAACGAAGGGAGCTTGGTGGAGTTGAGGTAGCTCAGAAACGGCGTGTGCGGGGACTGCCAGTTGTACCCGCCCCCCATCGTTTCGTTGAGGTTCTGCCGGCTGGCGAAGGCCCGGCTGTAGCCCCAACCCGTGCCGAATCCCCGCGAGACGAGGTCGTTGCCTTTGAGGATCACTTCGCCGGTGGCGTAGATGACCGGCTGTCCGCTCTGCGTCGGCGGTTGCCCGTTGGCGTTCGTGTTTGGCGCTCCCGAGGCAGGCGACGGATTGCCCGGTTCGGGGCCGCCGCAGCCGCACGGCACGCAGGCGCACGGCGGATGATAAGGAGGCTGGATCGGCTGCTGGGGACGTCCGGTGGCGACCGTCCCTCCGGGAAAAAAATACACTTTCACCGGGAGTACGCCGGGGGGATCGCAACACTCTGTTTGCTCGTTGCCGGCGATAATTGCGATACCGGGGCAGAGTTGGCTGAGATATTGTTCCAGCCCAAAACAGTCCGGCCAATCCCCGCTCAGCTTCCAGTAATTGTTCGGTGACACGAATCCTGCGTACGTGAAGTCGACCGTCATGTTGCCTGCGCCGGGATCGATCGTGGACCAGCCGGTCCCGCCAAAATCCATCGTCGTGCTGGCGATCTTCGGTTGGGGGCAGGTGGGATACTCATTTTCCATCATGCCCTTCGCCTTCGAGGGGGCCGTGCGCGAAGCGTACGGAACAGGGCACATGGCGTAAGGGAGATGCGGCATGATGGCGGTCCTGAATTGAGGATCATAATTGGAAACGGGGTTGAAACTGGCTCATCGCAGGTAAACAGCAGTGGCTACGGATCGCGCGACGGTCCCGTGGACCCTTCTGACGGTAGGTCGTCGACGGCTGGCGGCCATTTGGCCAAGGGGCAGCTTTCCGAGGCCCACCACGCTTTCTCACGGAGATAGCACCCGCAAGTGACCTCCCGGCAGATGAAGTCCGTCGTGTCGCACGACGGGCACCCGGCGCAAACGGCCAGTCGCGCGTCGAACGTCGGCGGATCGACCTTGCGCAGGCCATCCGCCAGATGGCGAGCACCGGCCAAGGCGAAATCGAGTCCGCGCCGGACCAGTCCCGGGCTGCTCGGCTCCATGCTGCCGGAGGCGACGAACTGCCCGGGCCCTTGACCCTGTTCCCAGGCGGCGAACAGGGCCGCGTGCCGCTGGCACAGGCCGTGCAGCATCTCGGACTTGTAGCATTCGTGGCGGCTGCACCAGCCAGGTTTCGTACAGGAGCAGGCGGTGGTGGCCTTCATCGCACGGCCTCCGCACACGGGCTTGCTGACTCGGTCGAGCGAATCCGATCCACCAGCCGCGTCGTCGAGATTTCCGACGTGGCGCCCAGCCGGACGACCCGGCCACCGTAGGCTTCCGCGACCTCCCGCCCGACGATCTCGGTGGTGGTCCCACCTTTGACGAGGACGTCCGGCCGCAGCGCATGCAGCAGGCGATGCGGCGTGTCATCGTCGAACACGATCACGTGATCGACGCAACCGAGGGCGGCCAGCATCCGGGCGCGGTCTTGTTCGTGGATGACGGGCCGTTCCGGTCCTTTGAGCTTCCGGACACTGCTGTCCGAATTGATGGCCACGACCAGGATGTCTCCGAGCGCAGCCGCCTCCTGCAGCAGCGTGACGTGTCCGACGTGGAGCAAGTCGAAACAGCCGTTGGTGAACACGACGGAGAGGCCGGCTTGGCGGTGGGCGTGGACGAGCTGCTGCAGACGGTCCAGCGGCACGACCTTGTCGTCGTGGCGCAGTCCCTTGAGTTCGGCGGCGATTTCCGCCCGCGTCACCGGCTCGACGCCGAAGCGTTCGACTTCCAGGCCGGCAGCCGCGTTGGCCAGTTCCAAACCGTCGCGAAGCGGAAGTTGCGCTGCGGAACTGAGACCCAGCACCGCCAGCACCATGTCCCCCGCGCCGGTGACGTCGCAGATCGTGCGGGGTCGGCACGCGACGATCCCCCGGTCCGCTTCGGCAGCGAAGGCCAGACCATCCCGATCAAGGGTGACCACCACGCTGGCCACTTGCAGCCGGCGGAGAAACTCATCGGCGGCGGCCAGGGCGGCTTCCGATCCGTGGAGTGCCCGCCCCGACCAAACCTCGGCCGCCAGCCGGTTGGGCGCGATCACCGTCGCGCCGGTGTACTTTGCAGCGTCGGACTCCCGGCTGGGATCAACCAGCACCGGAATCCCGGATCGCCAGGCGAAGTCGATGGCATAGCGGACGAGCGCCGGCGTGCAGACTCCCTTGGCGTAGTCGGAAATCAGCAGCGCGGCACAGCCCCCGAGTTGAGCGCGGACCTCCCGTTGCAGTTCCTGTTCGATCTCCGCGGGAAGTGGGTCGCAGCACTCGTGATCGACGCGGAGCAGCTGCTGCGGCTGTTTGTGGGCGCTGCGCCCCACGAACCGCTGCTTGACGGTGGTCGGACGGTCGTCGAGGGCGACTACACCCCGCTGCTCGACGCCGAGATCATTCAATAGCCGCCGCAACGTCCGGCCGTCCCCGTCGTTCCCCACGACGCCGACAACGGAGACTTCCGCCTCCAGCCCTCGCAGGAACGAGGCTACGTTGGCTGCGCCGCCGGGGCGGACGTCGTCTGACTGACTCCGCAGCACCAGCACCGGCGCTTCGGGGCTGACCCGTTCGGCGTCCCCTATTGTGTAACGATCCAGCATCAGGTCGCCGAGGACCAGGAGGCGGGGATGGCCCCAGCGCTGGAGAGCATTCGCGAGCAGGTTTGCGGACATAGGGGGTTCTCGATTCCCGTTCGGTCCAATGGCTGTGTCGTGTGTTGCTTCTACCCTACGGGGAAATGTCGCGCGGATTTTTCCAAGTCGTATCCCGGCCGGAACATCCATTCCGAGAGAGGCAAAGTCGGTCGTCCGGCTCCATGACCAGCCGCCGGTCGGGCCAGCGGTCCCTGCGGGTGATGAGATCGGTCATGGTCCGCCTCCGTTCGCGACTGCAGCTGTCAAGGGGTTGGTCACGAGGACGCGCACGCCGTTGTGCGCGTCGGGAATCACCAGGGACAGCCAGCGGCCCTGCGTTTCCCTCAGGAACTGGTCGCAAGCCGATTGCACTTCGGGAATGCCCAGCACATCGTCCACGAGGATCACCCGTGGCTGCAGACGGTCGGCGAGCCGCAGATCCGCCAGGCACCCGGCCAGACTGTGATCGCCGTCGACGTGGACCAGGTCGAAGGCGGATTGATCGGGATCGTGACGAAGCTGCTCCCCGTAGGCCGCCGACGTCATCTCCAGCAGGACGGCCTGGAACGGCGCCAACAACTCGCGCGCGTGGTCCAAGGCTCCGCGGAAGCCCCCGTGCATGTCACCGTTGTTGTCGATGCCGACGTAGCTGGCCTCGGGGCAGGCCGTCAGGAACGCCAGGGCCGAGTAGCCGGCGCGCACGCCGATTTCCAGGATCGATCGGGGCCGGATCAGCCGGGCCAGCGCGAACTTGACCTCGTAGCACGGTCGCCAAGTGGCAGGGGCCGGTTGGTCCTGGGGGTGCAGACGCGGTTCGAGCACGCTCCAGAAGGGGCCGGTCGCCGCGGCGTCGAGTCTTGAAGTCAGCGGAATCTCGGCGGACGACGCGGCATCGGGTCGCTCCCCGCAGTCCGTTCCCTCTCTGGTGCTTGACACAGTCTCGGGAGGGGGACTTCCCGGCCGGGTCTGCTTCCGCGGATTCGACAGCCAGAACAGGCCGAACTCCCCCTCTTTGAGGATCCGCAAATCCCAGTCCCCGAACCGCTCCCGGACCAGCTCATCGAACCGTTCCCGGCCGTGGTATTCCCCCACAATCAGCCCGATCCGGTCCAGTGACGACGTGTTCCGCAGTATCGAATACTCGCTCCCCTCGCAATCAAGCTTGAGCAGGTCGATCCGGTCGGCTCCCTGCTCGCGCAGGATGTCTTCCAGACTCAGCGTGCGGATCGGCCGCAGATCGGCCCAATACCCCGATTGCTTTCCTGTCTGCGGCCCGCTAGCGACTTCCGCAGCGGCTTGCCGCCGCTGGAGTTCCTCGCGGGACAGGAGGATACTTCCCCCCGTCGAGATGCATTCCGGATAGACGGCGTTCAAAAGAGCCACATCCGATTCGTACGTCACCGCCCCCTGGACGACGGTGGCGATTCCCCCCAGGTTCCGCTCCAGCACCGGGATGTTCTCCGGACAGCATTCCACGGCCACGATCCGTGCGTCGGGAAAGCGCTGCGCTAGCCGCTTGCTGAAGCAGCCGATGTGCGCCCCCACGTCCACCACGAACGGCCGTGGCAGCGGCAGATCGTCGATCCTGTACGAGTCCTGTTCGAACACATCCTGCACCACCACCAAGTCTTGCGAGATGTTATCGCTGCGGACCCAGAATCCCCGCACTTCCTGGAAGGCGTCTGCATCGGGAGCGGCCCATCCCCGAAGCGCCTCGTGCACCGCGGCAATCAGCCCCTCCGTCAGGTGCTGGTACGTGCGTGATCGATACGCCTTCCCGAAGTACGTCAACGCAGCAGCCGAATGCACCAGCTCGAGATGCTTCGCTGGGACTAAGTGAACGACCTGCGGCGCCAGGTCGAAATAGTGCAGCGGGTGGTGCTTCGTCCAGACGCCGATCGTTGGAGTGCTCGTGGCTCCCGCCACGTGCAGGGGGCCACTGTCAATCCCGATCATCAGCCGCGCGCTGTCGATCAGCGCCGCCAGCCGCTCAGCGTCGCCGGTTCCAGTGCGCTCCCAGAGCGGGTGCTCCGTCGTCGGGCAGAAGATCTGCCGGCCGTCGGGCAAAGGAGAGCGCCGGTCCCAGTCGAGGATGATCGGCACTAGACCCCGCTGAATCAGGTCCCGGCAGAGCTGTCGGATAGCTTCGGTGGGAAGGTTTTTCCGATCGGCCGACGTATTTCCTTCGTAATGAATGAGGATCGCCCGGTACCGCCCATCGTCGTCGGGAAGCCCGCAGACGGATTCGAGATACTCACGGGCGGCCTGACGAGCGTCCTCTGTAATCTCGATCTGATACCGGCATAGGTCGGGAATGGGAGTGAGTTGGAACAAGTCCTGCAGGCAGCGCGTCACCTTCGTGCTCGGCCAGCGACCGTCGGCAACTCGGTTTTCGTTCCATTCAATCCCAGTCACGACGTCGTATGCCGTCCGGTCGATCGGATCGCGGTCCAGAATCAGCACGCGTCGACAGAGTCCGCGAAACGCCGAGTGCTTTCCGACCAAGGCTGCGACGTCGATCTCCCAATCCGGGTGATAGTGCTTGAGGTGCCGCAGCACGGCGGTGAATTGGACTGCGTCTCCCAGTCCGTGGCGGAACTCCAACAACACCTGTTTAGGACGCGCCGCTGTCGGGCTGGCGGCCAGCGGCGTCTCGACGAGCGCCGTGCAGCGTTTCGCAGGCAGGCTCGTCCCATTCCGCAGCCCCCAGCCTTTGAGCGTCCGTTCAATCGCGCCGATCACTTCCTGCGGCGAGATCAAATCCAGGCACTGCGGGATCACCAAGCTGTCGCTGACCGCCACCGGTCGCTCGCAGCGGTTGCGGCGGTCCTTGTCGTCCCCGTCCCCTACCGGCTGGCAACGGGACTTCCAGCAGCCGCCGTCCTGACAGCAGTCGAGCTGTCCGATCGTGTGCAGATACTGGTGCTGGGGGTACGCCTCCCAGTGCGGCGGCTCCCGGCCGCCAGCGATCACCACGCAGGCCCGGTTCGGCGGACCAAGGGGGTGGGTCGGCACGGCCGCCGCGAGGTGCATGGCCAACGTCACCGGGCACACCACCCCGTCGGCGAAGTGCATCAGCCGCACGAGGTCCCGCAGCGACGTCTGGCCGACGAAGTTGGTCACGCCCTGCAAGGGCGGATGCCAGTGCCCGGCCTCGCCGCACTGCACGAAGTGCAGTCGGTCACGGAAGTGATCGACGACGGCTTGATAGGAGGCCGGATTCCACCACTTGGCGGTGAAGTCGTACTTCCCGCCCGCGATGATGATCCAAAACCGCTCAGGCAGCGCTTGCCCGTTGAGCTGCGGCGGTTCGGACCGCTCCTCGTCGCTGAGATGCACGTCCCCCGCAAATCGGGTGACGGGTATTTTGAGGCCCAGCCGCTGTTCGAGGTATTGGGCGTAGCCGTGGAGAAAATGATAGGGTCTTTGGTTCGACTGATGGATCAGCGGGTAATGCATGTCGAGCGCTTCGACCCCCGGCTCCGATTCCGACAGCCGCGTCAGGTGCGGGTTGTGGAGCCAGAGCGCGTCGGCGGAGGTGCGGACGTCGGTCTGAAACTGGCCGGGACAGGCCGCGTGCAGGTCCCGCACGGCGGCTGTGAGCATCAGGATGTCGCCGGGGCTCTGGTGCGAGCGGAGGATCAGGCGGCGCATGACGACATCCTTAGCGAAACGCCCGGCACAGCCGCGGGGTGCAGCAACGCCCGGCGTGGCCCAAACTAAGATCCCCGACGACCCCGTGTCGTCGGGGTGAAAGGTTCACCGCCGACCGCCGAAACGCGGTCGCGTGTGAGCCCTTCACCCTATGGGAAAATGTCGCGCGAAATCTTTTCTGGAGACGGCGATGCTGCCGAACGGCAGCGAGAACACTAGCGACAACGCACGGTAGCCAAGATATTCCACAAGCGCCAAACAAATTCCGGCGGGACTCCCGGAGATTTCACAAGACATCTCGCAAGGTCGCCGCGCCTTCACCAAGCTGCGCGGCCTCGCATCGCGCGGTGACGAGTTCCCCTCCCCCATTCTGCCCCCGTCCATGAACCCCGTCCACCGCTCCCCTACTGAACCATCAACGCACCCGCTTCATAACACGGGCCATGGCCGGCCTCCGGTCGGACGTGAACCCCAGCCGGACTCCTCTACTGAATCGGGCGCTACCAAACCAGTTCAGCCCGTGAGCAAGGGATTTGTTCACGAACACCCGCGATAGGATTGCTGGCCGTTTGACACCCGGTCGTTCGGCTGATGAACTAACCGGGGCTGTGGCCGGAGTCGATGGCCTGGTTACGTGAACCGTCGGGGGTTCGCGTAAGATGTCATGGACTCCGTTCTGATCCGGCAGTCGTGAACTGGCAGGAAGCCGCTTTGGACCTGTATGACCTGGGGTTGCTCCCCCGGTCATGATTCCCCTCCTGGACGGGACCACGAACGGACCCGTTCGTGGTCAGTGCATCGGTGGGTATCAGCACAGTGTCAGCAGAATTTGCCAAGCGTAGCGAGCAGTGCTACGCTCCCTCCTGACCACTCCCCTCCCCTGCTCTGGACCAGCACCTCACCCTCAGCGAAGCGAGAGCCTTCACCGGCAAGTCCGAGACCACGCTCAAGCGGCTGATCCGGGAGATCACCGGGGAACCCCACCACCCGGACCGATCCTTCCTGCTTCCGTCCCCGCAGGAAGTCGAGCGAAGGCGGGCGGCCAAGGAACCGTATGCCTGGAAGATCGACCGGCAGCTCTTGCTGCGACGGTTTCCGCCCGAGACGCCGGCGAGCAGTCAGAGTGGGGGAGTGGCATCCCAGGAGACAGTGAGCGCCCCGCCGGAGTTGATGCTTCAGGTGTTGCGAGAGCAGCTTTCCAGTAAAGACCAGCAGATCCGCACCCTCGAAACCCAGCTCGACCGCAAGGACGAGCAGATCGCCAGCCTGAACGAGCGGATGCGCGAGAGTAACGTCCTCATGCGCGAGTTGCAGCAACGGCTGGCGATCGCGCCGCCGAAGCCCGTGGCGCAAGAGTCTGTTGTCGATTCAACGCCGCCGAAACCAGCGACGGAGAAGCCGTCCGCCGTGACTCTGAAAACCACGACGCCGTCCAAATCGAAACCGGCACCGACGCCGCCGACCCCACCCCTCAAGAAGAAACCGGGCAAACCGCGGCGGGGATTTCTCGCGCGGCTGTTTCGGGGATAGGGGAGTGGCGAGCGCAGGCATTCGAGCGTCCCACTTCGCCTTGCCCGGCGAGTGAACGATGGTCTGCCAAACATCGTTCGTGCCTGTTCAGCGAACGGCGCTGGGAGAGACTCTCCTCGTCAAGCCGGGTTGTCGCCTCACCGGTGTAGCCTGTCCCGCACATGGCCCCGCCAGCTCGGCGTCCTCACCGGCACATCCTCCCGACCGCGCGTGCGCAGCTCACGCTCGTCGAGCATGCGCTCTGTCCGCTCGATCGCACGCAGTCGCTGCAGCAGGGGATGCGGTTCCACTCGCAGTTTCACTACACCGATCAGCACCGCAACCGCAAGACCGCCGCGGTCGAAGTCGCGGCGCTCGACGGCTTATCGGCCCACGACGAGTTCTACCTGTGGGGACTCTTGAGTCTCGCCTTCGCGCAAAGCGAACCCGCGCCTGACTTCCTCGCGACGCCGTACTTCGTCCTCCGCCGGCTGGGGGTCATTACTCCTGCGAAGCGCGGCGGCCAGGAGTTCGCGACGTTCCGCTCGGCCTTGGAGCGCCTCGCTGCCGTCCGGTATCGCAGCGACGCCTTCTACGATCCCGTCCGGGGGGAGCACCGATCAATCAGCTTCGGGTTTCTGAACTACAGCCTGCCCTTGGCGGAGGATTCGGCCCGCGCCTGGCGGTTCGCCTGGGATCCGATCTTCTGGGAACTGGCCCAGGCGACGGGCGGAGCGCTGTCCTTCGATCTCGCGCTCTACCGCGACCTCGATCCGGCCAGCCGCCGGCTGTACCTGTTTCTCAAGAAGGTCTTCTGGCGAAACGAGCAGACGTCGGCGCTCGATGTTCGCGACCTGGCGGTGAACGTCCTTGGGTTTGCGCCGACGGTGCCGTTTCGGATGCTCAAGTGGAAGCTCACGCGGGCCGTCGAAGCGCTCCTGGCCCGGGAACTGTTGATGTTGCCGCCGACGGCCCAGGCGACGACCGATCTCTTCGATCAGGCGAAGAGGGGAGCGGCGACGGTTTGCTTCTTTCGGGGTCCGGCGTTTGACCGCCTACCCGCTTCCACGATGACGCAGCTCACCGATTCGCCCTTGTACGATCCGCTTCGCACGATCGGCCTGGAGGACGCCGCCATCGGCCGCCTATTGAATACCCATTCCCAACGGCTGCTCCAGGAATGGGCCGATATCACGCTGGCCGCCCGCGAGCGGCACGGCGAGCAGTTCTTCACGGCGTCGGCCGCCGCGTACTTCGTCGACAACGTCAAAGGTGCAGCGAAAGGGAACCGCACGCCTCCCGACTGGTGGCGCGAACTCCGAAAACTTGAACGGCGCCGGGAAGCCGAGCAGGAACACCGCAAGTGGGGGATTCCGGTTGCCGAGGAGGCGAACTTTGAAACCTACCTGCGAAGCGAAGCCAGGGAAGCGTTCCTGCAGCTGATGGAGCAGTTGCGTACGGACCTGCAGAAGTCGGGACTCGACGAACGCGAGGTCCAGGCCAAGGCCGACCATCTGGCCCGGATGCACTTTCGCAACCGCTTCTGGCAGGAGCATCCGGAGCTGCGCGGCGATCAGCCGCAGCGGCTCGACACGCTGTTCCCGCGGTGACTCGGCTGGCGCCGGAACCGGGATGTCCCGATGGGGGAGTGTGCTGCACAGCGCGCGGTATCTCGGTGGACTTCGCGTCACGGTTCCGTCAGCCGACTGGTGGATTTGGCGTAACGCTCATTGCCCCGAAGTAGTGGAGTTGGCGTAACGCTTTGCGGGGCAACTGGTGGAGTCGGCGTAACGGTCGAACCTGCCGCAATGCACGTCGATGCTCGTGAATGGGTGTTTCTCGTAGTTTCGGCCGAACGCCAAAAGAATGGTTCAAAAGATTGATAAACAAAGGGCGGACGATTGCTTGGAAAGAAACGCATAGACGAACACCGTCGCGGAGCGACTGGAAGCAGCATGATTCTCGCAACGAGGCTGAACCTCGAACGGTGGCGAAAAGTGATCCGCGGCCGGATCGCCCAGAGGATCACGCCCCGGAGCGGCGGAGCCGCTCACGAACAGCTTCGCGGAGCGAAGACCGGCTCCTCGACGAGGGCCCCCGTCGCAGGGCTACCGCCCGCGACCCCTGGGCCTCCGACCACGCCGGTGGAACGGCTGCTGCGACCCAGGGGTCGCGGCCTCTCAAAGCCGGAGGCCCGCGACGGGGGGCCGCACCCCGCTCGCCGCGCGGGACGCGCCGCCTCGGAGGCACACCTCACACCGCTTCACCGCCATGACCCGGAATCGGCTCTGTCGTGCGCGAGCGCGTCGGTAGAGTGGGGGAGTTCCGAAACAGAGCCGCGACGCCGCGGAGCGGCGTTCTCGTTTCGCCACGGCGAGGCCAGCAGCCACTCCTCAAAGAGAGGACCGGACGCGGCCGAGACTCGTCGGGAGAACGGAGTACCAGTCCTCGTCAGTCAGGTCTTCCGGCTGCTTCTCGGCAAACCGCCCTCCGTGCGATTTCCGGGACCAGCCGAGCTGGATCTCCAGGCCCCGTTCGCCCAGCGCCCACAGGAGTTCCTTGAACCCGGCTTCTCCCTCGCTGTCGTTATCCGGCAGCAGCACCACCCGCCCCAGCGCCGCTTGCCGCGCGAATCGTTCGAGCTTATCGAGCTGTTCGTCCGTCGCCTTGTTCGAGCAGAGCCCGACCGCGGCGACTCCCAGGAGATCCAGCCGGATCACGTCGTTCATGCCCTCGACGACGATGAGGCCCTGATGTCCGAGGGATTCTTTGAGCTGACGGTTCTGCAGGCGGTCGGCGGACTGGCCGTAGAGTTCGAGACCCCGATGATACCCCTTGACATAGCGATGTTTGAGAGGTTTCTGGGACTCCGGCCGGCCGTCTTGAATCCACTGATGCCACTTCGCTTCAAAGCCCGGATCGCGGGCGGAGTAGGTGAGGATCTCGCCGGCTTCATTTTGATGGGCGTACACGATCAGCCCTCGAAACAGGCTCCGACCGTCTCTGGGCAGGTAGCCCAGTTTCCATTTCCGGCAGACGTCGGGGGTGAGCCAGGGGCGCCTGCGGAAGTAGCTGGCTGCGGCCGGCGGCATCTGCTCGACGTCGACAACCAGTTCCTCCCACAGGTTCACGAGATGCCGGGCTTTCTCCTGATCTTTGAGTGGGGGATTGATCGGGGGCAGTTCGTCCGGGGGCACTTCCGTCACGGGAGGAGACGACGGCTGCAGCGGCTCGAGCACGCCGCGGAGCTTACGCAGGATCTCCACCGACTCCCGGAATTCGCCACTGCGGAGCTTCCCGCCGGTCGGCGGGCGCTGCTGGGCCAGGCCGTGGATCAAGGTCAGCAGGTTTCCGCGGACCCCGCAAACGTGGCAGTAGATCACCTTCGCGGGATCGGAGAGGTTGACCGTGAGCGATCCATAGCTGCTGTCGCGGCAGCTTTCACTGAACACGCACGGCATCCGGTGCTCGCCACTGGTCTTCTCGGGCAGCGGTCGATGGAAGTAGGCGAGCACCTGCTCGACGGGAGTCGCCTCGATCAACTGATCGACGCCATCGATGTAGCCACGATTCATGGGGTGAGGGCAAGCGGAAGTGCGCGGTCGCGCGTGCCGCTCACGCTACACTCGTCCGCACGACATGCCAAATCAATCCACCCTCCGCCGGCAGCTCACCCCCCGCGACCTGGAGCTCTTCAGCGTGCTCGACCGGCATCCCTTTACGACCAACCAGTTGTTCCGATTGGGCGCGACGTTTCCGGAGCCATTCACAGACGAACGGTTGCTCCGCAGACGC
>Ga0073934_10007143_pt1 | contig 15775 bp, 18 predicted proteins | sample LarsenN4metaG_FD_76834 | JGI IMG/M metagenome (GOLD analysis project Ga0073934, IMG submission 76834) | Hot spring sediment bacterial and archeal communities from British Columbia, Canada, to study Microbial Dark Matter (Phase II) - Larsen... ...
CCGGCGGGCCGGTTCGTCGGCGCGCTCGGGACGATGCTGAGCCTTCTGGCGACGGCGGGCGCCCTGCTGCGGGCCGCCTTCGGCTGAGGCGCCGGCCCCCGCTTTACGGCGCATTTACCCTGAGCTGCGACAACAGGCGTTCATCTGCGCGTTGCGTCAGGGGCTAAGGGGTGAAGCGAATTTCTCACTGCCGCGCTTGCGGGTCTGCGGCCTTGACGCCGGCGTTCACGCTCGACGGCGCGGTCAGCAGCGCCGGCCGCAAGGGTCTTCTCGGCCGGGCGAAAAGCGAAGCGGCGGAGTTCGTCCTCTGCGATCCGACCCGCGACGTTCATGCCTGCGGCCTGCTCCAGAACGCCCATGCGAGCGATGGTCCGGTGAAGCGGACGGCGCCTTCGGGCGTCTTTCGCGTCACGCGCTCCGCGCTGCGCGCGATGGCGACCGAGGGCCTTGAACTCATCTCGGGCCGGGACTGCGCCGCCCTCGACATCGGCTGTTCGGACGGCACGCTCCTTTCTTTCTATCCGCGCTGGGTCGACCGCTACGGCGTCGACCCTTCCGACGACATTGACGGCCTCGGCGCCTGGACGTGGACCGCGAAGGCTGCGTTTCCGGGGCCGGACATCGACCGCGCTTTCGCAGGCAAGAAGTTCGACCTCATCACCGCCGCGTCGACTCTCGAAGAAGTCGATGAGCCGCGGGCGTTCCTGGCTCGCGTCAAATCGCTGCTGACGCCGGACGGGGTCTTCTGCCTCGAAACGCTCTATGCGCCTATGGCGCTCACCCATACGGCGGCGGACACGTTCGCGAGCGGGGTCTCGGCGGTCTATTCGCTGACCGTGCTCGAGCGGCTGCTGCGCGATTGCGACCTCAAGGTTTTCCGCGGCGCGCTCACCGAAAAAGACGGCGGATCGATCCGCCTCTTCGTCACGCACGCTGAGTCGCCCGAATACGACTTCGATCCCTGGTATGAGCGGCTCGCCCAGCTGTGGGACGAGGAGAATGCGCTCGGGCTGCGTTCGATTTCGCCCTATCAGGCGTTCTCGGCGCGCGCCGGCGAACTCCGCGCCGCCTTTCAGGAAAAGCTTGCAGAGCTCGCCAAGCGCGGACAGAGCGTTCACCTCTTCGGTACGGACGCCGGCGCCGCGATGTTCCACGCTTGGGCCGGTCCGAAGGCTGCGATCATCGAAGCGGCGGTCTCCGCGGCCGAATTTGACGAGGGCGCGCGTCTTCTCCCCGGCGGACCGGCGATCATCACCGAGCAGGAATCGCGTGCGGTCAATCCAGACTGCCTGATCGCGCCGTCCGCCTTGAAGCGCGAGATCCTTGAACGCTGGCGCGACTATGTTCTCCAGGGCGGCAAGGTTCTGTTCGTGACCCCGGAGGTGCATGTCGTCACCGCGGCGAACTACGCCGGGGAATTCGGCAAATCACTCGCCGGCGCCGGCGGCGGGGCCGGCGCGGAATCGCTGCGTTCGATCCTCAAGGCGGCCGGCGGCCTGCGCGTCGTCGGCGGCAAGGACGCCAAGAACGCCGCCTCCGCCTGATCTAACGCGTGCTGATGAATCGCCGCGCCGTTCCCTCGAGCACGACGGCGGTCAGCGCGTCCGACCACACCGCGCCCGTATCGACGGCGATCCGCCAGCCGAGGTCTTGCGGCTTTTTCACCGGATGGTGACCGTGGACGACGGTTTCTTTCGGACGGCCCTCCGGCGCGGCGTTGTGGAATTCTCCCCTGATCCAGAGGCAATCTTCCTCTGTCTGATCGGGGAGGGGGACGCCCGGCCGAAAGCCGGCATGCACGAAGGCGTAGTCGCCGAGGATGCGCCACCGCTCGAGCTTCTCGATAAACTCGACATGCGCGTGCGGCATGCGCTCCTTAAGCTCCGACGCGAGGCGGTCCGGCGTCTTGCTCCAGATGTCGGCGACGCCGTAGCTTTCGAGCGTCTTGTCGCCGCCCCAGTGAAGCCAGTCCTCGTTCCGGCCCGGATCTTCGAGGAAAGCGAGGATCGCCTGTTCATGATTTCCCTTCAGGAAGATGGTGTCGGGCTCCTGTGCGCCGAGCGTGAGCAGCCGGTCGATCACCCCCTTTGAATCCGCGCCGCGATCGACATAATCGCCAAGAAAGACGAGCCGCCGCTTGGCGCCGCCCGCATCGGCGTTAATCTTTGCGAGGAGGGCGTCGAGCAGCCGCGCGCAGCCATGGATGTCGCCGATCGCATAAACCCGCTCGCCGTCGGGCGCTTCGGCGGCGGCGGCCTTCGGCTGGAAGAATTTACCAATCATCGGTTCATGAATTGCAGCGGCGCCTCTATAAGATAGAGTCGATTTGTGATTACTGCCCATAGCAGGCGATAAAAGAGACGGCCAAGCGCCCGAGGCGCGCCTATGACGGCGATCATCCCATGACTGTGCTCGTGACCGGCGGGGCCGGTTATGTCGGCGCTCACATGCTGCTTGCCCTCCTTGAAGCGGGCGAGGAGGCGATCGCGCTCGACGATCTTTCGGCAGGCGCCCGCTGGCTGGCCCCCGCGGGAGTGCCGCTCGCCGTCGCCGATGTCGGCGACCGCGCCGTCGTCATCGGGCTTTTGCGAGATCATGGCGTCAAGGAGGTCGTGCATTTCGCAGGCTCGACGCTGGTGCCGGAGTCGCTGCAGAAGCCGTTGCATTATTACTGGAACAACACGGCGAAGACCATTGCGCTTCTGGAGGCGTGCGTCGCCTGCGGCGTCGAACGGTTCATCTTCTCTTCGACGGCGGCGGTTTACGGAACGCCCGACCAGTCGCCCGTCAATGAAGGCTCGGCCATCCATTCCATCTCCCCCTATGGCGGCTCGATGGCGATGAGCGAGCGCGTTCTTGAAGACGCCGCTCGCGCCCATGGCTTCTCCTACACGACGCTGCGCTATTTCAATGTCGCCGGCGCCGATCCGAAAGGGCGCGCCGGCCAGATCGGCAAGCCGACGCATCTCATCAAGGTCGCGGCGCAAATCGCCGCGGGCGTCCGCAAGGAGAAACTTCAGGTATACGGCGCCGATTATCCGACGCCGGACGGCACGGCGATCCGCGATTATGTGCACGTGTCCGATCTCGCCGACGCGCACCTCGCCGCGCTCGCCCGGCTTCGGCGCGGGGGGAAGTCGGAAACCCTCAACATCGGGTATGGCCGCGGCTATTCGGTGCGCGAGGTCATCGACGCGTTCGAAGCGGTGACCGGCAAGCCGCTGCCTTTCGAGATCGCGCCGCGCCGCCCCGGCGATCCCCCGCAGCTTATCGCGGACACCGCCGCCATTCGCACCGAGCTCGACTGGCGCCCGCGCTATGACGAGATCAATTTCATCGTGCGCTCGGCGATCGAATGGGAACGCAAGCTTGCGACCGCGCCGGCGGGACTGACCGCATGATCGCCGCGCGTTGGTGGCGCCGCGCCTTTGTCGCGCTCGCCCTGTTCGTCACCTGGCGGACGCTGGCGCCGGATCCTGACGCCGCCGACGGCGGCTGGGCGATCGCGCGGCTCATCGCGGCGCTGCTTTTTCATGCGCCCGAGATGGCCGACAAAGTGGCGCATTTCATGGCTTACGCCGCGCTTGGGGCGACGGCCGCGATGGGCCGGCTGAGGCTGCTTGGCCTGCGCTCGCCGGTCATCGCCGCGATCGCCGTTTACGGCGTCGTGCTGGAGGGCCTGCAGGGACTGGGCGGCGTCAGGGATCCAGAACTCGCTGATGCAGCGGCCAACGCGCTCGGCGTCATCACGGCGTTTGTTTGCGTCAGCCTGTTCGGCCGCATGACCGCAAGGCGCTTCGCATGAAAGCGGTCATCCTCATCCCGGCGCGGCTTGAATCGACGCGGCTGCCGCGCAAATTGCTGCTCGACATCGCCGGCAAAACGGTGATCGAGCGGACCTGGGAGCAAGCCAGGCAGTCGAAAGAAGCCGCCGAGGTGATGATCGCGACCGATTCCGCCGAGCTTGCATCGGTTGCAACGGATTTCGGGGCGCGGGTCATCATGACCCGCCCTGATCACCAGTCCGGCACGGAACGGATCGCCGAGGCGGCGGGCGCGATCGCCGACGCTGCGATGATCGTCAACATCCAGGGCGACGAACCCTTGATCGATCCGGCTCATATCGACGCCCTGATCGGGCTCCATCGTGTTTCGGGATGCTTTGCATCGACGCTCGCCTGCCCCTTCCCGGCGGACCTCGATCCGGCCGATCCCGCAGCGGTGAAGGCGGTTCTCGGCCGGCCGGTTCGGGGCGCGGAGCGGTCGTTCGAGGCGCTCTATTTCACGCGTGCGCGCGCGCCTTATCCGCGCGACGGGGGCGGGGAGTTCCATCTTCACGTCGGCGCCTACGCGTTTTCGCGCGACGCTCTGGCGCGCTTTGCGGCGGCGCCGCCCGGACGCCTCGAACAGATCGAGAAGCTTGAACAGCTTCGCATCCTTGAAATGGGGGAGAAGATCGCGGTGCGCGTCGTCAGTCATGCGGCCCGCGGCGTCGACACCTTGGCCGATCTTGAGGCGGCGCGCCGGCGGTTCGCGGCAGATTGAAAGACAACAGGCTCCGGGATCGTTCGCCGGAGCCTGTGCCGGTTTTGGAGCGTTTTGGGCGCTGTTTGTTCAAGCCGCATGCACCGCCTTGAGCCTTGCGCCTTGAGTCGGAACCAAGGCGCTCGATCAGGGTTTTTATTGCAGCGGCGCTTTCCGGCAAACCCGCCAGCACTTATGCGCACGCCGCTCTAGGCAAGGGCGCCCATCGTGTAGGCCGCCGGGAAAATCGCTGCGATCGTAACGATCAGCGTCAGGGCGAACGTCATCAGTTTGGCCATTTTTTTCTCCTCTTTTTTTGTTTCCGCCGTTGCCGGCATGCAGGGGAAATAGGCCAAGTTCCGGAAAACGGAATGGCCATCGGCGCTGTTCCGCCGCAATCGGAAAACGGTTCGTCGAAGCGGGATTTCGGGATTTCGGCGCGGCCCGCGGAAACAACGGCTCGTCGCCGGCGCCCGGAAGGATCGTCGCGCCCCGATTGGGACTAAGGGCGCTCGGGCGGGAGGCAGGCCGTCGCGGCGCGGATTGCGCCCAACCGCTTCCGCGTTTGCACAACGCCGCTCCGGCCCGGAAGCGTCAGAGGCCGATAAAGGGCTGGACGATGCGCCCGACGATCGTCTTGAAGCGCAAGGGCGCGCTCGTCGCGATGAGGCAGATGCAGGGTTCATCGCCGGTCGCCAGCGGCGCATGAAGCACATCCTCGTCGAGATCGGCGAGGTCGCCGCGGCGGAAGTCGCCGACTTCATCGGTGTAGGACCCACGAAGGATCAGCGTCAGCTCCTCATCGCCATGCGTGTGCCTCGGGATCCTGACGCCCGGCGCGATCTTCAGGAGGCGGAGCACCCCGGGCCTGTAGCCTTCCGCGGGGATGACGAACTGGGAAAGGCCGGGCGCGACCGGGCGCCATTCGATCGCGTCGACGCCGTCCTTGAGGTAGCGCGCCAGAGGATGGGCGGCGTCGAGTGAAAAATCATTCGCCGCAAGGACGGAAGCGGACGCCGGCGACGCTTCCTGCCGGCCGGCGCGCAGCCAGAAGCTGTCGAGCGCGCTCTCGCTCATGCCGACAGGTTCAATGGATTCAAGGCACGCCCCGCCGATCACTTCGAAGTCGGCGACGGCAAGACGGCACCTCCGGCAAAGCTTGAGGTGCGCGGCGATCACGATGCTTCTGGCCTCGTCCAGCTGTCCGGCGGCGTAGGCCGCAAGCGTCATGTCCTTCGGGTGATGGCGAATGTCACTCAACGCTGTCACCTAATTCCTTTCTGATCTTTTCAAAGGCGAGCCGCAGCCGCGATTTGACCGTGCCGAGCGGCAGGTTCAGCCTTTCTGCGATTTCCGAATGGGGGGCGTCCTCGATGAAATGGAGACGCACGACTTCATACTGCGCCGGCGGCAGCGACTTGAACGCCGCCCGAATCTTCTCGTCCCGCGACTGGCGCTCCATCTGCTCGTCCGCGCGCGGCTCGGCCTCCGGGGTGAAAGCGGGGTCGTCCGGATCCAGCGAGGGCTTGGCGGCCCGGCGCGCCGCGTCGATCCTCAGATTTCGGGCGATGGTGAAGATCCAGGTCGACGCCGACGCCTTGGCCGGATCGAAGAGACGGGCCTTGCGCCAGACTTTCAGCATCGCCTCCTGGGCGAGGTCTTCAGCGAGGTCTGCAGCAGCGCCGATCCGCATCAGATAGCCTTTGATGCGCGGGGCGAAGAAGGCGAACAAAGCCTCGAACGCCTCCCGATCGCCGCATTCGGCGACCCGCAGGAGGAGCTCGTTCAGCCGGTCCGGATCGGCCGGCGCCGGCATGGCGGACGGTCTTAACGCAGTCACGCGGCGCGCCAACGCTCCAAACATCCAGCCGTTTGCTCCTTTACCCGGGGCGATACGGGCGGGAGGCGGCTTGGATCACCCTTCTGTCCACTTTAGTTTACATTATTTCCCGTCCTCATCCAGACGCAGGCGGGCCTCGTATGGATTGTCGCACCCACCTGAAGGATCCTCATGGCATTCGACGTTCGCGACCCGCGCGCCCCTCGTTTGGCGCCTCCCAGACGCTTGCGAGTCGCGGTCATCGGGTCCGGGGTGTCCGGCCTGTCGGCGGCCTGGCTGCTCTCCCGCGGGCACGACGTCGTCGTCTATGAGCGCGACCGCCGCCTCGGCGGGCACGCCAACACCGTGACGGTCGAAACGGCCGAAGGGCCGATGGGCGTCGACGCCGGGTTCATCGTCTTCAACAAGCCGAATTATCCGAACCTCACCGCCCTCTTCGAGCATCTCGGCGTCGCTGTTGAAGATACCGACATGTCCTTTGCGGCCTCGATCGACCGCGGCCCCATCGAATATTCCGGGCAGGGCCTTTCGGCGGTCTTCGCCAACCGGGCGAGCGTCCTGTCGCCCTCGCACTGGGCGATGATCCGCGACATCCTTCGGTTCAACCGCGAGGCGAAAGCAGCGCTCGAGGCCGGGCTCTGCGAGGAGCTCACGCTCGGGGCTTTCGTGAGGCGGCAGGGCTATTCGACGGCGTTCGTCGAGCGGTTCCTCGCGCCGATGGCCGCCGCGATCTGGTCGACGCCCTCGCTCGACATTCTCGATTATCCGGCGGCCTCGCTCTTCCGCTTCTACGCCAATCACGGGCTTTTCCAAATCGCCAATAATCCGCGCTGGAACACGGTCGCCGGCGGCTCGCGGGAATATGTCGAGAAAATTTCGGCGCCCTTCGCGGCGAACGCGCGGCTCGGCTGCGGCGCGGCGCGCATCGAGCGGACGGCCGAGGGCGTTCTGGTGACCGACGAGCATGGGTTCATCGATCGCTTCGACCATGCGGTGATCGCAACCCATGCCGACCGCGCGCTGGCGCTGATCGACCAGCCGACCGCCCGAGAGGAGGCCCTGTTGAAGGCCTTCCGCTATCAGCCGAACCGCGCGGTCGTGCACACCGATGCCGCGGCGATGCCCATACGCCGGCGCGCCTGGGCGAGCTGGAACTATATGGGCGGGGAGGGGGCGCCGTCCGTCACCTACTGGATGAACCGGCTGCAAAACCTCGCCTGCAAGAAGGGCATATTCGTCACGCTCAACCCGTCCGCGCCGATCCGGCAGGATGCGATCATCGCTGAATTCGACTATGAACACCCGATGTTCAACGTGTCGGCGATGAAGGCGCAGCGGGAATTGTGGTCGCTGCAGGGAGAGGGCGGTCTGTGGTTCTGCGGCGCCCATTTCGGCGCCGGCTTCCATGAAGACGGCCTGCAGGCGGGCCTTGCGGTCGCCGAGGACCTTGGCGGCCTGAAACGTCCCTGGGACGTTGCGAACGAATCGGGGCGGATTTGGCGGTCGGCGCCGGCTCCCGTCGCGATGGCGGCCGAATGACAGCGCCGGCGGCGAGGCTCTATCACGGACTCGTCGCGCACCGGCGATTGCGTCCGGTCGGCCATCGTTTCGCCTACCGGGTTTTCTCCATGCTGTTCGATGTCGACCGCATTGACGACCTGGCGCGCGGCTCGCGCTGGTTCTCGCGCAACCGGTTCAACCTCTTTTCATTCCACGACGCCGATCACTCTTTCGACGAGGGGGCGCCTGTCGCTTCGAGCGTGCGCGAGCTGTTGCGGTCCCGCGGCTATCGCGGCGACGGCCGCATCGAGCTTCTCTGCTATCCGCGCATCCTCGGCTATGTGTTCAATCCGCTGTCGGTTTTTTACTGCCATGACGCGGCGGGCCGCCTTGAGGCGGTTCTTCATGAGGTCCGCAACACCTTCGGCGGCCGCCACGCCTATCTCCTCCCGGCGGCGGAGGGCGCAGGCGTCATTCGTCAGTCGACGGACAAACGGTTCCATGTCTCGCCGTTCATGGACATGGACCATGTTTATGATTTCCGGCTGACGCGGCCGGGCGAAACGCTCTCCATATCCATCAACCAGTCGGACGCCGAGGGGCCGATCTTCCGGGCGTCTTTCGCAGGCAGCGCCGAACCGGCGAGCGATGCGGCGCTTCTGAAGGCCTTTTTCCGCCACCCGCTGATGACCCTGAAGGTGATCGCGGCGATCCATTTCGAGGCGGCGCGGTTGTTCCTCAAGGGCCTGCGCCTCAAGGGCGGGGCGCCCGATCCCGCCGAGTTGGTGACGGCGCCGCCGCGGCCCGAGGCGCGCAAACAGGCGGCCTAATCGACCGGCGCGAGCCCCTTGCGGAGCGGCAAGTCGAGGTCGCGGGCGAGGCGGGTCTTCATCGCCCAGCCTTCGATCAAGCCCAGCTCCGCCGCATGGCGCGTTTCGAGGCCCTCATTCGCCGCGCGGCGCGTCGCCGCCGTGAAAGTTTGATCGGGGAATTTCGCGTCGGTCCTGAACACCGGCCCGGCCGCGGCCTCGTCGAGCGCGGCGGCCGGAAGATCGAGGCCGAGCGCGGCCGACGCGGCGCGCAGGAAGCCGGCGGGCGAGGCGATGAAGCGGGCATAGTCGAGTGAAGCCGCGCGCGGCGCCGTCTCCAGAAGAGCGGCGAACTCTTCGATCTCGTGACGCCAGACGAGCGCTGCGGCCTGAAGGTCGGTGAGCGCCATCGCCTGGCGCGGATCGATGGCGCCGAGCGCGGTCCGGTCGAGCGCGAAGATGTTGAACATCTTGCGGGCGAAGGCGCGCCCTTCCTCGCCCTTTTTCAGGATCGACAACAGGAACTCGCGCAAGGACCCGTAAAGCAGCACGAGGGCGCCGCCCCGCGCCAGCACGAGCGGGGCGAGCGGCAGCGCCAGATTGGTCGGCTTCACGACAATGCGTTCGCCGGGCGCGCGCCGCCGCTCAAGCAGGCGGAAGATGATTTCCGCGCTCCGCCTGAAAACGTCATCCGATCGGTAAGCGGGATGGGCACGCCGCGCATTCGCGAGATCGAGGAGAATGTTCGGCTCCTTGAGCGCAAGCGTGCGGCCCGGCCTGTCGAGCGCGCGGGCGAGCAGCGTCGAGCCGCAAAACGCCGAATGAAAGATGTAAGCCGCCGGCGCGGCCGCCGGCGCAAAGCGCGCCACGTCGTCGAGGCGGGCCTCGGCGAAGGCGCTGACGGAGGGGTCCTTGCGGGCGTCGAGAAACGCCTCGCGGCGCAACGCTTCGCTGTCGATTCTTGCAAAACGGATGACGCCGCGGCCGGCGTCGAGCGCGTCGGGCAGCCAGTGCGGGTCGGTCGCGAGCGTTCTGGCGTCGGTCATCCTGACCTTTATGGACGCGCCGTCCCGGATGCGCTAGGCGGACCGTCGATCGGGAGGTCGGCATGGATAAGATCTACAAGGATGCACGCAGCGCCCTTGACGGGCTCCTTTTCGACGGCATGACCATCATGGCCGGGGGGTTCGGCCTCTGCGGCATTCCGGAAAATCTCATTCTCGCCCTTCGCGAGTCCGGGGTGAAGAATATCACCGCGATTTCGAACAACGCCGGCGTCGACGGCTTTGGGCTCGGCATGTTTCTCAACAGCCGGCAGATCCGCAAGATGATTTCTTCCTATGTCGGCGAGAACAAGGAATTCGAACGGCAATATCTCGCCGGCGAGCTCGAGCTTGAATTCAATCCGCAAGGAACGCTCGCCGAGCGGTGCCGCGCCGGCGGCGCGGGCATTCCGGGCTTCTACACCAAGACCGGCGTCGGGACGCTGATCGCCGAGGGCAAGGAGCACAAGGTCTTCAACGGCGAGACCTACATCCTCGAAACCGGCCTCGTCGCCGATCTCTCGATCGTCAAGGCCTGGAAGGCCGACCCGGAAGGCAATCTCGTCTACAGGAAGACGGCGCGGAACTTCAATCCGATGATGGCGACGGCGGGCAAAGTGACCGTGGCGGAGGTCGAGGAGATCGTGCCCCTTGGCGCGATCGATCCCGACGAGGTGCATACGCCCGGCATTTTCGTGCAGCGCCTCATCAAGGGCGTGCATGAAAAACGCATCGAGCAGCGCACGGTGCGCCAGCGGGAGAAGGCCTGATGTCCAACGTCATGAAAGGCTGGGATCGCAACCAGATGGCGGCGCGCGCAGCCCGGGAGCTGAAGGACGGCTTCTACGTCAATCTCGGCATCGGCATCCCGACGCTGGTCGCCAATTTCATTCCGGCAGGCGTCAAGATCACGCTGCAGTCCGAGAACGGCATGCTCGGCATGGGCCCTTTTCCGTTCGAGGACGAGGTCGATCCCGACCTCATCAACGCCGGCAAGCAGACGATCACCGAGCTCAAGGGCTCGTCCTATTTCTCGTCCGCTGACTCATTCGCGATGATCCGCGGCGGGCATATCGACCTGTCGATCCTCGGCGCCATGGAGGTGTCGGAGAAGGGCGATCTCGCTAACTGGATGATCCCCGGCAAAATGGTGGAGGGCATGGGCGGGGCGATGGATCTCGTGGCCGGCGTCAAGCGCGTCGTCGTCGTGATGGACCATGCCTCGAAAGCGGGCGAGCCGAAGCTCCTGAAGCAATGCTCGCTGCCGCTGACGGGCAAGGAGGTCGTCGACATGGCGATCACCAATCTCGGCGTCTTTTCCATCGAACGCGGCAAGGCGATGACGCTCGTCGAGCTGGCGCCGGGCGTCAGCCTCGATGAGGTGAAGGCCCAGACCGAGGCGTCGTTCAACGTGGCGCTTTAAATCCGCCGACCGGAATTGTCTTGTTAAGGGAAGCGGCTTAACCCGCGATCCCGGCGGCGTTCGGCCGCCCGCATTCGGCCCGTTGTGATGCAGCCAGAGCCCCTCGATGCGACTGAAGCGGCGACGGAAGGCTTCCTCGTCGCGGCGATTCTTCTTGGCGTCGTCGAGGGGCTGACTGAATTCATTCCGGTGTCCTCGACCGGCCATCTCATCGTGCTCGTCGATTTTTTCCGTGTGAGCACGCCGCCGGGGCGGGTCTTTGAAATCTGCATCCAGCTCGGCGCCATCCTCGCCGTCTGCGTCGCCTATTGGCGCCGCCTGCTGTCGAAAGCGCTGGGGCTCGTCCATGACCCCGCCGCGCGGCTCTTCGCCGTCGGCATCCTCGCGGCTTTCGCCCCGGCGGTCGTGCTCGGGGTCGTCGCGGGCGATGTCGTGCGCGAACAATTGTTTCGGCCGGAGATCGTCGCAGCGATGCTGATCCTCGGCGGCGTCGCGATCCTCGTTCTCGAGCGGCGCGACCTTGCGGTCAGGTTCGACAGCGCCGACAATGTTGATCCGCTGACGGCGCTGAAGATCGGGATCGTGCAGTGCCTCGCCTTCATCCCGGGCGTCTCCCGCTCCGGCGCGACCATCATCGGCGCGAGAATGCTCGGCCTTTCCGCGGTCGCGGCGGCGGAATTTTCGTTCTTCGTCGCCATCCCGACGATGCTCGGCGCGACGGCCTACGCGGCCTACAAGGCGCGGGGCGAGATCACCGCCGACGGCCTCGCCATGGTGGCGGTCGGATTCGTCTCGGCTTTCATCGCCGCGCTCGTCGTCGTCAAGGCGGTGATCGGCTTCATCTCGCGGCGCGGCCTTGCGCCGTTCGCCTGGTACCGCATCGGTCTCGGGCTGCTGATTTTCGCGCTTCTCGCCGCCGGCGTCGGCCGCTGAGCATCACTCGTGGTCGACCTTGCGCCCGAGCGTTTCGGGCAGGAAGGCGAGCCCGATCACGAACGACCCGCCGGCGATGATCACCGGATACCAGAGGCCGGCGAATGCGTCTCCCGTCGCGGCGACGATCGCAAAGGCGGTCGTCGGCAGGAAGCCGCCGAACCAGCCATTGCCGACGTGATAGGGCAGCGACATCGAGGTGTAGCGGATGCGCGCCGGGAAAAGTTCGACCAGCATCGCGGCGAGCGGCCCATAGGACATCGTCTGCACCATGACGAAGAACGCGATGAGCGCGATCATCGCCGGCCGGTTCATGCGCGCGGGATCGACCTTGTCGGGATAGCCGGCGGCCTCAAGCGCGCCGCCGGCCTCCGAGGCGAACGCCGCGATGGCGGCCTGGCGCGCCTCGGCGTCGAGCCCGTCGGGATCGGGCGCGATGATGGCGCGTCCGCCGACGCGGATCTCGGCCCCGGCGGCGAGCGGCTCGTTCCGGTAGGAGACGCCGGCGCGCGTAAGATAGGCCTTGGCGATGTCGCAGGCGCTGCCATCGAATTTGTTGCGCCCCACCGGGTCGAACTGCAGCGAACAATCATCGCGGTCGGCGGCGACGATGACGGGCGTCGCCTTTTGCGCGGCGGCGAGCGCCGGGTTCGCCGCGGCCGACAGCGCGTGGAAGACAGGAAACGCCGTCAACGCCGTGGTGACGAGCCCGGCCATGATCACGGGCTTGCGCCCGACGCGGTCCGAGAGCCAGCCGGACAGGACATAGAAGGGGCCGCCGATGATCAGCGCGATCAGCACGATCGTGTTCGCGTCGAAGCCGTCGACCTTCAGCACGCGCTCGAGAAAGAACAGCATGTAGAAGGTGCTGGCGTAGAACGACACCGCCTGGCCGGCGACGACGCCGAAGAGGGCGATGAGAACGAGTTTCAGATTGGACCAGCGTCCGAACGCCTCGGCGAACGGGGCGCGCGATGTTCCGCTTTCGGCTTTCATCCGCTGGAAGACCGGGCTTTCATTCAGCCTCAGCCGGATCCACAGCGAGATCGCGAGCAGGAAAATCGAGACAAGGAACGGGACGCGCCAGCCCCAGCCGCTGAAGGCGTCCGGCGACATCAGCGTGCGCACGCCCATGATGACGACAAGAGACAGAATGAGACCCAGCACCGCCGTCGTCTGGATGAAGCTCGTCTGGAAGCCGCGTCGGTCCGCGGGCGCGTGTTCGGCGACGTAGATGGCGGCGCCGCCATATTCGCCGCCGATCGCAAGGCCCTGCATCATGCGCAGGATGATGAGGAGGACCGGCGCGGCGATGCCGATGTCGGCGTAGCCGGGCAGAAGGCCGACGGCGAAGGTCGACGCCCCCATCAGCGCCATGGTGACGAGAAACGTGTTCTTCCTGCCGACGACGTCGCCGATCCGCCCGAAGACGAGGGCGCCGAGCGGGCGCACGATGAAGCCGACCGCGAAAGCCGCGAGCGCGAAGATGAAGGCCGTCGTCTCATTGACGCCTGAGAAGAATTGCCGCGCGATATAGGTCGCGAGCGCGCCGTAGAGAAAGAAGTCGTACCATTCGAACATGGCGCCGAGGGACGAGGCGCCGATGACGAGGCGTTCGCGCTTGCGGTCTTCGGCGGCGGAGGACGCCGTCGGGGTCGCCCTTTCCATCAGGGTTTTCAGCGCCTCTGCAAGGCGGCCGCATGGGCGCGCGCTTCTTCGATGTAGTGCAGCGCGCCGCCGAGCGCCAACTTGTCCTCGCCCTCGCGCAGGTCGCGGAATTTCCTGGCCGGCATGCCGGCCCACATCTCGCCGGCGGGCACGATCTTCTTCGGCGACAGGAAGGCGCCGGCGGCGAGCATGCCGCCCGTCTTCACGATCGATCCGTCGAGCATCGTCGCGCCCATGCCGACGAAGCCCTCGTCCTCGACGGTCGCGCTGTGCAGCATGCATTTGTGGCCGATGAGCGCATGCCGGCCGATGATCGTCGGCAGTCCGCCATAGGCGGGATCGTCGACATGAATGACCGTCCCGTCCTGCACGTTCGACCCCTCGCCGACAATGATCTTGTTGGTGTCCCCGCGCAGCACGCAGGCGTACCAGATCGACGCCTTGGGCCCGATCTCGACATCGCCGCAGATGACGGCGCCCGGCGCGATGAAGGCGGTCGTGTCGATTTTCGGCTTCCTGTCGCCGATGGCGAAGATGAGCGGTTCAAGGGTCATGCGGCGACGGCGTCCGGCTGGTTTTCGGGGTGGGCGCGCTTGAAGGCGTCGAGCATCGAGCAGCGTTCATGAATCGCTTTGAGCCTCGGCGTTCGGGAAAGGTCGATGCCGAACCGCATCGCGCCGTACATCTGCGGCACGAGGAAAGCATCGGCGATCGTCGGCCGGTCGCCGACGCAGAAATCGCCGCGATAGCGGCCGACGAGAGCCTCGACCGATTCCATCGCGCCGCCCGCCCAGCGGTTGAGCCAGGCCTTCATCGCGGCGTCATCGAAGTCGAGTTCCTCCTTCAGGTATTTCTGCATACGGAGGTTCATGAAGGGCTGCGCCTCGCAGGCGATCGTCGCGGCGATGGCGCGCGCATGGGCGCGCTCGGCGGCCTCGGCCGGCAGGAGCGCGACCTCCGGGTAACGCTCTTCGAGATATTCGACGATGGCGATCGACTGGGTGAGAACGGACCCTTCCTCGGTCTCGAGCGCGGGCACGAGACCTTGCGGATTGCGCTCCAGGAAGGCCGGCGAGCGCTGTTCGCCCTTGAGCAGGTTGACGGGCTCATAAACAAACTCGAGGCCCTTGAGCTCCATCGCGATCCGCACGCGGTAGGTGGCGCTCGACCGCCAGTATCCGAACAGCTTCATCGCCGACCCGTCCGTTAACAATTCCGTTCAACTTAGACCGCATTCTCCGCCGGAGCCAAACCGCCGCGGCAGGCGGTCGGCGTGCAGGAAAGGGGCGGCGCATGCAAGCGGCGAAACTCGAATCATCGGCGCAAGGGGAAATCGCGGGCGACGCCGGCTGGGCGAAAGCCAATCTGCGGTTCGAGGCGGGGCGCGCCTATAACGACCTCGCCAACTGCCTGCGCGTCCTCGAACGCCACCCGGACTTCAAGGGCCGGTTCAAATTCAATGAAATGCTTTCGAAGGTCGTCGACCGCGGCGCGGTCATGGTCGAATGGCGCATCAATGAGATCGCCGCCGAGCTGCAGGAGCGCTTCCTGCCCGAGATTTCCCCCGAGACCGTCGGACGGGCGCTGGTGATTGCGGGAAACCGGTCGGCAAAATAGGCGGGCTTGGCCAAATTAGTAACGCGTGTTACTAACGGCGCTTTGAGGGAGCGCCCCATGGCCGGTCTTTTCGAGAACCCGCTCGGCACCGACGGTTTTGAGTTTGTCGAATTTACGGGGCCGGATCCCGACGCCCTGGCGCGGCTCTTCGAAACCCTTGGCTTCACGGCGGTCGGCCGGCACCGGTCGAAGGACGTCATCCATTACGCCCAAGGGGACATCAATTTCCTCCTGAACCGTGAGACCGCGGGCCAGCCGGGCGCCTTCCGCAACCAGCACGGCGCGGGCGCCAATGCGATGGCCTTCCGCGTGAAGGACGCGGCTTACGCCTTCCGCGAGGCGATCAGGCGCGGCGCGACGCCGATCGAGGCCAAGGCCGGGCCGATGGAGCTCAACATCCCCGGCATCGAAGGCATCG
>Ga0073934_10007144_pt1 | contig 15772 bp, 12 predicted proteins | sample LarsenN4metaG_FD_76834 | JGI IMG/M metagenome (GOLD analysis project Ga0073934, IMG submission 76834) | Hot spring sediment bacterial and archeal communities from British Columbia, Canada, to study Microbial Dark Matter (Phase II) - Larsen... ...
CGATGTTGTCCCCCACGTCGATGTCGGCGATGTCGATCGACACGATCTCGTAGGCCGTCTGCGAGTCGAGCCCCTTCTTCAGCACGGCGCCGGCGATGACGGTCGGGTTGGCCAGCACTTCGGAATGGGACTCGCAGGAGCCGATGGCCGAGACGATTCCCTCGCCGACGCGGGCAATGATGGTTTCTTCGGTGGCCCCGCCGATGAGTTGCGCGAGGTTGGTCCGCACGGTGACGCGGGCGCGGGCCTTGAGCTGGATGCCGTTTTTCGCCACGCCGTCCAGCGTTGTTCGGCCGGTGCGGGGATCGGGGCAGTCGATTACCTTGGGGTTCACGCTGGTATTAACGGCTTCGGCGACGTCGCGGCCGGCGAGGTCGATCGCCGACGCCGTGTTCCAATCGAGCGGAATCTTGGCGCGATGCGCGGCAATCAACGCCCGCACCACGCGAAGCACGTTGCCCTCCGCCAGGTAGTGCGCCTCGAGGCGTCGCGTGCTGATGTCCTTCAGACCGGCCTGCACGGCCATGATTTTCGCATCGACGATGGTGTTGGGATTCACCTTTCGCCACGACATGAACACCAGCGTGAGCGGGCCAATGCCGGCGCGAGTCACGAACGCCCGCAGCCACAAGCGAAAATACATGGCAAAGATCGCCAGGAATATGATGGCGACCACCAGCACAAAGAAGCCGAAGATGATGCCGAGCCACATCACAAACTCATTCATGGCGGCTCTCGCTCCTCATCGAAACAGACTGAGTTGGCACTCCGGCTGCTCCCTGACAGCTGGAGTGCTTGCGCGCCGCCGATTGTAAACCGACACGCCGCAGTTCTCCATGCACATCAGCGAAGAACGGGGAGAACGTCGCATCGGATCACAGCTTGGGGCTTGGGGCTTGAACCTTCAGGGCGCCGCGGCATACTGGCACGGAACTCATCGCGATCCAGCCGACAACATTGCCCAGCGTTTGCGCTTTCGATCAAGGCCCTGCCATGACTGCCGATGCCCGCATTGCCGAACTGCAGTTGGAACTTCCGCCGGCGCCCAAGCCGGGCGGAGTGTATTCTCCCGTGGTCATCGTCGATCGCATGGCCTACGTGTCGGGACACGGGCCGCTGCGGCCGGACGGCACTCTCATCACCGGTAAAGTGGGCGAGACCATCAGCGAGACCGACGCCCACCTCGCCGCCCGGCAGGTCGGACTGACGATGCTTGCCACCTTAAAGAAGGAGCTGGGCACGCTCGATCGCATCGAGCGCGTGGTGAAGGTGCTGGGCATGGTCAACGCTGCCCCCAATTTCACCAACCACCCGCAGGTCATCAACGGATTCAGCAACCTGATGGTGGAGATCTGGGGCGAAACCAACGGCCGTGCCGCCCGCAGCGCCGTGGGCATGGGTTCGCTGCCCAGCAACATCGCCGTCGAAGTGGAAGCGGCGTTTCTGCTCAAGGAAGCCCAGGGATAGCTATCCCTGGGCTTCGATTCGATTTGCGCTGCGTTTGAGAAACTTCGGCGGCGGTACGTCGGCGGAGTCTTCGCCGAGCTCTTCCGCGGCAAATCGCAAGCTTTCGGGCATGTTCTCCGCCGAATCGGTCACGCGGCAGATTTCGGCGCCGAGCAGGTTCAGCTTGCGCTCCAGCCGTTCGTAGCCGCGGTCGAGATGATAAATGCGGCGGATCACCGAATCCCCCTTGGCCGCGAGGGCCGCAAGCAGAAGCGCCGCACTCGCCCGCAGGTCGGACGCCATCACGCACGCCCCGCTCAGTTGCGGCACGCCGCTGATGATCCCGCTCGCCCCTTCGCGGCGAATGACGGCTCCCATGCGGCACAGCTCCGGCACGTGCAGGAAGCGGTCGGGAAAGACCTTATCGGTCACCACGCTGATGCCCGCCGCGATCGACAGCAGCGCCGTCAGCTGTGCCTGCACGTCGGTGGGGATGCCCGGGTACGGCAGCGCGGTCACATCGAGGGAATGCGGTCGACGCGGCGCAGCAACATGAATCGTCGATGGAAGCCCAGGGATGGCCATCCCTGGGTCTTTGGTTTCGACGTCCACACCGATCGCGCGGAGCACATCAATGACCGCAGCAAGATGCGGTAGACAGACGTTGGCGATCTGCAGGCTCCCGCCGGTGATGGCACCGGCAACGATCAGCGTGGCCGCCTCAATGCGGTCGGGAATGACGTGATGCTCCACGCCGTGCAGGGCATCCACGCCTTCAATGCGGATCAGCGGCGTTCCCAGACCGGTGATCTTTGCGCCTGCCGCGTTGAGGAACTGTCCGAGGTCAACCACTTCCGGCTCGCACGCGGCGGCGGAAATGGTCGTGACCCCCTCGGCAAAGCACGCAGCGGTCATGACGTTGCAGGTTCCGGTGACCGTGCTGCCGAACGGCCCGCCGAGGTAGATGTCCGCCCCGCGCAGCCGACTCGCCCTGGCGAACACGTACCCTCGCTCGATGCGAATGTCGGCCCCCAGCGCCTGCAAACCCTTGAGATGCAGGTCAATGGGGCGGTGGCCGATGTTGCAGCCTCCCGGCAACGACACGCAAGCCCGCTTGCGGCGTCCCAGCAGCGGACCCAGCACGCATACGCTGGCCCTCATCCGACGGACTAACTCGTAATCTGCGACGTATGGCTGCTCATCCACCACGCACAACCGCAGCGTGCCGTCTCGCGCCTGCTCGACCGCCATGCCGAGCGACGTCAGCACCTGGCTCAACGTGGCGACATCGGCGAGATCGGGGACGCCGCGGAGCACGGTCGGGCCCTCCACGGCAAGCGCGGCGGCCATGATGGGCAGCGCGGCGTTCTTCGCGCCACCCACCGACACAGCGCCCCGCAGCGGAACACCGCCGCGCACAACCAGCATGTCCATCCGTGAACCTTGTGAGTGGTGAGACTCACCGACTACAGTCCATTCTGACGATCGCTTGCGGCGTCGCGTTCCTCTCGGAACGCGACGCCGCAAGCGACAAGGGCCACGTATTCAACCACTCTCCTCAGATTGCCACAAGACGAGAATTCGACCGCCGCAGTTGGAACGATTCGGTGTTATTGGTCTTCACCACTCACCACTCACCCGACTATTCGTGGCGCAGCGCTTCGATGGGGTCCATGTGGGCGGCGGCGCGGGCGGGGTAGATGCCGAACACGACCCCGATGAACACCGAGATGCCGAACGCCACCGGCAGGCTCCACATGGCAATCTGAGGCTGCATATCGGTGAACATGCGGCCCATGGGCGAGGTTTGCGACGACGGGTCGAGCACAAAGTTCTGCACGATCCACTGGATGCCTTCGAACGCGAGCGGCGTCGACAGCCCCAGCAGCACGCCGATCAGCCCTCCCGCGCCGGACAGCACGATGGTCTCGGTGAGGAACTGCGAAATGATGTCCTTGCGGCGGGCCCCCAGCGCGCGGCGGATGCCGATCTCTCGCGTCCGCTCGGTCACCGTGGCCAGCATGATGTTCATGATGCCGATGCCTCCCACGACCAGACTGATGGCCGCAATCGAGCCCAGCACGATGTTGAAGATCTGCCGGATCTGGTCGGCCTGACGGAGCAGCTCGAGAGGGACAATGACATCCCAATCCTTCTTGTCGCCGTGCGTGCGCTGCAGCGATTCCTTCACCACCTCGGCGGTGGCCAGCACGTCGTCCACGCTGCGCACGCGGAGAGTGATCTGGTTCAGCTCGACCTGCTCGGCCGAGAACGAGCCGCTGACGGCGGTGATCACGCGGTCGCCGATGCGGGCCTGAAAAGTGCGCAGCGGCAGGTAGACGTCCTTGTTGAAATCCTGACCGGACAGGCTGCCGCCAATGGCCGCCGACGCCGTGCGCTCGCGTGTGACGCCGACCACCCGGTAGCGATAGTTCTTGACCTGGATGGACTGCCCAATGGGATCTTCGAAGGGAAACAACGTCGACGCCGTGACAGCGCCCAGCACGCAGACGTTGGCGATATCGGCCTCGTCCTGGTCGCTGATGAATCGGCCTCGCTGCAGGTCCAGGTGGTTCATCTCGAGATACTCGGACGTGCAGCCGACTATCCGGGCATTCAACGTTTTCTGCAGGTAGCGGGTCTCGCTGTTGATTTCGCGCATCGGCACGGCGCCGGCGATGGTCGGAAGCGTACCCGTAAGCAGGCGGTAGTCGGACCGCAGCAGCCCGTACTGCAGGCCGAAGCTGCGGCTGCGCGAGCTGCCGCCCCCTTGCTGGGAATCGGCCGGGGGCTTGACGGTGAGCACAATGATGTTGGTGGCCCCGAGCGCGAGCACCTGCTGCTGCGCCTGGGCGCTGGCCCCCTCGCCAATGGCCAGCATGGCGATCACCGAAAACACGCCGAACACAATGCCCAGCATCGTCAACCCGCTTCGCAGCTTGTGCAGCAGCAGGCTCTTGAGGGCCAACCGCACGGCGCGAAACAGGTCGAACGAAAAAAACTGGCGGACGATATACAGCAGGAGGCGGATCACAGGTGTCGCTCGCAAACCATCGGGATTCACGTCGTCGGCCGCTTTGCGGCTCGCGGATCACGAACTCTTGCAACTCATTCGATCCGCTAACCGCAAGCGATGGTCATCACTTTTCATTATCGGTGATCAGCATCCCCTCGCGCTCGATCACGCCGTCTTTCATCACGATTTGTCGGCGCGATCGCCGGGCCACCGACGTTTCGTGCGTGACCATGATAATCGTGCGGCCCTCGCGGTTGAGCTGGGCCAGGATCTCCATAATCTCCTTCTCCGTCGCCGAGTCCAGGTTTCCGGTGGGCTCGTCGGCGAGAATGATCTCCGGGTCGTTCACCAGAGCGCGGGCGATCGCCACGCGCTGCTGCTGGCCGCCAGAAAGCTGGAACGGCCGGTGGTCCAGCCGGTCTCCCAGCCCCACCCGGTTGGCAAGGTCGACGCAGCGGTGCAGATCGTCGGGGCTGATCCGCCGATGCGTTGACCGGTAGTGCATCGGCACCTGGATGTTTTCCAGCACGGTGTACTGCGGAATGAGGTTGTACGACTGAAAAATGAACCCGATTTTGCGATTGCGGATTTCGGAGAGGCTGTCGTCGTCGAGGATGCCGACGTCGTCGCCGCCCAGGATGTAACGGCCGCTGGTGGGCCGGTCGAGCGCGCCGAGCAAGTTCAGCATGGTGCTCTTGCCGCTGCCGGATTGCCCCATGATGGCCACGTAATCGCCTTCGGGGAAATCGACGGACACGCCCCGCAAGGCGCGCACGACGTGCTCGCCGAGGTGATAGTGTTTGTGAAGATCGACGAGTTGGGCGGCGAGTCGCATGTGTCTTCTTCAGGAAGCCCAGGGATGGCCATCCCTGGGTCCCTTTGAGTTTAACGCAGCCAGTCGCGCAACAGGAGAACGAACGGCACCAGCAGAATTGCCAGTATCGAGGCAATCAGCGGCGCCACGATCAGCCAATCAAGCGGACTGGGACTGAATGTGAAGAACGATTTCTTGGTCGGGGGGACTTCAGGGGCGGGCATTGAACGGATCGTTGGTCTGTCAGGCTGCAGAGACCGAGGGATCGTCATCCCTGGGCTCGGCTCCAATCAGGAATGATTTACTCGCTGCCGCCGGCGGCGGGGGCAGGGCGACGAGCACCGGCGCCGCCGGTTCCACCGGCGGGTCTCGGGGCGGCCTGGAACTCGGCGAGGCTGACGCTGCCGTCGCCGTCGGTGTCCATGGCCGGGACGCGTTCGCGCATCCGCTCGGGAATCTCGTCGCCGCTGAGTTTGCCGTCGCTATTGACATCCATCCGCTCGAAGAACGCAGCGGGGTCGAACTGCCGCGTCGCACCGTCTGCCGAGGCCAGCGGTCCGGAGGCGGGCGCCCCCGTGGGCTGCTCACTGCCGGACCGCGGGGCGCGCGGCCCCTCGCCGGCCGGCGGCGCCGCGGGGATCTGCGGCAGGCCGTTCGGCGTCTCCATCATCGGGGCGGGGGTTTCGGCGTTCTTCTTCACGAGCTCGGCTTCAAGTTCCTTGATGTCCTTCTCGAAGTGGGACCGCGGGTTCATCACGACCAGGTCCCCTTCGTCGAGGCCGTTGAGGATCTCGACCACGCGCTCGTTGGTCTGGCCGACCGTGACGTTGCGGCGCTGCACGCGCTCGCCCGACACCACGAAGGCAATCTGCTGGCCCACCACGTTCAGCACCGACTGGATCGGCGCCTGCAGCACGTCGTCTCGCGATTCCACCAGCACTTCCAACTGGGCCGTCAGGCCCGGACGCAGCCGGCTCACTTTCTCTGTCTCGTCGAGCAGGCGGACGACAGCGTCGTATTCCTTGATGTCGCGCATGTACGACGACCCGGTCGAGCTGGGGACCGAGGCGACCGTGTCGACCACGCCGCGGAACGTCTCATCCGGAAACGCATCCACCTTGACGGTGACCGGCAAGCCTTTCCGCATCAGGCTGATGCGGGACTCGTGCACGCGGGCGTTGACCTTCATTTCGGACAGGTCGGGCAGCATGACGATCTGCTGCCGCTCGCGCACCGTGGCTCCTTCTTCGATGAGCACCTGCTCGCTGGAGCGGCCGTCCTTCTGGTTGGCATAGATCACCTGGCCGTCCTGCGGGGCGTAGATCTTGCAGTTGGCGATTTGGCGGCGGATGGTTTCCAGCTTGTCCAACTCCACTTCGTAGGTCTTCTTGCGGGCCTTCACGTCCGCCAGGCGCTGGGTCAACGCGGCCTCGCCCTTCAATTCGACGCGCTTGATTTCCTTCTGGAACTCCTCCGCGTTGGCCTCCAGCTCGCGGATGGTGCGGTCGAAGGTGTACTGCTCCAGCACGCGGAGTTTGTCCTCGGCGACGGCGAGGTTGGTGCGGGCCGTCTTCTCCTTGAGCAGCTCGTTCTCCAGGTCGTTCTGCGTCTTGTAGCCCTTCTTGACCAGCCGGGCGGTGAACTCGACCACCTCGTGCGCCTGCTCCAGCGTCTCGCGCTGCAACAGCGCTTGCGATTTCAACTCGTTGAGCTGCTGCTCGTAGTCCCCTTTCTGAAACTTGATGAGATCGATCTTGGCCAGGTCGAGCTTGAGCTGCGCCGCGGCGACATCGCTGGCATTCTGCGTTCGCTGGATTTCGACTTCTTTTTCGGCGGTGGTGAGCGCCGACTCCGCCGACGACACCGCAATTTCCTGCGTCTTCTCCTTCTCGACAAGGGCCGCCGAGTCGAGCTCGCAGATTAGGTCGCCTGCCTTGACGGTGGTGCCTTCGGGGACGATGTGAATGATCGTGGTGCTGCCTTCGACCTTACTGGTCAGCACCGCGTTCTTCATGCTGTCGAGCGTGCCACGCTCCGTGACCGTGATCTGGAACGGCGCCCGCTTGACGCGCTCCGTCACCAGCCCCTCGAGCCGGCGCTCCTTGCGGCTGAACTGCAACCACGGGGCGTACTGGGCGAGGAGGGGTTGCACGGTCGGCAGCCAACTCGCGCGGAAGGAGTAGGCGGTCCCCGTCGTGGTCGCGAGGATCGCCAGCACGACCAGTCGCCGCAGCCAGCGGGGCGCGCGCCGCGGCTTGGGATTCATGCCGTCGATCGCGGAGTGCGAGGTAGCCGCTCCCGAGTTCGGGGGCGAAGTCGCGGAGGTGCCAGGGGCGGAAGAGTTCATCGGCGGGCTCGATCAGGGAGGTAGGGGGGACGGCGTCGGCAGCGGGCAGGTTCTGGTAAACGGGGTCGTCCCAGATTCCCCGTTCGTCAACCTGCATGATATCCATATCCTTGTGAATGTTAATCCGATTTTGCTCGTATTGGGACCAAATCGTGATCAAATCGTTTTGGGCGGTGAGGATCGAATTGAGGGCATTGATGAGGTTCAAACCTTGTTGCTGACCGCCAGCCCCGCCGCCACCGGCCTGCCCGGCGGCACCCGGCTGATTCGACAGCTCAATCGTGTTATCCAACTGGATCGCTGAAATCCGCAAATTCTGACGCGAAGTCTCAAAGTTGGCCCGCAGCGACTGCAGAAATCGCCATTCCCGGCGAACTTGCAGCTTGATCGCATCCTCCAGCTCGATGTACGCCCGGCGCGCCCGCTGATAATCGATCAGCGTCGCCCGGTAATTATTGCGCTCCAGCACCTGGTCCAAAGGGGCCGTAAACTGAATTCCCAACTGGAATAGGCTCTCGTCCCCGCGGAAATCCAGCGGGCGGCTGCCGCCGGAGCTCCGGACGTCCCCGCGGGCCACTAGATCTAACACCGCTTCCAGCCGATTGGCGGCAACTTCCAGCCGCCGGCGGGCGTCCATAACGAAACTTCTCTGGTTCATCAGGTCCAGCCGGTGCTCCATCGCCTGCCGAACGCATTCGTCCTGCGAGAGGTCGAAGTCCTGCAAGGTGATCAATTCGCACCGCAGGCCGACCTGAACCGACTGCAGATTCTGAGAGATCTGCAGCAGGTCCTCCCGTGCGTTGTCGATGGCCCGCAGCGACTGGAACCGCTCGTCGGGAGAGAGGTTATCCTGCGATAACCGCTCCCGCTGCTCCTGCAGGGCCGCTCCCGTCTCGCGATACATGTCCAGAATCACTTCGCGAAACACCAGGCGGTTCCGCTCCAGATCCTGCTGGGTGACTTCGCGGTCCCGCGGATCGCGGAGCTTTTGCAGTCGTTGCGGCAGCGCAGCATCGACCCGCTCGAGGTCGAAGGCCACGACGTCGATTGCCTGGCTTTGCAGCTCCTGACGGATCCGTTCCAGGTTGTCGAGCGCAGACCGCAACAGCGCCAACTCCGGATCCTTCTGGTCGATGGGGCTGATGTCGGTCTGCTGGTAGTCCAGCAGCGACTGCTCGACCGCCTGCAATCGCGGATCGATCAGCTCGAACTGTTTGAGGATGCGATTGTTGATGGTCAGCTGCAGATCGGTGGGCAGCCCCAACTGCAGCTTGTAATTGTCGACGGTGTCCAGGTAGTTCCGTTCGAGATTGCGCAACTGCGTGACCCGGCTGGCGAGCTGCGTCAACAACTGCGAGACCGTTTGGGGGATCACGCCGAACTGGGCCCGCGAATACAGCGAGTTGATGGCGTCCTGCCAGATCGGCGACGGACTCCACTGCAGCAGTCGGTCGCGATCGGTGGTGGTCATCGGACCTTCCCACTTCAAGCGCTTGAGCACTTTCATGTACGACATGCGGTCCGCAAATTCGGGCGGAATTCGCAGGGCCGGTGGATTGCCGGGAATGACGAGATCGGGCGGAACGTCGATGAGGGCGACGCCGGGCGGCACGGCGTTCTGGCCGCGGACGCGCTCCACCTGCACGCGCGTGAGACGGATGTTGTTCCGCTGGTTGAATACCTGCTGCTGTTGCTGCAGCAATTGCAGGAAGCCGCCCACGTTGCCGGGGTTTGTCCCGCACACCACGTTGGCGAAAAAGATCTTGCGAAACCGGGCCATCGAACGGACGTCGTACAGCAGGTCGCGCTCCGATTGCGTCAGGTCTTCGAGGACGATCTTTCGGCCGGCGCCCAGCACGAGCGGCTGCGTGAGCTGGTACGAGATGATCGAAGTCGAATTGGTCTGGTTCTGCCCCTGCAGCAGCCACAGCGTATTGTTCGCCAGTTCCGCGACCCACTGCCCGCCGGTCGGCAGGAGCTGGCTCACGCCGAACCGGTTGTTGAAGTTCAGGTCGTCGCGCTTCGAGGGCGTGTTGAAGTACGTGAGGCCCGACGTCGGTTCGCGGTTGCCCAACCCCAGGTATCGCACGTTGAACTGGAACTGCTCGAGCGTGAGCCGCAGCGCCGACAGATAGACGTCCTCGATTTGCGTCTGGAAGTCGCGGTTGTGAATCGATGCCAGCTCGATGGCCTGCTCCAGAGTGAGGTCCTCGATTGTCGGCACGGTGTGCGGGTTGACGACCACGCCGCTGGCCAGATCTTCCGCAAGGGGCTTGCCCGGCGACTCCCAACTGGCGTGGGCCAGATCGGGCTGCTGGGGAATGCTGTCGGCCCAGTAGGGGCTTTCGACGGTGGGCGTGTCGCCGAACTTGTGCCAGTTCTTGTAGCCCCTCATACCGTCCACCCAGTGCATATAGCGATGGGCGGCCGGGTCGTCCGGCGGGAGCGGCTCGCAATCGACGTCAAACGGGTCGTAAAACCGGCTTCGGGGATCCGGTTCGACGGTGACCCGCGGCAAGTCCCACCGCGGATCCTGCGTCTTTTGCAGCACTTGATTGTAAGCGTCGAAGTCGGCCTGCGATCGCCAGAACATCCGCGAGCACCCGGGTGTCGTGGCAAAACAGAGGCCGAACAGAACAACGAGCGCGCCCCGGCAGCATTCGAGCTGCCAGCGTGCTGTTTCACGGCGGATCAGCCGGACAATGGACATGACTCGATCGGTCTCCAAGTCGCGGCGCAAGTTGAGTCTTGGGGTCGAGGTATTCCCTATTCGACGTATTCGGAGTTGGCGCAGTCGTTACTTCAGAAAAATCCGGAAAAGTCGATTTGTCTTGCCCGCTTTAGCGAATCGTCAAGGTCCGTTGAGACCTCAGCTTGCCGAAGCCTCCGTCTGAAACGGTCACACGGGCGGATGGAGATATCGGCAAAGTCTGCCGGGTGCTGGCGTGGTGCCGGTCCTGACTGTCGCGACGCGGGATGTCGAGAAGACGAAGTCGAGCGACATGGCAGATCGATGGAGAGCCGGGGAACATACGCCCCGGCTCCCGTGCACCCAAGAGGCCCCCTGGTATGAAAGAAATGGCAGCGCAGAGCACCAGCCGATTGCAGCACTGCGGCGTTGCGGCTACGATTTTGTCAAGGCCAGATGCGGCGGCCATGTGGCGGCCGCGAGTGCCCGCCAAATCGAAGCGCGGATCAACGCGAATGAATGCGGTCCTCCATCTCGAATTGAACGACCGACAGCGAGACCTGCTCATGCGCGGGTTGCGGTTCGTCCGCAGCAGCCGAATGCTCGAAATGCGCGACACGGCAGAGACCACGGACGAGGAGCGCCGCGACGAGCTGAACGAGATTCGCCAGCTCTACGAACTGCTCGACACCAAACAGCGCAAGCCCGAACGCGCCGCGGTGTAACTTGCCGAGACGGGGCATATCGCCCCGGCTTTTGAGAAGGTCACGTACCCCGCACGTTGCCGAACAGCTCGATCTGCCGGCGCGGGCAATACCGGAACCCCAGACGTTCCGCCGTCGGGGCCAGCCAGGCTTCTCGCTCCGCCAGCGCTTCTGCGGAGACTCCCTGCGGCATCAACCAGACCTGCTCCGGCGGCACCTCGGAAAACTGGCCGAGGTACTGCACGACCTCCTCGAGGTCCTCCGGTTGGTCGATCACGAACTTGAGTTGGTACGCATATTCCGACGTCAATCGTCGCACGACGTCCGTCCGGGATTGGTCGCGAACGTGCCGGAAGCGCCAGCGGCGGTCGCCGTGAGGAATCGAGTTGGAAAGTTTGGGGCTGATTGACATCAGGTCGGCCGCCACGGGACGGTACACGGTGCCCGCGGTTTCCACCGTCACGAACGCACCGCGGGCCTTGAGCGCGGCGCTGAGCGGCACGATGTCCGGTTGCAACAACGGTTCGCCCCCCGTCAAGACGACGTGTGCGCAGTCCCAGCGCCCGACGTGTTGCAGCACGGTTGGCCACGCGATCTGCTCGCCCTCCGGCCGCCACGACGTGTACGGTGCATCGCAGAACCAGCAGCGCAGGTTGCAACCGGTCGTCCGCACAAACACCGACGGTGTGCCCGCGAACTGTCCTTCGCCCTGGATCGAATAAAAGACGTCGGAAATACGCACCGAAAGAGAAACTCCAAATCCCAATGGTCAAATTCCAATCCCGGCCGGAGTCGTCAGGGATCCTCTTGTTGGTTTTTGGAATTTGGTTGTTGGAATCTTATCTCTGATAGGACGCGGGATCCCGCAGGCCAGCTTCCGCGAAGCCCTGGAGTCGAAGCTGGCACGAATCGCATCGCCCGCACGCCCGGCCCTGCGGATCGGGATCGTAGCAACTGTGGGTCAGGCCGTAATCCACCCCCCGGGCCGTTCCTTCACGAATGATTTCCGCCTTGGTCCAGTTCATCAAGGGGGCATGAATGCGGAACTCCCCATGCCCTTCGATGCCGGCCTTCGTTGCCAGGTTCGCCAGTCGCTCGAACGCCGCGATGAACTCCGGCCGGCAGTCGGGATAGCCGCTGTAGTCCACCGCATTCACGCCGAGAAAAATGTCGAACGCCCCCAGCACCTCCGCCCACCCCAACGCCAGCGACAAGAACACCGTGTTGCGGGCCGGCACGTAAGTCAGCGGGATGCCGGCAGCCATTTCGGCGTTGGAGCGATCCTTCGGCACGGCGATGTCGGAAGTGAGCGCCGACCCGCCGAACGCCCGCAGGTCGATGGGCACCACGATGTGTCTCTGGACGCCGTGTGCCGCGCAAACCTTGCGCGCCGCTTCCAGCTCGAAACGATGTCGCTGTCCGTAGTCGAACGAGATCGCCGAACACTCGTAGCCCTGCGACCGGGCAATGGCGAGCGTGGTGGCCGAATCGAGACCACCGCTGACAAGCACCACGGCCTGACGAACTCCTGGCGTCATTTCCTCCAAACCTGCCTCCGGCGTCAACGCGCGGTGATCACAGCTCATTCAGCACTTCCCCGAGGCTGCGGTCCAGCACCCAGACCATTTCGTCGATCTGCTCGGCCGTGCTGACCAGCGGCGGACCGAACGCGAGCCAGTGCGGGTCGAACCGGCACAACAGCCCATTGTGCAGGGCGCGCTTGCCGACGCGGACGCCGAAGTTGACACCCGGTGCGAACGGCTCTTTGGTCTTACGGTCCCGCACGAACTCGATGCCCAGGAAGAGGCCCTTGCCGCGAACATCTCCGATCACGCCGTACTTTTCGGCGAGCCGCTCGAATCCTGTGCGCAAGCGCGCCCCCTGCACGCGGGCGTTGCCACACAGGTCGCGCTCGACAATTTCCTGCAGCACCGCAATCGCCGCCGCGCACGCCACCGGATGCCCTTCGTTGGTGTGCCCTTCGACGAAACCCGGGTTGGTGGCAACCGGCCCCCAGAACGCATCGGCGATCGGCCGCCGCACGATCATCGCCGAAATCGGTGCGTAACCGCCGCTCAGCCCTTTGCCGGTGCAGATCACGTCGGGCGTGACGCCGAACGTCTGTGCCGCGAACATGTTCCCCGTACGCCCGATGCCCGTGATCACTTCGTCGAAGATGAGCAGCACGTTGTGGCGGTCGCAGTATTCGCGCAGCAGCGGCAGGTACACCGGGGGCGGATCGATCACGCCGCCGGTGTGGCCGATCGGCTCAACCATGATGGCGGCGACCGTGGCGGGATCTTCCATCTCGATGGTCTGTTGAATGATGTCCGCACACGTGATGCCGCACTTCGCCGCGTCGTACTCCTTGCCGTAGGGGCAGCGGTAACACGTTGGCGGAAAGACGTGGAGGAAGCCGGCGGGCAGCGGCTCGTTCACCGTCTTGCGCGACTTCAATCCCGATGCTGCCAGCGACCCCATCGTCGAGCCGTGCCACGACAAGTACCGCGAGATGATCTTGTATTTGCCGGGGTTGCCGGTGAGCTTGTGGTACTGCCGCACGAGCTTGATGGCGGCCTCGGTGACCTCCGCTCCGCCGCATTCGAACTTGCAGGTGTTGAGGTCGCCCGGCGCGAGCTCCGCCAGCAGGTTGGCGAGCTGCACGGCGACCGGGTTGGTGCCGTGCATCGGCGGCGAGAAGTGCAGCACGTCGAGCTGCTTCCGCAGGGCTTCGATGACGCGGCGGTTGTTGTGCCCCACAGAGACAACGTAAATGCCCGACAGCGCGTCGAGATACCGCTTGCCGTTCACGTCCCAGTAGCACACGCCGTCGGCCCGCGCCATCAGTAGCGGATCCTGGCACCACTCGGCCATCTGGTCGCGAACGAAAATCTGCCGCAGGAACCGCTCTTCCGATGTTTGGGCATCAGAGATCAGGGGAGGCGAAATCGACATGGCGCATTCCACCAGAGGCGAGCAGCGGGCGGCGTTGAGTATGTTGAGTATAACGTCTCCACAGAAGCCCAGGGATGGCATCCCTGGGTCTCCTGCATTTCGCACGTTCGCAGACATGGAATAAAGAGACCCAGGGATGGCCATCCCTGAGCTTCCAAGGACGCCTCCGATGATTACGACCGTGAAAACGCCGTCGAGTCGGTGCCGCTGGGGCCTCGCGCGGGGTGATATCACCCCACCGGTGGGCATCTATCACCGCATGTGGGGCGCAGCGACCCACGACCGCGCCACCGGCGTGCATCGACCGTTGCTCGCCACGGCGGTCGCGCTGGCCGCCATCGATGACGTCGACGCGGCGGAACCGTTCGTGCTGGTGGCGCTCGATCATTGCCTGTTCTGGCCGGCAGAAATGACGCGGCTCCGCCAGGCTCTGCTCGAAGATCAACAGCTTCGTCCCGAGCAACTGCTGGTCACGTTCTCGCACACGCACGGCGCCGGCCTGATGGACCGCTCCCGAGCCGACCTGCCCGGCGGCGATCTGATCGGCCCGTATCTGGACCAGCTCGCGCAGCAACTGAACGCCCTCGTGCGACAGGCGCGAATGGACGTCGCACCAGCAACGATCAGCTACGGCGTTGGCCGTTGCAACCTCGCCGGTCATCGCGACGCCTGGGACGAGCAGTCGCAACAGTGGGTGTGCGGCTGGAACCCCGGGGGACCGGCGGACGACACGGTGCTGGTGGCGCGGGTCGATTACGACACTCCGCAGCCGTCCACACGCGATTTGCCCGCGAACGCGGGCGCCACGATCGTCAACTATGCCTGCCATCCCACCACGCTCGCGTGGGAGAACACGCTCATCAGTCCCGATTACGTCGGCGCGTTGAGAGAAACCATCGAGCAGGCAACCGGCGGCCCATGTCTGTTTCTTCAGGGCGCATCGGGAGATCTCGGCCCGCGCGAGGGTTACGTGGGCGATGCCGCCGTCGCCGATCGCAACGGCCGACAACTGGCGCACGCGTCTCTCTCGACCCTGGAATCCCTTCCGCTGCCGCAAACGACGAGCCATTACACTGGCCCGGTCGTCTCCGGCGCCACGCTGGGCACGTGGGCGCATTGTCCCTGGTCAGATGAACGCCGCCGGGCCGCTTGCGGCTTCGCGCTGCGACGCATCGTTGTTCCGCTTCCCTATCGTTCCGATCGTCCGCAGCTGGCTGACCTTCGCCGCGACCGCGAACACTGGATCAGCGAAGAGAGCGCCGCCGTCGGTGCAGGTGATCTGAGCCGCGCCCGCGAGGCCCGCGCAATGATCGAGCGCGCCACCCGCGCACTGACTCGATGGGGACATTGCCCGCCCGGTGACGCGTTCCCCTACGAACTCACGTTGCTGCGGCTCGGTGACGCTGTGTGGGTCTTTGGCGAGGGAGAACTCTATCAGCTGTTCCAGACCGAACTGCGGCGCCGCTGCCCCGACTGCACTTTGCTCGTCGGCTCGCTCGCGAACGGTTGGCGGTGCTCGTATCTTCCGACGCGGGAAACCTTCGCAAAAGTGTCCCGGACACTCGGAAGTGTCCGGGACACGGGCGTGTACCAGGCCGAGGTCGCGCTGCTCGCGCCGGGTTGCCTCGAAACGCTCATCGACGCCGCCGTGGACGCCGTACGCGCGCTCATCGTTTAACCCGGATTATTCATAGTTCGATGGTGAGTCGCCAGCGCGGGATGGTTTGGTCCTGGGTATCGGGGCGGGAGCGTAAGGGCCCCCTCCCCAGATGCGTGTGATTTCGGCGGACTGTCCCGAGCA
>Ga0073934_10007145_pt1 | contig 15768 bp, 15 predicted proteins | sample LarsenN4metaG_FD_76834 | JGI IMG/M metagenome (GOLD analysis project Ga0073934, IMG submission 76834) | Hot spring sediment bacterial and archeal communities from British Columbia, Canada, to study Microbial Dark Matter (Phase II) - Larsen... ...
ACCGTCTACACTTCCGCGCGTGTTCGACATCGGCTCCAGCCTGCGCGAGGCCAGGCTCCGCCAGGGGCTCGAGTTCCCGGAGCTCGAGGAGCGGACGAAGATCCGGCCCAAGTACCTGCGCGCGCTCGAGGAGGAACGCTTCGACGTCCTGCCCGCGCCCACGTACGTGCGGGGCTTCCTGCGCTCGTACGCGGGCGCGCTCGGCCTCGATCCGCAGCCGTTCGTGGACGAGTACAACTCCCGCTTCGCGGTGGGGGAGGAGGACGGGGTCCTGCGCGTGCGGCGGGTGCCGGCTCGGCCTCGCCAGCGCTCCGGCCGGGAGTCGCACCTCGCGCTGCTCGCCCTGCTCGCGATCGCGGTTGTGACCGCGCTCGTCATCGCCGCCTGGCGCTTCGGCGGCCCCGAGAGCGAGACCGTTCCCGGGCTCCCCCAGCAGGGCCGGCCGGCCGCTCAGCCCGCGATCCCGTCCGGACGGGCCCGGCTCGTCGTGCGCGCGGTCGCCGGAAGCTCCTGGATGCAGGTGCGGGCCGGCTCGGAGACCGGGCGCCTCCTGTACAGCGGGACGCTCGAGCTCGGCCAGGCGAAGGTCTTCGAGGGGCGCCGGCTCCAGCTCGCGCTCGCGGAGCCGGCGAACGTCCGCGTCCGGCTGAACGGCAACCGGATCGACCTTCCGGCCGGGACGTCGTTCGTCGTCACCGCCCGCCGGATCGCCCGCGCCGGCTCTTGAGCCCCCGGCGCCCCCGGGCGGCGATCGTCGTCACCGGCAGCGAGCTGGTCCGGGGGGAGCGCCAGGACCGCAACGGCCCCTTCCTCGCCGCCGAGGCCGTGCGGCTCGGGCTCGAGCCCGAGCGGATCACGATCGTCGGCGACCGTCCCGAGGAGCTCGAGGCCGCGCTCGGGGAGGCGCTCCGGGCCGACCTCTGCCTCGTCTCGGGAGGGCTGGGGCCGACCCACGACGACCGCACGGTCGAGGTCGTGGCCAGGGTCGCCGGCCGGGAGCTCCGCCTCGACGAGGGCCTCGAGCGCGAGATCGGGGCCATCTCGCACGTGGTCGCGGAGCGGCTCGGACGGCCCTACGAGGAGTTCGCCGCCGGCGTCCGCAAGCAGGCCACGATCCCAGTGGGCGCCCTCTCCCTCGGGCTCGCGGGGACGGCGCCCGGGCTCGTGCTCGAGGCGGGAGCGTGTGTGGTCGTCGTCCTGCCCGGCCCGCCCCGGGAGCTGCAGCGCCTGTGGCCGCGCGCGCTCGCCGCGGGGCCGGTCCGGCGCGTGCTGGAGCGGGCGCCGGACCGGAGCCGGCTCACCCTGCGCTTCTTCGGGACGCCGGAGTCGACGGTCGCCGCGGCGCTGGCCGCGGCAGGGGGGGACGGCGACGGTGTCGAGGCGACTATCTGCGCCCGCGAGTTCGAGATCCACGTCGACCTCGTCGTGGAGCCCGGCGCCGAGGCTCGCGCTCGGCAGCTGGCGGAGTCGCTGCGCGCCGCGCTCGGCGAGTTCCTGTTCGCGGAGGACGAGCGCCCGATCGCCGAGCTCGTGCTCGACCTCTGCCGCGCGCGCGGGCTCACCCTGGCCACGGCGGAGTCCTGCACGGGCGGGCTCGTCGCGGCGCGGCTGACTGCGATCCCGGGGGCGAGCGCGGTCTTCCGCGGGAGCGTCGTCGCCTACGCCGACGAGGTGAAGTCGGCGGCGCTGGGAGTTGCGGAAGACGTCCTCGCCCGGCACGGCGCAGTCTCCGCGGAGACGGCGGCCGCGATGGCGCGGGGCGCGCGGGAGCGACTCGGCGCGGACGTCGCGGTGGCGGTGACCGGGATCGCCGGCCCCGAGGGCGGGAGCGCGGAGAAGCCCGTGGGGCTCGTCTTCGTCCACGCAGCGGGGCCGGCCGGGGAGGAGGCGCGGCGGTCGGAGCTGCCCGGCGACCGGGAGCTGGTGCGCGGGCGGGCGACCGCGATCGCGCTCCACCTCGTCCGGCATTTGTTGGTGAATCGGCACACATCCGGGTGAGCGCACGCGCTACCGTCGGGCGGGATGAGGTGCTCAGGCTCTTCCTCGCGCTCGAGCTGCCGGACGCCGTGGTCGAGCAGCTCGAGCGCTGGCGGGAGCAGCACCTCGCCCGGGCCCGTCCCGCAGCGGGCCTCCACGTCACGCTCGCCTTCCTCGGAGCTCGGCCCCGGTCCGAGCTGGACGGGATCCTGGCCGTGCTGCGCACGGAGGCGGTGGCGACGGCGCCCTTCGTGCTCGCCCCGCTGCGCTACCGCGAGACGCGCTCGGTGGGGATGCTCGTGCTCGGAGACCCGAGCGGGGAGGCGACCCGGCTCGCGGAGCGGCTGCACGGACGCCTGGAGGAGCTCGGCGTCTACCGGCGCGAGGCGCGGCCGTGGCTTCCGCACGTCACCGTCGTGCGCTTCCGCGAACGGCCCGGCCTCTCGCCGCCGCTCCCGGAGCTCGGCGCCTTCGCTCCGTCCGGCGCTGCTGCTTTCCTTTCTCGTCTGCACCCGACGGGGGCCCGGTACGAGGTTCTGGAGTCGTGTCCGCTAGGAGGAGAACCGGATGAAGCGTGAGGAAGCGCTCGAGGTCGCGCTCGGCCAGATCGAGCGCCAGTTCGGCAAGGGCTCGGTGATGCGCATGAGCGACCGGCCCCAGGTCTCGGTGGGGGCCGTCTCGACCGGGTCGCTCGCGCTCGACCTCGCGCTCGGGATCGGCGGCCTCCCGCGCGGGCGCATCGTCGAGATCTTCGGTCCCGAGGCCTCGGGGAAGACGACGCTCGTCTACCACGTGATGGCGGAGGCGCAGCGGCGCGGTGGTATCTGCGCCTTCATCGACGCCGAGCACGCGATGGATCCCTCCTACGTGCGCCGGATCGGCGTCGACATCGACCAGCTCCTCGTCTCCCAGCCGGATACGGGCGAGCAGGCGCTCGAGATCGCGGAGCTGCTCATCCGCTCGGGCGCGCTCGACGTGGTCGCCGTGGACTCGGTCGCCGCCCTCGTCCCCAAGGTCGAGATCGAAGGCGAGATGGGGGACAGCCACGTCGGTCTCCAGGCCCGGCTGATGAGCCAGGCGCTGCGCAAGCTGGCCGGCACGCTGAACCGCACCGACACGATCTGCATCTTCACGAACCAGCTCCGCGAGAAGATCGGGGTCATGTTCGGCAACCCGGAGACGACACCGGGCGGTCGGGCGCTCAAGTTCTACGCCTCCGTCCGCCTCGACATCCGGCGCATCGAGACGCTCAAGGAGGGGACGGAGGCGATCGGGAACCGGGTGCGCGTCAAGGTGGTGAAGAACAAGGTCGCTCCGCCCTTCAAGCAGGCCGAGTTCGACATCGTCTACGGCTCGGGGATCCCCTGGGAGGGCACCGTGCTCGACGTCGCGCTGGAGAAGAAGATCGTCCAGAAGGCGGGCTCCTACTTCAGCTTCGGCGACGAGCGGCTGGGGCAGGGGCGCCAGAACGCAACCGCCTTCCTCGCCGAGAACCCGGACATCGTCCAGCAGATCCTCGCGCGCATCCAGGCCGAGGCCCCCGAGGATCAGATCATCTCGGCTCGGCTGCTGCCCAGCGCCGCGCCGGCGGAGAAGCACGCGTCTGCGGAAGGGCAGGCGTCCTCCACGGGCCCCGTGGCGGGCGCGGAGGCGCCGTCCGCGCTCGAGGAGCCGGCGCCGGTCGAGGGCTAGGGGCCCGTGGCGGAGCCGAGCCCGGCGCTCGAGGTCGCGCTCCGGGCCCTGCGGGTCCGCGACCGCAGCGTCGCCGAGCTCGAGCGCAGGCTCACCGAACGCGGGTTCTCGCCGGAGGAGCGCGCGGATGCACTCGCGGCGCTCGAACGGGCCGGGTTGGTCGACGATGCCCGCTTCGCCGCAGCGAGGGCGCGAGCCCTGGCCGAACGCGGCGCGGGCGATGCCCTGATCCGCCACGCCCTGCGCGAGGCGGGGGTGCCGGCGGACCTGGCCGAGGAAGCGCTGCGCGATCTGGAGCCCGAGGCCGAGCGGGCTCGCCGCGTCGCCGCCCGCCGTGGGTCGGGCCCGCGAACCGCCCGCTACCTGCGCGGGAAGGGGTTCTCCGAGGAGGCCGCCGCGGCGGTCGTTGCGGAGGGCGATGACGGGGAGCTACGATAGGGCGGCTCTCATTCGACATTTCCCTGCTTGCCAGCGATTTCTGAACCGGTGGACACGATCCAGCTCCCGACGACCGACGTGAGCGGGCGGCGCGAGGTTGCCCGCGGAGGATGCGGCAGCTCCTGAGCTGAGGTCTTCGCACGGGTTCCGGCCGCGACCGGGCGGGCGCAAGTGCCGGATGTGAGCAACGCGGCGACGCCGCGGAAGTCGAACCCTCCACGGAGGAGCCATGCTCACGGCCGGTGCGGTGCTGATCGGAATCCTGCTCGGGGCACTCGCCGCGTCGGCGGTGCTCGTCGGGCTCTCGCACTCCCGCGTGCGCGCCGCCGAGGCCGAGCGGAAGCGCCTGCTCGCCGACGCCGCCCGGGAGGCGGAGGCCGTTCGCCGGGAGGCGCACGTGGAGGCGCGCGAGCAGGCGGTCCGGATCCGCGACGAGATCGAAGCCGAGGTCCAGGACCGCCGGGCGCAGATCCTGAAGATCGAGGAGCGCGTCCTCCAGAAGGAGGAGGAGATCGAGGCCAAGCTGACCGAGCTCGAGCGTCGCGCCCAGGGCCTCGGCGACCGCGAGACGCACGTACGCGCCCTGCAGGAGGAGCTGAAGCAGGGGCGGGAGGCCATCCTCGCCGAGCTGGAGCGGATCGCCGGGATGACCGTGGAGGAGGCCAAGCGGCAACTGCTCGAGCGCTCGAAGGACCTCGTCCGGCACGAGCTGGCGCGGGACGTCCGCCAGCTGGAGGAGGAGGCCCGTGCGGAGGCGCGGCGGCGGGCGCGCGCGCTGATCGCCGACTCGCTCCAGCGGGTGGCCGCGAGCCACACCGCCGAGGCGACGGTGACCGTGGTCGAGCTCGCCTCCGACGACCTGAAGGGGCGGATCATCGGCCGCGAGGGCCGCAACATCCGCGCCCTCGAGCACCTGACGGGAGTCGACTTCATCATCGACGACACTCCGCATGCGGTCGTGCTCTCCTCCTTCGACCCGCTCCGGCGGGAGGTTGCGCGCCTCACCCTGGAGAAGCTGATCGACGACGGTCGGATCCACCCGGCGCGGATCGAGGAGATGTACTACCAGTCGAAGGCCGAGCTGGACGAGCACGTGCGCCAAGCCGGCGAGCAGGCGGTCTTCGAGGCGAACTGCGGCGACGTGCACGAGGAGCTCGTCAAGATCCTCGGCCGCCTGCGCTACCGGACGAGCTACGGCCAGAACGTCCTCAAGCACACGCTCGAGGTCGTGCACCTGAGCGGGATCATGGCCGCCGAGCTCCAAGCCGGCGTGAAGACGGCCAAGCGAGCCGCGCTTCTGCACGACCTGGGCAAGGCCATGACCCACGAGGTGGACGGCTCGCACGCGCTCATCTCCGCGCAGCTCGCGCGCCGCTACGGCGAGTCCGAGGGGGTCGTGCACGCGATCGAGGCGCACCACTACGAGGTGCAGCCGCAGACGGTCGAGGCCGTGCTCCTGATCACCGCCGACGCGATCTCGGCCTCGCGGCCGGGCGCGCGCGGCGAGAGCCTGGAGAGCTACATCCGGCGCTTGGAGGCGCTGGAGGCGATCGCCACCGCCAAGCCGGGGGTCGCCAAGGCCTACGCGCTCCAGGCCGGCCGCGAGGTCCGCGTCATCGTCGAGCCGAGCGAGGTGGACGACGACGGCGCCGCCCTGCTCGCGCACGAGATCGCCCGCGAGATCGAGGATCAGCTCGAGTATCCCGGCCAGGTGAAGGTGACCGTCATCCGCGAGTCGCGCGCGGTCGACGTCGCGACGTAGCGCCCGGCGGACAGCCGGAGAGGGCGCGCCGGCGAGCGCGACCCCACCTGCGAGAGGGGCGCGCTCCCTCTGGGGATCCTGATCGTCGCCCGGTCGCTCGCGCGGCGCGAGCTTGCTCCCCGTGGTCGCCGGATGCGCGCGCAGGGCTACACTGGCCGCGCCGTGCGCCGTTACCACGTGACCACCTTCGGCTGCCAGATGAACGCTCACGACTCGGAGCGCATCAAGGGCCTGCTCGAGTCGCTCGGCCTCGGCGAGGCGGTCGCGCCCGAGGAGGCCGACGTCCTCGTCTTCAACACCTGCACGATCCGGGAGAAGCCGGACACACGCTTGGCCGCGTACCTGGGGCAGGCGGCGGCCCGCAAGCGCGAGCGGCCCGACCTCGTGGTCGCCGTCGGCGGCTGCTACGCGGAGGCCCAGCGGGAGCGGATCTTCGAGCGCTACCCGTTCGTCGACGTCGCCTTCGGGCCCGGCTCGATCCCGCACCTGGGCGAGTGGATCGCGGCCGGCGGCTACGCGGTGCCGCGGGGCAAGTTCGGGACGCACGAGCACTTCGCGGCCGAGCTTCCGTCGCACCGCGAGCGCCGCTTCCAGGCCTGGGTGCAGGTCTCGATGGGCTGCAACTCCGCCTGCGCGTACTGCATCGTCCCCGCCGTGCGCGGCCGGGAGCAGAGCCGGCGGCCCGGGGAGATCGTGGCCGAGGTGACGCGGCTCGCCGAGGACGGCGTCCGCGAGATCACGCTCCTCGGGCAGAACGTCAACTCCTGGGGACGCGACCTCGCCCCCGAGCTGCGCACCCACTTCGGCGAGCTCCTGCGCGCCTGCGACGCCGTCCCCGGGATCGAGCGCATCCGCTTCACGAGCCCGCACCCGAAGGACTTCCGCGAGCCGGTGATCGCGGCCCTGGCCGAGTGCGAGAGCGTGTGCGAGCACGTGCACCTGCCGCTACAGTCCGGCTCCTCGCGCGTGCTCAAGCGGATGCGCCGCACCTACGACCGTGCACGCTACCTGCGGCTCGTCGACCGGCTGCGGGCGGCCGTCCCCGACCTCGCCCTGAGCACGGACCTCATCGTCGGCTTCCCCGGGGAGACGGAGGAGGACTTCCAGCAGACGCTCGAGATCGTGGAGGAGGTCCGCTTCGACGGCGCTTACACCTTCCTCTTCTCGCCCCGCTCCGGCACGGAGGCGGCGGCGATGTCGGACCAGGTGCCCGAGGAGGTGAAGCACGAGCGCCTGGAGCGTCTGGTCGAGGTCGTGCAGCGGGTCGCCGCCGAGCGCAACGCGGAGCGCATCGGCCGGGTGGAGGAGGTGCTCGTCGAGGGGCCGAGCCGGACCGATCCGGCGCTCCTGCGGGGGCGCACCCGCCGCAACACCACCGTCAACTTCGCCGGCCCGGCCGCTCCGGGCGACCTCGTGGACGTGCTCATCGAGGGCGCGACCTCGACCACGCTCCGCGGCCGTCAGCTCGCGCTCGTCGCCGCCTGAGCGCGCCCGAGGTCATCGCCGTCTGCGGGCCGACCGCCTCCGGGAAGACCGCGGTGGCGGAGGCGCTCGCCGACGCGCTCGCAACCGAGGTCGTCTCCGCGGACGCGCTCCAGGTCTACCGCGGGCTCGAGGTGCTCACGAGCCAGCCCGCGCGCCCGACGCGCCTGGTCGCGATCCGTGACCTCTCGGAGGAGATGTCGGTCGGCGAGTACGCGCCCCTCGCGCACGCGGCGATCGACGAGCTCGTCGCCGCGCACGGCGTCGCCGTGGTCGCCGGCGGGACCGGCCTGTACCTGCGCGCCGCCCTGACCGATCTGGCCGTCCCGCCCGCGCCTGCTACCGGCGCCCGCGAGCGCTGGGAGGCGCTCTACGACGCCGACCCCATGGGCGCTCATGCCCGCCTGCGCGAGCTCGACCCGGCAGCCGCGGCGCGCGTGCATCCGCACGACCGCCGCCGCGTCGTGCGCGCGCTGGAGCTGGCCGAGGCAGGCTTCTCGCTCGTCCCTGCCCAGGACCGGCTCTGGTCGGCGAAGACGCGCCGGCCGACGCTCCTGGCCGGGCTCGACCTGCCTCCGGGCGCCCTGGAGCGGCGGATTCGCGAGCGAGCGCAACGGATGCTCGAGCAGGGCGCCGCCGAGGAGGCCCGGCGGGCCCTCGCGGGCCCGCTCTCGCGGACGGCGGCGAAGGCGCTCGGTCTGCGCGAGCTGGCGGAGCTGCCGCGCGAGGAGGCGTACGAGCGCCTGGTCGTCCGCACGCGCCGGTACGCGGCGTACCAGCGCAAGTGGCTGCGGCGCGTTCCCGGCCTCGTCATGATCGACGCCGACCGGCCCCCGAAGGAGGTGGCACGTGCGATCCTCGACCTGGCACGCCCTCGGCAATAGCTACGTCGTGGTCGAGCGAGACGCGCTCGGCGCGCTCGTCGCCGCCCGCGCGCGCGAGCTCTCGCGCAGCGCCGATGGCGTCTTGGAGGTGGTCGCTGCCGGCCCTGCCGAGGTCGAGATCGTGATCTGGAACCCGGACGGCTCGCAGGCGGAGCTGTCGGGGAACGGGACGCGGATCGCGGCGGCGTGGCTCGCCGAGCGGACGGGCGCGGACGAGGTCGTCGTCCGCGTGGGCGCGCGGAGCGTCGTCGCCCGCATCCTCCCCGACGGGCGCATCCGCCAGGATCTCGGCGAGGTCGAGGTGGGGGCCGAGGAGGAGGTGGAGGGCATCCGCTTCGTACCTGTCTCCGTCGGGAACCCGCATGCGGTCGTCGCCGGCGACCCGACCGAGGTGACGCGTGTCGGGCCGCTGCTCGAGACACACCCACGCTTTCCGGAGCGGACGAACGTCGAGGTGGTGCGCGTCGAGCGGCCCGGCGAGGTCACCGCGCGGGTCTGGGAGCGCGGGGTGGGGGAGACGTCCGCCTCGGGGACGGGCGCGGTCGCGGCCGCCGCCGCCACGCACGAGGGCGGATCGGTGCGCGTGCGCTTCCCGGGCGGCGAGCTCGAGGTCGAGCTCGCCCGGGGCCGCGCGCTCCTCACCGGCCCGGTAGAGAGGGTGTCGTAGGGGCGAGAGCGGCGTGCCACCACCGGTGTTCACGACCGGTGTTCACGACCGGTGTCAGACACCGTTCCTTGTCAAGGGTGATATGTGCCGACTTCGAAGAAGTTACTCCACAAGATTCCCTCGGCCATATACGGGTGAATGGACACAGGACATGTCTTCTCCGGGATGCTGCTGCGGCCGGCGCGAAGGCGGGTGTCTGACACCGCCCCTACCGCCTCGCTCGCCTACGGGGCGATCTCGAACTCGCGCAACACCTCGTTGAGCGAGGTCTTGAGGTCGGTGGAGGCGCTCCGCTGCCCGACGATGAGGGCGCAGGGGAGGTCGAAGCGCCCGGCCGGGAACTCCTTCGGCCGCGTCCCCGGGAGGACGACCGAGCGTGGCGGCACGTAACCACGGTGCTCGACTGGCTCGGGGCCGGTGACGTCGATCACCGGCACGGAGGCCGAGAGCACGACGTTGGGGGCGATGACGGCCCCCTCGCCCACGATCACGCCCTCGACCACGACCGCCCGCGAGCCGAGGAAGGCGCCGTCCTCGATGATCACCGGGCGCGCCTGCGGGGGCTCGAGCACGCCCCCGATGCCGACCCCGCCCGAGAGGTGGACGTCGGCCCCGATCTGGGCGCACGAGCCCACGGTGGCCCAGGTGTCCACCATCGTGCGCGGCCCCACCCAGGCCCCGATGTTGACGAAGCCGGGCATGAGCACGACCCCTGCCGAGAGGAAGGAGCCGTAGCGCGCGATCCCGGGCGGGACGACCCGGACGCCGCGCTCGGCGTAGTCCTGCTTGACCGGGATCTTGTCCAGGAAGCGGAGTCCGCCGGCCTCCATCGGCTCCACCTTGCGCAGGCGGAAGTAGAGCAGGATCGCCTTCTTCGCCCACTCGTTGACGACCCACTCACCGCCGGCTCGCTCGGCGACACGCAGCTCGCCGCGGTCGAGGAGCGCGATCGTCTCCTCGATCGGGTCCGGAGCCAGCTCGCCGCTCTCCCAGAGCTGCTCGATCTGCTGCCGCAGGCCCTCCATCACGCGTCATCCTCGCCGATCTCGCCGAGGAGGAAGCGGCGCAGCGTCTCGTAGGCGTGGACGAGGCCGGCGATCTCGACCAGCTCGTCCCGGCGGTGGGCGTAGCGCGGGTGCCCGGGGCCGAAGTTGACGGCGTCGATCCCGCGGGACGTGAAGTCGGCCACGTTCGTCCAGGCCAGCTTCGGCTCGAGCCCGCGCGCCCCGGCGGCGAGCAGGCGCTCGACCACGGGGGAGTCGGCGACGACGCGGGCGGGCGGCGAGTTGCCGACCACCTCGAGGGTCGCGTCGGCGGGCAGGAGCGAGCGCAGGTACTCCTCGGCCTCGGCCGGGGTGCGGTCCGGCGGGTAGCGGAGGCCGATCGTCGCGGTCGCGCGGTCGGGCACGATGTTGTCGGCGATCCCCGCTTCGAGCCGCGTGACCGAGACCGTCTCGAAGAAGCTGAGCCCCGCGACCACAGCCTCCCGCGGCTCCCGGGCGGCGAGCGGAGCCAGCCCGAGGATGGCCTTGGAGAGAGCGTTGTCGGCCTCCCAAGGGCGTCCCGAGTGCCCGCTGCGGCCGTGGAAGACGGCTCGCACGACCAGGTGGCCGAGGCAGCCCGCCTCGACGCGGCCGTCGGTGGGCTCGAGGAGGATCGCGAGCGCGGCCTCGTGGATCGCGCGGGAGCCGGCGAAGAGCGCGGGCAAGGGGTTGTCCTCGGCCGGGAGCTCCTCCCGGCCGAACAGGAGCAGGCCGGCGTCGTAGAGGCCGGGCGCGGAAGCGCCGAGGTCGCGGACGAGCTCGAGCACGACCGCCAACCCGCCCTTCATGTCGCTCGCCCCGAGCCCGTGCACGGCGCCGGCCTCGATCCGCCCGGGCAGGTTGCCCTGAGCGGGGACGGTGTCGTAGTGACCGGCGAGGACGACCAGGGGGACGCCTGGCCGGCGGGCGGGGAGGAAGAGGAAGGCCTCGTCGGCGGCGTGCTCGAGGGCGAGTCGCTCGGGCACGAGCGAGAGCAGCCGCTCGCGGATCGCCTCTTCGTGACGGCTCTCCGAGGGAATGTCCACCAGCTCGAGCGTCCGCGCGGCAAGGCGGTCGGCGAGCCCGGTCACGCGCGCAGCCTAGCCGACTGCCCGCGGGCATAATCCGGCCGTGACGATGCGCCAGCCCGATCCCGCACCCGGGGCGGAGCCTGAGCGCGCGTTCGTGGTCGGCGTCTTCCCCAGGGGAGCAAACGGCGAGGAGGAGCTCACGGAGCTGCGCGAGCTGGCGCGGACGGCGGGGGTGGTTCCCGTCGGGGAGCTCGTCCAGCAGCGCGAGCACCCCGACCCCCGCACGTTCGTCGGCAAGGGCAAGCTCGCCGAGCTGAAGCGCGCCTTCGCGGAGACCGGGGCCGAGGTGCTCCTCGTCGATGCCGAGCTGACGCCGACGCAGCAGCGCGCGCTCGAGGACGCTTTGGAGGCGCGCGTCGTCGACCGCACGCAGCTGATCCTCGACATCTTCGCCCAGCATGCCCGGAGCGCCGAGGGGAAGCTCCAGGTCGAGCTGGCGCAGCTCGAGTACAACCTCCCGCGCATGCGTGGCCTCTGGCGCCACCTCGAGCGCCTGGGCGGCGGCGTCGGTACGCGGGGGCCCGGCGAGACGCAGCTCGAGACCGACCGCCGGCTGGCGCGGACACGGATCTCGCTGCTCCAGCGCCGGCTGCGCGAGCTGGGGGCGCAGCGCGCGACGCGGCGCAAGCGGCGCCGGCGGGCGGCCGTGCCCACGATCGCCCTCGCCGGGTACACGAACGTGGGGAAGTCGACGCTCCTGAACGCGCTCACCGGGGCGGAGGCGGCCGTGGACGACCGTCTCTTCGCGACCCTCGACCCGACGACGCGCGCCTTCGAGCACGAGGGCCGGCGCTACCTCGTGACCGACACGGTCGGATTCATCCGCCGCCTGCCCACCCAGCTCGTCGAGGGCTTCGCCTCGACCCTCGAGGAGACGCTCGTCGCCGACCTCGTCCTCCACGTCGTCGACGGCTCGCTGCCCGAGGACCGCGTGCGGGAGACGATCGGCGCCGTCCAAGCCGTGCTCGCCGAGATCGGCGCGGACGACGTCCCCGTCGAGCTCGTCCTGAACAAGGCCGACCTCCTCGACCCCCTCGCGCGCCGCCGGCTCGCCCACGCCTTTCCGCGCGCGCTCCAGGTCTCGGCGGCGACCGGGGAGGGGATCGACCGGCTGCGGGCGCGGATCGCAGAGCTGTTCTCCGACCGCTTCGAGGACGTCCGCTTGCTCGTTCCCTTCCAGGAAGGAAGGGCGCTCGCCGAGCTGTACGATCTCGGCGCTCCCATCGCCGAGCGCCGCGACACCGCCGAGGGCGTCCGCCTGCGCGCCCGTCTCCCGCGGCGGGAGATCCCGCGCTTCGCCCGCTACCTCGTCGCGGGTGAGCCGGAGGCCGAGGTCTCGGCTCGGTGATCGAGGTCCGCGTCCGCCGGCTGCGCGAGGACGCCATCCTCCCAAGCCAGGCCTACGAAGGAGACGCCGGCCTCGACCTGGCCGCCTGCGAGCGCGTCTCCCTCGCCCCGGGCGAGCGGGCGGTCGTGCCGACCGGGATCGCGGTCGAGATCCCGGCCGGGTACGCGGGCTTCGTCCAGCCCCGCTCCGGGCTCGCCGCCCGCCACGGGATCGGGCTCGTCAACTCGCCGGGCCTGATCGACTCGGGCTACCGGGGCGAGATCCGCGTCGTCCTCCTCAACACCGACCGGCGGGAGCCGTTCACGGTCGAGCCCGGGATGCGCATCGCGCAGCTCGTGCTCGCTCCGGTGGCCAGCGTGCGCCTGGTCGAGGCGAGGGAGCTGGCGGCGAGCGAGCGTGGCCAGCGGGGGTTCGGCTCGTCCGCATGATGGACGTCCCGCGGGTGCGCGTCTCGGCCATCCTCCGCTGGCGGGGGCGGGTGCTGCTCCTGCGGCACGAGAAGAACGGAGAGGAGGTCTGGCTGCTCCCGGGCGGCGGGGTCCAGGGCGGCGAGAGCCTCGTGCGCGCGCTGCGCCGCGAGCTGGAGGAGGAGACCGGGCTCTTCCCTCCCGGGACGGAGCTGCCGCTCGAGGGGCCGGTGGCGCTGGTCGACTCGATCGCTCCGGACGACAGCCCGCGGCGCAAGCACGTCGTCCACGTCATCTTCGCCGCGGACGTGTCCGGGTCGCTGGACGAGGTCTCCTCCCGCGACGACGCCGTTCGCGGCCACCGCGCCTTCCGGCTGGACGAGCTGGATGCGATCCGGCTGCACCCGCCCATCCAGCGCTTCCTGCAACGCTGGCGGCCCGGCGACCCCGCCGTCTACCTGGGCGAGATGTGGGCGCCGTAGGCGGCCGGGCGGGCGGCCACCTCAGCGCCGCCCGCCGCGGGCGCGGGCGCGCTCGGCGGCGATGCGGAAGGCCTCGGCCTCGAGCCGGTCGGGCAGCGGGTCGAGCGGCGGCGCCTCGCCGCCGCATGCGTGCGCGAGCGCTTGGACGAGGAGCCAGTCGGCGAGCCACGGGTTGCGGGGCAGGAGCGGACCATGGAGGTACGTCCCGATCGCTCGGCCGACGCGGCAGCCCTCGAACCCCGACTCCCCGTCGTTTCCGAACCCGTACACGACCCGGCCGAGCGGCGTCGCGCCCGGATCGAGGAGGGTCCGGCCGGCGTGGTTCTCGAACCCGGCGAGCAGCCTCCGCTCGCCCGGCTCCAGCTCGCACTCGAGGAGCACGTCCCCGATCATCCGCACCGCCCCGGCCACCGTCTCGTGCGGGAAGAGGCCGGCGCCGGGGAGCAGGGAGCCGTCGCGGCCGCGGTAGCCGCGGCCGAGGAGCTGGTAGCCGCCGCAGACGGCGAGGAGCGACGTGCCTTCCGCGACGGCCTCCCGGATCGCCTCGCCTCTGGCGGCGAGGTCTGGCGCGATCAGGGCCTGCTCGCGGTCCTGCCCCCCGCCGACGTAGAGCAGGTCGTACCCATCCGGCCGCAGGGGGTCGCCGGGGCCGATCGCGTCGACCGCGAGCTCGTGCCCGCGCAGCGCCGCCCGGCGGGCGAGGACGGCGATGTTGCCCCGGTCGGCGTAGATGTTCAGGTGCTGCGGGTAGAGGTGCCCGACGCGGATCCTCATGGCTCGCCACCGTCCCAGTACGGGCGGACGAGCCCGCGCCGGGCGAGGATCGCGCGCAGGGCGAGCATGGCCGTGTAGGTAGGAAGGACGACCAGCTCCGTCCCCGCCTCGGTCAGCTCCAAGCCGCGGTCGAGCGCCTGCTCGAGCGAGGGCACGACCTCGAGCCGGTTCTCGGGCAGGCCGCCGTAGAGCAGCCGGAGGCCGAGCTCCGCGGCGCGCTCGCCCGTCGCGACCACACGCTCGACGTGGGGGAGGAGGGGCTCGAAGTCGACGTCCCAGATCCAGGAGACGTCCTGGCCGTCGGCGATCGCGTCGTTCAGCGCCAAGACGAGCACGGGCGGGACGCCGGTCTCGAGCGTGCGCAGGACCTCGTTCGCGCCGGCCGGGTTCTTGATCAGGAGGAGAGCCACCCCCTTGCGCCCGGCGGCGATCCGCTCGGCGCGCCCGAACGCGGCCCCGAACTCCGCCAAGCCGTCCCGGATCCGGGAGAGCGGGACGCCGAGCGAGAGGGCGAGCGAGGCAGCCGCGGTCGCGTTGTAGACGTTGTACAGCCCCGGCAGCGCCAGCTCGACCTCGGCCGACCCGGCGGGCGTGTCCAGGCGGAAGCGGGCCGCGCGCAGCCCCTCCAGCTCGATCTCGCGGGCGGCCACGTCGAGTGGTGGGCGCTCCTGCCCGCAGGCGGGGCAGCGGTAGTCGCCCAAGTGGCCGACGTAGGCCGCGGCGTAGACGAACGGCGTCCCGCAGCGCAGGCAGTACTTCGAGTCGGCGGCGTGCTGGAGGGACGGGCGGGCATGGCGCGGATCGTCGAGGCCGAAGCGCAGAACCGGGGAGTGGGAGGCCGCGAGCTCGGCCAGGACGGGGTCGTCCGCGTTCACGGCGAGCGCGGACCCGGCCGGAAGCGCCTCCGCGACCGCCTCGCGCCAGCGCTCGGCGACCAGCTCCAGCTCCCCGTAGCGGTCGAGCTGGTCGCGGAAGAGGTTGCCGAGCAGGAGGGCGCGCGGGCGCAGGCGCCGGAGCGCCTCGGGCAGCGCGCCCTCGTCGACCTCGAACAGGCCCTGCTCGGCCCCGCCGGCGGCGACGAGCGCCGAGGCGATCCCGGAGAGGAGGTTGGCGCCGGCCCGGTTCCAGGCCAGGCGGCCGTCCGAGTCCAGGATCCGCGCGACCATCGCCGCCGTGGTCGTCTTCCCGTTCGTCGCCGAGACGAGCGCGATCCCTCCCGGGAGCCGCGCCGCGAGGGCGTCGACGGCGTCCGGGTCGAGCTTCCAGAGCAGCTTCCCGGGCAAGGTGGTGCCGCCGCCCCGACCGGCGGCTCGTGAGAGCGCGCCCGTCGCCCGCGCAGCCCACGTCTCCAGGGTCAGGCGAAGGTCCACCGAGGGCGAGGGTAGCGAGCGGGGAGGAGGCCGGTCTGCTCTGGACAACTTGCAGATGCGACAAGATGCTCTAAGCTGATTGCGGCCGATGGCCCGTCCGCGCTCCCGTCCCCGCCCCGGACCTCCTATCGACGAGGCCGAGCTGGCCGCCTTCCGGGCGGGGCTTCGCCGCCGCTACACGGACGACCAGATCCTGGAGGAGCTGCGCGCGGCCGCCCGACGGCTCGGGCGCTCCCCGACGATGCGGGAGTTCGCGCAGGACCGCGAGGCGCGGATCCATCCGCAGACCGTGATCGAGCACTTCGGCACCTGGAATGCCGCCAAACGCGCCGCCGGGCTCCTCCCGCGCCGCTTCCTCACGCGCGAGGAGCT
>Ga0073934_10007146_pt1 | contig 15767 bp, 14 predicted proteins | sample LarsenN4metaG_FD_76834 | JGI IMG/M metagenome (GOLD analysis project Ga0073934, IMG submission 76834) | Hot spring sediment bacterial and archeal communities from British Columbia, Canada, to study Microbial Dark Matter (Phase II) - Larsen... ...
GAAAAATTATAGAAACAATGCGGCAGGTTTTTCATACATCGAAGTGATGGTCGCCCTGGTTATTTTGCTGGTTGGCGTGCTCGGAATGCTTTCGGCGCTAACGGCAAATTTCCTGCGCGGTATCGAATCGGAGAAACGAATAGCAGCCAAACAGATCGCTCTTTCTACACTGGAATCCATCACCGCGGCAAAACAGATTAAGCGTCCCGGCGTAGTGGATAGCTGGGATTCTTTGAGAAATGAAGTTACAGGCCTCCCGCCCGGAGCTGTGAATGGAATTTTTGTGAATGGTTACAGACCTGTTCGTCAGGAACTCGGCTGGGACGGTGTTGCCGGCACTGCAGATGATGCTTGTCCGGGCCCCGGCGGATGTTTTGTAACCGGCCGCCCGCCAAATTTGAGCCCGATTATTGAGGGTTTTCAACGTGAAATAGTAATTACCGACGTGCCGGATCCGGATCGCCCGCCGCCAAATCCCGTCTCTCGCAGACAAGTTACGGTAAATGTACGTTTTTTTGTCAATCAACTTGCCCGTACCGAAACCATTTCAACAATTATCACAAATTATTGATGTGAGATAAGCCTATGAAAACCATTGAGGGGTTTTCGGAGTCCCGAAATTCATATTCCAAATATCATTCCAAAGCGGGCTTTACGCTGGTAGAACTTCTGGTAGCGATGACTATATTTCTGATTGTCACCGCCGTTGTCTATGGAATGCTGCAGATCGGAAGGGTTGACCGCAACAGGTCAAGCCGCCGGGCCGATATAATGAAAAATGCCCGTATTGCAGTCCATATGATTGGACGGGATGCTCTGAATGCGGGGCTTGGCTACCACAGAAAAGGTGCGGTCGCACCGGATGATTTTGTCAGTTCACATTTTGGATTACCGCCAGACGCAAATACAAAACGCGATTTGATCACCTCTATAATCGCCGGAAACAATATCAATCCCAGCACATTGAATCCCGATCCATTGGCACGCACGGACGTTGTCGTTTTTTGCTATCGGGATACCGATTTTAATTCCGGTAACGTAATCAATCTTTCTTCCGTCGGTGCTGCTCCGGGAAATCCTTCGATACCGAGGCTTACTGCTTCCGGAGGAGTCGGGGAATTATCCCGAAACGATTTGCTTCTGGTCGAATCTGACAGTTCGCAGGTTGCAATATTGGTTACCTCTGTTAGCGGAAACCAGTTTGAGGCTGCTCCGGGCGATCCACTTGGGCTGAATCAACCGCTCGATGGTACGGGAGACAGCGGAAGTGTGCTGCGGCAATGCAATCCGCCGTCTGGCTCGCCACCGGTGCCGGACGAAAATTGCACACCCTATGTTTCTACAACGGCAAAGCGGTTTTTCATCGTTGGGTATTCCGTGAGACCTGATGGGACGCTTGTCAGAACGACTTATGGCAACAACCGAAGCGGAAATTCACCGGCCGACCAGATTCGGGAGCAGCCGATAGCCTACAACGTGGAAAATCTACAAATCAGATATGTGCTAGCTGACGGTACGGTAACTGATGATCCTGCCGCAGGTCCGGACGGAATAGCAGGAACTGCGGATGATGACATTGAGCAATTCAATCAAATCAGGCAGGTAACCGTAACACTTCGTGTGCAGGCTCTGGAACGGGACGAACAACTGGGCGTTGCCGATTCCATCGAAGTAACCGCTACTTTCAGTGCACGTAATATGGAATACGACGCGGGATAAAAATCCATTTGTCGTAATTTGGAGGTTCAGGATGAAAGCGATAGAGACCCGATGCTTTTCAAAGTGCTTTAAGAAAAATGAGAGCGGTTCGGCAATGGTAATTACATTGCTTGTCATGGCTCTCTTGATTGCGTTTGTCGCGCTGGCAATATCGCGGACAACGAATGAAACTATCGCGGTGGCAAACGATACGGCCGAAACAAAAGCATTCGAAGCAGCTAATGCATCACTTGAACTAATGACGCGTAACTTCGATAAAATATTTGAGATAAAGTTGGTGCCGGATCCTGCTGATTTAGCTAATGTAGAAGCTGAAACGCCACCGGGATTCACCGGATATGATTTCGAACAACATATTACGCAAACCGGAGCAACGCAGGTCAAGGTAATGACTGGCGAACGCTTTCAGGGGTTGAATTCCTTACGTGACGAGTGGCAAATCGATACGACTGCGACAGATAGAATGACCGGAGTCCAGGTGGCCCTCAGACGTAAGTTTTTCAATGATCGCATTCCTATTTTTCAATTCGGTATTTTTTATGACGATGATCTGGAATTTCACCCCGGCCCGAGGTTTGATTTCGGGGGCCGCGTTCATTCCAATGGTTCATTGTTCCTGGCGGCAAACACCGGTCTTTATTTTTCATCCAAGGTTACGGCTGCAAGGCATATTTTCACTGACGTTCAGAAAAATGGTTTTCCCTATACCAACTGGGGAGAAAATGTATTTATTCGCAATGCTACGGGTACATATGTCCAGCTCCGTCACGATATGGGCAGTGTGCTGCAAAGCCCAGCAACCGGAACTCCGGTAACCACAAATCCGCTGCCAACTGCTTATGCGTCCGCTGCCTGGCCAACTAATCAGGGGCTGTTTCAAGGAAACCTGCTTGCAAATCAACCTACGCTCGATCTTCCGATCAAACTTAACAGTGCAATTTCGGGCACTCCGCTCGATCTGATTGAAATAATTAAACGCGGAAAGTCCGTCGGCGACCTATGGAACGACGGTACCGGAACACCAACCTCTCCAAATATAATTCCCGTAACAACTGCTACCGCTGACGACCCCATTACCGCCAGCGAGCGTTATTACAACAAAACCGGCATCCGCGTTTCGCTGGCCGACAGCAAGGCAAAACTGCCCGGCTGTGCGTCTTCTACCGGTACAGCCGTTACAACTCCCTGCGGGATTCGTCTCGATGGCGATTCCCTTGGGGCCGGAGCCGATCCGTTGCCCGGACAGGCTCGTGGCTACCAGCCAATTGCAATGAACGGCTCGCCGGCTTACCAGGCCACAAGGATAAACGGGGAACGCTTTTACGTTTCAGGCAAACAGATCTGGATAAAAATTGAAACGGTCGATTACGACCCGGTTACCCAGTCTTATGTAACGAGGGATATTACCCCGGATATTCTGAGCCTTGGCGTAACGGATCCTGCAAATAGCGGCATATCAATAACTGAATCGGGTTATGGAATTGCGGACAGCAGATCGATAATAAAACTGCAGCGGTTCAACATTCCGGGTCCGCAGATGATCGGCTCGGCAAGTACCTTTGTTACAACGTCACCTACAAATTTTGTCCTTGCAGGTACGGTAAATAGCGGTTCACTGACGCGTCCCTGCAGTGATCCGGCAGCGACCGGCGTAAACAGGATAAACAACGGAGCCTTTCCAAATGGCCTTGGCTCAGGAGATAACCGCGCTCACTGGAAACAGGCCGTGATAACGGGCTATACACCGCCTGTTGGTTCCGTAGCCTGCGTTGCGCCATTCCCGATAAATATGTTTGATACGCGCGAGGGTCTTTTCAACGATACGGCCGCAGTTTTCAATCCCCTCAGTACATATGGAACAAGGGTTCCCTGGGCTGGCGTTATGAGTATGGTTGACATTGATATTGCCAATCTGAGGGCATTTTTAAACGGAAATTTCGATTCTTTCATGCCGTCAGGAACTCCATATGCAATAATTGCGGGACATCCGCTCAGGGCACAGGACATACCATCAAAATCCGGTTGGGTTTTTTATGTTTCGGACCGTCGTGGCGACGCCGATTTCGATGGTGAATACGACATGGAGGACATTTATGGCCCGACCGACGGTATTTTGCAGCCGGGCGAGGATGCAAATCACAATGGAGTTCTCGACGCCAATTTCTTAAGCGGAGAAGCGGTCCGCTATACAGGAGCGGGAGCCGATGTTCAGCCTGAGATAGCTGCCTTGTTCGAACACAGATATTATCGCCGCGGTGTCAGGCTTATAAACGGGACAACCTTGCCGGGGATTTACAATAGTTCCAACCCGACACTGACAAAAGGATTTACCGTTGCCTCAGAAAATGGCGTTTACGTACGCGGAAACTACAATGCAACGGGCGTTGCATCGGTTGGAAGCCCGACCCCATCCACGGACTATTTACCGCAAAATACCGCAAACCACATTCCTGCATCCATTGCGGCGGATTCCGTAACGATTCTGTCCAATAATTGGAGCGATGCAAGAAGTTTTCGCTATCCGTTTTCGCTATCAAACCGCCCGGGTACGGAGACAACGGTCCGTTTCGGAATGATTGCGGGTGATACTTTAACAAGCCTTAACGGAACACCGAATCAAGGCGGTGGAGATATAAGAATGAACGGCGGCGTGCATAATTTCCCAAGGTTTCTGGAGAACTGGGGGTCACGCTTGAACTATACAGGCTCATTAATAAATCTTTTCAATTCAAGAAATAACAACGGTGCCTTCAAGTGTTGCAATAATGTTTACAGCCCACCGACCCGAAATTGGGTATTCGATGTGTCTTTTAGGGATATCAACCGTTTACCGCCGGGAACACCATTTTTCCAGTCCATCCAGTTAACTGGTTTCGAAAGACGAAATTGATATCCGACAGCCGGATTATCCGGTTATATATTTCAGACTACCCGTTGCTGACATTTCTGTCAGGCAACGGGTTTTTATTGTACCTTCACGCCCTTGCAACAATATCAACCGCGCCGATTACCGAACTTTGGTCTATAATAATCGTATATTAGAGAAACCGGCCGCGACAGGCCGCGACAGGCGATGCGCGAGCTTTCTTTATACAATTGCAGGATAGATAGGAGATATGACGTTCTGGAACGGCTGGGACGCGGCAGCTATGCTGAAATTTTCAAGGCAAGAGATATTCTTGCCGCTCCGCATACGCCGCACAGCATAGTTGTAATCAAGGCGCTGAACGTCTTCTTGCAGGAGGATCCTGATAAGGATCTGGAGCGTACGCTTGTAGAGAATTTTCAGAATGAGGCAGTTGCACTTGATCGCGTACGACATCCAAACGTCATAAGCCGGCTCGGACACGGAACCGCACGCGACCTTTCCGGGACGATATTCCATTACCTTGTTTTGGAGTATATGGAAGGCGGAGATTTACAACGCCTTTCACGCAACCGCCAGCTTTCGCTCAATGAAGCGCTCGGTTATCTCGAACAAGTCTGTGCAGGGCTCCGGCATGCTCACAGGCAGGGAATTATTCATCGTGACATCAAGCCGCAAAATCTGCTTCTCGATAAATCCCAAACTGTTGTAAAGATAGCGGATTTCGGAGTTGCAAGGCTTAATCTTGGTGATGATCCGATAACAAGGGTCGGGACAAATGTTTATGCACCGCCCGAACACAGCCCTTTAAGTCCGGCTGCTTCCTATTCCGCAGAGCGGCACAGGCTGTCTCCCGCCTCTGATATCTACTCGCTTGCAAAATCTTTTTATACATTAGTTACAGGTGAATCCCCGAGATATTTTACCGGCGGGCCGATAACGGAATTACCCGTAAAATTCCGTCGTGAAGAATGGGCTGAAGAATTGAAAAGAATCCTGTTAAAGGCGACGCAGGAGGATCCTAAAGCTCGATATGACACGATAGATGATTTTTGGGCTGATCTAACAGAGTTAAGAAAGATTGCCGCTGATTTCGATACAAAAACTGCAGTTCGGCCGGTATTTCATATGACCCCGCAGCCCTATATTTCAAAGGGTTATTCACCGCTTTTGCCGCAGCGGGCAAAATTTGACACATCGCGTGATCTGAAGTTGCAAACTGTCGTTGTGCCTGCAAATTCACCTCTCAAGATAGACGGCATCCGGTCGGCAAATCCGGAGATAAAACAAACCGGCCCGGCGGCCGCGTCTGATAATAACCACGCCGGACATCAGCTATCGAACAACGGCCAAAATAAGGTTGTGCCGCCGCATAAGCAAAAGTCAAAAGGGCGGGGTATCTTTCCGAAAATGGTGGTCGTCGCGGCCGGCATTCTGCTATTTGCTTCAGCACTTTACGGTACAGCGGTCTATCTTCGTGGCTTGAATTTGAACGCAACTGTTTTGTCGGTTATCTACGGGCAGACAGGCAGAGCCAATACTGACATCAATCTGCGGCCCGAGCCCGGAATTGACAACAATCCTATCGGGCTTGTAACAAAAAATTCCCGGTTGCGCATTCTGCGTACCCAAAATAACTGGTATCAGGTTGAAATTCTTGAGCAAGGCCGTCAGACTACACAAAATACGTCAAACCGCGGATGGCTTTATTCAAAATATGTTGACCTGGATTGATCTTTCGGGATAGATAAGCGTTGCGGAGAGGTGATAAAAGGTGAGCGTTTTAGAAAAAGTAAGGCGTTGGATAGATGGAGACACGGCAGAAACGGTTCTGGAGCAAGCGGCCAGGGACGCACAGGTAAAACCGCGCAGCGAAGCGGAAGCTTTTATAGTAAAAATCGCACGCGAGATTGAGACCGTCATGCATCGCGAGATGGTACCTCTACCGCAGGGGACCGCGATAATACCTTGCGAGTACATAATATTTTTAAGTGAAGAGGATGACCGGCAATGGCAGGGAATTAAACGCCGCGGGCTCGAACAAGGGCTTTATCATATTTTGTCCGAGCGGGCACGCGAAATTGCCGGTAAACGCAAGCTCGAAACAAAATCATTTGTCCTGGAGTTACGAATTGATGGTACGCTCGGGCAAGGATCTGTCCGGGTTCAACATAGCTGGGAAGATTCAACCGGAAGCAAAACCGGGATTCTGGCACGTAAAAGCACACCGAATTCAGAAGGCAAATCGAAAGAAGAGGCTGATAAGTCACTACCGCAATCAATTTTGCCAAATCAAACGACTACACAGGGAAGTCCATTGCCGGCACCTGATTTTCTTTCTGTAAAGGAACAAGATCAAACCGGAGCTTTTACGACTTCAAAACAACCGGAGCAGGTCAAGCCATTTATAAAATCAGATGACGATGAGATTGCCACGACCGTAAGACCCCGTGCGATTGAGCTTTACAGGCTGGAGATCTGGCAAGGCGGAGTCAGACAAAACGTAGTGCCTATCTACAATGCGGAAATTTCGATTGGAAGAGGTTCAAAATCAAAGCCGGTGGATATCAAATTGCCGGGAGATCCCGAAATCAGCAGACGACACGTAACATTGGTAAGAGATCCAAACGGCATTTTTTGGATTATCAATGAAGGAAAAAATCCGGCAATGATAGGCACGAGTGAATTACCAATAGGAAAGCGGGTGCAGCTTATGCCGGGTACAGCCGTTACAATCGGGCGCTATTTGATACGAATACAACCAAAGTTAAACGGAAATTAAAGTGAAATATCAAAGGTTGGCTCCGCTACACTTTATAATTGAGATTAAAAAGCAGGCTCTAACTTATTGTGATTAGGTGAGTTACTTAAATTCAAATTTAAAGCCGGCTAGCAAGGGGTTATAAAGGCAGCATTCTCCAAAAACTGAATTGAAAATCTCGTACGGCGAATGATTTTCCGATAATTCAAGGATTTCTGAAAGCGTTTCCCTGACTTTTGACTTTAACTGCTCGGGATACCTCAGAGTCCGGGCATTTGATTCAAAATCGTCTTCATCCAAAACATCAATTGAGCCATCAGGCCAAACAGCGACGTCTATATCCAGATCTGAATAAACTATTGAATCGCCTTGAATTGCCGGCGGAAGGCAGATATTGAAATATAGGTTTCTAAATTTAAAATCAGGGTCAAAGAAAGCGAAAAGATTGTAATAGCGATCGGTCCAGAATGATTCCAGCGAGACTGTTCCCCGGGGAATCTCACCCAGTTGTTTATGTGAAACGGCTGTAGAAAATATACCGTAACACAGTAACTGTGGCGGTTTAAATGAAAGTAAATTGCAACCCCATTTTTTATGAAACTTAAGATCAAACCTTTGGGAAATAATCGTAATTTTTTGATTTGAAATCACTTATGCATCTTCACAAATACGCACCACCAGCACGGAACAGGGCACGTGATGAACTACAGCGTCGGAGACTGAACCAAGCAGAAGACGCTCCCAGGTGCTGTACCCGTGTGACCCAACGACTACAAGGTCGGCTTTGAAGTCTCTTGCGGCTTCTACAATACGGCTTTCCGGAGACCCGAAAAGCACTTCGGTAATTATATGGAGTTCCATTGTGTCGTAATGTTTTCGTATTGCCGAGGCCGCGTCCGATAATATCCTCTCGGCGTTTTCACGGACAGATTGCTCAATTTCGGCCGTGTTTGGCATATATCCGCCATAAATATCTACGGCCATCGGTACAGCCATATCCACCACGCTCACGATCTTGATTTGGTCCGTAGGTTCCAGTCGAAACCGTTTAAGCATTTCAATGGCGGCTTCACTCTGTCTGGCACCATCTGTAGCAATTAGTATTTTCATAGCATTAGGAGTAGTCGCCCGGAAGGCGAGGTGCGATAAGGAATTAGATGATTTTTAGTTGATTTTACACCTTAAATGTACTGATTCAAAGAAAATTGTAGCCGTGAGGTTTAGTCAAACTCTTCTTCTCCAAGCAGTTTTGCAAGTAATTGTCTTAGGATTAATCCCTCAGTTTTTGTTAAACCCATCAGTGTTTGTTCTTCGATTTCTTCCCACTTTAATTTTACCTGCGGTTCCAGATTTTTGCCTGTTTTAGTTAGATATATCCGCGTAGAGCGTGCGTCTCCTTCGGTTTTTCGTCTTGTAACCAGTTCGGATTCAATCATCCCGTTAATTATTTTATTTACCGTGGGCGGGGCAAGGTTTAGTTTTTCTGCGATATCCACCTGTCTTTGACCGTCTTTTTGCCACAGTTCGATAAGAATGGATGCCTGGCCGGAGTGAAGTCCGATTTCGGCAAGGGTTTTTTCAAGAAGGTTTCGATGGGCGATTGTTAGCCTTGAAAGTAGATAGCTGACCGATTTGCGTAGTTCCATAGCGCTTAATTCCGGACTGCTTAGGGCGATGCTAGTCGAAATGCCTTAGCAGGCGAATCATTTTCTATTAGGCGGCAAAGCAAAATTAATTAGCCGGCTAATTAAGAAATCATAGCCGGCTAAAAATAAAAGGCAAGCGGCGAATCAAAGTGTTATACTTAAACATATGACAAACCGAGAATCTCTGAAAGCGGGACGCAATGCTCTGCTTCGTTTACATAAGGAACTGGTGGACCATGCGCGGACCTCTTATGAGATCGTGAACGGTCCTCTTTCAAATGCTGATTTTTTGCTTTTATTGCTTAATGATTCGCAGTTTCAATGGCTAAGGCGTTTTTCTGGACTGCTTGTTGAAATTGATGAGCTGCTCGCACAGAAAGACACTCCTGAGACTAAAGCGATTTCCGGTTTGATGGCCAGTCTTCGAGCGATTGCGGATTTTGAATTGGAAAGAGGCGAATTTAGGGAAAAATTTAAGGCCGCGCTGGATGATTCAACCCGTGCAGCCCATTCATTTGCGGAATTTAAAGCAATCGTTTCATAAAACTGCTGATATTTCAGGTATTTTTACCCTGTTAAGCGCTGCAGAATATTGCCTGAATTGAAAAAAAACAACCGATTCATTCACGGCCGCTTTTTTTCCAGTCTGCAAGGAAAGCTTCCAGACCTTTGTCCGTAAGCGGATGATTTACAAGCTGTTTAATTACTTTGAATGGTATTGTCGCTACATCCGCTCCGGCGAGAGCGCAATCTACTATATGCATCGGATGCCGGATGGAAGCTGCCAGCACCTCAGTCTCAAAAGCATAATTGTCATAAATCTGCACTATATCGCTGATCAACTGCATTCCGTTTGTGGCAATATCGTCCAGACGTCCGATAAAAGGTGAAATATAAGCCGCTCCTGCCTTTGCGGCCAGAATCGCCTGGGCGGGGGAAAAGCAGAGCGTAACGTTTACCTTTATGCCTTCAGAGGCGAAAATTCTCGTTGCTTTAAGACCGTCTATGGTCAAAGGGCATTTGACTACAACATTCGGTGCAATGGCGGCTAATTCGCGGCCTTGATTGAGCATTCCCTCGGTATCGAGAGCTGTTACTTCGGCGGAAACATCGCCTTTTACGATTGAACAAATTTTGGCAATGTGTTCCTTGAAATCCACGTTGCCTTCTTTTGCCACGAGGGATGGATTCGTTGTCACACCGTCAATCAGTCCGATTTCGTTTGCCTGGCGTATTTCATCCAGATTTGCGGTATCGATGAAGAATTTCATTGTTTTATTCCTTTTGTTCAAGTCTCAGGATATTTCAATAGTAAACCATTACTCCGACACCATCAAAAGATGCCAAATACTTAAAGCAGCGAAATTAACCGGAACGTTGTACGGGATTGACAAGCGTGCCGATTCCGGCAATTTCTATGCTGCAGATGTCGCCGGCTTTGAGTCTTGATACTCCTGAAGGAGTTCCGGTTGCTATCAAATCTCCGGGTTCAAGAGTCATTTGCATTGAGATATAACGAATCAAATAATCTAAAGGAAATATCATCCGGCAGGTATTGGCAGATTGTTTGATTTCGCCATTGACGCGACAGGTAATATCAAGATTGCCGGGATCTATTTCTGTGGCGACCACAGGTCCGATCGGGCAAAAAGTGTCAAAAGACTTTGCACGGGCAAACTGGCCGTCGCGCCTCTGAAGATCACGGGCGGTTACATCATTAAGGCAAACATAGCCATGGACAAATTGAAAAGGATCTGCGGTGTCGGGAATATTTTTGCAACGACGTGAAATAATCACGCCAAGTTCTGCTTCATGTTCGACCTGCTCTGATTGGTCAGGAAGGAGAATCGGGTCACCGTCAAAACAAATTGCCGACGGGGCTTTTAGGAAAAGTAGTGGCTCCGCCGGTACTTCGTTGCCTAATTCGGCTGCGTGTTCGGCGTAATTACGGCCGACACAGACAATTTTCCCCGGTCTGTAGTTACGCGGTAAAAGAATTTTCATATTTCAATAGGTCAGAGTCCGTTGATTACCAGAATAAACTTGCTGCCGGAGAAACGGCAAGCGTTCCCCCTTATTTGGCAGTCCCGGATACTGAGTGCTGAAAAAAAGTGTTGACAAGATGATGCTTCAGGTAGATAATGTCCTTACTGAACGCGTTCTGTAAAAAGGAAGTATTTTGAAATGTTGTGCTTCCGGCCTGTTGGTCGCCCTTTGCAAAATCCGGCCCGGAAAGTAGCATTAGGGGTTTCGGTCTTCAGGGACGCTCGTGAGTGACCAGTCGGCGCAAGGCTCTGGACAGCTCTTTGGGTAGTTAGAGTAACGATGATTGGGCTTGCTGCCTACACGCAGCAGGCCTTTTCTATTTTGATGACGCTAATAGAACTTCTCGTTTGCATTGTAAACAATAAGAGAAAGATCGAAATTAATCGCAAAGTTTCGGTATTGCTACCGTATTTGCTTTGTTTGTAATTATTTACACCTGAAACTCAAAGTAATGATTTAACACTCCGGCATTACCTCAGGGGAGTTTTTCGCTGACTATTTGGCTCGGGCTGCTGACATTTCCATACTTATCGACTGCTTTAACATAGTAGAAATAAGTTTTTCCCGGTTCGACCGCTTCATCTTTATAAGTATTGACGTTTATAGGTTTAGCGGTAAGTACCTGCCATTTCTCCATGGGAATGGAGCTGTCGTTTGAGCGAAATACAAGATAACCGACAACGTCATTTTCCGGGTTTACTGGGAAAAACAGGGAAATCGCGTTTGGAGAAGCGGCGATTGTTATAGAAGTTGGTGCCGACGGTGGAAAAACATCTACAGGTTTTACTTCTATTATCTCAGATTCGGAACTTTCAACCGGTGAGCCGTCGGCTGCAGTTGAAATTGCCCGGACAAAATAGAAGTAAGTTTTGCCGAACTCAAAAAATTCGTCGTCAAATTCAGAGCCGTTAACCGGCGTCGGAGTCAGCAGTTTTGCAGGTACTGCTTTAGATTCTGAACGGTAAATATTGTAACCACGTATGTTAGGCGGCGTTGTACCGTCTATGTTATTTTCGGGCGGGGTCCAAAGAATTCGGATCGCATTTTGCGTAACTTCCGCTCTAACGGATTCCGGACGTCCGGCAATTTTACCGGTCGGCTCGATCAGCAAAAAATTGGAAAATGCGGCCTTCTGCCCCTGTGAATTTACAAAACGAACCGCATATCGCAGCCTGACGGGCTGTCCTGCAAATGTCAGGCTGTCAACAAACTGTAAGGTTTTGCCTCCGAAATCATTGTCGGAAATGCGATAAGCGGCGATTAAAAGGCTTCTGGATGCAAATTCCTCTTCAGACATTGACTCCGGTGCCGAAAGCGGCTCAGCGAGCCTGTAAATGTCCGCACGGGCTATGTTAGCCACGCTGCCGGGAGCGGCATTTCGAAGCGGCATTTTCCAGGAGAGGATTACGTTATTTCCGCGCTGAAATCCCGTAAGCTCAATTCGCTGTTGTACTTTTTCTTTCGGCGGTACAGGCGGCGTGCGTTTGCCGCAGCTTAAAGATATAAGCAAAGCAATACACGTAAGCGCTAAAAGCAAACGCAAAACTACCTGCTTAAATTTGCCGCTTAAAATCATAATCATGTTGCCGATGCTTAAATTAAATCAGACCGAAGCGCATAAAATGCTTAATGCTTACAGGATGTATTGCCTTAAATCACGGTTTTCGACAAGGCCCGCAAGTTTTTCTTCAACATACTTTGAGTCGATAACCTGATGTTTCTCTTCGAGCTCCGCACCGGCAAAGCTGATCTCCTCGAGAAGTTTTTCCAGTAGTGTGTGAAGGCGGCGGGCTCCGATATTTTCCGTAGCCGTGTTCATTTCAGCGGTCAGCTGCGCGATTCTTTCGATTGCATCGTCGGTAAACTCGAGCGTTATGCCTTCGGTGGCGAGCAATGCCTGATATTGTTTAACAAGTGAATTTTTGGGTTGCGTAAGAATACGCTTGAGGTCTTCCGTGGTTAAAGGCTCAAGTTCGACGCGAATCGGAAAGCGTCCCTGTAGTTCAGGAATCAGATCAGACGGCTTAGAAACATGGAAAGCTCCGGCAGCGATAAACAAAATATGTTCGGTATTGACCATTCCGTAACGTGTATTGACATTGGTTCCTTCTACAATCGGTAAAAGGTCACGCTGTACGCCCTCGCGGGAGACGTCCGGACCGGCTGATGCTTCGCGGCCTGCAATCTTGTCAATTTCGTCAAGGAAGATGATCCCGGAATTTTGTACCTTATCAATTGCGGCCCGTGTGATCTGTTCCATGTCGATGAGACGTTCCTGCTCGTCTCTTTCCAGGTAATTGCGGGCATCTGCCACGCGCATTTTCCGACGCACTGTTTTGGCCGGGAACAGATTGCCGAACATATCTTTGAGATTGACTCCCATCTCTTCCATTCCCTGCCCACCGATGAAATCAATGGTCGCATTGCTGCGGTCCTGCGTTTCGATTTCAATGATCCGATCGTCCAGGTCGCCGCTGCGAAGTTGTGAACGCAATTTTTCCCTTGTCCGGCTGTGCCCGTTTTCACCATTGCTACCTTCGGATTCCGGCTCATCGTAGATATACGGAGATGGAGGCAAGAGGATGTCAAGTATCCGTTCTTCAGCGGCTAAAACAGCCCTTTCGCGTACTTCTTCATAGGCGGCCTGTTTTGTCATGTCGATGGCAACGTCCGTGAGCTCGCGGATCATACTTTCCACGTCGCGGCCGACATAACCTACTTCAGTAAATTTCGACGCTTCGATTTTGATAAATGGTGAATCAGCGATTCTGGCCAGCCGGCGTGCAATTTCCGTTTTCCCGACGCCGGTCGAGCCGATCATCAGAATATTTTTCGGAAGAACGTCTCTGGCTATGTCAACGGGCAGTTTTTGGCGTCGTATCCTGTTACGTATGGCAACAGCGACGGCCCGCTTGGCAGCCGTTTGCCCGACGACGTATTTATCCAATTCCTCAACGATTTGCCGAGGTGTAAGGGTGTCCAAACGTATATTTGCCGCGGCCGTTTCGCCGCCCAGATAAATTGCCATAAATCCAAAGACAAGAAATAAAACGGTATTAAATTCGTTTTATAAATTCAGCTGTGAAGTCAAACTTCTTCGATGACTATTTCTCCATTTGTATAGATGCAGATTTCAGCCGCTATTTTCAAAGATTCTTCGGCAATCTCACGAGCGGAAAGATTGCTGTGACGAATCAGTGACCGTGCGGCCGCAAGGGCATACATACTGCCTGACCCGACCGCAAGCAACCCGTCATCCGCGGCAATCACGTCTCCACTGCCCGAAATAAGAAATGCATCGGATTTGTCGGCAACAATCAGCATTGCCTCGAGATTTCGAAGATATTTATCAGTTCGCCAATCCTTGCTAAGTTCGATTGCGGATCGTTCCAGACGGTATTGATATTGTTCGAGTTTTGCTTCCAGACGTGATAGCAGGGCAAAAGCGTCCGCCGTTGCACCGGCAAAACCGGCTAGAATTGAGCCGTTTGCGATCCTACGTACTTTTCTGGCCCGTGCCTTGATGACTGTGTTGCCTAGTGTAACCTGGCCGTCTCCTGCCATCGCCGCCGAATCTCCCCGGCGGACAAAGATTACCGTAGTCGAACGGATGATTTCGTCGGCATCGGGTTTTTGTTTACCCATAATTTTTAGCAGCTTTTCAAGTTTAATTGCTTTGCGATTCAAATAAAGATGATAAGTAATTGATCTGAAATGCTCAAATTGACATTCGGCTGCCGTATCGCAGAACATATAAATCAATATGAACCGGCGTCCGAGAATTTTTATAAGTATGCGGCTTGAAGAACCGGGCGGGAAGTTTTACCTGGCACGCGATTACAGCGAAGCGGTTTTTGCTGCCGGCGGTGCTCCGTTTCATATTCCCCTAATTCCTGATAAAGATTACATTGAAGACATCGCCGGGCAAATGGACGGGCTGCTGTTGCCGGGAAGCGATTCAGATGTTGATCCTTTCCGATACGCAGACTCTGAACGGCATCCGAAACTTGGACCTGTGATAAAAGAAAAAGACGAAACAGATTTACTCCTCCTTGCGGCTGCGGAAAAGCGTAAACTCCCAATACTTGCCATATGTTTCGGGTTGCAGATTCTTAATGTTCATCGCGGCGGCTCGCTATATCAGGACATCGCATCCTTTTTCCCGCAAGCCTTAAAACATCGCCAGGGCGAGCCGCGTTCGGCACGAACACATTCGGTAACCATTACACCCGAAACAACTTTATCCGAAACATTAGGTGTCGGAATCGATACAATTGAAGTTAATTCACATCATCACCAGGCTATAAAGCTGATAGGAAAGAACTTAAGGGTTTCAGCCACGGCGCCGGACGGGATCATTGAGGCAGTGGAGGATACTCGTCAGGACCATTTTGTGCTGGGAGTTCAATGGCATCCGGAGGTTGATTGGCAAAATGACGTTTATTCTCAAAGGATATTTAAAAAGTTTGTTGACTGTGCACGCAGAGTCGCGAAATCGGACAAAAAGGCAGCAATGTCAATAAACTAATTGTTTGCTAATATTTAAAGTATAAAGATTCACTTATAACGTTAATTTACAAATTTCTTAAAGTGTAAATTTAAGAAATTAACAAACTATTCTTTTTCAATAGTTTAGCGGCATAACTTAAACTCTGAATTAAACTGTTTGGATTTCGACATCTAAAGTAAAATGTTATGGTCAATCGCCGCCATATTTCATTTTTTTATA
>Ga0073934_10007147_pt1 | contig 15767 bp, 14 predicted proteins | sample LarsenN4metaG_FD_76834 | JGI IMG/M metagenome (GOLD analysis project Ga0073934, IMG submission 76834) | Hot spring sediment bacterial and archeal communities from British Columbia, Canada, to study Microbial Dark Matter (Phase II) - Larsen... ...
ATGCGGTCACGCCGCCGCGGGAAGCCGCCGCGGCGGCCGAACGGCCGGCGCCGTCGGTGGAGCAGATTGTCCGCCGGCTCACAACCACGCTGGAGCGGTGTGCGGCGGCCCTGACCGAGGAGCTGGTCGCCGAGTTTTCGGCACTTCCGGAGAAAGATCGCAAGCGGTTCCTCAAAGCGGTTGCAACTCTGCGGCAGAAGACGGAGGATTTGCGCTAGGCGAGAAGCGGCGGGGGATTCCCGGCTTCCGCCCGACGGGGAATCGAACCGGTGAGCCAAAACGAACTGCCCCCGAGTCCTGACACACCGCCGCAGCCGGCCGCACCTCCGGCGACGGTGAATGCCTGGCTGGTCGTGGTACTGCTGCTGGCGGTTGCGGCCGTCATGCTCCGCAATGCCGAGTGGTGGCGGTGGGTGGGGTCGCCCGTGTCGATCGAACCGCGGCCGATCCAGCCGCGAGGGGATCTGGCCGAGGACGAGAAGGCGACGATCGAGCTGTTCCGTCAGGCCTCTCCCAGCGTGGTGCACATCACCAGCATTGCCGTTCGTCGCGACCGTCTGAGCCTAAACCTGCTGGAGATCCCCGAAGGGACCGGGTCGGGGTTCGTCTGGGATGACGCGGGGCATATCGTCACCAACCTGCATGTGATCGAGACCGGCAATACCGCGCGGGTCACGCTGGCCGACAATACGTCCCTGGATGCCCGGCTGGTGGGGATCGAGCCGGACAAGGACATTGCCGTCCTTAGAGTCGATGCTCCGCCGGGGAAACTGCGGCCGATTCCCATCGGCACGTCGGCCGACCTGCAGGTCGGGCAGAAGGTGTTCGCCATCGGGAACCCGTTCGGTCTGGACCAGACGTTGACGACGGGGGTCATCAGCGGCTTGGGACGGGAAATCCAGTCCGAGTCGCGGAGGGTGATCGACGGCGTGATCCAGACCGACGCGGCGGTCAATCCGGGCAACTCCGGCGGGCCCCTGCTCGACAGCGCGGGTCGGCTCATCGGTGTGAACACCGCCATCGTCAGCCCCTCGGGCGTTTACGCGGGGATCGGCTTTGCCGTGCCGGTCGATACGATCAACGAAATCGTTCCGCTGCTGATTCGGGACGGCCGCATCGAGCGGGCCGGGCTGGGGCTGCGGTTATTGCCGGACGACTTCGCACAGAAGCTGGGGGTCGCGCAGGGGGCCGTGGTGCTGGACGTGCTGGAGACCGGGGCGGCCGCCGCGGCCGGCATCCGACCGATGTTCTGGGACCACGACGGGGATTTGCGGTTCGAAGTGATTCTGGCGATCGACGGGGAGCAGATTCGCCGACAGGACGACGTGATGCGCGTGCTGGAGAAGCGGAAAGTCGGCGAGAAAGTCGCCGTAACACTGCTGCGGGATGGTAAACAGGAGACGTTGTCGATTACCCTGCAGGGCATCAGCCGGTCGATGAGGTAGTCGTCGACACAGTTTGGGATCGTCGTTGATGTCTGATGCCCCTTTTCTGAACGTCGTCACCGAGGGCGACGTGACCGTGGCGGAATTCGGCCCCCGCTGCAAACTCATCGAAGAGCCGATCCTGGAGGCTTTGGGTCGGGAGCTGGCGACGGTGACCGCAGCCGCCGACCCGCCGCTGGTGCTGCTCGATCTGACGCAGACCACGTTCTTTGGATCCGGCTTCCTGGAGACGCTGTTCCGCGTGTGGAAGGGGATGCAGTCCAAGCCCCGTCCGCAACTGTGCCTGTGCGGATTGCATCCCTACTGCCGCGAGGTGCTGGAGATCACGCATCTCGACAAGATGTGGCCGCTGTATGCGTCCCGAGCCGAGGCCCTGGCGGCCCTGGCATCGCGGCCGGACTAGCGTGGACGAAGCGTCACCGGGAGGGCGTCGTCGTTGTCGTCGCCGTCGGCGGACGTCAACGCGAACAGCGCCGCCTCTCCGTCGATTTCGACCACGGTCAAGAGCTGATCGCCGATCCGCACCACATCCCCCACGTTCAATTCCAATTCGATCTGCTGCACCGCAATCCTCCCTGAGGGACAGGCACCCACCGTGGGCGGCAGCACTATAGCAAGCGGCTTGGCACCGGGCAAACTTTTCCGCGCAGCGGAAGAAAGAGGGGGAGCCGGGGAGCAAGGGAGAAGGGGAGAGAAGAAACGGCGCGAGGCTCGGCCCGCCGTTGTCTCTCCGGCTCCCTCTCGCCCCGGCTCCCTCTCGCCCCGGCTCCCTCTCGCCCCGGCTCCCTCTCGCCCCGGCTCCCCGGCTGGTTACGCCGGCGCCGCGGATTCCGCCTCGTTGGGCGAGCGCGTGAGCACGCACAGGCCGATGCCCAGCTCGTACAACGCCAGCATGGGGAACATCATCAGCATCATGCTCATCGGGTCCGGCGTGGGGGTCAGCAGCATCGCCGCAAACGCGATCGCCAGAATCGCCAGCCGTCGCTTCTCCCGGTAGTCCCCCACCTGGAACACGTTGATCTTCTGCAGGAACAGCATGACCAGCGGCAACTGGAAACTGATGCCGAACAGCAGCGGCATCAGCACGGCGAAGTTGATCCATTCCGAAATGCGGATCTGCGCCGTGATATTCATCCGCAGATTGAAGCCCAACAGGAAGTTGAGCATCGTCGGAAACACTCCGTAAAAGCAGAAGATCACGCCCCCCAGGAACAGGCCCACGCTCATCGGCAGGTAGGTGTAGACGTATTTGCGCTCGTGGGGATACAGCCCGGCCGCGACGAACAGCCACAACTGATAAAACACCCACGGGCTGGTCAGGATCAGCCCGGAAATCAACGACACCTTGATGTAGGTCATGAACGCCTCCTGGACGTTCAGCGTGATCGGATCGTCGATTTTCTTGACCGCCCGCCGCAATCCCGCAAAGTCGTCCGACGCTGCGTCGACGGTGAGGATCTTCTCCTTCAGATCGTCGGTCGGCGCCGCAAACTGCTCTGGCGCCGCCTCGTGCAGTTGCTGGAGCAGGCCATACGCCGAGACCTGCATCGTGACCACGCGCTGCAGCGCCTCCAGGTCGACGGCGGACTTGATCTCGGCTTCCGGATCGTCGGGCAGATCGGGGGGCACGAACTGGTTCTTCAGCCCCGTCCACATCGTCTCCCAGAAATTGAAGCCCTTCACGTCGTCCTGCACCGTCGGCTTCCGGGCCGCCTGGCTGTAGCGGTTGAGCGCGGTGTCGATCGGCTGCCGGATGATCCTCACGATCGATTCGCCGCAGGCCATCGTGATCACCACGCCGACGGCCAGTCCCAGCAGCGCGCGGATGAGATGGACCCGCAGCACCTCCAGGTGCTCGCCGAAGGACATCACCGAATCGTCGAAGAGGTCTTTTTTCTTGGCCATGGAAACGCCCTTGCCGACGCGAGGCTGACTGGCTGCCCGCCCGAGAACCACGCCGGCCGACGCTGTGCCGCGGTGCGGACGGACCGATCACGGGAGGCAGAACACGGGAGGCAGAACACGGGGGCCGCAGCGAGGGCCGGACGGTCGATCCGGCGAAGTCTGCGGTGTCCACTCGAAGGGCCGGCAGGGGGCTGCGGGGCGGGTGAGCGGGGCGACTCCATTGTAGGGGATCCGGCGGCATGGTCAATCCGACCCGGACCGCCGGCTCACCCCTCCACCAGAAACACCGTCAGCGACTTCGGACCGTGGGCGCCGATCACCAGCGACTGCTCGATGTCCGCGGTTTTGGACGGTCCGGCGATGAACGCCCCGAACCCCGGACCGCCAAAGCCGATCCGCCGGTAGCCCTCTGCGAGATTGTTCACGATCCGGTCGGCCGGCACCACCAGCGCCAGATGCTGGCACAGGAAATAGACGACCCGATGCCTCACCCCGGCATCCGTCACCCAGACCGCGGCGTTTTCGGCCACCGCGAACTCCCCCCGCAGGATCGCGAAGTCGATGTCCTCCAGATCGTGCGGATCGGCGACGGCCTCCAGATCGACGTGGGACGCCACGCCCGGGACGAGCGACAGCGTCCGCTGCGACGATTGGAACTCGGGCAACTGCGCCAGTTGCGCCGGGAGCTCCGCTTCGTTCGCCACACGCACGCAGCGACCACCGATCATCTCCAGCACTGCGGCGAACTGCGCGGCGGGATCGGGATACGTGATCCACGGTCCGGTCAGGTCCGGCAGCGGGGAGGACTGCGGCAAATGCCGGCGAACGGCGTCGAGGATTTCAGCGCGGGACGTCATCGACTGCCCTTGTCCGATCCACGAGTGCGGGAGGCATACTGCTCTCGGAAACTCCGCGGCGGCATCGGCGGCAGCTCGCGCTGCCTGCCCCAGGGATTGAACCGATTGTAAACCAGCGACCGCGGCAGCTTCGGCAGCAGCCAGCGGCCGATCCGGCCCGCCGTCGTGAACAACCACGGCGATCCCAGCACCTTGCCGGCGAAATACACCCCCAGCCGCTTGCTCCACGGCAGCAGCCTGCGGACGGCGATTTCCTTCCGCCAGGTGAGCAACTGCGTGTGCAGGTCGATCTTCACCGGGCAGACGTCGGAACACGACCCGCACAGACTGCACGCGAACGGCAGGCTGCTGTAGATCTTTGCATCGCGCGACGGCGCGAGAATCGAACCGATCGGCCCGGGAACCGTGGTCTGATAACTGTGGCCGCCGCTGCGGCGGTAGACCGGGCAGGTGTTCATGCACGCCCCGCAGCGGATGCAGTTCAGCGACCGCCGGAACTCCGGACTGCCGAGGATTTCGCTGCGGCCGTTGTCCACCAGCACGATGTGCAGTTCGCCGCCGGGCAGCGGCCCGTGGAAGTGCGACGAATAGGTGGTGATCGGCTGCCCGGTCGCCGAGCGCCCCAGCAACCGCAGGAAGATGCTCAGATCGGCCAGCCGCGGAATCAGTTTCTCGATGCCCATGCAGGCGATGTGCACCTTCGGCAGGGAGACCCCCAGATCGGCGTTCCCCTCGTTCGTGCAGACGACGAATCCGCCGGTCTCTGCGATGGCGAAATTCACGCCGGTGATGCCAACCTGTGCCCCGACAAACTCTTCGCGCAGCCGCCGGCGCGCCGCGGTGACCAGGTACGGCGGATCCGTCGCCCCGGGCTCGGTTCCCAGATGGTGATGGAACAGCTCGCCGATTTCCTCCTTCTTGATGTGAATGGCCGGCATCACGATGTGGCTCGGCGGTTCGTCCCGAAGCTGGACGATCCATTCGCCGAGGTCGGTGTCCGTGACGGTGATGCCGTGCCGTTCGAGAAACGGGTTGAGATGGCACTCTTCCGTCAGCATCGACTTACTTTTGACCACCCGCGTCGCCTTGTGCTGCCGGAGGATGCCCAGCACGATGTCGTTGTGTTCGGCGGGAGTCCGGGCCCAATGCACGTTGGCGCCGAGCCGGATCGCATTCCGCTCGAACTGTTCCAGCAGTTCGGCCAGCCGGGACATCGTATGCAGTTTGATGGCGGCGGCCCGTTCGCGCAGTTCCTCCCACTCCGGCAGCGTGGCAGCGATCCTGTCGCGCTTGGCGCGGACGAACCACAGCGCCTGGTCGTGCCAGTGGGCGCGGGAATCGTTGGCAACGAATTCCGCGGCGGTGTCGGGATGTTCGCGGACGAGTGTGGTGGTCATGGTGAGGAATGGATAGCAGGTCAACGAGTTCAGTATCGCCGAGACGGTCATTCCGGGATGGCAGCGCGGCTTTCGACAGTGTCACCAATTTGCAGCAACAGCTTTTTCGGGCGGCGAGATTTCATCCAGATTCCTGTGGCGGCGCTGACGAGCCAGCCGTCGTCGTTCGCGGATTGCTCGGCATACGTTCCGTCGTCATTGACGAACACCTGCGGCCGCCGCGTATCCCGGTGGATGATCCAGCATTCGGGAACGCCCAGTTCGGCGTAGAACTCCAGCTTCTCGTAGGCTTCATCGCCGGGACTGTGAATCTCGACGACGACCAGCGGCGACCCCTCGAAATAGATGTCGTGATCGATGTGAAACCGATCAGGCGTGACGAGCAACACGTCGGGAATGCGGTAATCGTCGGGCCAACCGCCGGGATAGGTCAGGTTAATCTCGCGATGGACCCGGTTGCCGGACGGGCGCGCCCAATGCTCCCGAATCCAGAAAATCAACTCGTCGCAAAAGTCCTGATGTTCGCGCGTAGGAGACGCTGGCATGTGCAACACCCCGTTCCACATTTCATCCCAGCGGTCCAGCCCCTTCCGCCGCCGCTCGGCGAGAAAATGCTCTGAGACGTCTGGAATCACGGCTTTCATGGTTCTCGCCTCCGCTTACGCCGGCTGCCGCCCGGCCAGGATCTCTGCCACGTGCATCACCTTGAGCCGCTTGTTCTGCCGCCTGATCAACCCCCACAGATGCATTAAACACGACATGTCGCCGGCCGTCAGCACCTCCGCGCCGGCCTGTTCGTGGTCGTGGATGCGGTCCAGACCCATCATGCACGAGACCGCCTCCTCCTGCACGGCGAACGTGCCGCCGAAGCCGCAGCATTCGTCGGGCCGCTTGAGTTCGACCAGTTCAATCCCCTCCAGCGAGGCCAGCAGCTTGCCCGCCTTGCTGAATCGCGGAGTCATCAGTTCGCTCGACGATCCCAGCCGCAGTTCGCGCAGCCCGTGACAACTCTGGTGCAGCCCCACCTTGTACGGAAACCGCCCGGCGATTTTTTCCACCAGCAGCACGTCGTGCAGGAACTCGCACAGCTCGAACGTCTTCGCGCGAACGGCCTCATAATCGGGGTGGTCGTGCACCAGGTCGTGGTAATGCTGCCGGACCATCGCCGTGCAGCTTCCCGACGGACAGACGACGTATTGGTAGCTGCGGAAGATGTCGACGAACCGCCGGGCCAACGGGGCGGCGTCGTTCACGCAGCCGGTGTTGGCCATCGGCTGGCCGCAGCAGGTCTGCGCGGCGGGAAACTCGACCCGGCAACCGTGCCGCTCCAGCAATTCCAGCGTCGCCAGGCCGACGTCGGGGTACAACTGGTCGATGTAACAGGGGATGAACAGAGCGACGTGCGGCATCCGCGGGGTACTCGGGGCGTGGGGGGATGATCGTTCAATTATAGTCGGCCACGCAGCCGAAGCGACCGAGCCGGAAAATGGCATCCGGTCTTGGCAGGCCCAATGGTAATGGACAGAATGCTGGTGTCGGTTTCCGGCTTCGGCCGGAACGGGATTTCGGGAGCGCCCCATGCCCATCCGTCGCAATCCGGACACAGGCAAGCAGGCCGTGACCTGGCTGGCGACGGCGTTCGTGTTTCTGGTGGGGGCGATTGCCACGGCCCTCACCCTGCTGTCCATGGCCGAACGTGCCGGTTGGCAGGACTGGACCGTCTGGGCCGGGCTGTTCGGGGGCGCCGTGCTGATGCTGTGGGCGCTGAGCGGCTCCGGCGAAAAGGGGCCGGCCAACGCCCGGTTTTTCTGGGTCCGCGTCCGCAGCCGGACCGACCCGCTGACCGTGTACAAACCGAAGCGAAGACGGTCCAGCGACGGCCGGCCGCTGGGTTCCAATCAGCCCCCGACGCTGGAGTCGGTCCGCGAGGCCGCCGAGTCCAGCGTGCAGTGGGTGCCGCACTCGCAGCCCGAGCGCGAACGGCCGCCGCGGTCGAAGAAGTCGTAGCGATTCCGTCCGGAGCGCGCTCACCGGCGCGCCGCCGACAGCGCCTGTGACAACCGCGACCGGATCTCGGCCCGCATCGCCCCGTCGAACGTCCACAGCACCTCGCGCACCGTCGGCCGCACGAGGATCAGACCGATCGACCGCAGCGGCTGGCCCAGCCAGCGCTCGGCGGCAAGCGCGTACACGCCAAGCTGAAACGCGTACGGCGCGAGAATCTCGGCATCGGCCACGTCGCGGACATAGTTGCCGGTCTTGAAGTCCCGCAGGTGCCAGCCGCCGGCGTCGTCACCGGACAACAGATCGATCTGGCCCGTGACCAGATCGGGATGGCCTGGGTTGGTCGTCGGCCAGGGGAGCGTGAAGTCGAGTTCCACAAACCGCTGCGGCGCCTCCGACAACCGGGCCCCGACATCCGACCGCGCGAACCGTTCCAGCGTCTCTTCGATGACGGGCCAGGTCTCCGGTTCGACGGCCTTCCGCTCAGCGGAGAGGGCGGTTTCCAGCACCGTCCGCCAGTCGTCGAGGCGGTCGTAATCCAGCGCTTCCAGCAGATGGTGCAGCGCGTCCCCGATGGCGCCGGCCTGGTCGCCGTCTCCGCCGCCGTGCGCGACCGCAGCGATCGACGACAATCGCGCGTCGATCGTTTCCAATTGCGACACGCTCCAAACGCCGGGAGCCGTCGGGTCCACGGGAATGGTGCGTGCCGCGTCCGGCAACGCTTCGGGAGTCGCCTCCCGGACCGTCTGCAGGAGCTGCGCCAACGGCACGGTGTCCTTCGAGCCGGGCACCCGTTCCGCCTGGGGCGGCTGATGATGCCGGAACACCAGCGGAATGTCCGCCGGACTGGCCGCGCCGGACATCAAGCCCAGGGTGGGATCTCCCTTCGGCAGGCCGGTGTCGAGTTGAAACTGCTCCGACAGCAACTTCATCCACGTGGAACTTGGGGTGAGATCCGGTTCCACGCCGGCAGACAACACCAGATGGTCGGCGGCCCGCGTCACCGCGACGTAGAACAACCGCAGCGACTCCTCTTCGTCCGCCTGTTGTTCCTGCAGTTTCAGCATCCGCAGCGCGAGGTTGTCGCGCTCTTTTCCAAACTCGTTGGGAATGTCGACCAGCGCCCCCCATTCCGGATGCAGATACGGTGCGGGCGAGCGGTTGTTCGAGCGGCGGTTGATATCGGCCACGAACACGACGGGAAATTCCAGCCCCTTCGACTGATGCACGGACATCAGCCGGATCACGTTGCCGCTTTCCGGCTGCGTGGTGGCGAACTCCTCCTCCGTCTCCTCCAGCACGGAGGTCTTCAGCCGTTCGACGTAGTCCTTGAGCGTGAACGCCTCGCCGCGATCGAACAGCGCCGCCTGATCAATCAGCTTCCGCAGGTTGGCGACCTTGCGACTCCCGAGGAATTCCACCAGCAGGGAGGCATCGTACCCCGTGCGCTCCACCGACGCCGTGAGCAGCTCGGCAATCGGCAGCCGGTCCTTCCGGGACCGCAGCCAGGCCAGCGTCTCGGCCGCGAATCGAATTTGCCGCCGCTGGGCTTCCGAGAGAAACGCCGGCGGCGGCTGTTCCAGTCGCGACTGCCAGTTTCCGCCGTCCGGTCGCAGGGCGTGAATGGAATCGTCGTCGAGGCCAAAGAACGGCGACCGCAACACGCCGATCAACGCCAGTTCGTCGTCCGGATCATCGAGCGTCTGACAGAGGTTGAGCAGGTCGAACACCTCCTGCTGGGCATAGAACGATTTGCCGCCAACGAGGTAATAGTCGAGTCCATACTCGCGCAGGGCGGCTTCATAGCCCGCCACATTCGTCAGCGCCCGAAACAGGATCACAATGTCGCGCGATTCCACCCGCCGCAGGCCGCCAGGCGCGGCACGATCCCGAACGCGCGGCGCGGGATCGTCCAGCAGTTCCCGGATTCGCCGGGCCATCCAGTCCGCTTCGCGGACGCGCAGCTCCTGCGCGGAGGACTTTTTGTCCGGATCGCGCTGCGGATCTGGTTCGACGTCGGCGGTGGCCCACAGGAACTCGATGCACGGCGGCGGCGATTGTTGCGTCGCCGCAAACGGCACCAGCGGCTCGTAATGCGGCATGTGACGCTGAAACAGCAGGTTCACGAACTTCAGAATCTCCGGCTGGCTGCGGAAGTTCCGCGTCAGCGAGAGCTTTCCCGGATCGGGCAATGCCTCCCGCAGGCTCTGAAACACCTGCGGATCGGCCCGGCGGAAGCGATAGATCGACTGCTTGACGTCGCCGACGAGAAACAGTTTGCCGTGCAGCAGCGCCTCGCCGCACAACATGCGGACGATGTCCGCCTGCACGGGGTCGGTGTCCTGGAATTCGTCGACCATCAGCAGCTTGATGCCCTGCTCGAACCGCTGCCGGACGTCCGCCCGGTCGCGGAGCAGGCTCCGCGCGGCGAGCAGCAGGTCGTCGAAATCGAGCCCCCCGGCCTCCCGCTTCTGCTGCTCGTACGATTCGGCGACGGACCGCGCGAGCCGAAACCCCTGGCAGGCCAGCTCGGCCGCCAGATGGACATCGTCCGGTTCATACGCCAGCAGCCCCAACAACTGGTCGATTTCGTCGCGCAGGGCCTTGAACGCATCGCGCACGGAGTCGAAGACCTCTTCGCTCGGCCAGGCGGATTTCCCCCCGCGGCCCTGGACCTTCGCCGCCTCCCGCAGGCTGGTCAGTTCGGCCGGGGGGTCGGTCCACACGGCGTCCGTCGGCAGCCGTGCGCGCAGTTCGGCGCACGCGTCACGCATGGCGGGGTGACTCGACTCATGGTCCCGCAACAGCGACAGGACCGTCTGCGCTGTCGGACCCTCGCGAAGTTTTTTCAGCAACTCCGGCACGAACCGTTGATGCCAGTCGTCGAGCCACTGCCGGGCGACGTCCTGCGGCGAGCGTTCCTGCCACGCCGACCAGTCCACGCGAAAACGCTGTCCGGCGAGCCAGGCCACCAAGTTCCGCGTCCGCTCCAGGCCGAACCGCAGCACGAAGGCAAAGGCGTCGGGATCGTCGGCGATCAGCAGGCGGTGAATCGTCTCCTTCGTCGCCCCGGTCAGCAGCGTATCGGCAAGCGGGGCTTCGAGCACCGAGAACTGCGGATCGAGGCCGGCTTCCACCGCGTTCGCCCGCAGCAGGCTGGTGCAGAACGAGTGAATGGTGCTGATCCGCGCCGCATCCAGGCCGCGGAGCATCGTCATCCAGTGCTCGACGTGCTCCGCCGGGCAGCTCACGAGCTTCCCATGACAGGTCGCCCGCACGCGGTCGCGCATCTCCCGCGCCGCCCGGTCGGTGAATGTGATGGCCACCAGATGGTGCAGTTCCGCCTGCTGCGGCCCCGGTTCCAGGTGCGCCAGAAACCGCTGCGTCAGCACGAACGTCTTGCCGCAGCCCGCCCCGGCGGACAAGCCGATCGAGACACCGCGAGTCTGAATCGCGGCGGCCTGCTGTTCGGTGAATGACGGCACGGACATCGGCGGCGGTCCCTCGAACGAGACCGTCATCGTCGTGGGTCATCCGCCGTGTGGCAAGGGCGCCGCGCCGTTGTTGCCGGGCACGACCAGAATCCCCGGCACCTCCACGGGCACCCCCTTGACGCTGATCGGCACCGTGGGCCAATCGGTCGCCGGGGTCAGGAGTTCGGCCCCGCGCTCGGTGACCAGCACCGTTTCCCCCGTCAACACCGGGCCGACTGAAGGATGCCAGAACACCGGCACGCCGGGGAACAGCTTGAACTCGCTGGTGGGCATCACCGGGACGCTGCCGAATTCGTACTCGACGACGTCGGCCTGATCGGCCAACCGCCATTCATCGGCCGCGCCGCATTTCTCGTAAATCCGTTTGACGCGGTTCCAGACCTCGAACAGTTCCCAGCCGGCCTGGCTGAAGAACATGCCGGTCGCCAGCACCAGCGCCGCCTGCTGATAGCTGCGCAGCAGGTCCGTCGACGGATCGCCGAACGACACCGTCCGGGCCGCACCGACGTGCAGTCCCTGGTAACGGGCCACGGCGGAGATCGTGCAGAACTTGTGGACCGGCGTATCGGAGAACGTCCAATGTCGGAACCGATGGCCCCGGCCGTCTCCCACCACCTGCAACCGCTCGGGATGCACGTTGTGCTTGACCAGCCGGTGCGACAGCTCGGCGGCGATGTCCGCCTCCGTCCGCCCGGCGGTGACCGTGCGGGCCGTGGCCTCGACGGCATGGGCCACCATCCGCCCTGCCGCCCGCAACCGGCCGATGTCGTATTCGCTGAGCGGCATCCGCATCCCCTGCAGATGCATCCCCACGTCGCTCACGTTCCCCCGAGGCACGTCGCCGGCCACCTTCCGCCCCCGGCACAAGTCGCCAATCATGACGTGCCGGGGTTCGGTCCACGGCCGCTCCTTGAGCTGGAACCCCAGGCCGGCCACTTCATGCTCGAACAGCAGCGGGGTGTCGACGTTGTTGCAGACGATCACCCGGGCTTCCGGCGTGACGAACAAGGCCGGGCTGCACGCCGTGCTGGTGCACCGGCGGGTGCCGTCGCTGACGGTCAGCCAGGCGAAGTTCGCCGGCGTCTCCAGCAGGGCCGCGCTATACCCCTCGGACCGCAGGAAATCTCCCAACAAGCGATGCCGGCGGGCAACTTCCGTCACCCGGTCCAGATCGACTGTGGCAAATTCCGCGGAAGACAAGGGAGACGAGAATTCCAGAGTGGCCAGCGTCATCGAACCGTCCTTGAGGAGACGATTGTCCCGTTGTCGCCCCACGACCGTTACGCAGCGTGCACTGCCCCAGTTGAGGAAACGATGCAGCGCAACTGGCTGCCCCGAACGTGCGGCCCGCCAGACTTGCAAGAATTACCAGAAGGAGAAGACAGGAGAACGACGCCGAGTAATTCTAACGAATATACCATCCCATGCCAGCAACCCGTACAATCGGCCAGAACTTTGGCGGAAAACCGGGGAAATTCGCGGCTTTCCCGCCGTTTCCCAGGTACGACCGGCACCCCCGCCCGCCGATTTTTTTCTCCCCCAAGCGCGACATGGCCCGGAACGAATCCGACCGCGAAGACCTGCTCGCCGAAGCCGTGGCCCTCACCCGCCGGCTGGGGGGGATGGGCGTCGGCCAGCCTCCGCTCATCACCGCCGGCTTTCGGACCAACGGCTGGCTGTCGGTCTATTTCGGCCCGGACCCCATGTACCAGGTCGATGCGGAAGGCCGGCTCCGACGGGCCTTCGTGGACGGCCTCCTCTACCGCTCCCAAGGCGAGACCCTCGCGCAACTGACCCGGACTCGCTCACCCCGGGAAACGGTCCTGCAGCGGCGCGACCTGACCCCCGCCGAACTCACTCGCTTCCGCCACGACATGACCACCCGACTGGCCGAGTTGGCCGAAGCACTGGACGCCGGCCGTTTTCAGGTTCGACGCGTCCATCCCCAAGGGGACGCCACGCTGACGGCGGACATCGCCCTCCGCCTGCGAGCAGCCCTCTCCGCCGACCCCTGGCTGTCCCGGCGGGTGAACGTCCGGCGATGATCGGTGTCTGCAACACCGGCGAAGCAACCGGTTGTCATCCGGCTCGACCGCTTTCCGTGACTGCCTCAACGAAGTAGACTGCCACCACAGGCCGTCCCCCGCCCCGATGCTCGGACGGCAACCAGCCCCCTGCACCCGTAGCTCAGCTGGATAGAGCGGCGGTTTCCTAAACCGCAGGTCGCGTGTTCGAACCACGCCGGGTGTACTTCGCAGTGACTGATGAATCAACACGGTTTCCGGGGACACGGGACCGCCACAACCAACGCCTTGCCTTTCACCCTGATGGTGGCGTGAGCGCAGCCGTCGTGGCGGCCGCCGACGCGGGGCCCCCTGGACTCGCGCAGCTCTTGGGGAGGGGCAGGCGGCGTGATCGCGGATGATCGCAACGATCCCAGGTGAAAAGGTCAAACCATGTCATGCCCTCGCGCTTTGCTGATCCCCCTTGCGGCCCTGTGGGTCTGTCTGCCGGCACAGTCCGCTGTCCGGGCTGCGGAACCGCGGATCACCCGCGACATCCCTTACGTGGCGGGAGGTCATGAACGGCACGTGCTGGACGTCTACGCGCCGGCGGACGGACAGCATCGGCCTGTCGTCTTCTGGATTCACGGCGGCGGCTGGCAGGCGGGGGACAAGTCGAGCGTGCAGCTCAAGCCGCAGGCCTTTGTCGATCGGGGCTTCGTGTTCGTCTCGACCAACTACCGGCTGCTGCCGAACGTCGAGATGGAGGACATCATTCGCGATATCGCCAAGTCGATCCGCTGGGTCCACGACCACATTGCCGAGTACGGCGGCAACCCGCGGCAGATGCTGGTGATGGGACACTCGGCCGGCGCCCAACTCGCGGCGCTGATCTGCACTGATGACCGTTATCTTCGGGCCGAGGGGCTGTCGCTGGAGATCATCAAGGGCTGCGTCCCGGTGGACGGCGACACCTATGACGTGCCGGCCATCATTGAGACCGCCGAGACTCGTCGCCGCGTGCACGGTCAGCCGCAGGCGAAGTTTGGTCACCGCGAGAAATTCGGCAACGATCCGGCCAAGCACCGGGACTACTCGGCCGTGACGCACGTGGCTTCCGGCAAGGGGATTCCGCCGTTCCTGATCCTGTACGTCGCCGATCATCCCGACAACGCCGCCCAGGCGCAGCGTCTGGGGACGGTGCTCAAGGACGCGGGCCTCGCCGCCACCGTGTTCGGCGCGCGGGAGACCAATCACACCCGGATCAACGAGAACCTGGGAGTGCCCGACGATCCGTCCACCCAGCAGTTGTTCGACTTTGTCGACCGCGTCGTGCCACGCTAGCCGTCCCCTCGGGATCACCCATCCATGTCGGCCCCGCTGCTTCTCCGTGGCACGGTGATCCTGCCGGATCGACTGCTGGAGAACGGCCAGGTCGTGGTGCGCGACGGGCGCATCGACTCCGTCGGCAAGGCGAAGACGTCGCTGCCGCGTGGAGCCACGACAATCGATGCCGGCGGTGGATACATCGCCCCCGGATTCGTCGATCTGCACGTCCACGGCGGCGACGGGGCCGATTTCATGGACGGCACGGCTGAGGCCGTGGTCACCGCCTGCCGCGCTCACGCCCGGCACGGCACGACGACGATCTTTCCAACCACGACGACGGGTTCGCCGCAACAACTGACCGACATGCTGGCCGCGTGCCGGCAGGTGCAGCGATCCCAGACCGCGGCTGACGGGGCCCGCATTGCCGGCGTGCATTTTTATGGTCCGTACTTCGCCCCGGACAAGGTGGGCTGTCATTCTCCCACGGGACAGAGGGCGCCGGATGCCAGCGAATACCGGGGGCATTTCGCGTCCGGCATCATCCGCATCGCCACCTGTGCGGCCGAGTTGCCGGGCGCGGTCGAGTTCTACCGGTTCGCCCGCCGGCAGCGGTGCCTGATCACGTGCGGCCATTCCAACGCGACCTGGCCCGAGATGGAGGCGGGTTACAAGGCCGGGCTCAGGCATGTCGATCACTTCTGGTGCGCCATGAGTTCGGTCGCATCTCTCCGCGAGCGTTGCGGCACCCCCATGCAGGGCAGCATGGAGGAGTTCGTGCTCGCGCAGGCCGAGATGAGCACGGAGGTCATCGCGGACGGACACCATCTCTCGCCCGAGCTGCTGCGGTTTGCCTATCAGATGAAGGGGCCGCAGCGGCTGTGCCTGGTGACCGATGCCAGCCGCGCCCTGGACCAGCCGCCGGGGAACTACCGCTTTGGCTGCCAGACCGATGGCCCGTGGTTCTTCAGCGACGGGAAGGTGGGCCGGATGCTCGACGGCAGCGGGGCGTTGGCCAGTTCCGTTGCCGGTCTGGACCACATGGTCCGCGTGATGGCCGCCGCCACCAAGGCGCCGCTCCCGGACGTGATCCGCATGGCCACGCTCACGCCGGCGGAACGGGCCGGCATCGCCGACGAGGTCGGCAGTCTCGAACCCGGCAAGCGGGCCGATGTGCTGGTGCTGTCAAAGCGGCTGCAAGTCCGGCGGATCATCATCGGGGGAGCCCGCGTTCCCGTGTGAAGCCGCCCCGCTTGGCGGCGGGCGTGGCGATGACGCCGCGGATCTCCGGTCGGCTCTCCAAGCGGCCGTTTTCGAGGGGAATGACGATGGAACA
>Ga0073934_10007148_pt1 | contig 15766 bp, 16 predicted proteins | sample LarsenN4metaG_FD_76834 | JGI IMG/M metagenome (GOLD analysis project Ga0073934, IMG submission 76834) | Hot spring sediment bacterial and archeal communities from British Columbia, Canada, to study Microbial Dark Matter (Phase II) - Larsen... ...
CGCGCTTCGCGCGGCCGCGCGGCCAGCGCAACGCGAGGCCGGCCATCAGGCGCCCCCTCCGAGGCTGACCACCAGGGTGCCGGTGTAGCCCTGCGCGCCGCGCGTGAGCTGCGCCTCGACGGGCCGCGCGCGTGCGGCGCTGCGCGCCTCGGCCAGCCACTGCCGGAGCTGGTCGGCGCGCACGCCGTTGAGCGTGAGCGTGGCGCGGTCGGCCAGCACGACCAGCCGGGCGCGGTCGCCGAGACGGTCGGTGGCGGCGCGCAGCGCGGTGGCGGCCTGCGACGCGCCGACCGGCGTCGCGCCCTTCAGCTCGCGCGCCTCGGCGGCCAGCGCCTGCATGCGCTGCAGCTGCGCGTCGAGCCGCTCGAGCGTGGCCGGCGCGTCGCGCACCGTGCGCCAGGCCGGCGCGATCAGCACGCTCCAGCCGACGAACAGCGCCAGCACCCCGAGCGCGAGCCCGAGGCCGAGCCGCTCGCGCGGCGCCAGCGCCTTCCAGCGCGTGCGCGCCTGCGACTGCAGCGCGGCGAAGCCGGTCGAGGCGACGGCGTTCACGACGCGCCTCCGGCCGCGCGCGCGAGGGTGAGCCGGCCGTCGCGCGCGTCGACCTGCCAGGCGCGGCCGAGGCGCGCGCGGAACTGCTCGATCTGCGCGTCGCTCCAGCCGGCGGCCGACAAGGTGAGGCGGCCGCTCTCGAAGCGCAGGCTGTCGACCGGGCCGCGGCCGTCGGGCCAGGCGGCCGCGGCGGCGGCCAGCAGCGGCTCGAGGTCGCTGTCGCCCGGGCGGCCGGCCGTGGCGCGCAGCGCGTCGACCTCGCGCTGCATCTGCAGCGGCGCGTCGAGCACGGCGCGCACCTGCGGGAAGGTCGAGCGCAGCAGGCCGTTCATCGCGTCGCGCCGGTTCTCGATGGCCGCGCGCTGGTGCAGCGCCCACGCGTTGAGGCCGACCACCTGCGCGAGCAGCAGCGCCGCCGCGCCGATGCGCGCCGGCCGCCACGCCGGGCTGCGCAGCCGGCGCCACAGGTCGCTCACGGCGCGCGAGCCGCGCGCGCGCGGCGCGAGGTCGAACTGCCGCAGGTTCCACAGCGAGCGCGACGCGAGCAGCGCGCGCTCGCCCGGCGACATGACGACCACCGGCGCGCCGAGCCAGCGCTCGGCCGGCGCGGCCACCGCCGGCGTGGCGCTCCAGCGCGCCACGGCGCGCGGCGTGTCGGGCAGCAGGGCGCGCGCGAACGAGCCCTTGAGCCGCAGGGTCGCCACGCCTTCGGCGCCGGCCCAGGTGAGGGTGACGTCGCCCGCTTCGCCGCCGGGATCGGCCTCGGCGAAGTGGCCGGTCGGCGGCTCGTCGGGCCACGACGACGGCACCACGCGGTCGACGAACACCTTGGCCCGCTCGAGCGCGGCCAGCTCGGCGGCCAGCCACGGCTTGTGCACGGCGGCCACCCACGTCGGCTGGCCGGGCGTGATCTGAGGCGGCAGCGCGAGGTGCACGTGCGCCGGATCGTCGAGCAGCGCGTCCTCGAGCACGCCGACCAGCGCCGCGCGCATGCGCGCGGCCGGCGCGCGCGGCAAGGTGACGCGGTGCCACGCGACGTCGGCGTCGGACAGCACGGCGATCACGCTGTCGGCGCGCGGCAGCAGCGCGGGCGCGGCGCGGCCTTCGGTGCCGACGTTGAGTCCGTCGCGGCTGAGCACGTAGGCGAACTCGGCGCTGGTGCGCTGGGCGGCGGCGTCGGGCAGCGGCCGCGGACGCGGCGGAATGAGCAGGACCAGGGTCGACATGGGGAGGTCGAGGCTACCTGCTTTGACGGGGCGGGGCAACTTCGCAGCCACGCCGATCAAGCACTTGGCGACGCTTGTTGCAGCGGGGCTCGAACCTGCGCCGCGCGCCGGGGTCAGCGGACTTCATCGTGGCGCGCGATGCGCTCGCGGTGCAGCGCGACGACCTCGATGCCGCGCCGCTGCACCAGCGAGCGCTCCTCGAGCACCCGCTCGGCGATGCGCAGCCGCCCGCGCACCTCGAAGTGGCTCGACGCGATGCCCACGCGCTGCGTGTTCAGCGGCGGCAGGCCCGCGGGCAGCAGCACCTGCGCCTCGCCGACGTTGCGCAACGGGTTGCGCTGGCGTGCCTGCACCAGGCGCTCGGCGCTGGCCAGGTCGAGCCCGGGCACCACCGCGGCGATCACCTCGCGCGGCGCCGTGTTCAGGTTCAGCGGCGTCGCACCGGGCAGCAGCGCCACGTACGGCAGCAGGCGCTGCACGGTGTCGGGGTCGACCCCGAGCCAGCCGAGCTGGCGCTCGTCGCGCGGCAGGATCGCGCCGCTGCCCGGCGGGCCGGTGGTCGGCGCGGCCAGCGCGGCGGCCAGGCCGCCGGCGATGCGGTCGGCCACGCCGGGGTCGATCTGCAGCGACTCGCACAGCCGGCGCAGGGTCTCGAGCTCGACCGGCACCACGCGGTTCTGCCCGTCGAGCAGGTTGCGCAGGTTGTAGCGTCCCTGCGCATCGACGATCGAGCCGGCGAGGAAGGCCTCGGGCGCGTCGTCGGTGCGGTCGCGGTCGGCGGCGAGGAAGGTCGACAGCCGCGCCTCGGCCAGCGGTACGGCCCACGGCTCGCCGAGGTGGTCGGCGCCGCCGGTGCGCGCGTCCTCGCGCAGGATGAGGCGCGCCCAGTCGAGCGCGCCGTCGAGGATCCACGCCGACTGCGCGCGCGAGCGTTCGGCGGCCTCGATCTGCACCGCGCGCCACTGCTGCCAGATCATGGCCGACGCCAGCGTCGCGACCAGGGTCACGATGATCATCGCGGTGAGCAGCGCCGCGCCGCGCTGGCGCTGCGCGGCGCGCGACGGTGGCCGGCGCGTCACGGCGCGTTCTCCAGCGCGACGTCGCGGATGAACGTGGCGCTGGCCACGTCGACGACGATGCGCACGCCGGTGGGGATCTGCGCGCGCGCGTTGGCCTGGCCGCCGGGCGAGCTCTGCGCGTTGCTCCAGGCGTTGCCGCGATAGAAGTAGACCTGCCAGCCGGTCGCGCGCTCGAGCATGCGCAGCTGGCCGGGCTCGTTGCCGAGCAGCTGCTGGCTGGCGAGCCACTGCTGCTGCAGCTCGGCGGCCAGCGTCGTGGGCGGGCCGGCCCAGCGCCACCATGCGCCCGCGCGCAGCGACCACGCCACCACCTGCACGCCCTCGTCGGTGCGACGCGTCAGGCGCACGGTCGCGCCGTCGAAGCCGAGCGGCGGCACGACGCGGCTGTCCTGCAAGGCGCCCAGGTCCTGCTCCCATTGCGCGATCACGGTCTGCAGGCGCAGCGCGCGTTCGAGCTGCTCGCGGCTCGCCTGCTGCGACCGCACGATGGCGTCGATGCCCTGCCAGGCCATCACCGCCATCACGGCCATCACCATCAGCGCGACCAGCACCTCCACCAAGGTGAAGCCGCGCGCGCGACGGGCGGGGGACGGGCGCGTCATCAGTACCTCGGCAGCACCGTCGACAGGGTGACCACCGGCCGCCCGGCGTCGTCGGACACGCGCGCGTCGACGCGGCGGAAGTTCGGGTTGGGCGTCGGGCGCGTGACGAGCCGGCCCTGGTAGCGGCGGCCGAGCTGCTCGCAGCCGAAGTCGCTGTCGCCCACCGGCGGGAACTGCCGCGAGAGCTTCAGCGCGGTGAGCTGGTTGTCGGCGCACCACTGGGCGGCGGTGAGGTCGGCCAGCCGCTGCGCGTTGTCGGTCACCGCGCCGGCCGCCTTGATGCCGGTGGCCAGCGCGACGGCCACGATCGACAGCGCGACCAGCACCTCGATCAGGGTGAAGCCGCCGGCGCGTGCCATGCGCGGGGCGGTCATCGCGCAGACTCCGCGCCGGCCTCGACCACCGCGAACGGCGCGAGCCCGTCGGTCTCGACCACGGCACTGCGGCCGTCGAGCCGCAGCACGATGCGCTGCGCGCCGATCACCGGCTCCGGGCCGAGCGGCACGGCGCGTGCGCCCACCACCTCGGCGCTCACGCCGTCGCCCAGCCAGCCGCCGGGCAGGCCGAGCTGTTCGGGCAGGCCGGCGAAGCGAAAGCCGTCGTCGCGCGGCTCCCAGCGCGCGGCCACGCCGCTGGCGCGCGACTCGGCGCGCGCGGCTTCGAGCAAGGCGACCAGGCGCTCGGCCTCGCGCTCGAGACGGGTCGTGGCGGGGTCGCGCAGCGCGAGGCTGGTGACCGCCGCGCCCAGCGCGATCAGCGCCACGACGACGAGCAGCTCGATCAACGTGAAGCCGCGCGCCGCGCGCGGTGCGCGCGTGCGGCGGCGGCGCATGGCGCTACTGCCAGGAGCCGACGTCGGCGTCGTTGCCCTCGCCGCCGGCCTGGCCGTCGGCGCCGAAGCTGAAGACATCGATCTCCCCCTTCACGCCCGGATTGACGTACTGGTAAGGCCGGCCCCAGGGGTCGTTGGGCAGCTTCTCGAGGTACGGCTTCCAGTTCGGCGGCGGCGGTCCCGCGGTGGGCTTGCGCACCAGGGCCTCGAGGCCCTGTTCGGCCGTCGGGTAGCGCTGGTTGTCGAGCCGGTACAGCTTGAGCGCCTGCATCAGGTTGTTCACGTCGGTGCGCGCCGCGGTGACGCGCGCCTCGTCGGCGCGGTTGATCACGTTGGGCACGATCAGCGCGGCGAGCACGCCGATGATGACGAGCACCACCATCAGCTCGATCAGGGTGAAGCCGCGCGCGTGGCGCAGGCGTTGCGGAAGTTGCATGTGGGTCGATCGGCGAGCGCCGTTTCCGCGGAGGCCGTCGATCATAATGGGCCATGGCCGCGCGACTGTTCGCATTCGTGATCTGGGCCGCCGTCGCGGCGAGCGTGGTGTTCTGGGTGCTGCGGCTGGCCGCGAGCCCGCGGCCGGTGCCGCCGCACGCGGTGGCTGCCGCGGGCGCCGGCGCGATGCGCGGCGACCTCGCTCGGCTGTTCGGCCGCGAAGGCGATCCGGCGGCGCCCGCGGCGGCCGTGCCCGTCGCCACGGGTTCGCAGTTCAAGCTGCTCGGCGTGGTGGCGCCGCGCGGCGACGCGCCGAACGAAGGTCTGGCGCTCATCTCGGTCGAGGGCAAACCGGCCAAGCCGTACCGCATCGGCGCTGAGGTCGACTCGTCGCTGGTGCTGCTGTCGGTGCATCAGCGCGGCGCCGCGCTGGGGCCGCGCGACGGCGCGCCGAGCGTGAACCTCGAGCTGCCGCCGCCGGCACCGGCGGCCACGGGCACCTTGCCGGCGGCCGGATCGGCCGCGCCGGCCGCCGCGAACCTGGCGCCGGTCGTGCCCACGCCGGCGATGGCCGCGCCGCCCGCGCTGTCGCCCGACCCGCCGGCCGAGCCGCCCAGCCTGCCGCCGCACGTGCCCGGTGTGGCGCCGCCGCTGCGCGCGGCGTCGTCGTGATCGGCTCGCGCGCCGGCCCATGACCCCGTCGCCCAGCCTCGTCGCGAACCTGCGCCGGGAGCTGCAGCGGCATGCGCCGTTCTCGCAGATGTCGGCCGAGGGCGTCGACGCGTTCGTCGAGGCGGCCGAGGAGTGGTACTTCGCGCCGGGCGAGCGCATCCTGTCGCCGGCCGACGGGCCGGTGGCGCACCTGCTGTACGTGCGCCAGGGCTCGGTGGTCGGCCGGCGCGGCGACGATCGCGCGACCGCGTTCGAGTACGAGGCCGGCGATCTCTTCCCGGTGGGCGCGCTGGTCGGGCGCCGGCCGGTGATGGCGACCTATCACGCCGAGGGCGACGTGTTCTGCCTGCGCGTGGAGGCCGATGCGGTGCACCGCATCGCCGGCCGCGAGCCGGCCTTCGCCGACCTGCTGGCCGCGCGCGTGCGGCAGTACATGGAGCTGTCGCGCCGCGCCTTGCAGGCCGACGCCACCAGCAGCGCGCTGGCCGGGCAGTCGCTGGAGGCGCGGCTCGAGACCCTGCCGCGCAAGACGCCGTTCGCGGTGGCGCCCGACACGCCGGTGGGCGACGCGCTGAACACGATGCACGAGCGCCGCATCGGCTCGGTGCTGGTGGTCGGCGCCGACGGCGCGGTGGCCGGCATCTTCACGCGGCACGACGTGCTGGAGCGCATCGCGCTCGCGCAGGTGCCGCTGGACACGCCGATCTCGCGCCTGATGAGCGCGCCGGTGCAGGTGCTCGGCACGTCGCACACGGCCGAGGACGCCGCGCTGCTGATGTCGCGCCACGGCATCCGCCACGTGCCCGTGACCGACGAGGCCGGGCGGCTCGTCAACATCGTCTCCGAGCGCGATCTGTTCGCGCTGCAGCGGATGTCGCTCAAGCAGATCGGCGGCGAGCTGCGCCACGCCCCCGACGTCGACGCGCTGCGGCGGCTCGCGCCGGACATCCGCCGTTTCGCCCGGCACCTGCAGGCGCAGGGCGTGAGCGCGCGGTCGCTGACGGCGCTGGTGAGCCACCTGAACGACGCCCTCGCGCGCCGGCTGGTGGAGCTGCTCGCGCGCGAGCACGGCGCCGATCTCGCGCAGGCGTGCTGGCTCGCCTTCGGCTCCGAGGGCCGCGGCGAACAGACGATCGCCACCGACCAGGACAACGGCATCGTCTTCGACAGCGACGACCCCGAGCGCGACCGGCCGCGCTGGCTGGCGCTCGGCGCGGCGGTCAACGCGGCGCTCGATGCCTGCGGCTATCCGCTGTGCAAGGGCGGCATCATGGCCGGCCAGCCGGCGTGCTGCCGCTCGTCGGCCGAGTGGTACGAGCGCTTCGACCAGTGGATCGACCGCGGCGCGCCGGAGGACCTGCTGGCCGCGAGCATCTTCTTCGACCTGCGGCCGCTGGCCGGCGCCGAGTCGCTCGGCCAGGCGCTGCGCGACCACGTCACCGGGCGCGCGCGCGGCGTGCCGCGCTTCGCGCGGCAGCTCGCCGAGAACGCGCTGCGCCAGAAGCCGCCGCTGAACTGGCGCGGCTCGATCGACACCGACGAGCACGGCGGCATCGACCTCAAGCTGCAGGGCACGGCGCTGTTCGTCGACGTGGCGCGCATCTACGCGCTCGCGCACGGCATCGCCGCGACCGGCACGCGCGAGCGGCTGCTGGCCGCGGGCACGGCGCTGCACGCACCCGCGGCCGAGAGCGAATCGTGGGTCGGCGCGTTCGAGTTCCTGCAGATGCTGCGGCTGCGCGTGCAGCAGGACGCGGCGTCGGCCGATGCGCCCAACCGCGTCGCGCTCGCGTCGCTGTCGGACATCGACCGGCGCATGCTGAAGGAGTCGCTGCGCGTCGCGCGACGGCTGCAGCAGCGGCTCGAACTCGACTACCTGCGCTGATGGAGCTGCTGACCCGCTGGTGGCGCAAGGCGCCGTCGCCCACGCGCTGGGTGGTGCTCGACGTGGAATCGAGCGGGCTCGACCCGTGGCACGACCGGCTGCTCGCGATCGCCGCGATCGGCGTGCGCGCCGACGCCGCGGCCGACGGCCTGAGGCTGCGCATCGACCTCGACGACAGCTTCGAGGTCGTGATCCGGCACGAGCCGGCCGGCACGCCCGACAAGCCCAACATCCTGGTGCACGGCATCGGGGTCGGGGCGCAGGCCGCGGGCGTGCCGGCCGCCGAGGCGCTCGCCGCCTTCGAGCGCTTCGTCGGCGACGCGCCGCTGATCGGCTTTCACGCCGGCTTCGACCGCGCGCTGATCGAGCGCGCGAGCCGCGCCGCGCTGGGCCGCGCGCCGCGCAACGCGTGGCTCGACGTGGAGCAGGTGGCGGTGGCGAGCCAGCCGCCGCCGGCAGCGAAGTCGCTCGACGAGTGGATGGCGCGCTTCGGCATCGCGTGCGCCGCGCGCCACCAGGCCGCGGCCGACACACTGGCCACGGCCGAGCTGCTGCTGGCGCTGCTGCCCGCCGCGGCGAAGCAGGGCGTGCGCGACTTCGCCGGGCTGCACAAGCTCGCGGCCGGGCATCGCTGGGTGCGCGAGCAAGGCTCGCGCTGAGCGCCGGCCGCGCGATTCGGACTCTCAAGTCGATGTGGCTCCGCCACTCGACTTGAACCCCCGCGGGGGGCGCGCCGGCAGGGCCGGCCTTGGGGGCGCTCAGTACTTGCTGCTGCCCGGCGTCGTGACGGGGCCGCCGAGCTCGGCCGGCCGCGTGGGCCCGGGGTCCTCGCCCTCGGCCACCTCGCTCAGCAGCGCCACGGCGCTGCGCACGAGCGGCCACGCGAGGGTGGCGCCGGTGCCGTCGGTGCTTTCCATGCCGAGTTCGAGCAGGGCCGACGCACGGAACAGGTCGAGCGCGGTGTCGAGCCCGTGGTGACTGTGGCTGCGGCAGAAGACCACGTAGTCGGTGACGGGCGCGGCGATGCGCGCGGCCACGCCGAGCGCCGCGCACGCGGCCATGCCGTCGACGATGATCAGGTGGCGCTTGCTGGCGGCCACGAGCATCAGCCCGACCATCATCGCGACTTCGAAGCCGCCGAACGCGGCGAGCACCTCGACCGGATCGCTCACGTCGCGGTGCCGGCCCTGCGCGCCCTGCGCGATGACCAGCAGCTTGGCCAGGTCGTCCTGCTTCATCTGCGGGCCGGCCAGCAGCAGCTCGCGCACGGGCGCGTCGGTGAGGCGCGAGATCACGAGCGCGGCGCTCTCCTGCGAACCGACGCCGATGCCGGCGCAGGCGCGCACGTTGCCGGGCAGCGTGTTGCCGATCTCCATGCCGGCGCGGATGGCGGCGTGCGCCTGGTCCATCGACATCGCGGAGTTGACGCGCGCGTTGCGCGTGCCGTGCGCGATCTTGCGGGCCATCAGCCGCGCGTGCGGCGGCAGGCCCTCGGCCACGCCGGCGTCGACGACCGTCAGCTCCAGCCCCTGGATGCGCGCGAACACCGACACCGGGATCTGGCCGGTGAGCGCCTGCTGCACCAGGTCGGCGGTGCTGCGCCCGCCGGGCACGCCGAGGCCGTCGACCGCCAGGCCGTGGTCGGCCGCGAACAGCAGGATCTGCGGCTCGACGAAGCGCGGCTTGAGCGTGTTCTGCATCAGCCCCATGCGCACGGCCACCGGCTCGAGCTCGCCCAGGCTTCCAGTCGTCTCGGCGCGCCGCGCCAGCTTCTCGCGCAGCGCGCGCTCGAGCAGCGGGTTGGCGGTGGGGGCGATCAGCGAGGGCGTGACGGTCATGGCAGCGTGCGTCCTTCTGGTCAGCGCAGGAACAGCCGATAGACCGGATTGTCGGTCTCGTCGACCCACGGATAGTGCAGGGTGTCGAGGAACTCGCGCAATGCCTTGCGGTCGCCGCGCGGGACCTGCAGGCCGACCAGGATGCGGCCGTAGTCGGCGCCCTGGTTGCGGTAGTGGAACAGGCTGATGTTCCAGTCGGGGTGCAGCGCCGCGAGAAAGCGCATCAGCGCGCCGGGCCGCTCGGGGAACACGAAGTGGAACAGCCGCTCGTCCCTGGCCAGCTCGGAGCGGCCGCCCACCATGTGCCGCACGTGCTGCTTGGCGAGCTCGTCGTCGCTGAGGTTGACGGTCGGGAAGCCGTGCCGCTCGAAGCCGCGCGCGATGCGCGCGGCTTCGTCGCGGCCGTGGATCGCGAGCCCGACGAACACGTGCGCGATGGCCGGGTCGGAGATGCGGTAGTTGAACTCGGTGACGCTGCGCGGGCCGATCAGCTCGCAGAAGCGCTTGAACGAGCCGCGCTCCTCGGGGATGGTGACCGCGAACAGCGCCTCGCGCTGCTCGCCGACCTCGGCGCGCTCGGCCACGAAGCGCAGCCGGTCGAAGTTCATGTTGGCGCCGCAGGTGATGGCCACGAAGGTCTTGCCGCGGCACTTGTGCGTCTCGGCGTACTGCTTGATCGCCGCCACGCCCAGCGCGCCGGCCGGCTCGAGGATGCTGCGCGTGTCCTGGAAGACGTCCTTGATGGCAGCGCAGACCTCGTCGGTGTCGACCACCACGAAGTCGTCGACCAGCTCGCGCGTGAGGCGGAAGGTCTCCTCGCCGACCAGCTTGACGGCGGTGCCGTCGGAGAACAGTCCGACGTCGTGCAGCTGCACGCGCTTGCCGGCGCGCACCGAACGCAGCATCGCGTCGGAGTCGGTGGTTTGCACGCCGATCACCTGGATGTCGGGCCGCACGGCCTTGACGTACGAGGCGACGCCGGAGATCAGGCCGCCGCCGCCGACCGCGACGAACACGGCGTCGATCGGGCCCTGGTGCTGGCGCAGGATCTCCATCGCCACGGTGCCCTGGCCGGCGATGACGTCGGGGTCGTCGAACGGATGGACGAAGGTCAGGCCGCGCTGGCGCTCGAGCTGCCGCGCGCGTTCATGGGCGTCCGAATAGCTGTCGCCGTGCAGCTCGACCTCGCCGCCGAGCGCGCGCACCGCGTCGATCTTGACCTGCGGCGTGGTGACCGGCATCACGATCACCGCCTTGCAGCCGAGCTTGCGCGCGGCCAGCGCGACGCCCTGCGCGTGATTGCCGGCCGAGGCGCAGATGACGCCGCGCCTGAGCTGCGTCGCGCTCAGGTGCGCCATCTTGTTGTAGGCGCCGCGCAGCTTGAAGCTGAAGACGGGCTGGTTGTCCTCGCGCTTGAGCCACACCTCGTTGCCGATGCGCGCCGACAGCGCCGGGGCGCGCTCGAGGCCCGTTTCGATGGCGACGTCGTAGACGCGGGCGGTCAGGATGCGCTGCAGATAGTCGGGGCGCCGCGCGCCGCGGGCTGCGGCCGGGCGACGCGGACCGGTGGCGCCGGCCATGTGTCGATCTCCTCCTGCAGGCGTCACGGCACTGCGGCGGCGGATCATACGTCACGTGCATCGCGCGATCCGCGCATGAAAAAGGCCCGAGGCCGTGAGGCCCCGGGCCGAATCCACCCTTGGGAGGAGTGGAGGAGACAAGCGGTGCGACGTGCGCTTCGAGCGGTTCACGTCGCGTTCGAAGCCAGTGTAGCGAGCGGCATGCTGCGGCGCAATATCGCGCGAGGGGCATTCGTAGGGATGGCACTCCAGCCGCCGTTGCGGATTGCACAATGCCCGCACCACCACGACGCCGCGACGCACAGAGCTCGCGCGAGGCAGCGACACGATGCAGTGCACGATCCATTGGGTTCCCTCCAGCGGCATGGGCTTCGTCGCCGAAACCGGCAGCGGCCATCTGCTCACGATCGACGGCGCGCCCGACGGCGGCGGCCGCAATCTCGCGCCGCGGCCGATGGAGACGGTGCTGGCCGGCACGGGCGCCTGCGCGGCCTACGACGTGGTGCTGATCCTCAAGCGCGGTCGCCACGAGGTGCGCGGCTGCGAGGTGAAGGTCACGTCCGAGCGCGCGACGACCGATCCGAAGGTCTTCACGCGCATCGCGATGCACTTCATCGTGCGCGGGCGCGGCGTGCCCGAGGCGGCGGTGGCGCGCGCCGTCGAGCTGTCGCACGAGAAGTACTGCTCGGCGACCGCGATGCTGGCCAAGACCGCCGAGGTGACGACGAGCTACGAGGTCGTCGAGGACTGAAGTCCGAAGCTCTCGACCCGGGAGCCTTCGTCCGCCGCGCGCGGGCGGACACCGCCTCAGATGCGGTGCGCGGTGGTGGTCATCACCTTCGCGGCGGCGCGCATGGCCCAGCGCACCGGTGCCGGCAGTTCGATCGCGCCGGCACCGAGCGCGTCCGCGGCATGCCGCGCCTCGTCGGCCTTCATCTGCTCGACGATCGCGCGCGAGGCCTGGTCGGCCGCCGGCAGCCGGTCGAGATGGCCGGCGAGATGCTGCTCGACCTGGCGTTCGGTCTCGACCACGAATCCGAGGCTCGCCCGGTCGCCGGCGCGTCCGGCCACGAGCCCGATCGCAAACGCGCCCGCGTACCACAGCGGGTTGAGCAGGCTGGGTCGGTCGTTCAGTTCGCGCAGGCGCTGCAGGGTCCAGGCGAGGTGATCGGTCTCGTCGCGCGCGGCCTGCTCGAAGTGCGCGCGCAAGGTGGCGTCGCGCGTGGTCAGCGCCTGCGCCTGGTACAGCGCCTGCGCACAGACCTCGCCAACGTGATTGACGCGCATCAGCGCGCCCGACAAGCGCCGCTCGTCGTCGGCCAGCGGGGGCTGCGAGGGCGCCGCCGCCGGGCACGGACGCGCCGCGTGCGACGCGGCCGCGATCGTGCGCAGCCCGTGGTCGATCGACGAGAGCAGTCGGTCGGGCCCACTGAGTTCACGCGCCATGGCGGTCGATCTCCGATGTTGGTTGACGTGGCCAAGCGTACTGCAGATTCGAGGCTCTCCGCGTGTGCACACGCTCACTTGAAGTGACCGTCATGGCCTGATCGGGCCATCTTCCGTCGCCTGCAACGGCTCGTTGCAGGCAGACAACAACGCCGTCGAATTTGCAGGCCAAACCTTGGCAACCCCGCGAGGCGTCTGGTGCAATACCGCCAACTTCCGCTGAGGAGGTTGGCCTGATCGGGCCCTCCACGCGGGGTGCCCCAGACATCGGGACCCCTGTTCAACCTAGGAGATAGTCGCAATGAAAAAATCTCTGCTCGCTCTCGCTGTGCTCGGCGCATTCGCGGGTGCTGCGGCGGCCCAGTCGTCGGTGACCCTGTACGGTCGTGTGGACTTGTCGGCCGGCAAGGGCGCCGGCATCAAGACCAAGAGCCTGGCCAATGGCTCGGGCAGCCGCTTCGGCGTGCGCGGCGTCGAAGACCTCGGCGGCGGCCTGCAGGCCCTGTTCAACATCGAGCACCGCTTCAATGCCGACACCGGCGCGCAGACGAATGCCGCGCGCTTCTGGCAAGGCCGCTCGATCGTCGGTCTGCAAGGCGGTTTCGGCCAGGTCGTGTTCGGCCGCGAGTACAGCACCGCGTTCCTGCAGTCGCAGCTGGTGGCTGACCCGTGGGGCTGGGATACGGTCGTGAACGGCACGCTCGGCGGCAGCGCCGGCAACATCGCCATCACCGGCGGTGGCGGTATCGCCGCGGTGCGCAACGACAGCTCGGCCACCTACAAGATCTCGGCCAGCGGCTTCACGTTCGGCGCGCAGGTCGCCGAAGCGACCGACGCGATCAACAACTTCCAGAAGAAGCCGGTCAACTTCGCGCTGAGCTACGCTGCCGGTCCGCTGGTCGCTGGTTTCGGCTACGAAGCCACCGGCGCCCAAGCGGCCGCCAAGGCGAAGTGGACGACGTTCAACGCGTCGTACAACCTCGGCTTCGCGCGCATCGGCGGCTTCTACGGCAAGGGCAACACCGCGGCTGACGACGACCACACCGCGTGGCTGTTCAGCGCCGTCGCGCCGATCGGTGCGGGCGAGTTCCGCGCCTCCTACGGCCAGCTCGAGCGTGAGACGGCTGCCGGCGTGAAGACCAAGCCGACCAAGGCTCTGGCGCTTGGCTACCACTACAGCATGAGCAAGCGCACGACGCTGTACGTCGACGTGCTGAACGATCGTGGTGACTCCATCACGACCAGCAAGACCGGCTACGACGTCGGCATCAAGCACAACTTCTGATGCTCGGCTCGCCTTCGGGCGAGTCTTGCGATTCCAGCCGCCCCTCGGGGCGGCTTTTTCGTGGCCGCTCGTCGGCTGCGGCGCGTGGCGACGTGACGTGAAGTTCAGCCTCTCGCTCCGGCCTCGCATCGGCCTCGCGTTCGCCTGCGCGGGTGCGATGCTGCTCGGCTGTGCCACGGTGCCGCCGGCCCCCGACGGCTGGCACGCCGTCACCTTGCCCGGGAAGCGGCCGACCCACTACTCCTACACCGTGAAAGACGGCCGCCCGGCCTGGCGCGCCGAGGCCGACACGTCCGCGAGCCTGTTGCGTCGTCGCGTGCACGTGATGCCCGAGCGACTCGGCACGGTGCAGTTCTCGTGGTGGGTGCCGGCGCTGATCGACGGCGCGAGCGTGTCCGACGCCGACCTCGAGGACTCGCCCGCGCGCGTGGTCTTCGCCTTCGCCGGTGACCGCGACAAGCTCAGCGTTCGCAACCGCATGATGTTCGACCTCGCGCGCGCGCTCACCGGCGAGGAGCCGCCGTACGCGACCTTGATGTACGTGTGGGCCGACGAGGCCCATCCGGTCGGCAGCGTGGTGGTGAGCGGCCGCAGCGACCGCATCCGCAAGATCGTCGTCGAGGCGGGGCCCGCCCAGCTCGGGCGCTGGCGCCACTACCGCCGCGACCTCGCGGCCGACTACCGCCTCGCGTTCGGCGAAGACCCCGGCCCGCTCGTGGGCGTGGCCTTCATGACCGACGCCGACAACACGCGTTCGCGGGCGCACGCCTGGTACGGAGAGATCAGGCTCGACTGACGCGCACCGATCGGGGGATTCCCCCTTGGCGGGCGGCACGCGATTTGCGGATCATCCGGGCTTCTCAATCAGGAGTACCACCATGCTTCATCGCAAGGCCTCGACGCTCGCCATCCTGGCGTCGGCCGCCTGGCTCGCCGTCGCGGCACCCGCGTCGGCCAAGACCTTCAAGTGGGCCAGCGCCAGCGACATCCCGACCTGGGACATCCACTCGCAGAACAACGCCCTGGGCAACGGCGTGCACGCCGCGGTCTACGAGTCGCTCTTCTACTACAACAGCAAGTTCGAGCTCGAGCCCATGCTGGCCACGGGCTACAAGCAGATGAGCCCGACGCAGGTGCGCATCACCCTGCGGCGCGGCGTGAAGTTCCACGACGGCTCGGCGTTCAACGCCGACGACGCCAAGTTCTCGCTCGAGCGCGCGATGGCCAAGACGTCGAACTACGGCGTCTACACGCAGGGCATCGACCGCATCGAGAAGGTCGACGACCTGACGATCGACATCTTCACGAAGGGCCCGAACCCGGTGCTGCTGCGCCAGCTCACCGAGCTGCGCATGATGGACAAGGAGTGGTCCGAGAAGAACAAGTCGCTCGAGCCGAAGGACATCAAGACCAAGGACGAGAACTTCGCCCACCGCAACGCCAACGGCACCGGCCCGTTCATGCTCAAGAGCTGGGACCAGGACGTGAAGCTGGTGCTGGTGCGCAACCCCGGCTGGTGGGGCAAGATGGACGGCAACGTGACCGAGATCGTCTACACCCCGATCAAGGCCGAGGCCACGCGCGTGGCCGCGCTGCTGTCCGGCGAGGTCGACATGGTGCTCGACCCGTCGCCGGCCGACCTGCCCAAGCTGCGCTCGGCGCCGAACCTGAAGGTGCTCGACGGCGCCGAGAACCGCACGATCTTCCTGGGCATGGACCAGTTCCGCGACGAACTGCCCGGCTCCAACGTCAAGGGCAAGAACCCGCTGAAGGACGTGCGGGTGCGCAAGGCGCTGTACCAGGCGATCGACATCAACGCGATCCAGAAGAACATCATGCGCGGCCTCGCGCAGCCGACCGGCGCGCTGATCGCGCCGCAGGTCAACGGCTGGACCAAGAAGGCCGACGAGCGCTACCCCTACGACGTCGAGGGCGCGAAGAAGCTGCTCGCCGACGCCGGCTATCCCGGCGGCTTCGAGGTCGACTTCGCCTGCCCGAACAACCGCTACATCAACGACGAGGAGACCTGCCAGGCCATCACGGCCATGTGGGCGCGCATCGGCGTCAAGGCCAAGCTGCGCACCTTGCCGCTGGTCACCTACTTCCCGATGATCCAGCGCTACGAGGCCAGCATCTACATGCTGGGCTGGGGCGTGCCGACCTTCGACTCGCTCTACTCGCTGCAAAGCCTGCTGCGCAGCGTGGGCCAGGGCGGCGACGGCAACTTCAACCTCGGCAAGTATTCGAACCCCAAGGTGGACGCGCTGGTGGACCAACTCAAGACCGAAACCGATGCCGCCAAGCGCAAGCAGCTCACGCGCGAGGCGCTCAAGA
>Ga0073934_10007149_pt1 | contig 15766 bp, 13 predicted proteins | sample LarsenN4metaG_FD_76834 | JGI IMG/M metagenome (GOLD analysis project Ga0073934, IMG submission 76834) | Hot spring sediment bacterial and archeal communities from British Columbia, Canada, to study Microbial Dark Matter (Phase II) - Larsen... ...
CCTGCTGCTGGTCGGCAACGAGGAGAACGGCGAGCAGGAAGCGATGGGGACGCCGCATGTCCTGCGCGTCCTGGAAGAAGAAAGCCGCTCTCCCGGGATTCTCATCGCCGGAGAGAGGACCGGAGAGAAGGGAGATGAGCTTTGGGGAGAGATCTGCACGGAGAACCGGGGTCTGATGCGGTTCGAGGTCGCCGTTAGAGGAAAACGCAGCCACACGGGGGGCGCCGGGCAGCGGACGGATGTCATCCAGCGCCTGTTCGACGCCAGGGCTGGCATCCTGGAAATCCTGCAGGACCATTTGACTTTGGAAGGGGAAGCCGGCTGGTGTTCCCAGGTGAAGATCACTTATGTGGAAGCCGGCGCTCCGGGAGTCTTCAACATCACTCCGGACCTGGGGCGGATGGGGTTTGAAGTTCGGTCGGTACCTGTGGATGACCTGAACACCCTGGTGAGGCGCCTCGAATCTTTTTGTGACGAGACGGGACTGGCGCTCAATATCTCTGTATTGGAGAACGGTGTGATGTGCGATCCGGATAATCCTTATCTACAGGCCCTGATCCAGGCTGTCCGCCTTGCATCGGGATCGGAGCCCAGGATCGGAAAAAAGCTCCCTGGCACGAGCGCACGGTTTGCTCCGGGCGGGCAGGGAGTCGTCTGGGGGCAGAGCGGAATTGGACCACACACCGGCGAAGAGAGGCATTTTATCCCCAGCATCCTGCCTTACTACCGCGCGCTGGACGAGTTTGCAAGGACCCTGACCGCCGTGTGATTGACAAAACATGCCGGGCATAGTAAGATTTTGCCGCTCACTAATCGGCGAGGTAGCTCAGTCGGCAGAGCAGGGGACTCATAAGCCTCGTGTCGTGGGTTCGAATCCCACCCTCGCCACTGCGGTAACATGGGGGGTGTCACTTTTCAGAGGACAGCCCTTTTTCGCAAAAACAACGAGTCGATCCGTCCGTTTGCTGTTTGAAAATCCGCTTAGTGCTTATAGGCATTTGCGTGTTCCAGGTTTATTACAGTAAGGTGCTGGGATGAATTTGAATGATTTGATCATCTGGATCGTCGTGGGAGCGGTCACAGGCGTGCTGAGCAATTCGCTGCTGAGTGGGATGCGGATCGGGCTGCTGGGAGCGGTATTGATCGGCGTTCTCGGGGCGGTTCTGGGCGGGTGGATCTTCAACCTGTTAGATGTGAACGCACTGATCGGCGTCGCGAACGAGATCCTGGCCTCGTTTCTGGGGGCGCTGTTTTGTTTGCTGGTTTTCAGCATTCTCCAGCGCGCCTGAGTACCTCTTAGAGAAGTTACGCAATTGAGAGGATTACGGGGAGTTGGGGCGGGTTTTACCCACACAGAATCCCCCATCCTCCAACCATCTTCGTCAGTCCTGTCTTGTTCAGGGGTAAGGATACGGCGGGGAGGGAGAAGCAGTCGGCGAGGGACTTTCGGTCGGGGGAGGGGGATTCCCTCCGCCAGTTGTTTTCTTGGTGGGGATGGATTCCTTAAACGAAGTGTACGGTGAAGGGGGCACGCCGATTTGAGTCTCGAAGACAACTTCGTTCGATATCTGGTTGATCAGCTGAAAGAGTACATACTTCCCGGCGTACTCGGTCGGTCCATTGCAGTAGAGTCGGTTGGGGTACTCTTCAAGGATGATGCAACGCAGCGATTCGTTTTCATTCAGCAAAGCCGTGTATTTCTCCTCCAGGTTCCCAGCACTCCCCGGGATCTCTATTGTGACCAGGAAATGCCCGTTTCCCAGATGCGCCAGGCCGTAGATATGCGCTTGGGAGAAGTCGGGTTCGGGATCGGCGATGATCGTTGCCACATTTTGAGGCGTCGCGGAGTCCACTGCGGTTCGAACTGCGGCGTTCGCCGTCGCGGTCGGAGATGGGGAGGCTGCCGGTGTTGAGGTCGCGGGCAGCAGGTTGGTAGTCGGGAGGGCAGTCAGGGTTTGCGCGATCGCAGTCTGGATAGTCTTCGAGGCAGCTTCCGAGGAAAGATTCGCACAACCGGTAATTCCCGGCAGCAGAAAGGCCATTACTATCCAGGTCAGTTTTTTCATTTTCCCCTCCGAAAATTCATAAGGGAGATCGGTCAGATGGATTTATCAATGATAAATGTTATCCAGTTATCGCCCCCCGTCAATAACCCTTAAGTACCAGATGCTGGATGACGCGGAATTATTGAGCTGCTTTTGGAGAATTCAAAATAGAACCCAGGCGTGAATTTTCCGCTTCGATGAGTGCCTCAGCTGCATCCAACATCGATAAGACCGGTTGACTTCCTGTGACCTGGTTGTGTTTTGTGATCAGTGCTTCAAGGATTTGGAAGACTGTGAGATTGTCGAATCCCATCACTGGTGGGACTTCCCGGAGCTTGCTGATCCAAAAAGGTATGATCCCCCAGTTGAATGGACAGCCTGGTGGGATGTCGATCCTGGCTCTGCGATGAGAAAACACCAACCCTCCCCGGATGCGCAGGATGGTCTTTGTACGTCCGATCAGCTCCGGGAGAGACTCCTGCAGTGCTGCGGTAAGGCTGTCTACGGAGGCCCGCCACACCGAGTCGTAGTCGGCTTCCAAGTCACGGATTTCCGCCAGTGCAGCGCCGCTGACCCGGAGGTGCGTCCGCTGATGAGTCCAGCGGCTGTCTCGCCAGCGGATAAGCCCATCGCGGTGGATCACCTTGAAGACCCAGATCCCACGCGGACCGAGGATGGTCAGGTCGATCGGTTTATCAGGCTCCATCTGAAGCCCCTGGATCAGATACGCCTCTGGATCGATGGTCTGTAGCCGGGCGATAAAGCTGAAGACGCCCTTTTCGTGCTCATTGAACCTGGTTTGTCTATTCGTCCCGGCCAGCCTCCTCTGCCATTCAGGAAGCAAAGGTTCAATGAGGGCGGATTTCAATGGATTCTCTGGAGGCGTGGGTTGAGGATTATCTCTCTGCCAGATCCAGAGGATGATGATGATTGCGAAGCCTGTCAGTCCACCTAAGATTAGGATGGGAGAAAAGCACAGCAGCGGTCCGCGTAGATCCCCCAGTTCACCGATGGTGATCAACACCGGGAGGATGATCAACCCAAGGATCAGGATTGAAGCCGACAGCCAGATCCCCGTCCTGAGGCGGAGGTTGAACTCTGCGCGCTGGCGTCGGTAATTTTCCAGTTCTTTCTCGTAAGAAGACCGCTGCCGGGCGAAATTCTCCAGGAAAGGTCCTCTCCAGAGCCGCAGGAGTTCCTGCTCGGCGGAGAGGATTCGCAGATACCCTGCCAGGACTTCCCGGATGGACTTGTCGACCAGCAGCATCGAATGGGCTCTATGTTGGATCCAGCAGATTCTCCGTCAGCGGACGACCGTTGGTTTTCTTGACCAAACAAGCTACGCTGAACGCATCATGACTTGCCTGGGGGATTTTCCCGGAGACTGGCCCGGTGCGCTTCGCGCAAGGCCTCGATTGGCGCCAGTTCACCCTGGTCCGTTTCGAAGTACCAGACTTCCCAGCCGTTGTTTGGGCTGCTTCCAGAAAGATGCCGGGCAGTCTGATGAATCGTGCCTTCAAATCCCTCGATGCGCAATCGCCCGTCCGGAAGGATAACGGCTGCCCTCGAACGTTCTCCTTTGAAATAGACTGATTGTCCGGGTTTTAACAATCCGTTTTCGAGAAGGCTGTTGAACGGCATCCGCGGTTGCCTCCTCCTTACGTCCCTGACTTCAAACACTTCGGGGCTGTACGGTTCAGCCTGCGTATGTTGGATCCTGCTGACTGCAAATTCGATATATCGGGATTCTTTCTCGATTCCTATCCAGCGGCGGTGCAGGACCTTGGCAACTGCTCCCGTTGTCCCCGTCCCGAAAAAGGGATCGAGCACGATATCGCCAGGATTGCTCGAGGCAAGCAGGATCCGATAGAGCAGGCTTTCCGGTTTTTGAGTCGAATGGACCTTTTTCCCGTCCACTCGGATCCGCTCAGGACCGTTGCAGATCGATAAGTGCCAGTCGCTCCGCATCTGAACTCCCCCGTTGAGTGCTTTCATTGTGTGATAGTTGAAAGTGTATCTGCTTTTTTTTCGCTTCGCTGCCCAGATTAGAGTCTCGTGCGCATTGGTGAATCGGACACCCCTGAAATTAGGCATGGGGTTGGTCTTGATCCAGACCAGGTCGTTCAAGAACCAGAAGCCCAGGTCCTGCATGATCGCGCCCAGCCGATAGATGTTGTGATAGGTGCCGATGACCCAGATCGTACCGGTGTCTTTCAGAATACGCCAGCATGCGGAAAGCCAATCCCGGCTGAACCGGTCGTAATTCTCCCAGCCGCTGAACCGGTCCCACTCGTCGTCTACTCCGTCCACCTTCGTCCTATTGGGTCTCCAGAGTTGCTGCTCTAATTGCAAGAAATATGGGGGATCGGCGAAGATCAGGTCGATCGACCGGTCAGGGAAGTCCTTCATGACCTCGATACAGTCCCCCTGGATTACCTGGTCTAATGGCAGTGGATTATTAGGCATAGCACTGAGTCTGAGTTATTGTTCTGGCTGGAAATCATCGAGAGGTCTGCCGTTCAATAGGATTTCAATATCCGTTACTTCAGAGAACTGCAAAGCAACCTGCTCGATCTGGGCTTCAACGCGGGGAAAATCGCACGAGCCGTCCAGGTTCAGTTCGCCGGCGAGAGATATCGTAGCCACACCTGAGAGGATTTCGATGGATTGAAGGACGAGGTTGGAACGGTAGAGCGGATTATACAGTCCGGTTTCCTGGTCTACACGGTTCTTGTGCAGCAGGAGTTCAACGATCGCCGCAGGAAGGGGCGCCTGGGTCGGTGGTATGGCGCGCAGGACCGGGGAGACCGCATCGCCGCAGCCGATGTCGCCAGCTCCCAGGTCTACCAGGAAAATATTGACGCCCGCTGTCGCCGGTGCCTCAGATTCTACGACCGTAAACCCCGTCGATATGGCCTGGACGATGGGTTCATCGACAGTTTCCACCACCACGATCCAGACCTCTCCTGCCCGGGCGCTGGTCGGAATTTGTACCTGAGCAGCGAAGGTTCCGTTGATCTCGGTCCACGTCGCGCCGATCAATTCGAGGTCAGCCTCGCTTCTTCCCAGAGAGTAGTTCACCTGAGATCTGGCTGGAAAATTGCTGACGACAACATGCATTACAACCCCAGGGCGACCGCTCACCGGCCAGATCGAAACCTGGGGATTGGCTGGGAGGACGGTCCTGGTAATGGTGAATTCATTCGAAGCAACCAGGGTCTGCGTTCCCGAGGCAGTAAACCGCAGGGCGGCGATGACCCATCGCTCGCCTGGCGAAGCATCGAGGGGGATCAATACAGGCGTCCGGAAAATACCCAGCTCGTCCACCGGAAAAGTCCCCACGATATCGAATGGGTCGCCGACACGGGCAATCCCGAGGGTAACTGAAGAACTGGCGGGAAAGCCAAGCCCAACCGCCTGGACCTGCGTCCCCGGGGCCCCGCTAGAAGGTGTGATGCTGATCGATGCAATTTGGGGAGGAATGACCAGTTTCTCGCCCAGCTCGAGCTGGTTAGGATTGGTGATCTGTGGGTTTACAGAAAGAATGCTGGACACACTCCGACGAACAGATTCGGAGATCTCGTTCAAAGTATCCCCTGGCCGAATAAAATACAGGCTCTGTTTGTTCGGGTCCCTGCGTGGGGTCACCGAGAAGAGGTTCGACGAAGACCGAAGGGGTGGGAACGTCGCGGAAGTTGACATCACCACCCGATGTTCCCCTGGTTGCGCAGAATCCGGTATCGTAACGAGAGTGTTGACCGTCCGATCGGGGTTGACCTGGACATCCGGAAGCGCCTGGTACTCCCTCAGATAGATGCCTGCGGTGAGTTCAAGCCGCGCTCCTGGTGGGAATCCCCGCCCGGAGAAAGTCGTGGTCGTCCCGGGTGGACCGCAAACTGGAGATACAGTCGTTTGGGGGAAACCCCTCTCGCGTGCCGGGATTGAGATAATTTCCCCGGGGACCAGTGCAGTGGTCGCTGACAAGCCAGGATTCACACGGAGGATTTCTTCAATGTCCCGGTTGAATTTGATTGCAACAAGCCCAAGGTCGTCGCCAGCCAGCGCCGTGTAAGTCGTGGCGCTGTTCGGATCGGGTACGTTCCCGACCAGGTTGAAGTCGTTCGCTGTGCCAGTATACACGGCGCTGCTCACGCGGGCTTCAGCCACGATCACCCAGGTAGCTTCCTGTTCGACGGAGGCAGGGATAGTGATCGTCGTATCGATCATCCCCAACTCGTCGCTTGTCGTGGTAACTGTCACGCTGGCTGATTGGTTGAGCGGACCTGCCCGTATCTGGACAGAGGTTTCCTCAGGGAAGCCGCTCCCGAAGATGGTTATCGTGGTCCCAGGGAATCCGCAATCAGGGGAGATGGCGACGACAGGACCTGCGAAGTCCTCCACACGCGGGATGCGCAGGATTTGACCGGTAAATATCTGGCCCGGGTCGGAGATCTCAGGGTTCAGGTTCAATATCGCTTCTACGGTCGTCCCGCACAGTTCTGCGATTTCACTCAAAGTGTCGCCTGCCTGTACGATGTACGTATCCCCACAAGGTCCTTGTGCGCTGGCGTCCGGTTCTGCTTTCTGTGCGAATAGACCTGCGATGAACAGGGAGACCAGCAGGTATCGAAACAGGTTCTTGAAGTAATGCCTGGGTGTTATCTTCAGTTTCATCGAAGTATCGAGAAATGAGCGCTCATTGATGGAATTAATCTTACCATTAACACTCCAGTCTCCGTCTGTTCTAGAAATTTGGGTTGGGAGCTGTGCGGTGGGGGATTGAGTTCCAGATGCGGGACATTTTTTCGAAATCTTCCTGTAACAAAAAAAGCGGAGCAGCGTTAATATGGTTGAACGCGGCAGAATGGTTTGATGAGCGGGGGGCGGGAGATAGTTGGGTGGGACCCGCCCCGTAATTTTTCACTGAATCGGGGGGTTAAAAACCCACCCTGCCTAGTTGGGGGGGACAACCAGGCAGGATGGGTATTTTCATTAAATCATATTTTGACAAAAAAAGCAAGAAAATTAGTACTATCTTTGGGTGGTCTTTCAGGATTAATTACTTTTGTTTGAAGTTGCGCGCCAGTTCAGAGGTATAACGGGTCCCCAGCTGGCTCGAGCTCTTGAAAAGCCAGTCGCGGAATGAAGAACTTCCAAGAGGGGGCTGGTTAGAAACCAGCTTGTTTGCCATCAAGCCCCGGATCTCGTCCTGTGTGATCAGGACGTCGCCCAAGGACCAACCGAGGATCTTTCCCAGGAACGATGCCAGTCCTGGCGGGAGGTGAAACAATCGAGGATTGGCTCCGATCGCCGAGGCAATTAACCTAATGAGCTCCTTGTACTCGTACACCTCGGGACCTGCTGCATCGAAGACCTGGTTCCCTGCCGCCTGAATAGCCTGGTGCGCCAGTTCTGCGAGATCTCGCGCGTAGACAGGCTGGATGCGGTACTTCCCATCGCCAGGGATACCAATGAAGGGCAGTCGGCGCAGAAGATATGCGATGTTGTTGATAAGAATGTCGCCGGCTCCATAAATCAGCGTTGGGCGGATGATCGTGTATGGGATCCGCTGGGCTTCGAGCTCCTGTTCGACCTGCCATTTCCCGCGGAAATACGGGAGCTTGGGGTCCGGTGATGGATTTGAAACGCTGATGTGGACAATTCGTTCGACGCCGGCTTCCCTGGCAGCCGAAAACAGGGTCTGCGAATTGCGGACCGCGCTGTCAAAGGTGACCTCGCTCCTGTTGAAGCGCACCCAATAGGTGTTCACAAGAGCCCGACTGCCCTTCAATTTCTTCACTAATCCTTCGAAGTCATGGAACTGGTATGCCTGGTATTCCACCCGGCCGCCGAAGGGGTCCTCCCGGTCGAGCCGGCTGACGAGAGAGCGGACCTGAAATCCATTTTCTAGCAGCGCTTCTGTAATGAACCTGCCGGTGAAGCCGGTTGCACCGGTCACCGTTACTTGTGTGCCCGGGTATTGTTTCATAATAAACTCAAAACGAAAAGATAAACCAGCAGGCTTTGCGCAATCCCGGCAGATATAAAGTAAATGAAGTGCAGCGGGATGTCGCCTTTTTCCCACCAGTCCAAAGCTATTCCGGCACCCAGATAAGCAAAGAATGCAGGGATGAGGTAGAGACCGATGGTGAAGGATCCCAGGATCACGAAGGTCAGGGTTATCCCGGCGCAGATCCATGGGACCGCTGCCCAGAAGCTGCGCTGTCTGGATAGCCCAGGCGCGTCTGTTGGTGCATCTCCTCCGGCGGGGAAAATTCCCTGTCTTGGAGTCGTTTGCACTTGAGCAGTTCCGCCACAGCTTGCGAAATAAACAGAAAATAATCCGGCGATGCCCAGCCCGGCTATCTCGATGAAATAGAGCGCCGGGAAAGGCAAAATATCGCCCGGGGATCTGAAGGGGAGCGACAGCTCGGAGTAAGCAAATGCCAGCGACACAGCCCAGCAGTTGAATGCAGCGATCGCTGCGAAAACCCACGCGACGGTTCCTGGACGTATCGAACCTGGGTGTTGGCGATTTATCTTCTGTACAGGCTCCATTATGTAAATCAACTGAACTTTATCTACCCTGGCGTACGGTGTGCAGGAGAGCCAGGTTGGGCGGGCAGAGCGCTCCGACGGGAAACCCGGAGATCAATACGATCTGTTGTCCGGGACGGATGTCTGTGGTCTTCAGCATGGCATCTTCGACGCTTTCGAGCATCCCTTCCAGCGAATCGGCGTAAGGCACTATGAACGGCTTCACTCCCCACAGCATATTCAGCCGCTGGTAGGTCCTGTGAATGGGAGTAAAAGCCAGGATCGGAACGCGCGGGCGGGACTTAGACATGAGATTCGCCGTGCGTCCGGATTGGGTGAAGACGATGATCGCGGTCACGTTGCGGTCGTGTGCCAGTTCTTTTGCAGCCCGAGACATCGAGAGGGCATCGTCGTGGGTCACTTCGCCCATGGCGATCAGCCCGGAAGCTTCGTTGCTCAGCGCACCGTCCCAGTGTCCCCATTCGGCAAGGTGGTTCTCTGCCTGCCGGATGATGTTGTGCATCGTTTCGACCGCGCGCAGGGGGTATTTACCGACCGCGGTTTCACCCGAGAGCATCACCGCGTCGGTCCCGTCGAAGATAGCGTTCGCTACGTCGGCGGTCTCCGCGCGGGTGGGCCTCGGGTTATTGATCATCGATTCGAGCATTTGGGTCGCCGTGATCACGAGCTTGGCGTGCCGGTTGGCGGCGGCGATCATGGTCTTCTGGGCGATCGGCACTGCTTCGGGGGACATCTCGATCCCGAGGTCTCCACGCGCTACCATGATGCCATCGACGGCAGCCACAATGGAGTCCAGATTCTCCAGCGCGGCGGGACGTTCGATTTTAGCGATGACAGGCGTATCGATCCGGTCCGGTGCGATGCGCCGGATGTGATCCCTCAGCTTTTCGACGTCCCGGGCGGTTTTCACGAACGAGAGCGCGACGGCGTCCACTCCATGCGCCAGCCCAAACTCCAGGTCGGCGATGTCCTTATCCGTTGGAGAGTGGAGGGAGATGTCGACGCCGGGCAGGTTTATCCCCTTGTGGGATTTCAAGACCCCGCCAATCACCACGGTTGTTCTGACGGTGGTCGAGGTCTTGTCTTCCACGACGAGTTCGATGCTGCCGTCGTCGAGCATGACCCGGCTTCCACGCTCGACGCAGTCCGGCAGGCGCTCGAAGTCCACGAGGACTGCGCCTCTCGTTCCGGGTTTCGTAGCAAGCTTCAGGATTTCCCCGGGAACGAGGCGGACCTGCCCTTCATCGATCTCCCCCAGGCGGATCTTGGGTCCCCTAAGGTCCTGCAACAGGCTGACTGGCCGGTTCAGCGCCTCGCTGCTCTCTCTCACCCTGCGGATGATAGCGGTGTACTCGGAGTAGTCCCCGTGGGAGAAATTCAGCCGGAACACGTCGACTCCGGCTGCTATCAGCTGCTGGATCGTCTTACTGTCCGAACTGGCGGGACCGAGAGTCGCGACGATCTTCGCCCGACGGTCTAGCCCACTGTTCACCTTTCAGATCCGATTCGGTGGACGCTGTATGCGCATGGCGAATAATCCATGCGCCAATCATACTACAGATAATGGAGCTCTTTTGCCTGCCTGGTCAGCTCATCTCGGTAATCCGGATGCGCGATGTTGATCAGAGTCTGGGCGCGTTTGCGGATCGATTTGCCGTAGAGGTCTGCGATCCCGTACTCGGTCACAACGTAGCGGACGTGGTTTCGACCGGTGACGACGCCGGCGCCCTGTTTGAGCATCGGGACGATCCGGCTGAACTGCCTGGCTGTGCTGGGCAGGGCGATGATCGGGACACCGCCAGCTGAACGCGACGCTCCGTAAATGAAGTCCAGCTGGCCCCCGATCCCGCTGTAGAACTTCGGGCCGATGCTGTCTGCGCAGACCTGACCGGTCAGGTCGATCTCGATGGCGGAATTGATCGCCACTTGCCTCTCGTTTTGGGCGATGACGAAGGGATCGTTCACGTACTCTGTCGGGTGAAGTTCGATCAGCGGGTTGTCGTCGACCCAGTCGAACAAGCGCTTCGTACCGATGATGAAACCTGCGACGATCTTTCCCGTATGGAGGGTCTTCCTGGCGTTGGTCAGCACGCCTGCCTCGACCAGGTCGATCACCCCGTCGGAGAACAATTCGGTATGCACCCCCAGGTCCTTCTTTTCATACAGGTATTTCAGGACGGCGTCCGGGATAGCGCCGATGCCCATCTGCATCGTGGCGCCATCCGGAATGAGCTCGGCGATGTATCCGGCGATCTTCTGGGTGACCTCAGAGTCTTCGTCGCCCCCCATCACCACCTCCGGCAGCGGGTAATCGACCGGGACGATGTAGTCTAGCTTGCTTACGTGGATGAAGGAGTCGCCGAGCGTGCGGGGCATCTGCTGGTTGACCTCGGCGATGATGATCCTGGCGGATTCAGCAGGGGTCTTCGTGAGCCCCACTTCAACGCCGAAGCTGCAGAATCCGTAGTTGTCCGGGGGAGAGAGGTGGACCAGGGCGACGTCCAGTGGGAGGATTTTCCTTTTAAACAAGAGCGTGTATTCCGAGAGGAGCACTGGCGTGAAGTCCGCGCGGCCTTCCTGGACTGCCTTGCGGATGTTGGCGCTGATGAACATGGTGTTGACCCGCAGGTGCCCCTCCATTTCCGGGCTGACGTAGTCCGCTGGTCCGATGGTTAAAGCCTGTACAATCTCTACGTCGTGCAGCTCGGGGGCATAGTCGACCAGGGCTGCCAGGACAGTCTGGGGGACGGAGCAGTTCCCAGTGAGAAAGACCCGGTCTCCGGACTTGATTTTACGGACGGCTTCTTGCGGAGTGACGATTCGGGATTGGTAGATTTTTGTCCAGTCCATTGTTATTCGACCATTGTGGTTGCAGCAAAGGTGGGGAGATGCACCCGTTCGCCGCGGTGTGTGTTGATGGCTAGTTCCAGAGCCGGGTCCCTGGCGATCGCCGCGTCGATCCCTTCGTTGGCGATCTCCAGGATATATGGGAGGGCTGCATTGGTGAAGGCGTAAGTCGCCGTCCTGGCTACCACGCCCGGGATGTTGGGGACACAGTAGTGGATGACACCTTCCCGGATAAAGGTGGGATGTTCGTGAGTCGTGGGTCGGGAGGTCTCGATGCAGCCGCCCTGATCGATGCTGATGTCCATAAGGATGGCGCGCGGCTTCATCTCCCGGACCATGGCCTCCGTGATCACAATCGGCGCGCGTTTTCCCGGGACCAGAACGGCTCCGATGACCACATCAGCGTATTGGCAGACGCGCGAGATGTTGCGCGGGTTCGACAGCATCGTCGTGACGCCGGGGAACAGCTCGTGAATCCGTTGGAGCGCACGCAAATCGCTGTCGAGGACTGCGACATGGGCGCCCATCCCCAGGAACGCCTGGGTAGCGTACGTCCCAACCACCCCTGCGCCGACGATGGCGATCTCGGCCGGAGGGACGCCTGCGATGCCTCCGATCAAGATCCCTTTGCCGCCGTTGTTGTTGTGGAGGAGCACGGCCGCGATGTGCGCTGCCATCCTGCCGCCGATCTGGCTCATCGGCCGCAGGACTGGTAAACTTCCGTCTGCCAGCTGGATCTGCTCGTAGGCAACCGCTGTGATCTTGTTCTTGATCAGCATCTCGACCTTATCCTGCCGGGCGGAAGCCAGATGGAGCAGGCCGGCAAATACGACGCCGGGCCGCAGCCATTCGATCTCCTCCTGGATCGGCCTGGCGACCTTCAGCAGCAGGTCGGCCCGCCCAAAGACCTCGTAGGGTGAATAAACGATACGGGCGCCGTTCCGCTCATAGTCCAGGTCGCTGAAGCCGGCTCCCAGGCCGGCATCGTGCTCGACGTCGCAGGTGTGGCCCGCGGCGACGAGTTCCTGAACGGCTGCGGGAGTCAGCCCAACGCGGTACTCGAAAGGCCGCCGTTCTTTCGGGATTCCAATGTTCATAAGTTTTCCTCGTTCATCGTTGCGTGAGAACGTCCTGGATCCGTTCTATCGCCCAGTCTACAGTGGGCCTGTCGATGATCAGGGGTGGGGCGAAGCGCAGGACGGTCTCACGCGTCTCCTTGGTCAATATCTTTTTTTCGAGCAACGCTTCGCAGAACTTTCTGGCAGGACCAGATTCCGGTTTCAGCTCCACCCCGATCAGCAGGCCTCTGCCGCGCACTTCTTTCACATAAGGGCTGGGAATCTCCGCCAGCCTTTCGTTGAAATAATCGCCGATCTCTGCCGCGTTTTCGATCAGACCCTCCTCGACAATCACTCTCAAGGCTTCTCGCGCTACCGCGGCCGCGAGCGGGTTCCCGCCGAAGGTAGAGCCGTGCTGCCCAGTCTGGAAGAGCCCCAGCAGGTCTGCATCTGCGAGGACTGCGGAGACAGGATAGAAGCCGCCGGAAAGGGCCTTGCCGACGATCATCACGTCGGGCCGGACGCCTTCGTGGTCACAGGCGAACAGCCTTCCAGTCCTGCCGAGTCCGGTCTGGATTTCATCTGCAATGAACAGCACGCCTTCCTCCAAGCAGAGTTCTCTTACCTGCCTGAGGTAGCCCTCCGGAGGGATGTTCACCCCGCCTTCTCCCTGGATGGGTTCGAGCAGGACTGCGGCAGTGCGCGGCGTGATCGCCCTGGAGACGCTCTCGAAGTCCCCATAAGGCAGGGTGATAAAGCCGGGCGTGAAAGGACCGAAGTCTTTCTTGTACGCCTCCTCAGTCGAGAAGGAGATCACCGTCGTCGTGCGCCCGTGGAAGTTCCCCTGGAAGGTGAGGATCTCCGCCTGGTCTTGCGAGATGCCCTTCACCGTGTACGCCCACTTGCGGGCAAGCTTGATCGCCGTCTCGACGGCTTCGGCGCCGCTGTTCATCATGAGCGCCATCCCGTAGCCGGTGAGCTCAGAGATTTCCTTCAAGAGTAGGGGGAGCTGGTCGTTGTAGAAGGCGCGCGAGGTCAGCGTCAGCCGTTTCGCCTGCTCGACCAGCGCCGCCAGGATGCGCGGGTGAACGTGGCCCTGGTTCAGCGCGGAGTAGGCGCTCAGGCAGTCCAGGTAGCGCTCCCCTTCGACGTCGTACACCCAAACCCCCTCGCCGCGGGTGATCACGAGGTCGAGGGGGTGGTAGTTGTGCGCTCCGTACCTTTTTTCGATGGCGATGTAGTCCGCAGTCTTCATGCCAGAGCCTTTGTGTGTTGATCGATTCGAGGGGAGTATATCACAGGAAAATTCAGCCAGGTCGTGAGAGAGGGCAGGAGAAGTAGAGGATGAAGATCACTATTTGTGAAAACTCCCGCAGATCGGGGAGATCTGCGGGAGGGGGAGGAGCGGGTGATGGGATTCGAACCCACGAATGGTAGCTTGGGAAGCTACTGCCTTACCACTTGGCAACACCCGCAGGCTTGGACCTTGTGAGGGACGCTTTCTTTTGCAGTTGGCGGTCTCGATCGAGTATGACCATGTAAACGCCATTATTATACTCGAAGCAATCTCAAAAATAAAGTAAGGGGGTGTTTTACGGCGGCTGCACCGCCGTAAAACACCCCAATCTACTTTAGTTCTACTCGCAGAGAACCTCCAGCAGGGTGGATGTTATAATCCGTCCTGGGTGAACACCTGTGAACAGAGAATCCAGGACGCAATCCTATAACCAGGTGAATCAGTCCTCACCGCCTGAACCCCTCCCTATGAATGACCTTTCCGAACTGAGCGAGCGTGAGCGGGAGATCCTCCACCTGGTCGCCTCCGGGGCGAGCAACAAGGAGATCGCCAGCGCGCTCTTCATCAGCACGAACACCGTGAAGGTCCACCTGCGGAATATCTTCTCCAAAATCGGGGCTACCTCGCGGACCGAGGCTGCTATGTTAGCCGTCAACGCCGGCCTGGTCGAGGTCCAGGGCGCCGCGCGGGGTGGGGTGGAGGCGCTGGATGGTTCACAAAGCCTCCTCTATGAAGAAGGACTGGCAGCGTCCCTGAGGCGCAGGCTGCTGGTGAGTGTGAATCCCTATCTGCTGGCGGGTATCGTGCTTGCCGTGCTCGCCGCGCTCGCCGCGCTCGGGATCGTCTTCGGGCCGCAGATTCTCCAGGACCGGGCGAACGCCGCCGGAGAACCGCCGCCCATCACCGTTGAGCCGGACTGGCGAACGAACGCCCCGCTCCCCAAAGCCCGCAAGGGACTGGCTTTTGCCTTCCTGGAAAACCAGATCTACGCCATCGGAGGGGAAGATGAAACCGGGGCGCTGGGCCGGATGGAGCGGTATGATCCGGCGCGTGACGCATGGGCGGGGGTCTCTCCGAAGCCTGTTCCGGTCACCGACGTCCAGGCAGCTGCGATCACTGGCAGGATCTACGTACCCGGTGGCCGAACCGCAGAGGAAGAGGTGACTGATGTCCTCGAGATCTATAACCCGGAGGCGGACGAATGGTCTCAGGGAAGCCCTCTTCCGATTAGCCTGAGCGAGTACGCCCTGGTCGTCTTTGAGGGGAAGATTTACATCTTCGGGGGATGGGACGGGGAGCAGGTGGTCGACTTAGTGCTGGAATACACGCCCGATCTTGACCGCTGGGTCGTCCGGACGCCGATGCCTACTGCACGCGCCCGGGCTGGGGCGGCGGCTGCTGGCGGAAAGATATACGTCTTCGGGGGGTACGATGGGCGGCGCGCTCTGGAGGTCAACGAAGTCTACCTGCCAGCCAACGAGGGCGGGAGCGGGCCAGCCTGGGTGTCGGCGGAGCCTTTGCCGTCGCCGCGCTTCAGTATGGGAGTTGCCAGCCTGGCGGACGTGATCCACGTGATTGGGGGGACCGATGGGGTAGACGGTCCGCTGCCATCGCTGCGATTCGCGGCCCAGACCGGAAAATGGGAGGTCTACGACAGCCCGCTGATCGGCTCCTGGAAACAGATGGGGATGGGCGCGGCTGGGAACTACATATATATCTTAGGGGGTGAACTCAATGGCGAGCTGACGGCAAACAACCTCAGCTTCCAGGCGGTCTACATCATCAACCTGCCGGTGATCCGTTGAGGTGCCGCATCTAGGCTTCGGAAGTTTGTTGATTAGACTTCCGAAGTCATTTTATGGGATTGCGATGATCCCCAGATCAGTGACTTCACCTGCCTTGACCTCGAAGACCAGGTATTCCTCGCTGTCGGGTTCTTGGAGGATCGTACTGGATACAGG
>Ga0073934_10007150_pt1 | contig 15765 bp, 10 predicted proteins | sample LarsenN4metaG_FD_76834 | JGI IMG/M metagenome (GOLD analysis project Ga0073934, IMG submission 76834) | Hot spring sediment bacterial and archeal communities from British Columbia, Canada, to study Microbial Dark Matter (Phase II) - Larsen... ...
CAAGACGGTCGGCGTCGGAATAGACAGCCACCGTTTCGATCCCGAGCTCGCGGCACGCGCGAATAATCCGGAGCGCGATCTCCCCGCGGTTCGCAATGAGGAGGCGCTGAATCATCGGCTCGTCCAGCCCGGCTTGCGTTTCTCGAGAAAGGCGTTGAGGCCTTCTTGCGCGGCCTCCGTGGTGCGCGCCGTGGCGCTGACCGCCGCGCCGGCCGACAGCAGCGTCGAGAGTTGTTCGCCCACCGTTTCGTTGAGCATCTGCTTGGTGAGCTGAAGCGCTTCAGGTGCGCAGCGGGCACACTCGGCGGCGACTTCATGGGCCCGCGGCCAGAGATGATCGGCCTTGACCACTTCGTGAAAGAGGCCGATTCGCTGGGCCTCCGCGGCGCCGATCAAGGTCCCGGTCAGCAGCAGCCTCGCCGCGTGCCCGGCGCCGATCCGGAAGGCCAAGAGCGGCGTCACCAGCCCCGCCACGATGCCGCGACGGGGCTCGGGCAATCCGAATTGCCCCTCTTCGGCGGCCAGCACGATGTCGCATCCCAGCACGAGTCCCGCCCCGCCGGCCACCGCCGGCCCGTTGACGGCGGCAATGAGCGGCTTGGGGAAGTGCAACATCTGCGTGAGTAGTTCTTGATACACCACGGCATCTTGCCGCCACTGCTCGTGGGGATGATCCAGCCTGGCCGTATCGCGCATTTCGCCGAGATCCATGCCCGCGCAAAACGCCGAGCCGGCGCCCGTAAGCACGACGGCCCGCACCCGCCGCTCGAGGTGCAGGTCACCTAGGGCCTGCGCCAGGTCAGCCAGCAGCGCCCGGTTCAGCGCATTTCGCTTGTCCGGCCGGTTGAGCACGACGGTAGCGGTCTGATCGCGGATGGAGAGCTTGACGAGACTTGACATGGGATCAAAAGCTTCGAGTGCGCGCTAAATCTTCTTCAGCTCCCTCCCCAGCTTCTCTTCCACGCTCTTGACCTTGCTTTCAAGCCGGCCGCGGTGGCCGCGGCGGAAGTCGAGCTTGGCCGTGCACGTGATGCGATCACAGTCCGCGGCCATCGCGGCGAACGACTCTCGCAACACGTCCAGCACTTGATCGATCTCCCCTTCGACGATCGTGCCCATGGCGTGCAGGCGATAGTCCAGGCCGCTTTTCTCGATAATCTCGAGCGTACGCGCGACGTAGGCGCTTACGCTTTGCCCCTTATCCAGCGGCGCGATGCTGAACTCGAGCAAGACCATGTGGCAGACCGTGAAGGATCAAATCAAGGAGCGCTGGATCCACGCGAACAACGCGCGACGAAGCACATTGGGATGTACGAAAGCACGTTGGGAATGTACGGCTCTGCCGATTGTATCGCTCGGCGGCCGCGCGTCCAAAGAGCGGAATAGGCCGTGGGCGCGGCCCGGTGCGCCGCTGCGGCACGACCGGCCTGAGCCGGTCGAGGCGGGGCGACGCGATCTGACGGCGCGGCAATGTAAATTCCCAAGCCACTCCGATTGAGGTCGATACCTACCAACACGACGCGCTCCAGGATGGATCGCGCACGGATGCTTTGTCTGGTGAATTCCTCCTCCCGATTACGTGCATCGCCGCCGGCAAGTTGTGCTTCCTCCCAGGAAGTACCCGCCGCGGCGACCGGCCAGCCCGCCGCCACGGCTCGGGCTGGCCACACGGATCATGCGCCGTGCCGCAAATTCGCTGTGGCCGGCCAGGACGGAATCATCGGAGTCAACGGACTATGACTGTGCCACGGAAGCTTGCCAGCCGCACGCTCCTCCTCTTGCCGCTCCTGACTTGTCTGACCACCGCAAGCTGCTCGCGCCACCACTATCACACAGCGGCGGACAAGGAAGTCACCGAGCTGATCACGGAAAAAGCGGGAGACCCTCGCTGGGCGGTCCCCTGCTTTAACGTGGAGATGGACCCCCGCAGCCGCTTCTACGAGCCGTACGACCAGGACAATCCCCCCATGCCGCCGGATGATCCGGTCGCCCACCAGTTCATGCACAAGATCGACGGCAAGCGCGGTTACCAGCACTGGCACAAATACGGCGACCGGCCGGAGCTGGAAAGCCCGCTGTGGCGTGAACAACTTGGTGAATATGTCGAGATTACGCCGGAAGGCCGGATCAAGCTCTCCCTCGAGACGGCCGTGGACCTGGCCCGCATGCATTCGCCGGCCTATCAGCAGAACCTCGAAAACCTCTATCTCTCGGCGCTGGATGTGAGCACCGAGCGTTTCCGCTTCGACGTGCAATTCCTGCAATCGTTCAGCGGAGGGGACGTGTTCTTCGTGAATCAAGGACGCATCCGCCGCCCGCCGATCGGCAGTTCGACGCTCGAACTGGACACCGACCTGCGCATTAGCCGGCAGTTCGCCACGGCCGGCGAGCTGCTCGTGGGCTTTGCGAACAACACCGTGTTTCAGTTCGCCGGGCCGGACATGCACACGACGGTTTCGCTGTTGAACTTCAGCCTCGTGCAGCCGCTCTTGCGATCCGGCGGCCGGGCGATCGCCTTGGAGCAACTGACGATCGTCGAGCGGGCCTTGCTGGCGAACCTGCGGGCGTTCCAGCGCTATCGGCAAGGGTTCTACACGGACATCGCCACCGGCCAGGGGGGCATACAAGGACCTCAGCGGCGCGGCGGGTTTTTCGGCGGCACGGGCCTAACGGGCTTCTCCGGCACCGGCGCCGGCGGCGTGGGTGGCGTTGGCGAACAAACTTTCCGCGGCGGCTTCGCAGGCGGCGGCGGCGGGGCCGGCGCCGGCGGCGCGGGTCTGGCTGGCGGCGGGGCGGGCACCGTCGGCGGATACATCGGCCTCCTCCAGGTCCTTCAGGAAATCCGCAACTCCGAGGAAAACCTCCGAGTCCAGATTCGAACGCGTGACTTGCTCGAGGAGTTCTACCGGGCCGGCGATATCGTTCGCGGCCAGGTGCTCCAGTTCGAACAAAACCTGGAAACCGAGAGGGCCAATCTGCTCAGTGCGCGCATTAACTTCGAAAACCAGCTCGATGCCTTCAAGGGTAATCTTGGTCTGCCGCCGGACCTAGTGTTCGAGCTGGACGACTCGATGATCCGGCGCTTCCAGTTCATCGATCCACAGTTCACGGCGCTAGAAGAACGGCTGAGCCAGTTCCAGCAGCGGCTGGGCACGTTCCCTGAAGAGCCGGCATTGACGGAGCTGCAACAGGCGCTGGCCGATGCCACACAGGCTTATCGCGCCTTCGGCGACCTCTTGACGCTGGTCGAGAAGGACATCGGACGGTGGGCCGAGCAGCAAAGCCGGCGAAAAGACCCCCGCGCCGCCGAAGACCTGAGAACTTATCAGGAAAGCCTGGCCGCCACGCGCCGCGTGCTGGACGCCGCCGGCATGAAGCTGCAAGGACTGCGCGAGGGGCTGACCCCCGCCACGCGGCGGATCACCTATAACGAGTTGGTCCGCTGGGTGCGCGAGCAGTTGCAGGTGCTCCAAGATTTGTCGCTGGTCCAAGCCCGCTCTCGTTTGGAGGGCATCGAGAGCATCGAACCGCTTCCGCTGACCTCCGAAGAGGCCCTGCGGATCGCGCGGGCCAATCGGCTCGACTGGATGAACAACCGCGCTTCGCTGGTCGATACGTGGCGGCTCATCGAGTTCAACGCCAACGCGCTGAAGTCCGACCTGACGCTTACCTTCGCCGGCGACATCGAGACGACAGACAACAAACCCTTCCGCTTCCGGGCGCCCAATGGACAGCTCCAGGTCGGCGTGCAATACGACGGGCCGTTCAACCGCCTGCTGGAACGCAACAACTATCGCCAGGCGCTCATCGACTACCAGCGCGACCGCCGGCAGCTCGTGCAGTTCGAGGACACCGTGCACCGGACGATGCGCCAGATCCTGCGGCGGCTGGACCAGCTCCGCGAGAACCTGGAGATTCAGCGGCGGGCCGGGGCCTTGGCCGTGCGGCGCGTGGATGAAATGTTTGAGCGCCTCAACGAGCCGCCGCAACCCGGCGTGGCCCGGACGCTGCCGCCGGTTTTCGACTTATTCACGGCGCTATCAGACCTGCGAAGCACGCAGAACAACCTGATGAGCGCGTACCTGAACTATCACGCCTCGCGCATGCTCCTGTATCGCGAGATGGGCATCATGGAGCTGGACGACCGCGGCATCTGGATCGACCGGCCGCTGGACGAGTATCGAGCTGAAGCGGCCGAGGAGTGCCCGCTGCCGCCGGACGTGCCGGCGGAATGGATACGCGACGCCAACGAGGCCTGCCAGGCGCAGCGCGGCGCGAGGCCCTCGGGCGACGCGCAAAAGCCGCAGCTTCCGGCTGCATCTGGCCCCGCGATCCCGCTGCCCAGCGGCGCACCGGCGAGCGTTCCGGACCCGAGAGGCCCGGCGCCGGCGCAAGCGAGGTACTTCGATCCGAACTGCCCACCGAGCCCGGATGGAGCGGGCGTTCACTACGTGGCTCAGCGGCCTGGGCCGCGAGGGATCTCATCCGCTGTCCCCGCACATGGCCCTGCTAGCTCGATCTCTTCTGAAGTGCATGCGGCGGCCGTCGCTAACATGGCTCCGTCTGCCCCAAGCAGCTCACCTGGCGGCCCGCCCCCACTCGGGTGGCCGACAATCCTGCGCCCGCCTGGTGGACAATAGAGTCTTTGGTGGCAGTCCATCAGGCGGCCGGCGCCGCATGGGCGCGAAGGCCATGGTTGTCGCCCTGAGCACGCACGGCCAGAATGACGAAATCGGCCGGCAAGCGCCGGCTACCGCATGATTCGCCTCTCCCGTTACGATGTCCAACAACCCCTATCAGCCTCCAGGGGAGCGTCTGCTCCCGCTGCCCACGGTGCGGCTCTCGTGGCGGTCGATGGTTCAGTCGCGGGTTGCGATCGGAGTCATTCTGTTCAACTTCTATGTGATCGGCTGCCCGATCATTTTCTTCTGGACCGAATCATTCCTCCCTCCCGCGGCGTTTTTCGGAGGAACAATCGGGGTCACGGCCATTGTCTTGAGTTTGGTCTTGCTCAGCTTCGTTGTCGGTTGGCTCTTTTGGCGGAGATATGTGCTGATGCCACTCCGCCAAGTCACCGCCTGGATCAACGACCGGCCGGCCGAAGCGGAACTCTATGTGCAGCGCGGGACGCTGTATTTGGAGCGAACCAAGGAATTGGCCAGAGCTATTGACGACTTTACGGCCGCCATCGCACTGGAGCGCGAGAATTGGACGATCTATGCCAAACGGGGCGAAGCCTATCTCAAGTCTCATCAGCATGAATCGGCCATCGCTGACCTGACCATGGCCATTGTACTGGCCGCGGAGGCTGAGGAGCCGATCGCCGACGAGTGGAAGTTCTATGGCTGGCGCGCCGAGGCCCTGCGAGCCACAGGCGAACCTGCACGGGCCATCGCCGACGTGACCGAGGCGATTGGGCTGCTCGAGTCGCGAGATAGCCCTCCGCGCAACGAGCTGGCGCGCCTCTATTACCAGCGGGCCATGCTGCATGGGTCGATCGGCGACCGCACCGGCGCGCGGACGGACTTCAAGCGGGCACACCGCTTGGATTCGCTGTTCTGGGACTTGGAACCGCGGATATGGGTTCAAATCTGGTGGGGATTGTTTGTCGTCACAGCGTTCATCGGCGCGTTGGTCGCGCTGTTTCTTGTTGCGCGGTGGCTGTGGTGATGCGAGCCAGCGCTTGACTGACATGCTTTCGCGCCGCTGGGCCGCAAGTTCGTTGCCTTCGCGGCTCTTGGGCACGTAGAGTATTCGGCAACGATCCGGAGCCCGCATAACACCCCTAACCTCTCTAATGTATTGCCATGAAACGACTCATAGCATCGCTGCGCACGCTCCCCCTGCAAACGCTGTTGTGCCTCGGCCTCGTGATCGCCTCGGCGCCCTTCTCCATCGCCGCCGAGAAGCAGCGGCAAATCTGGGTTACGAACTCCTCCGGCAATGATGTGCATATCTTCGACGCCGGCACTCTGAACCTCGTGCGGCGTGTCGAGGTCGGCCCCAACCCGCATGGCATCTCGGCCACCGCCGACGGCCGAACCGTACACATTGCCCTGGAGCACTTCCGCAAGGATGAAGGGGAACTGCTGTGGCTCGATGCCGGGACGGGCAAGACCACTGACCGGGTGAAGGTCGGCCCCCGACCCAATGAGGTCGAGTGCACGCCCGACGGCAAGTGGATTTACGTGCCGTGCGACGACGGGCACTACTGGGTGATCGACGGCGAGAAGAAGGCCGTTGCCACCAAGATTCGCACCGGCGGCCGGCCTCACAACACCGTGATCTCGCCCGATGGCAAGCGGATGTACCTTTCGCCCATGGGCAGCCCCAAGCGCGTGACCATCGTTGATATCGCCGCCGGCCACAAAGTCATCGGGGAAATCCCGTTTGATGACAGCGTGCGGCCCCCGGCGATGACCAGCGACGAGAAGCTCTTTTTCCAGAACATCGACGGCCTCCTGGGCTTCCAGGTGGCCGACATCGCGGCACGAAAGGTCATCCGCACCGTCAAGCACGACATCGCCGACGACCTCAAAGGCAAGCAGAGCCGCTGCCACGGCCTATGTGTCCGGCCGGACCAGAAAGAAATCTGGTCCTGCAACGTCATGCACCAGACGCTGCACATCCACGAACTGACCAGCGGCAATTACTCCGAAGTGGCCAAGCTCGACATGCCGGGCCTCATCTACTGGGTCTGCTTCACGCCCGACAGCAAGTACGGTCTGGTCAGCGTCCGCAGCGTCCGCAAAGTAGCCGTGGTGGATTGTGCAACGAAGAAGATCGTGAAGTTCCTCGACGTCGGCCTGGAGCCGAAGCGGACGCAAGTCATCGACGTGGCAGTCGAGAAGTAGGCGGCGGCGCATACACATTGCACCATAGTCGGCTCGGTATTCGCCGCGAACCGCCATGGCGCGGCACGTGTCTTGCCCTTGCTGATGCTCAACGGAGTGTAACCATGCCCAAAGACCCCTACACCGGCCCGCTCGAAAGGGTCAACGACACGCTCTGGCGCATTCCCAAGAGCTATAAGCCAGGCATGCGCGTCGATGGGCTGATCTATGCCAGCGAGGAGATAGTCGAGCGGCTGCGCGACGACCAGGCGCCGGAGCAGGTCGCCAACGTCGCCACGCTGCCTGGCATTCAAGTGGCCTCGCTGGCCATGCCGGACATTCACTGGGGCTACGGCTTCCCCATTGGCGGCGTGGCGGCTACCGATCCGGATGAAGGCGGTGTAGTCTCTCCCGGCGGCGTGGGCTACGACATCAACTGCGGCGTGCGGCTGATGCGGAGCAATCTCTCGTGGGACGACGTCAAGCCGCGGCAAAAGGAGCTGGTCGATGGGCTGTTCGCTCGCGTGCCAACCGGCGTCGGCGGCGAGAGCCGGTTCAAGTTCAATAAGAAGGAAATGCGGCAGCTCATGGCCGAGGGGCCGCGCTGGCTGATGGGCCGTAATCTGGCCACGCGCGGCGATATCGATCACACCGAAGCCCACGGCCGCCTCGATGACGCCGACCCAGATGCCGTCAGCGAGCGGGCCATCGAGCGCGGCAGCACCCAGTGCGGCACGCTCGGCTCAGGCAACCATTTCCTGGAGGTGCAGCTTGTCGATGCGATCTTCGACGAGACGGCCGCCAATGCGATGGGCCTGGACCTGGGCATGGTGTGTGTGATGATCCATTCCGGCTCGCGCGGCTTGGGCTATCAGGTGTGCGACGACGCCCTGCACGCCCTGCGCGGCGTGCCGCAGAAATACGGCATCGAGCTGCCCGACCGGCAACTTGCCTGCGCGCCGGTCAATAGCCCCGAGGGAGAGAAATACCTTGGCGCGATGCGGGCGGCCGCCAACTATGCCTGGTGCAACCGGCAGCTTCTCATGCACCAGGCCCGCGAAGTCTTTGAGCGCGTCTTCGCCAAGGGCTGGGAATCGCTGGGTATGAACCTCGTCTACGACGTAGCCCACAACATCGCCAAGTTCGAGGAGCACGAGGTCGATGGCCGTCCGAAGCGCGTCTGGGTGCACCGCAAGGGAGCCACGCGGGCTTTTCCGCCCGGCCACGCCGAAGTGCCCGACATGTACCAGCGGATCGGCCAGCCGGTGATCATCCCCGGCGACATGGGCCGCGCGAGCTGGGTGCTGGTCGGCCAAGCCGGCAGCATGGACCAGACCTTCGGCACCTGCTGCCACGGCGCCGGCCGCGTCATGAGCCGCACCAAGGCCGTGCAGCACGCCCAAGGCCGTCGAATCGACCAGGAACTCCTCAGCCGCGGCATCGTCGCGAGAGCCCGCAGTTGGAAGGGCCTGGCCGAAGAACAGCCCGATGCCTACAAGGACGTTGACCTCGTCGTGGAGGTCGTGCACCAGGCCGGCTTGGCGAGGAAGGTAGCGCGGATGCGGCCGATTGGGGTGATTAAGGGGTAAACATCAGAAGCACGGTTCTTGGAGAGACCGGGCTTCTAAGCGGCAAGACCTCGGGACCGATTGATATGCTCTCTTGGGACCGCTCGCACGAGTGGGTCGTTTCAGCGCTACTTCAGTGATTTAGCGCGCGTCACGATCCCACTTCTCGCAATCCCGTCCATCATGAAGGAAGTATAGCGTCGCCGTCTCTCAATAGCCGACGCGCCTCAGGTGTGATTGCCCGCCGTACGTGCGCAGCTCGCCTTGGCGGCGGTACGTGACCTCGTAATCGACTCGCAGCGCCCGGCCGCCTCGACCGACCTGGGCTGTGGCCCGGTAGCTCCGGCCTTTGTTTGAGCCTTGCCACACGTACCGGCCCAGGCCTTGTCGCGTGCCTTCAATCTCCACCTCGCCCCAAGTGCCGTAGATTCGCCCCGAAGGCTCCTCGACGACGTCAAGCCAATCTTCGCCCTGGCTCCCGCGGCTATTGGTCCACGATCCTTCCCACGAGCCAGATATCGTGGCCCGCGGCTGGGCCATCGCAAGCTGAGACAAAACCAACACGGCCACCGCTGCCGCCGTCATTTTGCGGAACATAACTCACCCCTGCCCTGTGCCCTCATGTTTTGCCCTCTGTCTTTTAGGCCAAAGGGCAAATCGCGCGCCGGCCCGTCAAGATTCCTTTGGATAATGAACGCCGAATGAATTCCGGCGAAAGCATGTCCTCGTGGATTCGCGCAGTGCCCAACGCTATCCTGGGCGTGCCGATTTACCTGCCTTACTCCACTTCCATGCAAGAAGAGGGAAGCCTCATGGTCACTCATCGATGGGTACTAACTGCATTCTTGCTGGCCGCGGCGGTGGGCTGGGCGTGTGGCGTTGGCGCCGCCGAGGATGACACCGACTGGGCCTCCAAGCAAGTCGATCTGAAGAAAGGTGACCACATCATCTTCTTCGGCGACTCGCTGACCGAGCTGGCCGGCCGCGAGGAGCCCAAGTCGCACGTCACTAAGGGCTACGTCCGCATCGTCCGCGAGGCCTTGGAACGCAAGCACCCGGATAAGGACCTCAAAGTCGATTGGGTCGCCACCGGCGGGCACACCGTGCCGGATTTGCTTAAGCGGGTAGATAAGGATGTAATCGCCAAGAAGCCGACGATTGTGGTAATTCAGATCGGCTGCAATGACGCGCGGCGCATTCCGAAGGAGCGCTTTCAGGCCGGGCTGGAAGAGCTAATCGATAGGCTGCAAAAGGCCGAGATTCAAGTGATCCAGTGCTCACTCACCAGCGTCGGTGAAAAGCACGACGGCACCAACCGCGATGACGCTGCGCTCGAGGCCTTCGCGGTGGTCGCTCGCGAAGTGGCCAAGGCCAAGAAGGTGCCGCTGAACGACCTGCGGAAGGCCTTCGTGGAGTACTGGAAGAAGAACAACCCCGACAACAAGCCCAGCGGATTCTTGACCTACGACGGCAACCACTTCAACGACGCCGGTCACAAGTTCGTGGCCGAACAGATGCTGAAGAAGTTCAAATAAATTGCGCCTGCGTTGGCGACCGTGTTTTCACCACAGAGACAGAGGCCACAGAGTGGATCAAGGACGATGAAAGAGAAGCGCAGCATCGGACTGCCGCACGATCTTTCCAATCTCATCTCTGGGCTCTCTGTGTCTCTGTGGTTCAACGATCGCGCGATTGCGTTGTCCACCATGCGAGCTGTTCTTCGCCTTTGTTTTCTCGCGTCGCTCCTCACGGCTGATGCGCTCGCCGCTGATCCGCCGCGAACAGGGCCAGCGACCGAAAATCGCTTTCCGCCGCTGAAGGTGCCCGAAGGATTTTCGGCCACTCTCTTTGCTTGCGATCCGCTAATTGAGTACCCCTCGGCCATCGCTCTGGGTCCGCGGCTCGGTACGCTGTTCGTGGCGGTGGACTATATGACCGGCCTGGGCACCGAGATCATCCGCCGCGACGAGATCCGACTGATGGAAGACACCGACGGCGACGGCTATGCGGATGCCGCGAAGGCCTACGCCGACGGGTTCAACTCCATTCAAGGGCTGACCTACCACGGCGGCACCGTGTATGCCATGCACGCACCGTACTTGACGGCGCTGCGCGACAAGGACGGCGACGGCAAGGCCGACGAGCGGCGCGATCTGGCGACCGGCCTTGGCCTCACACCTGAGCAGAACCCCGTGCGGCTGCACTGCGCCAATGGCCTCGTGATGGGGCACGACGGCTGGTTGTATCTCGCCCTGGGGGACCACGGCTGCCGCGTGAAGCGGCCCGAGGGGGATGAGCTGGTGCTCGAAGGGGGCGGCATTCTCCGTTGCCGGCCGGACGGCCGCGACCTGCATGTTTTTTCGAGCGGGCTGCGGAACATCTACGACGTGGCCCTCGATGAGGAGTTGAACGTCTTCGTCCGCGACAACGAGAACGACGGCGGCGACTACAAGATCCGCGTCTGCCATAGCTTTTTTGGGGCCGATCACGGCTATCCGTACCTCTACTACGAGCGGCCCGACGAGGCGATGCCGCCCTTGGCCGATCTAGGGCTCGGCTCATCCGCTGGCGGCTTGGCGTACCTTGAACAACAGTTTCCGGCCGAGTATCGCGGCAACCTCTTCTTCTGCGAATGGGGGCGCGCGGTCGTGCGGTATTCGCCGCGTCGTGAAGGCAGCGGTTTTAATCCGCTGAAGGAGATCGAGTTCGCGGCCGGCGCGGCCAACGACCCTTATGGCTTCAAGCCGACCGATCTGGTGGTCGATTACGACGGTTCGCTCATCGTGGCCGATTGGGCCGATGGGCAGCGGCCTAAGCGCGGCAGGGCCCGCATCTATCGCATCCGCCATGGTGAGCGCAACTCGAAGCAGGCAGCGACGGCCAGCGATTCGCAGGCGCGGACTACCCAGCAATGGATCGCTCAGCTCGATTCCGAGAGCTATCTCGCGCGTTGCCAGGCGCAGGAAGAACTACAGCGGCGAGGCCGCGACGGCGTTGCGGCACTGGCAAAGTCCATGGCGAAAGGAGAAGTCACCGCCCGCGGCCGACTGCATGCCGTGTGGATCATCGCTCGCGCCGGCGGCGCCAAGGCCATCGAAGAGCTCCTGGCCCTGGCCAAGAAAGACCGTGACCCGCGCGTGCAAGCCCAGGCCGTGCGGGCCATCGGCGATCTGGCCGACCCAGTGCTTGTAAGCCATCGGCTCGACGCCGGGCCGGGCGATGCCTCGCTGGCGGAGCAGCTCGCGTCGTTGGCTGAGGGCAAAGATCCGCTGGTGCTGCTGGAAGTCATTGTCGCGCTCGGCCGCTTGCAGTGGCCCGGCGCGCCGGCATGGCTCGCGCGGTCGGTAAAGAAGTTCGATCCGGCGCTGGCGCATGCGGCTCAGCAGATGCTTCGCCGTGCCCGCAACTGGCCGGCCGTGCTGAAGCTGCTGGATCAGCCGACCATGGCTCCCACGCGGCCGCTGGCTCTCCGCGCCGTCGCCGATCGAGCGTTCGTCGAAGTGGCTGACGGCCTGATCGAGCGCCTCGGCAAGGAACCGGACGCCGCACGGCGCCGCGAGTATGTCGACCTTTTGGCGCGCGTCTATAAGAAGCCTGGACCGTGGGTTTACTGGGGCTACCGGCCCGCGCCGCGCACGCCCGGCTCGGTTGCTTGGGAACGCACTGAAGCCATCGGAGGCGCGCTTAATGCGGCGCTCGGTGATGCTGATCGCACGGTCTGCCACGAGGCACTTCGCCGCATGCAACGCGAAAAGGTGCCTGTGGAATTGCCGCCGCTGGCGGCCTGGCTGCGCGAAGAGGGAGAGCCGGCTCGCGTCGAGGCGATCCTAACGGCGCTGCGCGACCATGCGCCGGATCGCACGCGCGACTTATTGGCTGAGTTGATCATCGACCGCAGGCACAGCGTCGCCAATCGCCTGAGCGCTTTTTCTCAGCTTGTGGCCGGACTGGACGAGGGTTCGCAGGAGCAGCTCTTGAGCATCGCCCGAGCGCTCGAGGAGGGCGAAGTGCTGGCCGAGGCGCTGCGCCAACTGGCACAGCGCCCGCGCCTGAAGTCGGGCGAATTGCTCGTGGCGAAGCTGCAATCGTCCGATGCCGCCGTACGCCGAGCGGCCGTGGCGGCGGTCGGCTCGCTGCGCGTCGCCGAGGCGGCCGAGCCAGTGCGGCTGCTGCTATCCGATTCGGATGCCGGCGTGCGGTTGGCCGCCGCGCGGGCCGCTGGAGAGCTGAAGGTGGCCGCGGCCGCCGACACGCTGCTCGCCGCGATGAGCGATGGCAATCCCCGCGATGCGAGAGGCCGCGCTGGATTCGCTGCGGCGCTTGTCGGATCGGCGAGCCTTGCCACCGGCTGTCAGAGCATTGGCTGATTCCCAAACACAGCTTGCGGCCGTGCGCTACATCGCGGATCTCGGCGGCCCTGAGCAGGCTGAGTCGCTCGTGGAAACGGCTCGCGCGAATCCGTCTCTGGAACTCGTGCCGCTGGTGGTGCGCTCGCTCGACCGATGGAGCCTGCAAGGCGACTCAGGCGCGCAGGAGTCGTTGCGCGCCAAGCTCAACCAGGCGATCGCCGACGTGCAAGGCTCCAGCGGCATCCCGGTGCGCTGGCGGCGCGTCGGCCCCCTTTCGAAGGAAGAAGCGGCCAAGCAGTTCGAGCGATTGGCGGCGCGGCCTCCTCCGTCGGAGGATGCATCCCTTGCGCCGCCCGATACGGCTCCGGCCATTTTTGGGCAAGGCGCTGATTTGCGCGTCACCTTGCCGGCCGAGGACGCCAAGAGCGATGCGGTCTGGCTCGCTTATACCGACGTGGTGCTGCCCTCGGAAACGGCCGTGCAGATCATCATCTCCGCCAGCGGCAAGTTGCGCATTGGCGTCAATGGTCTCATCCAGGAAAGCCTGGTGTTCAAATCCGGCGATCCGCCGGCGCAGGCGGATCGATTCGACGTCGTGTTGCCCAAGGGAATGAGTCGCTTGCTGGTGCAGCTTCCGGCGGACGCTACGGCCGCGTTCCAAGTGCAGATACGCCGCAAAAGCTCGGCGGCGGCGCTCGAAAAGCTCGCGCATGCCGCATTAACTCAGGCAGTCAATGCCCCGGCCGCCAGCCTGGATCGCGGCCGGCGCGTGTTCCTCGACGCCGAGAAGTCGCAGTGTCTCAAGTGTCACCGCCTGGGCGACCAGGGGGAGAAGTTCGGCCCCGAACTGACGGGCCTGGGCAGCCGCTTTTCCCGCATCCACATCATCGAATCGATTCTCGAGCCGAGCCGCACGATTGCTTCGAGCTTTCAGACAATCCAAGTAGTTCTGGCCGACGGCCGCGTCGTCACGGGCGTGACGGTAGCCGAAACGGACAGCACGCTGACGCTTGTGGACAGCCAGGCCAAGAAACACGTCCTGGCGAAGGCCGAGATCGAGCGGCAGCAAACCCATGCGGCCAGCACGATGCCCGACGGCTTGGAGAAGCGGCTCACCGAGCAGGAGTTCATTGACCTGGTGGCCTTTCTGAGTAGTCAGACGGCGGCCGCGAATCGCTGAAGCACGAGACACGGATTTGCCGGGTGGCGCATTTCGTCGGCATTTCGTTGACAGCGCCCGGCCCCAGCCGACAATGGCGTATTGGTGAGTGGTGAGTGGTGAGTGGTGAGTGGAAGCTCGACGCGTCAGCGAGGAATGAGTGACGACTCGAAGACCACTCACCACTCACCACCGACCAGAACAGGAGAGGCCCATGAACGGTTTTCATCTCTTTGCGCGGCCGAGAGCAACCTCGCGGCAAACTCTGGCTCTTTTGCTTTCGGCCCTGCTGCTTTCACCAGCGGCGGCTACTGAGATCCGCCTGCGCAACGGTTTCACGTTGGAAGGCAATACGGCGCCCCTCAAGGGCATGAACCTCGGCCCCGCCGGGCTCAAAGGGGCCGGCAAGGGCGATCCGATCATCGTCATCGACGACGTGCTCCATCGCTATTACGTGCCCAATGGCGCTGTCGAAGAAGTCAAGTCGGGCGGCGATGAGCCGCTGGAGACGTTTACTATTAAGCAGATCGGCAAGGCGGATGCCGGGCTGGTCATCCACAGCGTGGGGCCAGCGATTCGCATTCAAGACTGGGATGAGTTCGGCCGCCGCATCGACACGATGGCCACGGAAGAGAAGCCGGTGGATGTCATTCAATGCATCACTGCGGTCACGCCCAAATACGTCGTGGTCGAAGCGTTCAAGACGTACAAGTGGACGCAGTACATCGCCACGACTTCAGTGAAGCCCGAGACGCTGTACAAGATCATCATGAAGAATGTGAACCCCACGCGGCTGTCGGACCGGCTGCGGCTGGTGCGATTCTATCTTCAGATGGAGGCCTATGAGGTCGCCGAGAAGGAACTCGATAAGCTGCTGAAGGACTTTCCCGAGCGGAAAGAGGAAAACGAGAATACGCTGCGCTCCGTGCGGCAGGCCCTCGCCCGACGGGCGCTCGAGGAAATCAAGGCCCGCCGCGCGGCAGGCCAGCACCGCCTGGCATACCAGTTCCTGAAAGGGTTTCCCACCAAGGGAGTGGCGGGCGAAATCCTGGCTGAGGTGGATGAGCTGCTCAACAACAAAGAGCCAGGCCGAACGCCCGGCTATGAAGTGCTGCTCAAGGAGCATCGGGAAGTGCTCAAGCAGCTCGAAGGGCACGTCAAGGAGCTATGTGCCCGCGACACCAAGTATGCCGCGCAGCTCGAGCCGATTCTCAAGGAGATCATGGCCGAGTTCTCCGTGCACACGCTGGACCGGCTCGTTCCCTATCGCGAGCTGAGCACCGATCCATCGGCCACTCTCGAGCAAAAAGTCGCCTTGGGCATCAGCGGCTGGACGCAGGGGGCCAAGGGCGCGACGAACAACCTGCCGATCGCCCTGTCCCTGTACAAAGTGCGCGACCTCGTGCACCAGTACATCAACGCCGAAATCAAGCTGGATCGCGAGGAAATCCTCACGAAGATGCGAGCCCAGGAAGGCGCTTCGCCGGCGCGTCTGGCGGCGCTTGTGGCGCATATGAAGCCGCCCAAGCGGACCGAAGAAAAGGCCGACGGATTCTACGAGCTGAGCGTCGATGGCCTGTTGGGGGATGCCGCGGTGAATTACATCGTGCAGCTTCCGCCCGAGTACAACCCTTATCGCCGTTATCCGGCCATTGTCACGCTGCACGGCGGCGCGAGCACTCCCCAGATGCAGGTCGACTGGTGGTCCGGCGGCCGCGACGCCAGCGGCAACCGCAGGGGACAAGGCTCCAGGCAAGGCTATATCGTCATCGCTCCTGCCTGGGCGCCCGCCCACCATGGCCGCTACGGCTATTCGCTCAAAGAACACGTGGCGGTGCTACATTCCCTGCGGGATG
>Ga0073934_10007151_pt1 | contig 15760 bp, 17 predicted proteins | sample LarsenN4metaG_FD_76834 | JGI IMG/M metagenome (GOLD analysis project Ga0073934, IMG submission 76834) | Hot spring sediment bacterial and archeal communities from British Columbia, Canada, to study Microbial Dark Matter (Phase II) - Larsen... ...
GGGCATCGAGAATGAGTTGCATTGGGTGCTGGATATTGCCTTCCGAGAAGACGAAAGCCGTATTTGTAAGGATCATGGCCCCGAATTCTTTCAGGTCTTTTTTAAGAAGACGCGATTGCCCTATTCTTCCAACGCTTATTGGTCTTACTGGTAAGTCCGTGGGAAGGTTCATCCACAGCCTGAGAATTCAGTGAGAACCACCACCAGAAATTACGCCGATCGTCAGTGAGAAAGGTGACACCCGACACTGTGCCCGGATGAATTAGAGCGATATACTCTATATATCTATTGCCGGGCCGGGTATTCACACCCGGCGGCGGCCGTGAAAAAAACCGCCCTTGCCGGGCCTTTTACACCACAAACTGGCCTTGCGCCTTCCGGAGAAGGTCCAATGTCTGTGAAAACCTGGGAGACCATTAAAGTGCAGTATTGCCATCACGCCGGAGCCGAAGTTGGCCTGGAGGCCGAACTGGTCTACCCGGCTGAATGGCTGCCAGACCAGCCGCCGCGGGTGGTCGCCCATCGCTGTTCCCACGGCCTGGCCTGCAACCTGGACGGCAGGCCGAGCTGCATCTGGGCAGGGACCAACCCAAACTACGATCCCTTCTCCGCTAAATAACAGCAGTACGCCCCTTTCTCCTCTTTCCTCCTTCTTTGAATTGGGTCGCATCACCAACCCCTCGATAACCCTCGAGGGGTTGGAATTTAATTCCCCTATGCGATCACCCGTAATTTTTGCCCGACCGTCGCAAAAGCTTCCAACCCCCGATCAAGGTCTTCTCGCTGGTGAGCGGCGGAGATCATGACGCGGATGCGCGCCTTACCCACCGGCACCGTCGGATAACCAATCGCCATGGCAAATACGCCGGCTTCGAAAAGCTCCCGGCTGAATTCCTGGGCCAGGGGCGCTTCGCCCAACATCACCGGCGTGATGGGGGTCGTGCTCGCGCCGGTGTCGAATCCCAGCCGGCGCATCTGTTCCTTGAAATAGCGCGTGTTTTCCCACAGTCGGTCGACCAGATCGGTTGATTCTTCCAGTAAATCGAGGGCAGCCAGGCAGGCCGCGACGTCTGGGACGGTCATGGCGGACGAGAACAGGAAAGGCCGGCCGCGCTGCCGCAACCACTCCACCACCAGGGGATTCCCCGCCACCACCCCGCCAACCACGCCGAAAGCCTTCGAGAGCGTCCCAACTTCGATATCTACCCTGCCGTGGAGGTGGAAGTGGTCCACAATGCCGCGACCACCCCTGCCCAGCACCCCTTCGCCGTGCGCGTCATCGACCATCAGCATCGCCTCGAAATCCTGGACCACTTCGTAGATCTCCTTCAGGGGCGCCACATCGCCGTCCATGCTGAACACGCCGTCGGTGATCACCAGGGCGCGGCGATACTTCGCCCGGTTTTCCGCCAGGGTCCGGCGCAGATCACCCGCATCACCGTGCGCATAGCGGTGGATCTCGGCCCGCGACAGGCGGCTCCCATCAATGATGCTGGCGTGGTTCAACTCATCCGAGAAGATCGCGTCTTCTCTCCCAACCAGCGCCGGGATGCACCCCAGGTTGGCATTGAACCCTGACTGAAACGTGATCGCAGCTTCGACGCCTTTGAACCTCGCCAGTCTTTCCTCCAGCTTCAGGTGGAGATCCATGGTTCCGGCGATAGACCGCACGGCAGCCGGACCGACGCCATAAGCATCCACCGCCTCGAGCGCAGCCTGTTTCAGCCGAGGGTGGTTGGCGAGTCCGAGGTAGTTGTTGGAGCAGAAATTGAGCACCCTCCGGCCGTCCACAACCAGCCAGGCGCCCTGCGGCGAACTCAGGGTGCGGATGCGGTTGTAAAGCCCGCTGTTCTTTAGACTATCGAGTTCATCCTGGATCCATTGAAGTTTTGCAGCCATGTCCTGTCCTTTCACTTTTTTCCACGTTTCTCCAATCCCATCAGGCGCCCGAACAATCCGGAGGTGGCAGGCGGCGCAGCTTTGGGCAGGTCCTGGCGCACCCATTCCGCATTCAACCGCACTTTCAGCCACTCTTCCCGTGCACGCCGCGCCCGTGTCAGCTTCTCTTCCAGGGATTCTTCATCCTCGTTTTGAAGATCGTGCCGGATCGCCTGGACCGCTGCGATGGCGCTATCGATCACCCGCAGGACGTTCTCCCGGTTCAGCAACGCCGCCTCGGCCAAGGTTTTCGCTTCAGTTGCATGCAGGGCGGCGGCGGTTGTCTCAGCGTAAGAGCGACCTGCGATTTTGCGCCCCTCCGGCCAGCCGGGCTGGTCAACGGTGGCGTTCAACAATGCAGCTGCCAGCAGCTGCGGCAGGATGTGGGTGGCAGCCACCAGCCCATCCATCTCCAGCGGGTCGAAGAAGAGAGGCGCAGCGCCGAGCAGGCGGGTAAAATCGGCAGCCATTTTGACCGCTTCAGAGGCTACCCCCGGCGGCGCAGTGATGCCGATCAGCCCTTTCCGGAACAGGTCTGGGTGGGCAGCGCCCACCCCCGAATCGATCTCGTGCAGATAATCGGGGTTGATGACCGGCGTCAATCCTACGTAGTATCGGTCAGGCGGCAGCAACTCCTCCGCCCAGGAGGCCACCTTCTCTTTAGCCGGGCCGGTGTCCATCACCACCACTCCCCGGCGCAGGTCCGTGCGGATCGCCTCCAGCGTGCTGCGGATCTGGTCCACAGGCAATGCCAGCAGCACCAGGTCAGCTTCCCTGACCGCTGCAGGGAGCTCAAGCACCAGCCTGTCCAGAGCGCCCATCTTCTCGGCGCGCCGGGCAACGTCTGTCTCCCGATCGTAGCCGATGCGCTTCACAAGACTCGGGTGTTCCGCCAGCGCCAGGCCAACCGAGGCGCCGATCTGCCCCAACCCCACAATGGTTATCCTGACGCCCATCCAGCCACCTCAACTGTCGTCGTCCGCTGATTGCAGCTTGCGCAATAAAAGCGCCTCGCAGCTGCTCTCCGCCGCCGCGCCGCCTGCGTTATCGACTTCAATTTTCTCCTGGTGGCGGCGGATCAGATTCACGATTACTGGCGAGGCGCCATACAAGGCAGCCAGCTCAGCCCCCCATGCGGGGTGCTGCACAGCGACGATGAACGGACGCCTCCAGCCCGCCTGCTCAACCTCCTTGCCTGGAACAGGCGTTCCCCAGCGCCGCACGCACCGAGCACAGATCGCCTCAGCCAGGACGATCAGCACCCGCTCCCAGGCACGCAGCGGCACCCGAACCTTCCCCGCGTCGTGTAAAAGAGATGCGGCCAATAATTCTGGATCTTCTTCCCCCTGCTGGACCAACGACCTAAACACCCGCAGGCTGTGCGCCTGCTCGCTGGCCTGCATTTGCAGGAACAAGGCAAGCTGAGCGGGGCTGAGCACTGTGGATGCCAGCCCAAGTTCCTCCTCCGAAACAGAGGAATATAAAGTGTGCCAGAATTGCCGGGTCCGGTAAAACAGGCGTGCTGCGTTCATCCCACCAGAAGGCCCAACAGCGCCTGCAGCGGCGGACCAAGGACTGCGCCCAGGAGGTTAAATCCCAGGTACGGGACAAGAAACAGCACAGCCAGCAAGATCATCGGGCCATAGGGACGGATGTTATCTAAAAACTGCTGCCCAGAGGGGGGAAGCAGGTGATACGCGATCTTTTCCCCATCCAGCGGGGCGATCGGGATCAGGTTAAACAGCATCAAGATGAGGTTGATAAAAATGAACTCGAATAATAAGAGATCCAGGCTGGGAAGGATGTCCCCAGGCTGCGGTCTGGCGTTGAAGACAGAAACCAGTCCCAACTGGAAAGGGACCGCCGCAGCAACGGCCATCAGCAGGTTGGAAAACGGGCCGGCGAGAGAGACCCACATCATGGCAGCCGGGGAGCGCCGCGCCAGCGCGTAGGGATTTACCGGCACCGGTTTCGCCCAGCCGAACCCAGCCACGACCAGCATCAGTGAACCGATTGGGTCCAGGTGGGCAAGCGGGTTGAGAGTCAGCCGTCCGTTCACGCGCGGGGTCGAGTCTCCGAACCGGTCAGCGGTCCACGCGTGGGCGAATTCGTGCACTGCAAACGCGGTCAGTAAAACAAAGATCCGCGAGATCAGGGTGGGCAAATTCAAGTCATTCAGCATAACCGGGGCCTGTGTGGCGATTATACCACCCCATGTTATAATGCCTCCCATGCTTCCAGAACTTCGCCTGGAAACCATCGTCCGCCTGCGGAAGCCTCATCCATGCGGCAGTTACGATTGGAAAATCGTCCGCCTCGGCGCCGACATTGGGCTGCAGTGCTGCACCTGCCAGCGGCGGATCCTGTTGCCGCGGCGCGAACTCGCCCGGCGATTGAAAAAGATCATTTCCATTCCAGATCCGAATTGGGGGTAAGGTGAACACCCATCCTCCAACCTCCCGATTCACAGTGGTGATTTGCGCCCTATTCGTCGCGATCATGACCGCCTGCAACATGCCGGAAGGCGCACCTATGACTCCAACTTTGGATGTCACCCAGGCTTACCAGACAGTGGCTGCCAGGTTGACTGAAGCCATTGCCCAGACTCCCCGGTCGACTCCCACAGCCTCCCCCCAACCGACTGCGACAATTACACCGACAACCGCTGCCACGACCCAGCCGGTGGTCACCACCTCTCCGGCGGTCACCCAGCCTCCAAACTCGCTGTGCGACCAGGCACAGCCAGGAGTCCCATTCGATGTCACCATTCCCGACGATACCCAGCTATCACCTGGAGAGGAGTTCACCAAGACCTGGCGCCTGCAGAACACCGGCGCCTGCACCTGGACGACGGAATACGCGCTGGCCTGGTTTTCCGGGGAACAGCTCGGCGCCCCGCTCGCTGTCCCCTTGAGCGTGGAAGTGCCGCCAGGCCAGACGGTGGACCTCTCCGTGGATATGGTGGCGCCCCTGACTCCCGGGACCTACCAGAGCAACTGGAAGCTGCGCAATCCCAATGGAACCATGTTCGGGATCGGACCCAGCGGCGGTTCGGCTTTCTGGGTGCGGATCGTCGTCACTCAATCCGCGACCGCCACGGGAACCTCTTCTCCCGCGACCATCACCCCGACCCCCACGGCCACGCCGGGCGCGCAGGTGAGCGGAGCTGCCACTCTTCAGATCGGGGACCAATACGATCTGGATACCAACCAGGTCAACGCCGGCGGCGAGGACCTGACCTACCTTGAATCTGACCAACAACACCTCCTTTCTCCGGTCGGAGATGCCGCGCTGACCCTGTTCGGGGGCGCCGCACCCACCCTGGCCGAGTGCCAGAGTCTTCAGCTGTTCTCCGAGCCGCTCGCTGTCGACGACCTGGTCGGGCTTTACCTCTGCTACCGCACGAACATGGCCCTGCCCGGGCGATTGCGAGTGGGCGGGATCGACGCGGACACCGGCGCATTGCAGGTGGAGATTTACACCTGGGCCATCCCTTGAGGCGTTTCTCTTCTGGTCACGCGTGGGAACGTTGTACCTGGTCGCCACCCCAATCGGCAATCTGGAGGACATAACCGCCCGTGCGCTGCGCATCTTGCGCGAGGCCCCCTGGATCGCCGCCGAGGATACCCGCCGCACGGGGATCCTGCTCCACCATTTCGGCATCAAGAAGAGGCTGATCAGCTACCACGCCCACAGCAAGCCAGATAAACTCCAGCGCCTGCTGGGACTTCTGGACGAGGGGGACCTAGCCCTGGTCTCGGACGCCGGGACGCCCGGGCTCAATGATCCTGGTTATGAACTGGTGCGAGCCGCGTTAGAACGCGGCCACCCGGTCAGCCCGATCCCGGGCCCGAGTGCGCCGATCGCCGCCCTGGTGGCCTCCGGCCTGCCGACGGACGCTTTTCTTTACTTGGGCTACCTGCCGGGTAAAAAGATGGATCGGCGGCGGCGACTGGAAAGTGTGGCGGGTCTCCCGTACACGCTCATCTTCCTCGAAGCGCCTCACCGCCTGCTGGCTGCCCTCGCTGACCTGCAAGAAGTCCTGGGCGACAGGCCGATTGCCGTTGCCCGCGAGCTTACCAAACTCCACGAGGAGATCTTCCACGGCTCGGTGAGCCAGGCGCGCGCCCGCTACCAGGACCAGCCGCCCAAAGGAGAAGTCACCCTGATCGTCGCCGGTCAAAGAGCGGTACCGGAAAGCTGGTCTCCCGAGCAGGTCCGGAATGCGATCCGGGAGAGGATTTTGCAGGGAACATCCCCCGCCGCGATCGCCGCCCACCTGGCTGCCGAATCGGGTTGGCCGCGCCGGGAAATTTACCGCCTCATCAAGGAATGATGCCCGTGATCAACCTCGACGACGCCTCCGCCTTCAAGGAGATCGACCGATCAGACATGCTCTCGCACATCGCTGGCCTCCCCTCCCAGCTGCAAAGCGCCTGGGACCTCGGAGGGGAGCTGCCCCTGCCGGCGTGGGAAGGGATCGAACGCGTGGTGGTGGCGGGCATGGGCGGTTCCGCGATCGGCGCCGACCTGGTCTCGGCCTACACGGCATCCACCTGCCGGGTGCCGCTCGTCGTGCACCGCAACTACGGTCTGCCCGCCTGGGCCGAAGGTTCCGGGACCCTGGTGATCGCTTCTTCTCACTCTGGGAACACCGAGGAGACCCTGGATGCATTCAAAACAGCTGTCGCTCGCGGCTGCCTCACCCTGGCCCTGGCGACCGGCGGTGAACTCGCCAGATCCCGCCAGGCATCCGGAAGCCCTCTCTGGCGCTTCGAACACGAAGGACAGCCGCGCGCCGCGGTGGGCTTCTCCGCCGGGCTTCTCCTGGCAGCGCTCTCCCGCCTGGGTCTCATCCCCGACCCGGGTAAGGAACTGCGCGATGCCGTCCAGGCAATGGGGGTGCAGGCGGAGACCCTGGGCCCTGACGTGCCAGCCGCCAACAACCCCGCCAAGCGGATGGCCGGGCAGCTCTGCGGACGCTGGGTGACCGTCGTCGGCGCAGACCTGCTCGAGCCTGTCGCCCGCCGCTGGAAAACCCAGATCAACGAGGTAGCCAAGGCGTGGTCCAGCTTCGAAGCCCTGCCCGAGGCCGATCACAACACCCTGGCCGGGAGCGCCAACCCGGAGGACGCCGTGGCCCACACGATGGTGCTCTTCCTGCGCGCTCCTCCTGCCACCCGCGGAACCTGCTCCGCACGAACCTGACCAAGAAAGCTTTCATGCTGGAGGGATTGAACACAGATTTCATCGACGCGGCCGGCGACACCCCCCTGGCGCACCAGTGGACGACCCTGCACTTCGGCGATTACGCCGCCTATTACCTGGCCATGGCATACGGCGTCGACCCGACGGCCATCCCGGCGATCGAGATGTTTAAGGCAGAACTTGACTAGAACTTATCTTAAAAATGGTAGATAGAGGTGTTGGGCAGGTCCCCGGCGGCCATCTGTCCCCACGCCAGCGGGGTGATCGGGTCGAGTCCGCCCTCCAGCACCAGCTACAGTCGTCTGTTAAAAAATTGCGAGGACTGCTCCCCCCATCAGCGCCCCCAGGACCATCCCGGCAACCACGTCGGACGGGTAATGGACGCCCAAGACGACGCGCGCCAGCCCGACCAGCGGCGCCCACACGAGCAGGACAATTCCAAACCAGGGCGGCCCTTGCGCCACCCCTAAGACCGCCAGCATCATCGCCCGGGCGGCGTGCCCTGAGGGAAATGAGTGCGGATCCGTGCTGCGGTAGATACGCCCCCATTCCCCTGCTGGCCGGCTTCTCCGCACGGTGAGCTTGATCGCCATCACGACGGCCGCCGTGAGCAGGATCCCCACCGCCATCAACAGAGCACGTTGGGACCAGCCAGCGTCCCCAAACCACCAGAGCAGACCCAGCCCAAGGAGCCAAAACCAGGAATCTCCCGAGTGGGCCAGAACGACGCAGGCCAGGCGCAGCGCTTTGGAGCGGTCCACCCCTTCCGAGAGCCAGGCGAAGCGCCGGTCTAGAGCCTGGAGCCGAGCGCGCATCGAGGGATTAAGTCCGTCCCACCTGGCTGGCTTCCAGGTCAGCGCGCAAGATCTCCAGCTGATGGGGCTTATCCACATCCATCCCGAGCTCTGCGTAGGGGCTGAAGATGACCCTCCCGGTGATGTCCATCCGCCGGGCGACGCGCGCCACGGCATCGTCCATGGTGATGCGCCGCGTCAGTAGCAAAAACAGATTGTCTAACCCGAGCAGCGCAGCCTGCTTCATAGCGTTCTTGCGGGCAGCCAGCAGGCGTTCCCACAGGGCCTCATTCGTCATCACTGTGCGCGCCCGGATCATGTTCATGTCTCCCCCGCAGACCTCGACATCTTTCATACGCACATACGACCGCCTGGATGTCGGAAAGCGCTTTTCCATCACCTCCCGGGTGATGACGGTGTAGTAAACGTCGTGGTCGGTTTCGTTCGTGGTGTTCACCAGCCAATCGACCATTTCGGGCCTGATCGCCGGGATGTCCGAAGAAACGGTCAGGACGTGGCGGGCCGAGGAGTTGAGTTCCAGCACTTTTTCGACGCCCGCGCGGACATTCTGGAGCAAGCCGCCCTGGGAAGGGAAAAAGGTGAACCGTCCGTCGCCGGATACGCCGTCCGCCTCTGACAATCCGATCACGACCACCCGTTCGATGGTGTTCGCGCCGGACAGCGCATCCAGGACCCACTGCGCCATCGGCTTGCCGGCGATCTCCAGGACCGCCTTGGGCCGTCCCTGGGAATATTCGTATAGAGGTTCGTCCGGTTCCGGAACGCCTCCAGCAATGACGATTGCGTCCATCTTAATATAACTCCTGAAGCTGGGGCTCGAAGCCCAATTCGTCAAGCATCGCTGCCAGCTCCTGGTCTGTGAGGGGGCGGCCCTTCCCCGCCACGGCGACCAAGGCGGCTTCCATCATGTTCGTACCGAAAGATCGGCCGTCCAGCACGGGCGTCGAGGTGACCAGATACCTGACGCCCGCTGCGCGGAAGATTTCGACATCTTCCGGTGTCGTGGTGTTGGTGGCGATCACCTTCCCTTCTAGCCGGTCGGGCATGTAGCGTTTAACGTAGTGACAGTCGCCCGCGATCACCGACGCCCAAAGGTAATACTTTGTAAACTTGGGCGTCCGATGTTCCTGCTTCTCGCCGGTCGGATAGAGCCATTCGAAAGGAAAGCGCCCCACCACCGGCATCATGACAGCGGCCAGCGTCTTTAATTCGCGGATCGAATGGAGAGGGATGGGCAGGCCCAGGCCGAACATCAGGTCTCCAAAGATGCATTCGTAACCGGCGCCCACGAAGGAAGTCGTCATCCCCCAGCGGTCCGCCCCCACCATGATCAATGCTCTTTTCTCTTTGATGTGGCTGCCGATTTTAGATTCGATGAATGGCGCCAGGCGGTTCTCCAGGGTGTTCTTCAACCCTGCGCCGTCCACGACCGGCGTCTTCTGGATGAAGCGCACCATGGGCTTCACCGAGTGCAGCGGGTACCACTTCTGGTCGACACGCAGCCCGAGGTCGGCACCACCAACACCGAAGGCGTCGACTTTTCCGTCCAGCTCCCGGTAGAGCTGGGCAGCTTTCTCCATGTCCCCGTCAGTGCCGATGCGCTCGATGCACACCTTTTCCCCCAACAATTCAACTTCGACTGACTTGTTCCGTTTCGATGAACCAATGCTGATGCTCACCGCTCGTTTCATCGCTGGCCTCTCCTTTACTTCTTTTTACGGCGCGCGCCAGGTCCTGATCTCCTCCGGGAGTCTGAGCACTTTCCCCTGCCCGCCAGCCATGGCGGGCTCACCAAACTACCGAGAGACCCTGAAGGTCTTACCACGCCCGCGCTCGAGCCCGTATGAAGACGAAAGCTGCCCGATGAAAGGGTGCCACGAGGGTGAAGGAACTTCAAGGGTCTGAACCAGAAAAACTATTGAGGAAGCCATGCCGTGAGAGGGACCTGCACATCAGTCGCCGTGCAGCCTGAATTATATTATGAGATTGGCCTTCTCTTTGAATTTGAGAAAAAAGTCAGGACAACTCCTCAGGGGATCAAGACAGCGTACAAGGCTAGAAACTCATAAAAATCAGGTCCCATCGCCAGAAGTATCCCCAGGTGCAGACCGATACCGATGGGCACATAGATCCAAATCAATCTCGGAATGAGAGCCACGATCTAAAAGGTGCTTTCGAATACGATTACCACCCAGGAGAGTAGGACCGCCACGTGGTGCTGCTGGCCCAACCATACCCCAAGCGGCATGACCTTTCTCACCCCGGGATCGATCCCGGGAAGAAGCCGCTTTCCGTGAAAATCACCGGGTGATTCGCCAGCCGGATAGCGATCACCCCTTCACCCGTCAACTGTTCAAAAAGGCTGGATACCAACAGCGCCAATTCGTCATCTCGCGCTTCCAGCAGATCGCGGTGGAGGTTGATGTATCGAGTGATCGTCAACCCGAGATCCATGTGACGAATCAGAACTTGACGACGATCTCCCAGGATGGCGTAGATGCGGGGCCGATCCAACCTTTCCCCGGGGTAGTGCGGCATACTATACATCGGGTAGCTCATGAAAGGCCAGAGGGAAGGATCGCAGACCCGGAAACCTGTCAACTGAAAACGAAGTATGGCTGGCAGGCAGAACAGACGGAAAGACGCGCTGGCCTGCATAGCTAGGAGGACGATGATGAGGATGGAAATCAGGATCCGAGGTTTGCGCCTGATGAACCCCTCACCGGTGACCATTGGATTACCCCATTCGAGGACACGTGGTGCATAGTGAGCGACTATCGGGTTAGTGATGGCAGAATTGAGAGTATCGGGAGGGAGTATATCATATTATTTATCCTCCACAAACTCGAAGGAAGACACGAATGACGCCGACCTGGTTGATTGATCTCGACTGCCAGATAAAGACCTTCCGATGGATACCCTGAAGCAAATATTAATTATGTGGTAATCTCGGCCCGTCGCTCCTGAGTTATAATTCAATCCAGGAGAGAAGTCGTCCGATTTCTTCACAGGAGGCACCCGTGGACCTTCCCAACTACGCATATTTCAAAGGCAAGATCGTCCCTTATTCGGAAGCCAAAGTGGGGGTGTTGACCCACGGGCTGAATTACGGCACGTCTGTCTTCGGGGGGATGCGCGCGTATTGGAACGATGAGGAAGAGCAGCTGTTCATCTTCCGCTCCCAGGACCACTACCGACGCCTGCTTCACTCCGCCCACATCATGTTCATGGAACTGGATCACACCCCGGAGAGCCTGACCGCGGCCACGGTCGAGCTGCTGCGCGCCGAGGGCTTCCGGTGCGATGTCTACATCCGCCCGCTAGCCTTCAAGGCTGACGAGATCATCGGCGTCAAGCTCCACGGGTTGCACGACGAGCTCTCGATCGTCGCCGTCGCTTTCGAACGGTACGTCGCGAATGATACCAACGCTCACGTAACCTTCTCGTCCTGGCGGCGGGTGGACGACAACATGATCCCCGCCCGCGGCAAAGTCAGCGGCGCATATGCCAACTCGGCGTTGATCAAGACCGACGCGGTCAACGCCGGCTTCGACGAGGCGCTGGTGCTCACCCAGGACGGACACGTCTCCGAGGGGAGCGCCATGAACATCTTCATGGCGCGGAATGGCACCCTGATCACCCCTCCTGTCACCGACAACATCCTGGAAGGGATCACCCGCCGCACCGTGATCGAACTGGCGCGCGAGGAGCTGGGCATCCCGGTCGTCGAGCGCCCCATCGACCGCACGGAGGTCTACCTGAGCGATGAGTTCTTCATGACTGGCACCGCGGCGGCCGTCACCGCTGTGACCCGGGTCGACTATCGGGTTATCGGGCGAGGCGAGATGGGACCGATCACAACCCGGCTGCGCGAGCTGTACGCCCGAGTCGTCCGCGGCCGCCATCCAAAGTACCGTCACTGGCTGACCCCGGTTTACGTCGCCGAAAAAATCGGGGCGTGACCCGGAGTATTACAACTCGCTCTTCACCCCTCCTGCCCTCACGACATGCCCCCAGCGGAGCAGGTCCTCGGCAGTGTCCAGGGTGCTCCGCTCGCAGGCCTGCAGGACGTTGAGGGCGCCTTCCACAGCCGGATCGACGAGCTGGGTCTGCGGATCGTCTACGTCGGCGACGTACGGGCTGGCGGTGTGGATGACATATTCGGCCCATTTGGGCACAATCACCCGCGCGGAGTAGTCCAGAGTATTTTTTGGGGGATTTTGCGCGTTATCCCTTGACTTTCACGGTTGAAATCCGGTAGTATAGAATAGAACAATTGTTCGATTTTATCCAACCACCGGGAGGTGGCGCCAACAAAACGGGTGTGATGGTATCTCTCGACCTGGACCAGGAATTCATCGACGCGTTCTACACCCTGGCAGATAAACAAGATTCACCCGAGCTGGCGATCGCCGCCCTGCTGGCGGACCTGGCCTGGCAACGCGAGCGATCCGAACGCGACCTGCGCTGCCGGTGGAACACGCTGACCTACCGCCAGCAGGAAATCGCCCTGTTCATCTATGAAGGCAAGACTTACCTCGAGATCGCCCGGATCTTGGGGGTCGGCCTGGAAACCGTGCGGACCCACGCCCGGGCGCTTTACGTAAGGATGGGCGCTCGGGGGAAGAAGGACCTGCGCGCCATGATGGTGAAGATGGAGGTTTTACATGGTCACCTGGAAGCTTACAAAACAAGGACCTGGGAAAAAATCCAAAAGGTCGCAAAAAGAGGGTAAAACGCGATCAACTTGCGATTGCGGCCGTCCTGCCGTGGCGAGCGCGCTCGTGCAGGTCGGTCGCGACGGCGATCAAACGGTCACGCTCCTGCTCTGCGAAGAATGCCTGGCGCTCGAGCTGACCCTGTCGTGCGGCACCCCTCCGCTGGCGATTACTTACCTGGATTGAGGGGAGGACGTCGAATTTTATTAAGAAAATCTCAATACCTCAGAAACCGGTGCTGAATGGCAGCTCTCATCACCAGCACCTCGTCCACCAGGGGAGAAAGTTCAGCTGTGCTCATCTCGTGGACCTGGATGTTGCGGAGTCTGCGGAGTTCGTGCAGTCGGTCTTTCATCACACCGGGGATCATCCGTGTATTGTACAGGTGGTTGATGACTTCCTCGAAATTTTCGTTCCGGATGTCCGGCGGCGCCAGGCTGCGCAGCGTCACTTCGATATCCCGCCAGCCACGCGTCAGCTTCCCCAACAGCAGCACTTCCTCGTCGGCCCCGAATAAAAGGTGGAGCACTCCCCATACGATCGCCAGCCCAAACCCGATCACAGAGAAAGGCAGCGCTGCAACCACGCCTAACGCCAGTCCTTTCGTCAACGCTGACGGCCACTCATCATGCGCAGCGTATCGCTGGAGCGCAGTCACTGCTGTAAAGCAGACCAAGAACACACCTGCCATCGTAAACGGCAGGCAGATGATGCCAACGAATGACCCGGTTATGCCGATCTCGAAGACCGACCAGAGCATGTCCAGCGCAATCGTCAGGATCAGACTGCCAGGATGGAGCTGGTTCGTCAGGTAGACATACAGGTTTTTCAAAGCAGCTTTCCTACGAGACCGGCCAGACGTTCGAGGGACATCCGGGAGAGAGGCTGTTCAACAAGGCGCGCGCGTCGTCCGAATCCGCCCAGCAGTCGGGGAAGGCACAAGGGCTTCGGCATCCGCCTGGACGGCGCGCCGCAAAACCAGACCCCCACCCAGGTCTTTGATGAAGACTTCTTTCTCTACAGGTGGCGATGCCATAAATGGCCCAGGCGGAAAAAGGCAGGCATGATAAAACCCTACCAATTGTATCTTAAATTATTTGGACACTGGCAACGTGACCGTGAACGTCGCACCTGCTCCCGGCTGGCTGCTGACCCGGATATCCCCCCCGCAACCGATCACAATGCGGTGGCAGACGGAAAGGCCAAGGCCGGTCCCACGGCCCGGATCTTTCGTCGTGTAGAAAGGTTCGAAAAGGTGATTCAGCTGCGCCGGGTCGATTCCAGCGCCGTCATCGGTAACCGTCACCTGGACTTCGTCCCCAATCCGCCGGGTTGCGATGTGGATCTTTCCTGGATTTGGCTCAATGGCCTGTTTGGCGTTGATGAGCAGGTTGAGCCACACACTCTGCAGCTGGTCCTGGCTGCCTGCAACGAGAGGCAGGTTTTCTTCCGGATCGAAGGTCAGCGCGATGGAGTGCCCCTGCAGCTCGTGCCGGATCAGAGTCACGGTCCGCCGGATGGTCTCGTTGACATCGGCCGCTGCCAGCCCTTCGGGTTCGCGCCGGGAAAAGTCCAGCAGGTCACGCACCGATTGCGACGCTCGCTTCCCGGCTTGGACGATGATCTCAGCCATATCGCGCCGCTCCCGATCCTCCGGGGAAAATGAGCGCAGGAGCAGTTCGGCGTTCGCCAAAATGGCGGCGAGGGGATTGTTGATCTCATGCGCGACACCCGCCGCCAGCTGCCCGATCGCTGCCAGCTTTTCCGCCTGTGCCAACGAGGCCTCCAGCCGCCTGCGCTCGGTCACGTCCTCCTCGAAGAGAAACGCCTGGTAGATCTCCCCCTTCTCGTCAAGAATGGGATAAGCGTTGATCTCGAGGTCCGCGACTGCCTCCTTCAGCTGGCGCCGCTCCAGGCGTTGGGTTTGGACTCCCTTCGCGAGGGTCTCTCCCACCCGGCACCCCGGGCAGGGGAGAGCACGCTGGAAGAGGGCATTGTAGCAGCGCTCTCCGACCAATTTCTGCGGAGGCTGACCTGCCAGCCGGGCGCGGCTCATGTTGACCGCCGCCAGGGTGTAGCCGCGGTCGACAATGTAGATCGACGCCGGACTGCTATCGAACAGCGCTCGCAGCGTGTTGCGGGACTGAACGAGCTGCTGGCGGCTGGAACGCAGTTCTTCGACCGCCCGATTGAGCTGGTTGAACTTCTCCGCTCGGATGAAGGCCTGCGCGATCAGCTCGCCGAGATAAGAAAACACACCGGAAAGATCCGCTTGAGGGCCCCCACCCTGATCCCAATCCAGCCGGATTGCGCCTACAGCCGGCCCATCGGCAAGAAGAGGGATCCAGGTATATGGAATTCCCGGTTGGCTGGTCATTTCCTGGCCCAGTACCCCCTGGACCTGGGCAGTTTCCTCTGCACCCGCCTCCTGCGCGGGGATGAAGGTCCCATCCCTCAAGAGCTTTTTCATGACGCGTTGCTCGCCTGGCTGGTCCACCAGGTACAACGCGGCAGAAGCTGCGCCCAACACTCGGCGCACCTCTTCGAGCATCCTGGCCTGATCCCTGTCCGAGGTCAGGTCAGCGCCGTTCAAGCCAGCCAGGAACCTTACGAGTTCGATCATCCCGTAGAACGCACCGGGCCGGTCGTGTAGCCGTAGCCGGGCACCGTACGGATGAGCTCGGGGGACGCCGGATCGGCCTCCACGCGCTGGCGCAGCTTCTTGACGTGCACCCTGACCAGGTCTGGGCTGCCTGTGTCCACCGGGTACCCCCAGACCTCATCCAGCAGGCGCGCCGGTGAGAAGATCTCACCGGGGTGGCTCATCAGGTGATAGACCAGGTCGTACTGGATTGGAGTCAGCCGCACCACGCCGCGGCCGGGGGTGTAGAGCTCGTAGGACTGGGTATCCAGAACGAACCGTCCAGACACCAGAGGGCGGTAAGCATGCGAATATCTCGTGCGGGCCAGGATCTCTTCCACGATTTTTTGGGCAGACGGGTCAAGAGGTTCGTGGACCAGGTCATCAGGCTCGCTGTGTGGGGCAACCCGGTACTGGGTCCGGCGCAGGATGGCCCGCAC
>Ga0073934_10007152_pt1 | contig 15757 bp, 11 predicted proteins | sample LarsenN4metaG_FD_76834 | JGI IMG/M metagenome (GOLD analysis project Ga0073934, IMG submission 76834) | Hot spring sediment bacterial and archeal communities from British Columbia, Canada, to study Microbial Dark Matter (Phase II) - Larsen... ...
CGCGCGAGCGCCGGCGTCCGTGGACGATCTATTCCGCAGTCGGCGCCCAAACGCCGGTGAAGCATCTCGCCATCAACTTCGGCGCCCCCGGCGACCGCAAGGATGCGCTCGGCAACGTGTGGTTCTCCTATCCGCGGCATACCGCGTACCAGGAAACGTCGCTCGACGTGAAGCTCAACCTGCAGCCCAAGTTCGCTTCCGGCGGCGGTTACGAGAGCGTCAGCGAACAGGATATTCGCACGTCCGCCGAGGTGCCCTGGATTTACACTTCGTGGGCCGAAGGGCTTCAACAGGTCACGCTGCCGTTGCTGGGCCAGGACGACAAACCGGCAAAGTACACCGTCCGTCTACATTTTGCCGATCCGCAGTCGAAGCCACATGAGACGACCATTCAAGAGGTTCGGTTGAACGGCCGCAAGATCGGGGAAGTCACAATCACTCCGCCGCGGGAAGAGGACGGGTACTGGCCGCCCATCGTGTCCGAGAGTCGGAATGTGCCCATCGATCGGGATCTCGTCGTCGAATTGATCGCGAAACAAGGCAAACCGATCCTCAACGCCATCGAAGCGGTGCGCGAAGCGGACTAGACCTCTGCGGCAAGGCTCCGGGGCCAACAAAGACAACACCCCGGCTACCTGGAGGCCGCCGGGGTGTTTGTGATCGTACGACGTGTCGCCCGCCGTTCACTTTGTGAACTTCGGCGCCACGTGGGTGAAAGTTTTCAACTGCGTGGCGGGCTCGGCGCCCGCGGGGTAGAGCGTATCGGGGTCGAACACCGCGCTCGTGTCCATCACACTCGTGGGTTGCACGGCAATCACCATGTTCTTGCCGTTTCTCGTGGCCTGGGTGATGGTCACCCCCACAAAGCCCACGATGTTGTAGGTGGCGTTGCTGCCGCTACCGGACGCGGCCTGGTAAGGCGCCAGGGAGGCTGGCTTGAAGAGCGGCAACAAACGCGGCTGCCCGACGATCTCGGCGAACTCGCGCCGCAATTCGGACTTCAGCCCCGGCGACCCCTTCCAGGCCTTGGACGCCTGCGTGCTGACCGGCAATTGGCGCGAGTCGAGCAGGAAGTGCAGGTCGTCCTCTTCGGGCCCACTGAGGATCCATTCGCGGAAATCACGGTCGCTGTTCGTCCACGCACCGATGCACAGAAGTCCGACGTTCCCCGGCGCCGTCGGCGGGCTGGGATAGATCTGGATCTGCGGCGAGCCGCTGGAGTCGGTGTGCAAGACGCGGTCGGGCGACAGGCCGGTCGTGAGGAAGGTGTTCCAGGCATTCACATCGAAGGCCACCGGCAACAGGCTGCACGAGCCTGCGCCTTCCCCGCTGTAGTCGTCGCCCGAGACCCCGCCTCCGCCGCTGCCAGAGCCGTTTTCTGAACCGCTGCTGCCGGAGCCGGATCCGCTGCCGCTGGAGCGAACGGCCGACGGATCGAACGACGTGATCACGCCGGTGTAAATCGTGGCTGACGCCGTGGCCGTCAAGGCGTGCTCGCGTTTACCGATCAGCGGCGCAAAGAACAGCGGCAACTTGCCGTTCGCGGAGGCGTCGCGTCGCACCACAACCTGAATGGTGTTGGGGTAACCGCCGAGTCCACTGACGGGGCTGAACTGGCCCGATGCATCGGTAAAACCAAACGTGATGTCGCCGGGAAGCACATCCAGCGACACGGCGCCGCCGGCGGAATTGTACGCGGCGAACTTCCTGGAATACGCGGTGGCATTGCCTTCAGTGGCGGCTGCCAGGCTGGAACGGTTCCGCTGCGCCGGGAGCGAGTATGCCGCGTAGTTGTCGACCAGTTGCCGGGCGCCCGCGGCAGCGGAGGCGTCGGCCGCGTTCTGCAGCTCGCTCTGCGTGACGGCAATCCAGCCCATATCGACGCATAGCGCCGCAAAGGCGAACAGTGGAATCAAGAGCAGCGCGACCAGGACGGCCACGGCGCCCCGCCGATGGATCGGCGGCCTGGAGATCCGATAAACGTTCAACATGATGCACCTTGTGACGGAGTGGAACGGTGACAAATCAAGGCGCTGGGGATCACGCCAAACGGTGGATCAAATGGGCCCGTCGGAACCGGGCCTTTATCCTTGCTTCAACATGACAGTCGTTTCCGATTGCAGCGAGTTCCGGGAAAAGAATGTGAACGACCCGGTCCAGGCGGCTTCCGCGGTGGGGATGGAAACGCTCACGGAGATCTTGTCGTTGCGCCGGGCGGCGGAGAGGTCGCCCGTGACATCGTTGACGCGAATCGTGACGGTGGCCGAGTCCGCCGGCAGCCCGCTGTTCGTCAGGGCGTTCTGCACGTCGCGAATCACTTCGTCGTTGGTGCTTCCCGGCAGGCTGGCCGCGCCACAGCCCACGCGGGTGGCTTCGGTCAGAATCGCGTGCACGCGCAGCATCTGGCCGACTTCGCACGTTCCCAGCACCAGCGTCACCAGGAACGGGGCAACGATGGCCAGCTCGACGGCGGCGGCGCCGCGGCGAACGATCGGTCGAGAGCGGCCTATTCCCGTGCCCCGAGGGGCGTGCGAGCGACGAAGCATGCGGTGGTTCCTTACTCGCGTCTCAGCGTGTAAGACGCAGTGAGCTGACCCATCAGGTAGCCGCTCCCGGGAAACAACGACACCTGGGACGCGGCCAACGTGACGCGAACCTAAATGTCGTCGCCGGTTTCGGCGGACGAAACGTTTCCGGGCTGGCCGTTGATGGTCACCGAGACCGTGGCCCCGGTGAGACCTTCTTGTTCCAGCGCGCGGTTCACGGCGCTTTCGATATGGGCATTCGTCCGATGCGGGCAAACTCCCGCGCGGCAGCCCTGCCGCGCCGCATCCTGAATCAGGTGCTGCACCATGAAGCCGTGCGCGATCTCGAACGACCCGAAAATGATCGTGAACAGGGCCGGCGCCACGAGCGCCATCTCCACGACGGTCGCGCCGCGCCGCTCTGCCGTCTGCTGGACGTGTCGTCGCACGGAGCGTCGCATGGTTCACCTGGTGCGTAGCAAGAATCCGAGACTTTCCGACACGCCGGACGAGCGTTTCGGCTCGGTCCGGCAGCCAAAACCTATTTCGCGTGGAGGGCAAGTCAATTTTTTTTGTGGAGGTTTTTTTGGGAGCGGTCGTGCTGCCGCGCGTGGCACATTCGCCACATCCGCGTTGCCGAATGGCAACGGCTCCGCGGCCGTTTTGCGTCCTGTCGGCAAGAGCGCAGCCATCATTCGCTGTTTGAGAAAAAACGTGGCATGACCCATGCGCGGTCACGGCAGGAAGCCGGATTGCGACCGACGTTGTGAGCAGGGCAGCTCTTGCGTAACTGCCAGGTCGTTCGTCTCAGCACCACGAGGAATCCTCATGCGGCCTCCACGTTTTACAGCATTTGTTGCCTTCGGCCTCGTTGCCGGGCTGGCTCTCGTCAATTCCGCGGATGCCGGAAAGCCCAGTGGCGGAGGGACGTCCACCGACACTGGCGGCACCGGAAGCACGACGAACGATTCCACCACGAGCCCCCTGGGCAGCGCGACCATCAGCTTTCTGCAGGGAAAACTGAATACGCGCGTCGGCGGCGGCGAATGTGCCCACATGGCCACCGAAGCCTTGCGCGCCGCCGGGGGCGAGTTTGTTCCCAGCGACCTCGGCGCCGATTCACCCAGCAGCGGCGACTATGTGTGGGGCGACCTGGTGACGGAGATCTCCTACGCCAACAAAAAATGGACCGACTCCAACCCCAGCACTCCTAGCCAACCCGGCGACATCATTCAGTACGGCAGCGGCACAAAAATCGGCACCGCATCCTACTCCAGCAAGCACACGTCGGTGGTCTCCACCGTCGATTCCACCAAGAAGCGCCCCACCAATGTGTATCAGCAGAACTTCGGCGGTGTGCGCACGGTCAAGACCGCCACGATCGACGTCACCAAGCTAACCGCCGGATGGATTCGCATCTACCGCCCCAGGACGCGCCTCGATGCCACCAACAAGTGGAAGATCACCGTCGTCAACAACGCCAGCACGTCGCAGGGGTACACGATCATGGTCGGCACCTCGACGGTCAGCACCGTGTCGCTCACGGCCGCCAACACCGCCGGCAGCTTCAAGGTGCAAACCGTGACCACCAGCGGCACGGTGCCCTGCCTGGTGCTCAGCAACGGCCAGTCGTTCTATCTGACCAACGCCAAAGGGCTCGAAATCTATAGTCCGGACGGCAGCACGGTCGCGGTGCGACAGCTCAGCCAGTGACCGACTTCGACGGCGACGAGCAACGCCACCTTGTTCCCGGCCCGCTGGTTTCTCCGGCGGGCCGCTGCGTTTCTTGCGGAAGTCGATCAAGAGTGGGGCGTGGCCGCTGCGTCGCCCGACTCCACCGCGCAATCGGGGGGCGAAAAAATACCGGCAATCAGCAGCATCATCACGGCGCAGATTCCGAACGTGGTCGCGTGCGGCAGGTGGAAGCGGCCGATGATCGCCGCGCACGCGCCGTACACCAGGCCGGAGCCCGCGATCCCGATCCAGTTCACCAGGTTCATCGCCGCCACAACGCGACCCTTCTGCGAGCTGGGCGCCTTGGCTTGCAGATAGACTTGCAGCGGCACGCTGAAGAACCCGGCGAAAAAGCCGACCGACACGAGCGCCGCCGCGCTGCCGTACGTGCCGAGCAGTGTCTGCCCGCGCTCGGGGCCGGGAATGGAGAGCGCGGCGAGGCTGGCGGCGATGCCGAAGCCGCCCACGCGCACCACCCACGCGCGAATCCGGTCCTTCGACAAGGCCCCGGCCACCACGCAGCCGACGGCAATTCCCACGCCGGTGCACGCCGCCAGCATCCCGGTGCGCAAGTCGTCCATGCCCAGTTGCAGTTTGCCGAACGCGTTTGTCGCCTGCGGATACACCACGCCCCCGATGAACCAGAACATCGATGACACGGTGAGCACGCCGCGCAGCTCGCGATCGTTCCAGATGAGCCACATCGTCTCCGGGGTCATGAACAGCGACGACGGCTGGAACCGCAGCCCCGGCTCTGCAGCGGGCAATCGCCGAATCCGCCACGCGGTGATCACGCCCAGCACGGCGACGATGAGGCACGCTCCACTGGTCGGCCAAAGCTCTCCGTGCCACCACCGCTCGCCGATGTGGATCGCCGCCCCCGCCGCCGACAGGCCGAAAATGATCGCCAGAAACGTCACCATCAGCATGATGCCGTTGGCCCGCGGCAGATCCTTGGCGCGCAGCATTTCGGGCAACATGCCGTACTTCGGCGGGCCGAAGAACGCACTGTGCGTGCCCATCAGAAACAACACCGCCAGCGGCCCCCACAATTGATGAGTGGCCAACGCGGCCATGCCGCACAACACAATGACGACTTCGGCAATTTTGCACGCCAGGATGGCGGTCGGCTTCGGATAGCGGTCAGAGAGATAGCCGGCGAACCCCGAGAACAGGATGAACGGCACCGAGAACAACACCGTCGCGTGGGCCTGGTACTCCTCGCCGGGGTGCGTCCGCGAATACTCCACGCACAAAAGCAGCACCAGTTCCTTGAACAGGTTGTCGTTGAACGCCCCCAGAAACTGCGTGGCATTGAGCGCCAGAAAGCTGCGATCGTGCAACAACGGCGGCAACGCGGAAGGGGCATTCGACATGCAGCGGCATCCTCTTTGAGGTAGCAGGTAACAGGTGTCAGGTGTCAGGCAAAAGAAATAGAAGAGTTCGGTCACGTCACCCGAATTGCAGTCCGCATTCTTGTATTTCCTGACACCTGACACCTGCTACCCGACACCTACTTCGCGGGCACCAGCGTCACCTGGCGCAGATCCATCACCGCGGGGCCGGGCTTCGATTGCGGCTTGACGGTCAGTTCGTAGCGGCCCGGTCGGTCGAGCGTGATCGTGCCCAGGTCGCGCGGGACGAAGTTCTGAAAGCCGCCGGTGACTTCGACGGTGAGCGACAGCTTCTGGTCTCTCACGGCGAACTCGACGACGCTGCCGCCGCTGCCGTTGCCGCAGCCGACCAGTGCTTCCACGCGAAACGTGCCGGGCCGCGTCACCTCGAACTCCCAACTCGCCCAGTCTTCGGGGCGGAACCAGTAGCCGAGCGTGTTCTTGTGGGGCATTGGCTCGTAGCGGAGCGCAATGCCGTGGACGCTCGCGGTCTTGGCCGGCAGCTCGATGCGACCGTTCTGCAATTGCAGGTTGGGCTTGTACGCGGGGTTGGGAGTCGGCATCTGCGCATCGACTTCCGTTCGCCACGCGGCGAGTTGCCTGGCAAGGCGCTCGGCGTCTTCGGGGCGGTCCGCAATCAGGTTGCGTGCCTCGCGCGGATCGGCAGCCAGGTCGAACAGTTCGCGTCGACCCTCTTCGTAATGTTCGATCAGCTTCAGGTTCCCCTCGCGAATCGCACCGCCCGGGCGTCCGCCCTGGTTGCTGTAGTGCGGGTAGTGCCAGAACAGCGGCCGCTCGCGCATCGCACCGGCATTCTTCAGCACGGAGACAAAGTTCCCGCCGTCAACGGAGTGCTTGACCGCAATGCCGCACAAATTCGCCAGCGTGTGATAGAGGTCGCAACTCCAGACGACGGCGTCCGACGTGCGTCCCGGCGAGGCAACATCGGGACCGACGACAATCATCGGCACGCGAATGCCCCCTTCGTACAGCCAGCCTTTTCCTTCGCGAAACGGCACGTTCGACGTCGCCGGCGTGTTGGGGCCTTCGGTGGTGGCCAGGCCGCCGTTATCCGACGTGAACACGATCCACGTGCGATCGGCGAGGTTCAACTCCTTCAGCTTGGCGCGTACGCGGCCGACGGCGTTGTCCAACGCGAGCAGCATGGCCGCGTAGATGGGGTTGTTCTGCTGACCGGCGAATGGCGTCGCCGCGGGGAACTCCTTCACCAGCTCATCGGGCGCCCGCAGCGGCGTGTGCACGGCGTTGTGCGGCAGGTACAGGAAGAACGGCCGATCGCGGTGGGCTTCGAGGAACTTCTCCGCTTCGATCGCGTATCGGTCCGTGAGGTACTGCCCCGCGGGTGCATCGGCCAGGCCGGTCATGGTGCGGCCGCCCTTGGAGAACGGCGCAAAGTAACTGAAAGGCGTGCCCGTGGCGTCGCCGCCGATGTTCACCTCGAAGCCCTGTTCCAATGGCCCGAATCCTTCGCCGCCGAGATGCCACTTCCCGATGTGCCCCGTCACATAACCGGCATCGCGGAACAGCTCTGCGAGTGTGATCTCTTCCAGCGGCAATTGCTGGCGCAGCTCGGGGCGCTGGAGCTTCTGCGACGGCATGTCGACCCGGCCGGGAAGCCAGTCGGTGAGACGCAGCCGTGCAGGGTATTTGCCGGTCATGATGGCCGCTCGCGTGGGCGAGCACACCGGACACGCGGCATACGCCTGGGTGAACCGCACGCCGTCCTTCGCGAGTTGATCCAGCGCCGGTGTGCGATGGAACTTGCTGCCGTAGCAGCCCAGGTCCATCGCGCCGAGGTCGTCGGCGAGAATCACAATGACGTTGGGAGGGTCCGCGATCGCGGGGATGCCAGACGTCGCGACGAAAGCGAGCGCGAGGGCGCAGCGCGTCATGAAGTGGTGTCCTCGTAGGGATTTCCTGTTTAGCCGCGACCCGGAGGGGAGCGCTCTGTTGCAAGAGTGTCCCGGTCACTCGGAAGTGACCGGGACACTGGATGACGTGTCGTTGTCGCTCGCAGTTCGGGAGAAATCAAGCGAGAGCATCGGTTACACTCGGCGTGACTCCAACGACAACGCAGCCTGTCGGGATCGATGGATGGCGACGACGCGCGGCAACAGATCCGGCGGACCGGCGGCAGATCACAGCGGCTGGTGGCGGGCGCTGATCCCCGTCGTTGCCGCCGTCGCACTGTGCTGGCTGTTCTGGTCTCCGTTATGGCGCGGCGAAGGCTTCGTCGGGGGCGACCTCTATCCGTATTACTTCCCGCAGAAACAATTCCTCGCGGACAGTCTGCGCCAGAGGACGCTGCCACTGTGGAACCCGTTAACGGGGCTTGGCTATCCGGTCCTAGGTGAAAGCCAGACTGGCGCGTGCTATCCGCTGAATCTGACGGCCTACGCACTGTTCGACGTGCAGACCGCGTGGAACCTGGTCCACATCGTCCATTACATCGCGGCGTTTCTGGCGATGTGGCTGTTCGCGCGGCGCACCGGATTGGAAAGCTGGGGAGCACTGCTGGCCGCGATGGTGTACGTCTACGGCTGGTTCCCCACGCGGGCCGGCCTGGAGTGGGCGATCCTGGGCGGGGTCTATCTGCCGCTGGCGTTGTGGTGCGTGGAAGGTTTTCTCCAAACGCAGCGTCCGGCGTATCTCGTCGGCCTGGGCGCGGCGCTGGGTCTGCAGTTGCTCGGCGGGCACTACCAGATCGCGTTCTACACGTGGCTGCTGCTCGCGGTGTACGTCCTGGTGCGCTCGCGCCTTTCGGAAGCCCAGGGATGGCAATCCCTGGGTCTCTTAGGCGCGGCGCTCGTTGGCGGCATTTTGCTCGGCGGCGTGCAGCTCATCCCAACTTGGGAACTGAAGCAGCGCAGCCAGCGCACCAACGCGGGGTCGGAACACGATCCAAGCTCGGGTTACATTCCGTCGCAATACCTCAGCCAGCTCGTGGCGCCGTGGTATTGGTACGAGCGGCCAGATCTCGATGGCGAGTTGAAGCGCCTGCGCTGGGCTGCGCCGAACAGCGACACCAACCGCGTCGAAGCACATCTCTACGTCGGACAGGCGCCGTTTTATCTCGCTGTGGGCGGTGCGCTGGTGATGCTCGCCCGGCGGCGACTCGACCGTTGGACCGTGCGATGGTGGCTGATCGCCCTTGGGGCGATCGTCGTCGCCGTGGGCTGGTGCCAGCCGGTGTTCGCACACTTGCCTGGGTTCAGCTATTTCCGCGGTGTGGGCCGCATCAGCATTCTGGTTACCTTGGCGCTGGCGCTGCTGTCCGGGCAAGCGTTGGATCAACTGCTCGGCGCGACGCCGCAAATGATGCGACAACTGCTGGGCGCGGGCCTGTTGACAATCACGGTGGTCGATCTCGCGTGGTGGCCGGCGTTGATCAATTATTCGGTGATCGTGCCTCATCCGCCCATTCGCAATCGCGACGCCAGCCCGTTACGGAAGCTGCTGTTATCCGAACCGCAACAGCCCGTGCGGCTATACGCCCCCGGGGCGAACATCGCCAACCTGCTTGGTGTGGCCTCGACGCCGGTGTATCTGGGGCTGGGACCGCGGGAGTACTTCGATCCGCGGTTCACCATTCCTCCCGCGGAGAACAACGACTTCCACGCCTACACGCTCGAGCGGGAAGCCTGGCTGCGTCAGGCGGGCGTCACGCACATCCTGAGTTTCGAGCCTTTGGCAGCGCGTGGGTGGCCGGCGGTCGAGCTGATCTGGCAGGGCTTCGATCCGCTGTTGAACCCCGCGTGGGCGCGCTTCCACGAACCGCTGTATCTGTACCGTCTGCAAGATGCATGGGGACGTGCCTATTGGCGCGACGAAGCCGCGGAACCCCGTCCCCGTGGATCGGAGATCGACATCGCAGAATTCACCGCGCACCGCGTTACAGCCAAAGCGATCACGCCCGAAGCGAGACGGCTTGTCCTGACAGAACTCGCGTATCCGGGCTGGTCGGTGACAGTCGACGGCCAACCCGCCGCGAACCTCTCGACCGGCATGTTCCGCGCGGTCGAGCTTCCCGCCGGTTCGCACACGGTCGTTTGGTCCTATCGTCCCGCTTCCGTATATTGGGGATTACTGGTGAGCGCGCTGGGTGCGGTCTGGTTAGGTGTCGTCGCGCAATTCGCGAGGTCGCAGGTGTAACTCGCAACTGGTCTGGCACGTTGCAGGAGTCTCGACGATATGAAAGCCGCGTTTATCCGCGAAACCGGCGACCCTTCGGTCATCGAATTTGCCGACCTGCCCGATCCCGAGGTGGGGCCGTCGGACGTGCTCGTCCGCGTGGGCGCCGTGTCGGTCAACCCCATCGACACGTACATCCGCGCCGGCATCGTCGAAATGGCCACCTCGTTCCCGTACATCATCGGCTGCGACGTCGCCGGCACCGTCGCCGCGGTCGGCACCGATGTGCAGCGGTTCAAGGTTGGCGACCGCGTGTGGGGCAGCAATCAGAGCCTGTTCGGACGGCAGGGCACCTTCGCCGAGCAGATCGCGGTCGACGAGAAGTGGCTTTATCCCACGCCGGCGGAAATGCCCGACACCGACGCCGCGGCTGGGGCGCTGGTCGGCATCACCGCGCATCTCGGCCTCTTTCTCCACGCAGAGTTGAAGCCGGGCGAAGTGGTGTTCGTCAATGGCGGCGCGGGGGGCGTGGGGTCGCTGGTGATCCAACTCGCGAAGGCCGCCGGGGCGAAGGTAATCGCCACCGGAGGCAGCGTGGAGAGCCTCGACCTGTGCTGCAAGCTGGGGGCCGACCTCGCTGTGAATTATCGCGAAGCGAGCAAAGATGACCGCATTCGAGCGTTCGCGATGCCGCACGGCGGCGTACAGGTGTGGTTCGAAACGCAGCGCGAACCGACGTTCGACCGCACCATCACGCTGATGGCGCCGCGCGGCCGGATTGTACTGATGGCCGGACGTCAGGCGCGGCCGGAGTTTCCCGTCGGCCCGTTCTACGTGAAGGACCTGCGGATGGTCGGCTTCGCCATGTTCAACGCCTCGCCCGACGAGCAGCGCGCCGCCGCCCACGAACTCAACGCGTGGTACGTCGCCGGGAAATGGAAGCCCCTGATCGGCCGCACGCTGCCGTTGGAAGAGGCTGCCGAGGCCCACCGCCTGCAGGAAGCCAACACACTGCAAAAAGCCGGCACGCTGCACGGGAAGATCGTGTTGACGCCGTGAACGACTTCCGTTTAGCCGCGACCCGCAGGGGAGCGCTCTGTCTCCACACAACCATCACACAGAGCGCTCCCCTGCGGGTCGCGGATAAACATCGATCGATGAATCGTGACAACTCAACCCGAACTCCTCCCGCGCGATCAACTCGCCGCGTTGCAACTGACGCGCTTGCAGGAATTGCTGCGCGAAATCGTCCCGCGGAACCGGTTCTGGACGCAGCGATTGAGTGCGGCCGGCGTGACCCCCGACGACATCCGCACGCTCGATGACCTCCAGCGACTGCCCTTCACCAGCAAAGCCGATTTCGTCGCCGACCAGGCTGCCAATCCGCCGTATGGCACGAACCTCACGTTTGACCTCGTCGATTACACGCGGCTGCATCAATCGTCGGGCACCAGCACGGGGCAACCGCTGCGGTGGCTCGACACGCCCGACTCATGGCAGTGGATGCTCGACTGCTGGGCCATCAAATTCCGACTGGTGGGCGTCCGCCGCGATGATCGCTTCGGACTGCTGTTCTCGTTCGGCCCGTTCCTCGGCTTCTGGGCTGCGTTTGAAGGCGCGTTGCAGCAGGGATGGTTCTGCATTGCCGCCGGCGGTCTCGGCAGCGAAGCGCGGCTGCGGTTGCTGCTGGAAAACGACATCCACATCGTCGGCTGCACGCCGACCTATGCGCTGCGCCTGGCCGAAGTCGCTCAGGAGAAAGGCATCGATCTCGCCGCGTCGTCAGTGCGGAGCATCATTGTCGCAGGGGAACCGGGCGGAAACATTGCTGCCACGCGGCAGCGCATCGAAGAGTTGTGGGGCGCGCAGGTCATCGACCACTGGGGCATGACCGAGGTGGGACCGCTGGCTACCGAATGCCCCGAAACGCCAGGCTCCCTCACCGTGCTCGAATCGGAGTGCATCCCCGAAATCATCGATCCCGTCACACTGCGGCCCGTTTCGCCCGGCGACATCGGCGAACTGGTCATTACCAACCTGGGCCGCATCGGCTCGCCGGCCATTCGCTATCGCACCGGCGACCTCGTCCGCGCGGCGACGACGCCCGATCCGTCCGGGCGGTGCTGGCTCCGGCTTAACGGCGGCATCCTCAGCCGCACCGACGACATGCTCATCATCCGCGGCAACAACGTTTTCCCGTCGAGCATCGAAGCTGTGGTACGGCAATTCCCGGAGGTCGTGGAATTCCGCATTGTGGTGCACCAGGTGCGCGCAATGACGCACCTGCGTTTGGAGATCGAGCCAGCCTCGGGGATCCCCGCTGCACAGACGACTGAATTGGCCGCGCGTGTGGCCCGGGCGCTGAAGGATCGGTTGAACTTTCAGGTGGAGGTGCTGCCAGTGGCGCCGGGCGCGTTGCCGCGCTTCGAGATGAAAGCCCGCCGCGTCGTGCGCGAGCCGTGATAAGGCCGGACGATCCAAACGAGGAGAAACCAATGCGAAGCTGCTTGACGATGCTGTTGGGTCTTTCTGCCGGCGTGCTGTTGTTCTCGTCGCGGTATTCGAACAGCCAATTGAAGTCTCAGGCTGACGCCGTCATCGACGCCGGCAAGTTCCCGTCGCTGCAGGCGGCGTTCGATGCGGTTCCCGAAACCGGCGGCGTGGTGCGCATTCCGCCCGGCGATTACCGTATCTCGCAGCCGCTGGTGCTCTCGCGCAGCGAGACCCGCGTGGAGGGCAGCGGCGCCGGTACGCGGATCATCAACGCCAATGCCGACGGCCAGCCGGCGCTCATCGTGCGGCCGCCGACTTATGAACAGGACAAGAAGGCCCGCATCTGGCGCGTGCAGCTCGCCGACTTCCGCGTGAATGGCGACCCGAAGACGATCGATGCGAAATCGACAGAACCCAAGTCCGGCGACGGCGTGGTGTGCTTCGGCGTGAATGAGGTTTACATCAGCGGCCTGTCCGTCGACCATCACGGCGGGAACGGGCTATCCCTCATCGACTGCTACGAAGACCCGCGGATCTGCGATTCCATTTTCACCTACAACCGCAAAGCCGGCGTGAACCTTGCGGCCTGCCACGACATCGTTGTAAACGCCAACCAGTTCGAGGAGAACCAGGACGCGCTCCGCTGCAGCGACAGCTTCAACCTGTGCATGAACGGCAACAACATCGACGACCACCTCGGCCACGGCGTCGTCATCGAGAACACCTATGGCTCGGTGCTGTCGGGGAACATGATCGAAGAATGCGACGGAACGGCGATCATCCTCGACCGCGATTGCTACGGCATCACGCTGTCCGCCAACGTCATCGCCCACAACATGGGGGGCGGCATCGACCTGCGCGATGCGTGGGGCTGCTCGGTCTCCGCCAACACGTTCGTGCTGGACCACGTGCATTCCGTCACCGTCGGCCCGAACAGCGGCCGCATCGCGATCACCGGCAATTCGTTCTGCAACAGTTACATCGGCGGCCAGACGAAACGACCGTTGGAGCACAAGCAGCCCATTTCCCAAGACATCGCCCACGGCATCCTGCTGAACGGCACATCGGATGTCGCCATCACCGGCAACGTCTTCAGCGGTCTGCGCGACCAGGCGGTGACGACACAGGGCGAATGCGGCCAACTGGCGTTGGTCGGCAACTGCATGGCGCTCGGGGCGACTGATGAAATGGAAGACAACACAGTGGACGCCGTGAAGGGCCAATATGGCTTCCCGCCGACTGCCTCAGACATCGGGGGCGGAGTCAAGCACGTCAATCTCGACAGCAACGTGAGAGCGAGCCGGATTCGCAAGAAGTAGTCCAGGCGCGATGCATTGATTCCGGTCCCCTCGCCCCCGTCTTTGGGGGAGAGGTCTGGGTGAGAGGGTTTCGCAGGATTTCGCTCTCAAATCGAGGCTCATCCTACGGTGGATGCGGTAGTAGTAGGCACACTCCGTGTGCCGTTCTTGAACTCGAAGAACGGCACACGGAGTGTGCCTACTCCTATTGTGTTGGCGCGAACCGACGCACGATCTCGCGGGCGCTGCGTAATCCATCGACCGCGGCGCTGACGATGCCCCCGGCATAGCCCGCTCCTTCGCCGACCGGATACAGCCCGGCCAATCCCGGCGTCTGACGCGTGTGTGGGTCGCGCTCCATCCGCACCGGGGCGCTGCCGCGCATTTCCGGGCCGACCAGAACAGCGTGCGGCAGCAAGTTGCCGCGCAGCTTCTGGTCGAGCAGCGGCAACGCCTGACGAATCGCCGCGATCGCCACCGGCGGCAACACGTGGTCCATCGCCAGCGGTTGCGAACCACGCTTGTAGGAGCAGTCGTATTTCGCCATCGGATCGGGTGCGCGGCCGATGAGGAAGTCGTGGGCGGACTGGATCGGCGTCAAATAGTTCCGCCCCGCCAGCTCGAACGCTGCCACTTCGTACCGCCGCTGTACATGCATGCCCGCCAGCGGGTGGTCACCACCGAATTCGCCGGGTTCGAGCGTAATCATCACGCCGCTGTTGGCGAACGGCGTGTCGTGCCGCGAATTGCTCATGCCGTTCGTGCAGAACCGCTCCGGCTCGGAGACGCTGGGAATGATGAACCCTCCGGCGCACATGCAGAACGAAAACACGTCGCGCGTGCACTTGGCCTGAATGGTGTAATCCGCCGCGCCCAGCAGCGCGAGGTATTCCGGCCTGCCGTACTTGTGGCGGTTGATCTGCGTCTGCGGCTGCTCGATCCGCAGGCCGAGCTGGAAAGCCTTCTGCACCATCGGCACGCCCGCGCGATGCAGCATCTCGTAAGTGTCGCGGGCACTGTGGCCGATGCCGAGGATCACCTGTGTGGTCGCGATGGGACCGCTGGATGTGTGCAGCCCGCGGATGCGACCGTTGGCAACGTCCAACCCTTCCACGCAACAGCCGAAGCGGTACTCGCCGCCGAGCGCTTCGATCTTGCGGCGAAAATTGCGGCAGATCATGGGCAGCTTGTTGCTGCCCAGATGCGGGCGATTTTCGTAGACAATCGACGGTCGGCCGCCGCATTCGACGAAGCGTTCCAGCACCCAATCCACATTCGGGCCTTCCAGGCGGCAGGTGAGCTTGCCGTCGCTGAAGCAGCCGGCGCCCCCCTCGCCGAAGAGGTAGTTGTCTTCGGGATCGTGGGGGCCGCCGGCATCGAAGGCGCGGACCGCGGGCACGCGCTCCTTCACCGGGCGCCCGCGCTCCAGGATGATCGGCCGGTAACCCTTCCGCGCAAGATAGTAGCCGGCGAGCAACCCCGCCGGCCCCGAACCGACGACGACCGGCCGCTGTGCGAGCGGCTCGCGGCCGGGCTCGGGATCGTCGAACGGCGGGGGATCGAACCGTTGCACGTCTCCGGCAATCCGACGTCGGACGCGCTCGGATTCGATCGCCTCACGTGGCAGATCGATCAGCACGGTGTAGACGAACTGCAAGGCGCGCGGCGAACGGGCATCGAGACTCTTCTTGAGGATGCGCCAGCGCGAGAGATCGGTTGGCGCCAGTCCGAGCCGCTGCGCACTGATGGCCGGCAGATCGGTTTCAGGAGCGTCGACGGGGAGGCGGAGATTGGCAATACGGAGAGACATTTGCGGTGCGCGCTAGTTGAACGCGAGACCAAGAGTTCAGTCAAGCAGACGCGATGTGCAGGTCAATTCCCAGAAACCCAGGGATGGCTATCCCTGGGCTTCCTGCACCCCCAACTGCTGCATCCGTCGGTAAAACCGCGCCCTGGGGATGCCCAATAACTCCGCCGCCTGCGAGACGTTGCCGCGCGTTTCCAGCAGCGCGAGCTCCAACTGCTCCTTCTCGACGCGCTCCAGCAATTCATCCAGCGGCACGGGCCTGGAGCGCTGCCGCGGGGCCACCTTCTGTGCATCGACGCCGGTGCGGAAGCGGAACGACAAGTGTTCCGGCAGGATCAGCTGGCCAGTGCACGC
>Ga0073934_10007153_pt1 | contig 15757 bp, 13 predicted proteins | sample LarsenN4metaG_FD_76834 | JGI IMG/M metagenome (GOLD analysis project Ga0073934, IMG submission 76834) | Hot spring sediment bacterial and archeal communities from British Columbia, Canada, to study Microbial Dark Matter (Phase II) - Larsen... ...
AGGATGGCCGCAATGGTTTTCTCGATGTCGGCCCACGCCGTGCCATACTGCGACTTGAGCGACGCATCCTTGTCCACGGCGTCCCGCAGCGCCTTTTCTTCCAATCGCTTCTTCGCCATCACCGCGGGATCCTGCAATCCTGCGAGGCCGCCCAGCATGGCCTTGCGGCTGTTCTGGTAGCTGAACAGGTCGTCCTGGGCCCGGCGGGCGTTTTCGAGGCTTTTGTCGCTGAAGGTCCTCAGCAGCACTTCGCGACGGCGCAGCGTGTCCAGTTGCTGCGGATGCACCACGTCGCGCAGATATTCCAGATGTGCGACGGTGTTGAGCCGGCTGGTGCGGCCGGGATGACCGGAGACAAAAACCAACTCGCCGTCCGCGGCGCCGTTCTTGCTCCACTTGAAAAAGTGCTCGATCGTGGCGGGCTTGTCGTTCTCGTAGACGCGAAAGAAGCACACGTCGAGGTCGTAGCGCGGGTATTCGAAGTTGTCGGGGTCGCCACCGAAGAATGCAATGTCCTTTTCCGGTGCAAACACCAGCCGCACATCGGTGTATTTCTTGAACTGGTAGAGATGATACTGCCCGCCCTGGAAGAGCGTGACCACGTCGCTGCGCAGGCCGGTCTTGTCGAATTCTTCCTTCTCGATGGTGTTGATGACGGCCCGACGCGCCTGCTGGGCTTCCGCGGGGGAATGCTCCGGCTTCACCGCGGCATTGACGCGTTCGGTGACGTCTTGGATGTTCATCAGCACGTTCAGTTCGAGGTCGACGCACTTCTTCTCGTCGGTTTCCGTTTTGGCGTGAAACCCGGTTTTGATGAGGTCGTGCTTCTCATCGCTGAGCTTCTGCAGTGCGTCGGCGCCCACGTGATGGTTGGTCATCACCAGGCCCCGCGACGACACAAACGACCCCGAGCCACCGCTGTTGAACCGCACGCTCGACCGCCGCACGTGTTCCAGCCAGGCCTCGTTCGGCTCGAAGCCGTACCGCTCCTTCACGAGCTGCTTGGGAAACTGGTTGTACAGCCACATGCCCTCATCGGCCCGGAGGTGCGAACACGACAGCGCGACGGCAACGACCAACATCCCGCCTGCAGACGACTTCATGGAAACTCCTCAAAACTCCTCGTTTAGCCGCGACCCGCAGGGGAGCGCTCTACATCGATTCTTCCGACGCGCGGAGCGCTTCCCTGCGGGTCGCGGCTAAACGGATGTGATTCACGTTTTCATCGGTGTGCGGGCCATCCGCCCCCAAATGCCGACGAGAAACAGCAGCGCCAACATCAGACCGAATGCCGTCACCGTCGTCCAGCGAGCGGTCGAAAACCCGTCGCCGAACAGGGCATCCACTCTTGGCGCGAGGTTGAGCGCCTGCGTCCAGTCGTCGCGAAAATTGAGAAATGCCGCGAGGACGCCAACGATCGATCCACCGGCAATGTAACCCGAGCACAGCAGCACGCCGGGGCTCGATTCCGTGTCTTCCGACGTCGGCGGATTCACCAGATCCACGATCCATCGCATCACGCCGCCGAGAAAAATGGGAAACGATGTCTGCAGCGGCAGGTAGATGCCGACTGCGAACGGCAGCGAGGGAACGCCGCACAGCTCCAGCGAGACTGCAATCAGCGCCCCGATCAGCACCAGCGACCACGGCAGCTTCTGGTTCAGGATGCCGTCGATGATCAGCGCCATCAGTTTCGTCTTCGGTGCGTCGTACCGCTGCAGGGGTGTGGCGACCACAGATTCGCCGCGGTCGTGGCGGGCTTTCTTCTCGGCTTCGATGTCGTCGTAGGGCAGCAGCCCGTTAATCGCCGGATCTTCGCGGTAGCGGATCACGCCCTCGTCGTCGACGAGGTACTTGCCCTGCGCGACGTCGGCAAACTCACCTTGGGCGGCGTGCAGCACGCGGTATTCGGTCTGATCTTGCCCTGCATAGGGCCGTCCGACCCGCTGCCGCGTTTCAAGTTTCGCGAGTTCGTCGGGGCTCAGCACGCGGCTGGGCAAGTAATCGGGATTCTTCGTGTAGTGCGTACCGGCGTCGTTGACGAGCTTCACCGTGGCACCGATGACGAGCGCACTCGTGAGTGCCCCGATGAGGATGCCGATCTGCTGCGACTTCGGCGTGGCGCCGACGAGAAAGCCGGTCTTTAGGTCTTGCGCCGTGGTGCCGCCGTTCGACGCCGCGATGCACACCACGCCGGCGATGGTGAGGGCCGTGAGTGTGTCTGCCTTGCTCGTCTTTCCCAGCATGAGGAAGATCAGGCAGGTTAACAACAGCGTGGCGACAGTCATACCGGAAATGGGATTCGACGACGAGCCAATTTCACCCGTCAACCGCGACGAAACTGTGACGAACAGGAACCCAAACACCAGCACCAGCACTGCACCCAGCAATCCGTGCAGCGACAAACCCAGGCCCAACTGGGGCGACAATGCCATCAGGAAAATGAGGCCCAGGCTCCCCGCGACGACGATTCCCATCGACAGGTCGCGCTCCGTCCGCGGTGCCGCGGTTTCGTCCGACACGGTCCCGCCGCCCAGCATCCCGGCCAGGTCTTTGCAACCGGCGATCAGCGCGGCGACAATCACCGGCATCGCCCGCGCCATGCTGATGATTCCACCCGTCGCCACGGCCCCCGCCCCGATATACAGGATGTAAAAATTTCGCAGCGCCCCCTCGCTCATGTCCTTGACGAGTGCGGTCTCGGATGGATAAATCGGCACCGGCACCTGCTCGCCGAACATCGCAATCGTCGGCGCGATCACCAGGTAAGCCATGATCCCGCCTGCCACCGTGATGCAAGCGATCCGCGGGCCGATTACGTAGCCCACGCCCAGCAGCTCGGGCGTAAACTCGCCCCCCAACACCCCTTTGTTCAAACCCACGGTGGGCTTGCCCGGTGCGCCCGGCCAGAACAGGTTCCAGTTGGCCTGGTCTGAGATGATGTGGAGCGGCGTCATCAACAGCTTCACAACCGACGCCACACCGAAGCCCAGGAACACCATTACCGCCGACGCGCCCCCTTTCTCACCCGCCGTCAGCACTTCGGCGCACGCAGTTCCTTCGGGATACGCGAGCACGTGGTGCTGCTTGACGATGAATGCCCGCCGCAACGGGATCATCATCAGTATGCCCAGGAGGCCGCCCAGCACGGCGACGGTCATCACGCGGAACAGGTCCATCTCGAAGCCGAGCAGCATCAGCGCCGGCATCGTCACGCCGACGCCGAATGCAATCGACTCGCCGGCCGAACCGGTGGTTTGCACCATGTTGTTTTCGAGGATGGTGGCCCGCCGCAATCCGGTCATCAGCGAAAATGCGCGGAACAGCGAGATCGACAATACGGCAATCGGAATCGACGCCGAGACCGTCATTCCGACCTTCAGCACGAGGTACATCGACGACGCGGAAAAGACGATCCCCAGAATCGCACCCACCAGCACGGCCGACCAGGTGAACTCCTTCACCGAAGACTCGCTGGTGGGTACGTAAGGTTGGAACGATCCCGCCGAATCGTGGTGGTCGGAACGCGAGGCTTGGGCCATGATCGTCTCATTCGCAAGGGAAGGGCGGTCAGGGACGTGGACAGTGTACTGGAAAGTCCGTCGGGCTTCAGCATGGCCGCTTCAAGCCTCCTCCAAGTCAGCTTGTCAGGTTGACGTCAGTCGTAGACTCGTCGTTCGCAACCTCGACCCGCTGAGCGGCGCGGCCTATACTACGTGAAAATCGAGCGATCTCTCTGTTTGATGGAACCTATGGAAATCGTCTTTTACCCGCATCCCGCGCTGCGTTGGAAATCGCAGCCGGTCAAGGAAATTGATGCGACGCTGCGCAAGACCGTCGCGGAGATGTTCGAGCTGATGTACGCGGCCAAGGGGATCGGCCTGGCGGCGAACCAGGTGGCGCTGCCCTACCGGCTGTTCGTGCTCAATCTCGCAGGGGAAGACAATGCGAAGGACGAGGAGCTGGTGTTCATCAACCCCGAGATCCTCAAGCGCAAAGGCACCACCGAGGGAGAAGAAGGCTGCTTGAGCCTGCCGGGCCTCTACGCCCCCGTGAAGCGCGCGGCCGAGGTGATTGTCGAGGCGTTCGATCTCCAGGGGAACGTGTTCGAGTACGATCTGAAAGAGCTCGCCGCGCGGGCGGTACAGCACGAGTCGGATCACATCGACGGCGTGTTGTTCATCGACCGCCTGGCCGACAGCGTTCGCCGCGAGCACCAGCCGAAGATCACCGACTTCGAGAACGCGTTCCGCAAGCGCCAGGCGGAGGGCGAAGTCCCGTCCGACGACGTGTTGAAGCGCCAGTTGAAAGCGCTCGAACCGAAGTGACGCTCCCCGCGCTCACTTGCGTCTTTGCGTTCGGTGCGGAACGCGAAGCCGCAAGCGAGCGTCATCGCCGATTCCAAGAGGGACTTGTTCGAATGGCGCTGCGGATTGCGTTCCTGGGAGCGGGAAAGCTGGCGCTGCCGGTGTTTGCGGCGCTGGTCGATTCGCCGCACGCCGTCGTCGGCCTGGTGACGCAGCCCGACCGCGCGGGGCCGGGGCACCATCACCATCAGAATCCCCTCAAAGGCCTGGCGGCGACGAAGGAGATCCCCATCTTCCAGCCCGAGCGGATCAAAACGCCAGACTCCGTAGCTGAATTGCAGGCGTTGAATGCGGACGTGTTCGTCGTCGCGGCGTATGGACAGATCTTGCCGCGTTCGATTCTGGACATGCCGCGGTTGGGGACGATCAATGTCCACGCCTCGCTGCTGCCGCGCCATCGCGGGGCCACCCCCATTCACGCTGCAATACTTCACGGCGACGCCGAGACCGGCGTGACGATCATCCGCCTGGTGCCGGAGCTGGACGCCGGGCCGATGCTGGGCGTCGTCCGCACGCCGATCCAGCCCGATGAAACGACCGGCTCGCTCGAGGCGCGATTGGCCGACCTCGCCGTGCCACTAACACTGGATGTCCTGGCAAATCTGGAAGCGGGCACGGCGACCGCGGTGGAACAGGATCACGCGTTAGCCACTCACACCGGCAAGCTGACGAAAGCCGATGGCCGGATCGATTGGACGAAGACCGCGGTCGAAGTCGAGCGTCACATTCGCGCCATGCAACCTTGGCCGGGACCATTCACGACATTAGAGCAATCGGGAAAGTTGCCGCTGCGGATGCAAGTCCTCGCGGTGACGCCGGAGGAAGGCACCACGGGGGGATCGCCCGGAACAGTGGTGGCCGTAGATCCCCACGCGTTTGTCGTGCGTTGTGGCGAGGGCGCCGTGTGCATCGACCGCGTGCACCCCGACGGCAAACGGCCCATGGCCACGGCCGAATTCCTTCGCGGGCGGAAAGTCAACGTGGGTGATCGATGCTCCTGAAGGCGCGCCGCCGGCCGTCATTCATTTCGTGCGCGCATTCTGAATGCGATACAGCGCCTCGTCGGTTCGCAGGAAGATCGCGCCGTCCGCGGTGGCCAATGACGCCAGCGTACGGCCCGGCAATTCGTTCTCGGCGAGGACTTCATACGTTTTGCCCGGTGCGATGACCGTCGTTTTGCCCGTTTCGTTGAGGAAGTAGATCCTGCCGTCCCCGAAGATGGGCGACGCGGAATAATCGCCGCCGACGCGTTCCTGCCAGTGCTGCTCGCCGGTCTTGGCATCGAGGCAGGTGGCGACGCCGTTGTCCGTCATGAGGTAAATCTCGTCCCCCACGATCAGCGGCGAAACGTTTCGCGGGGCGCCTTTAGTGACTTTCCACGCGACGCCGGTCTCGGTCATGTCGCCCGTTTGATCGAGCTTCAGCGCATACAGCGTCGGCGTATCGTAACCGGAGCTGACAAACGTCAGCCCGAATGCCGCTGCCGGCCGCGGCACGTTCGAGTAGCCCCGCGGATAGCGGAACCGCCATAGCTCCTTCCCCGTCGCGGGTTCATAGCCCACCGCCCATTCGCCGCAGCAGCACACGGCCTGCACCTGGCCGTTCACGTTCACCAGCAGTGGTGTCGAGTACGCCATGCTGCCTTCCCGCGTGCTGCGCCAGACTTCCTTCCCGGTGCGTTTGTCGAGGCCGACAGTGAACTGCTGGTCGGTGCCGTCGCAGTTGATGATCAGTACATCCTCGAACACCACCGGCGAGCCGCCGGGGCCGTGGCGATGGTTGTATTCGAGCTGCGTCGTCCAGACGACATCGCCGGCAGTAGTGAGACAGGCCGTGCCATGCCGGCCGTAGTGCACGTAGACGCGCTCGCCCTCAATGAGCGGCGTTGGGGAGGCGTGGCTGTTCTTGCGGTGGATCGAGCCGGGGTTCTCCTTCTGGAAGACTTCCATGTCGTGGATTAACCGCCCGGAATCGCGATCGACGCAGAGCGCCCGCAGCGAATGACCGTCCTCGAGCGCGGTGGTCAACCAGATCTGGGTGCCGGCGATTGATGGTGACGACCACCCCAACCCCGGCAGCTCAGTCTTCCACGCAATATTTTCGCGTTCGCCCCAAGTGAGCGGCAGGTTTCTCTCGGTGGAAATGCCTTGCTGCGTTGGTCCGCGGAACTGCGGCCAGTCGGCGGCGCGGGTGAGAGCGGGGATTGCGAGGCAGAGCAACGTGACTCGATAGACCATGAATGACCTCAGGCTGCGTCGTTTAGCCGGCGGTCCAACGGACCGCGAAGCCCCGCGGACCGTTGGTCCGTGGGCTAAACGATGAAAGTGATCCAACAATACCGATGCGTCAGTGCCGTGACAACGCAACCCCATTTGGAGCAGTTTGTTACGGAAAACTCTCTGGCGTCTTTGAAAATCTTTCAAGATTCCAGTCTCGGCTGCGAATTACCCCCTGAAATCGGACCGGCGGGGGTCGCCGGCCGCTAGCACCCCACCGTCACGGAGTCACTGACCATGCTTAAGAAAGTTCTCATTGGCACCGCCGCCGCCGCGGTTCTCGGCGGCTTTGTGTTCGGTCGCGACCTGTGCAGCTATCTGCGCACGGGGGCTTCATCGCTGCGGCAGGCGGTGAAGTCGGAAGTGCCCATCGAGTTCGAAATCCAGCGGGCCCGCAACCTGGTGGAGCAACTGGTCCCCGACATCCGTCACTGCATGCACGTCATCGCCGAACAGCAGGTGGACGTGGAGCATCTGCAGAAGGCGATCGCCCAAAAGCAGACCGACATCGGCCGGCAGCGCGAGGCGCTGGTGTCGCTGCGAAACGATCTGGGTTCCGGTCGCAGCGTGTTCGTGTACGCCAGCCGCAGTTACTCGGCCAATGATGTGAAGCGCGACCTGGCTGCGCGGTTTGAACGCTTCAAGGCTGCAGAGGAGATTCTTTCCGCCGACCAGAAAATCCTGGCCGCCCGCGAGCAGAACCTGATGGCGAACCAGGAAAAACTGCAGGGAATGTTGCAGGCGAAGAAAGATTTGGAGGTGAAGCTGGAGCAGTTGCAGGCGCGATTGGAAACGATCCGGGCGGCGGAGGCCGTCAGCACGCTGGCCATCGACGACTCCAATCTGAGCCACGCACGCACGCTGATCGCCGAGCTGAACAAGCAGCTCGACGTCAAGCAGAAGATGCTCGACGCAGAGGGCAAGTTCACGGGGCTGATCCCGGTGGAAGCGCCTGCCGTGGAACCGACCACGGAAACCATCTGCGAGCAGATCGATGCGTACCTGAACTCCGTGCCGACCGACGCCGCGGTGGCACAGGGCCAATAACGATGAGTTTGTTTAGCCGCGACCCGCAGGGGAGCGCTCCGCCCGTCGGAGGCATCGATGCGGAGCGCTCCCCTGCGGGTCGCGGCTAAACAGCGTTCGCGAAATGTGTTGTGACCATTGATCCGCGGCCCCCCTGGTGCGTTAGACTGGAACTGTCCGCTTCGTTCCCCTCCACGATGCAGGACTTGACCCATGTGGCGGCTTCTGGTCTTGATAGGATTTGCGAGCCTGTGCAACGGGCTGTCGGGGTGCGGCACGCACGTCAATGCGTTTAACGGAACCGCTGCCGCCGGAGAAACCATCGCCGAGGGCACGCTTTTCACGGTGAAGTACGACCTCGGGGACGGCAAGGTGGGGGGCTTCACCCGGTACGACAGTAGCGCGGCGGTCCCCGGCGGCAACGGAAGCTGGAACGTGGACGCCACGGGCCGGCTGACATCGAAGTTCCTGGTGATCACTTACGCCAACCGCGCCGCACTCGGCCCGCACGTGATCCCCGTGGACCGGCTGTACGAAGTGCAATTCGGCAACGGCGAGCTGGTGCAAGTGAACCGCACGGTCAACCTGGAGCATCTGGATCAACACGCGAGTCATTGAGGCGTGGAACAATCATTCACTTCGCAACGAGAACCCAAGATGACGACACGCATCGACACGGCAATGGAAGATCGGCTCACTCGCCTGGAACGCGAACAACGCTGTTGGCGCGCGGGGGCGGCCGTGTTGGGGGGAGTTGTCGTGGTGTGGGGCATCGCTGGGGCCGCCGCCAGCGCGCCGGAAAAAATCGAAGCCAAGAGCTTCGTCGTCGTTGATGAAAAAGGGCAGAAGCTCGCACATCTGGGCCCGCATCCGGACGGCCCGGGGGTATCGCTGATCCTGTACGACGGCGGCAAGGGTCGCACCATCGTTCATGCGGATGCGAACGACGCCACGTTCAGCCTGATTGAGAATGATCAGCTTCGCGGTGCGCTGACCGCCCGCAAGGGGAAACATGCGGGGTTGTTACTCCAGCGCGAAATGTTTGACGACAAGCGGAACCAGATGGGCTTCTTCTATACCGACGACGGCAAACCGATGATCTTCGTGAACGACGAGCAGGGAAAATCGATCGTGATGCTGCCGCAACAGTGATCGCATCGCGTCGAATCCCGCTGACCGCAAGCGTTGTTCGTTGCTTTGGGGGTTGGTTGTTGGCATTTGGGATTTCACAATGCGATTCACCTACCAGACCGAAGCGAAACCCGTGGATGGGTACACCATCCGCCGGGGCATCCATCGCGGCGGGTTTGGCGAGGTGTATTACGCCGTCAGCGACGCCGGCAAGGAGGTTGCCCTCAAGCTGCTCACGCACGACCTGGACACCGAGCTGCGCGGCATCAGGCAGTGTCTGAACCTCAAGCATCCCAATCTGGTGACGATCTTCGACGTCAGGACCGACGGCGACGGCGACCACTGGGTGGTGATGGAATACATGCAGGGCTCCAGCTTGGACGACGTCCTGGCTGCATTTCCCAACGGGTTGCCCCTCAATGAAGTCAGCGATTGGCTGCAGGGCCTGTGTGCGGGGGTCGAGTTTCTCCACGATCGAGGCATCGTGCATCGCGACCTGAAGCCCGCGAATGTGTACCGCGAAAACGGCGTGGTGAAGATCGGCGATGTGGGCCTGTCGAAGCGCATGGGAGGCAATCCGCGCAGCCAACACACCGAAAGTGTAGGCACCGTGTATTACATGGCGCCCGAAGTGGCCCAAGGGAAATACGGCCCGGGTGTTGATATCTACAGCCTGGGCGTGATGGCGTATGAGATGCTCACCGGGCGTCTGCCGTTCGACGGCGAAACGACGGCCGAGATCCTGATGAAGCACCTCACGCAGCCGCCCGATTTGAAGCCGCTGCCCGCCGCGGTGCGGCCGGTGATCGCCCGCGCGCTGGAGAAAGATCCACACAAGCGAACGGCATCGGTACGCGACTTCGCGGAAGGCCTGCGACGGGTGTTGAACGGCGCATCGAAGTCGGGCTTTTCTGAAAGTCTGGCATCGGGATTCGCTGCGACGTCGCCGGGAGTAGAAGCCCAGCTTTCGGAAAAGCCGGGCTTCAACAGCATAGGCTTCGCGCAATATCCTTCTACTCCGTTGCCCGAGTCGTCGTTCTTGCCGCTGGCGCCGCCGCTCAAGCGCGACACGGACTGCGCCCACGACACTTCGCGCCGCAATGGCGCCCAACCCGCATCGCGACCGTATTCCAGCAGCCGGGCCGCTCCCGCACCACGACCTTTGACGCCGAAGCCGCGCGGTCCGTGGTGGCGCGGCTGGCTGCCGTGGGCCGGCGTGGCTGCGGTGTTGTTCGTCCCGTGGAGCCAGATGAGTTGGAATGAGATCGGGATCGTGTCGTGCGTCGCCGGATTGTGGGGCGCGGGCCTGTATGCCATCGCCTGGTGGTGCACGCCGGTGGACCAGCGGGGCTGGTCCGGCGGGCCAGCGGGCCGGTCGGCGCTCCCTGCAGTCCACGGTGGTGTCTCGTTCGCGGAGCAGTTGTCTGGGTCACTGCTGTTGGGGACGCTGCTGGCCGGCGTGCTGACGCTGGCCGGGTTGATGGGGCTGAGTTGGCTCGATCCGCATTCCGTGCGCGGGCTGCCGGGGAGTGCGGTGGGCCTGATGATTGGCGTTTCGGCGATCGCGACTGCCGCGCTGCTGGCCGCCGGCCAAGCTCCGGTGCTGGGGCACGAGTTGCTTCGGACGCGGGCCGGGATTGCCGGATTGGGCGGCGGCGTGGGTGCGCTGGCGTTCGCGCTGAGCGGCTTCCTGCTGGCGGAGTTCCCCGATCTGGGGGACTCGTCGCACTCGGTGTTCGAGCATGTGGGCGCGCACCGACTGTGGGTCGATCATCAGCCTACGATTGTGTCGTACATGGTGTTCTTCGCCGCGCTGCTCGGCTTGCAGAACTGGCGCAAGCTGCTCAATCCGCTGCGCGAGCAGCGGCTGCGGATTGGGGCCATCGCTGCAGCCGGCTTCATGGGATGGCTGGTGTCGATGTTCTTCGGTGTCCCGCGGCCGTATGCCGTGGTGTGGGCCGTCGCCATCACCACGGGAGCCCAGCTCGCGGCGCCGTGGCAGCCGAGGGGAATCGCGCGTCACACGGATGCAAAGACGGCGTAAACCATTGCGGCTGGCGAGCGTTGACCGACGCCACGTCAGCGACATCGGAAGTTTAGCAACGAGGATCAGCGACGATGTCAGCCGAAATGCCGGTATGGATCCTGATCGCACCGCTCGTGCTGTTATTGATGTTGGCCGGGGCCGGCTTTGGCGGGTTCCTGCTGCTGAAATCCCTTCGCGCCCAACCTCAGGCCACGGGTGTCGTCACTGGTCTGACCCTCCTCGGTTTCGGCTTTTTGGGCTTTGTGATGTTGTCGACGTTTGGCCTGCTGATCGCGTGGTTGGTCGGCGGCGTCAGCCATGATCAACGCGTGGCCCACACGCCGCCGACGCCGCCGGTTCAAATCCACATCGACGAATCGTCGCGAGTTCGAGAGATCCAGCAGCGCTTGGACAGCGCCCTCGAGGCGCAGGGCATCGGTCACCAGCCGGACAGCTTTTCCTTGTTCCCGCGACACCAGGTTCCGCATCGCATCGAACAGGCCAGCGCCCCGGCACGGGCTAAGATACTCGTGATCTTTCTGTTTGTCGCCGCTTGTGTGGCGGCGTTCGTGCTGACGTGGATATTCTCCTCACAGAACCGGATGTCGCTGGGCGCGGGGGCAGCGGCCGTGGCCGGAGTGCTGCTGATTGTCGGCTTGTATTTCGTGCGTTCGAGCCAGGTGGTCCACGAGTCCGCCACCGCCGTCATTGAAGAGATCGTCCGTGATGAGTCGTATGCTTCGGCTGCGGCTTTGAAGAGACCAGTCGATGCGACGTCGGTCGCGGTCGCCGCGCCGGAGCCGAACGACTTTGTGCCCGTGGCGCCGGTTGAGGCAGTGACGCCTGTGCCTGCGGATCCGGCATTGCCCGCCACCGACTACCGCTCGAGCGTGGTGAACGCGGTGAATGCTGCGCCCGATTGGGTGCGCGGCGGCGTGCAGCGGCGGGGAGACGTCACCATGCTGGTGTGCTCCAGCAAGCAATTCGCCACGGAAGCCGAGGCCGACGTCGATGCGCGGGCCGCCGTGCGCGACTACTTGCTCGACGAGCAGCGCCGGAACACCGGTGCGGAGCCGTTCCGATTGCGGGCCACGCCGTCGGTCGATGGGCAGGTCGCCAGCGTCATTAAAGACCGCTACGTGGAAACAGTTCAACGGGACTTCGGCAGCATGTTCGCCACCATGTATCGCGTGTGGCTGAAGGCGGAGATTACTCCGGCCACGCAGGCGCAGCTGCGGGCGGCACATCTTGCGAACGTGCAGGAAGGCCGGATGGTAGTGGCCGGCACTGGCCTGGGGGCGCTGTTGTGCATCCCGCTGGGGATTGTTACCTACGGCAAGCTGAACCGACGGTTGAACCATCGTTTCAGCCGCACTTTGAAGGCTGGCGTGGCTGCGGGCGTTCTGGCCCTGTGGTCGTTGGGCTTGTTGCTGCTGGAGCGCACAGTGACGCTGTTCTGAAGGAAGCCCAGGGATCGCCATCCCTGGGTCTCTGTCTCTGTGTCCCGGTCGCTTCTTAGAGACCGGGACACTCTTGCGAACGTCGAAAAAGTGTCCGGGACACTCAGAAGTGTCCCGGACACAAAGACTCAGGGATAGCGATTCCTGGGCTTCTCTTGGACAATGGCGCGATGGCCGCGTCCCACGACATTGACGAACCGGAGTTGCTCGCGCGGATCCGCCGCCGCGACGACGGTGCGTGGGAAGAGTTCATTGCGCGCTATCAGGGCCGGCTACTGGCGTTCGCGACGCATCGGCTGGGGGACGCGGCCACGGCGGAAGACGTCGTGCAGGAGACGTTCCTCGGCTTCCTGCTGGCGCTGCCGAACTACGACTCGCGCACCCCGCTGGAGTCGTTCCTGTTTTCCATCGCGGCGCACAAGCTGATCGATGCGCTGCGGCGACGCGGCGTGCGGCCGCGGCTCATGCCTGCGCTCGACGACGGCAGTGTAGCGTTTGACGACCGCCCGGCACGCGACCGCAAGGCGTCAAGCCTGGCCCGCAGTCAGGAGCGCCGCGTGGCCCAGGAGCGGGTGCTCGGCGATGCGCTGGCGTCGCTGGTGCAGCAGTGGATCAGTCGCGGCGAGTTCGAGCGGCTGAAGTGCATCGAACTGCTGTTCGTGGGCGGCTGGTCGAACAAGGATGCCGCCCGCCAATTGGGGCTCTCGGAACAGGCGGTGGCCAATCACAAGTCGTTCGTGCTGCAGAAGCTGAAGGACGCCGCCGCCACGGCCAGGTTGCGGAACGTGGACTGGAGCGCGCTCGAGCGCACATGACCATAGAAGCCCAGGGATAGTCATCCCTCGGTTTCATGGAATTGCGCTGCTCGTCAAATCAGCATACAGGTCACGGAGGTGATCTTCGAGATCCTCTTTCGACTCACCCTGCGTCACGTAAACGGGATATTCCTGCAGATAGCCCAGCCAGGCATCGCCATCCTGCCAGTACACATACTTCAGAGTTGACACGATCGTGTCTCCAGAACGAGTTGGTTTACGCAATTGTATCATGTCCCTGATCGAGCCGATCTTAAGAATTGCCCCATTCTCGATGCACACACGCCACTGCCAGCGCGGCCCAGCCGACGAGGAATGCGATGCCGCCGAATGGCGTGACTGCGCCCCACTTCGTGACACCGGTCAGCGTGAGAACATACAGGCTTCCGGAAAACAACACGATACCCGCAACGAACGCCGTTCCGGCCACGTTGGCGACGCGCGAAGGTCGATTGGCCGCGAGCGCACCGACCGCCAAAAGCCCAAGCGCGTGGTACATCTGATACTCCGCACCGGTACGGAAGTCGGCCAGAAACTTCTTCGCGAGCGGCACCGATTCTCCGGCGACGGTGCGAGTCTGGCCGGCATACTTCTCCGTGAACACGCGGTCGAGGCCATGCGCGGCGAACGCGCCAGTCATCACGGCCAGCCCGGCGAAGAGGGCACCGCAGCTTCCCCAAAACCGATGCATTCTGAAGACGTCCTTCAAAAAACAAACGCCCACGGAATGCGACCCGTGGGCTTCGGGGGTTGTGATGGAAGCGGCGCGGTTCACCGCTGTTGGTCGGGGTTGCCGAGGCGGGTCACTTTCGACACATGGTACACCGGCAGCCCGCGGTTGTCCTTCAGCGTGGCGTGCGGCTGCCCCGCAAGCAACATCAGGTCGCCGTCCTGCAGCGTGCCGAGTTGTTCTGACGGCCCCAGCCAGAACGTCCCGCCGAAGCGATCGTTTGCCTCGGGGGTGAGGGAGTAGATGATCGCCCAGGTTTTGGTGTCTTCATCGAAGTCGACGATGCCTTTGAGCCACTTGTAACCGGCGCCGTCGAAGGCGTAGGGGACGCTGTTGGTGGGCATGGGCTGGGCGTTGGCGTCGGTTGCGATGCGGGCGGGCTCGTAGAACGGATCGGCGGCGTGCAGCCCGGCGGGTTGCACGCTGGCAGCCTCAGGGAACTGGGGTCGCGCGGCGAGTGCCGGCGGACGCGGCAGCACCGCCGCAGCGGGAGGTGTGCCAAAATCGGGGTCGCGCGGATTGGGCACGGGATTATTGAACAACGGTGCATCGTTGCTCGGTGTTTGCCAGTTCGGCTTGGGGGATGCGGGCGTGGTGGAGTTGAGCGGCGTCGGCGAGCCGGTGCCATTCAGGATCGGTGCCGAATTCTGAGGCACATACGTCGGCCCCGGAGCAACGTACCCGCCGGGTGGCGCGTAGGTCGGCCCATAGTAGCCGCCGGAATACGGGCTGTACGGATACCAGGTGCACCCAGCGAGCAGAAGCATCGCCAGTCCGCCGGTGTTCGCCATGAAACGGGTCGCAATGTGCATGACGGATCCCTTGAATTGTGCGTGGGATCGTCGCAAGGGCCACGTTCCACGCCGCCGAAGGAGGGCGCAGTGTCCCAGCCGTCGGGCGGGCGAAGTTTAATGATCGCGGGGGACGTGTCCAGACGAATTCGGCAGAATTTGCCGGTACGACAGCTCACGTTTAGGGCCGGGCGTACTTCTTATCAGGGGGGACGTGAGCCATCAGCTTCGCGATGAGCTGGTCGCTGTCGACTCCCGCGGCCTGCGCAGCGTAGTTGGGTGCAATGCGATGCCGCAGCGCGCCGGGCGCCACCGTCTGCACGTCGCCGATGGTCGCATGATACCGGCCATACAATACGGCCCGCGCCTTCGCACAGGTGACGAGCGTGAGCACACCGCGCGGACCGGCGCCCCAACTGACCCACTTGTCCACGAAGTCGGGCGCTTCGTCCGTGCGCGGCCGCGACGCCCGCACCAGCGCCCAGGCGTAACCCAAAACCTGGTCGCTCACCGGCACGCGCGTCACCAACCGCTGGAAGCCGAGAAGATCCTCAGCGGACAGCACCGGCGAAATCTGACCCTGCGATCCCGACGTCACCCGCCGCGCCACCTCCCACTCGTCGGCGCCGCTGGGGTAATCGACGCGGATGTGCAGCAGAAAGCGATCGAGCTGCGCTTCCGGCAGAGGATATGTCCCCTCGTGCTCCAACGGGTTCTGCGTCGCCAGCACGAAAAACGGATCGGGCAGGTGATGGATCTTTCCCCCCGCGGAAATCTGCCGCTCTTGCATGGCTTCGAGCATGGCGGCCTGCGTTTTCGGCGGCGTGCGGTTGATCTCGTCGGCCAGGATCATGTTGGCGAACAGCGGCCCAGGCAGGAACTGGTACTCCCGCGCCCCGGTCTGCAGGTTCTCCTGGATGATGTCGGCCCCCGCCACGTCGCTGGGCATCAGGTCCGGTGTGAACTGGATCCGCTTGAACGACAGGTGCATCGCCTCGGCAAGCGAGCTGACGAGCAGCGTCTTCGCCAGCCCCGGCACCCCTTCCAGGAGCGCATGCCCGCGGGCACAGATTGCCACCAGCACCTGCTCGATCACGTCGGACTGGCCGACGATCACCTTGGCCAGTTCGTCGCG
>Ga0073934_10007154_pt1 | contig 15750 bp, 18 predicted proteins | sample LarsenN4metaG_FD_76834 | JGI IMG/M metagenome (GOLD analysis project Ga0073934, IMG submission 76834) | Hot spring sediment bacterial and archeal communities from British Columbia, Canada, to study Microbial Dark Matter (Phase II) - Larsen... ...
CGGCGTCCATCTGGAACGTGGTGATCCCCGTCTCGCGCTCCCCCCGGATGATGGCCCACGCGATAGGCGCGGCGCCCCGGTACCGGGGCAGGAGCGATGCGTGCACGTTGACGGCGCCGCGGGGTGCCACGGCAAGGACCGAGCTTGGCAGGATCTGCCCGTAGGCGGCGACAACCGCGACGTCGGGCGCGAACGCGGTGAGCCGCTCGGCCCACCCCGCGTCCTTCAGACGGTCCGGCTGCACCACGGGGAGGCCTCGGCGCTCGGCGAGCCGCTTGACCGGCGACGGCTGCGTCCGCTGCCCGCGGCCTGCCGGCCGGTCGGGCTGGGTGACCACGGCCACGACCGTGTGCTGCTCGGTGAGCGCCTCGAGGGTCGGCAGCGCGAAGGTCGGTGTGCCGTAGAAGAGCACGCGCATCCGGTGTCGTGGACCAGGCGCCCGCTAGAGGGCGAGAGCGCCGGCCGGCGTGTGCTCAGGGAAGCCTTCCCGCTTGATGCGACGCTTGATGCGGTCCCGGGTCACCTTGTCCAGCCGGTCGATGAAGAGGATTCCGTCGAGGTGGTCGATCTCGTGCTGGAAGACGCGGGCAAGAAAGCCGCTGGCACGCTGTCGGAGGGGCCCCCCGGCACGGTCCTGCGCCTCCACGACGACCCACTGGGCACGCCTGACGTCGGCGAAGATGCCCGGGAGCGACAGGCACCCCTCCTCCCCCACGACTTCGCCCCCCTGCTCGACGATGACGGGGTTGACGTAGGCACGTGGGACGCCGCGGCCTTCGTCCAGCACGAGGAGGCGCAGGCTGATCCCGACCTGTGGGGCCGCCAGTCCGATCCCCACCGAGTCGTACATGGTCTCCACCATGTCGTCCAGGAGCGTCTCGATCTCCGGTGTCACTGCTCGCACGGGCTCCGCCCGCCGGCGGAGCATCGGGTCGCCGTACAGCCGCACGAGCAGCAGGGCCATCGCATCGCCTCCTTGTCATCTATTCTACCTCGGCCACCAGACTCGGCCCCCAGAGGCCGGTGGCCCGCCCGTTCAGCCCTCCACGGGGTCCACATCCACCGCGAGCCGTCCTCCCCGGATGCGCCGATGTCCCCGGAGCGGACCGAGGAGCCCGGCGAGCACCTCCGGGAGCCCGTCGTCCCCCAGCGTCACGAGCCGGAGCCGCCCACCCGGAAGCGGCGTCGGGCCCAGGACGACGAGCCCGGCCTCCCGGCATCCCTTGCCGAGGTCTTGGGCGAGCCGCGCCGCGTCGCGCCCCTGCGCGGTCACCCGAGCCATGCGGCGGGCCGGGGGATAGCCGAGCTCCTGACGCTCCGCCCACTCTCGCCGGTAAAAGGCCTCGCGCTCACCGCGCGCCACCCCCTCGAGCGCCGGATGGTCGGGATAGTAGGACTGGATCCACAGGCTGCCCCCGGCGCGCACGCCCTCGGCGAGGTGCCACCCGAGCTGGAAGGTGCGCTCGCCGGCCCGGAAGTCCGGAAGGCTCAGCGTCGCGTCGGCGAGGACGAGCGCGGCGATCCCGATCGCGGCATCGGCGACGAGCGGTAGCGCCATGCGCGTCCCCACGATCAGCCTGACCCGGCCCGCGCGGAACGCCTCGCGCGCCGCCGCCGCCGCAGCCGGCGGCACCGACCCGTCGTAACGCGCGACCGCGAACGCCGGGAACGCCGCCCGGGCCTCGGCCTCGACGCGCTCGGTCCCCCAGCCGAGGGGCATCAACCGTCGGCCTCGACAGCGAGCGCAGAGGCTGGCCGCGGGACGGCGAACGCCGCACCACCGGCACTCGAGGGCGCGCGCCCGCAGGTGGTAGGTGAGCGCCACGCGACACGTGGGGCACCGGCGCACCGCGCCACACTCGGCGCAGCCGAGCGCTCGACCGTACCCGAGGCCGTTCAGGAGGAGGAGCGCCCCCTGGCCACCGGCGAGCGACGCGCGGATGGCGTCGCGCAAGGCTGGGGTGAGGCAGCCGGGCCCGCGCTCGCGTCGGAGATCGACGCGCTCGACGATCGGCCACGGCGCCACGCCGGTGTCTCGGACCGTGGCGGACCCACGCTGGGCCCGCACCCAGCTCTCGAGGCTCGGCGCGCCGCTGGCCAGGAGACAGGGGCTGCCTTCGAGCCCCGCGCGGCGGAGGGCCACGTCCCGTGCATGCCAGCGGGGCGGGTCCTCGGCCTTGTGCGCGGGATGATGCTCGTCGACGACGACCACCGCGCCCAACGGCGCGACCGGCGCGAACAGGGCGGCGCGAGTCCCGACCGCCACGCGCTGCCGACCCTCGCGCAAGGCCCACCACCCCGTCCAGCGCTGCCGCGGGGTCTCGGCGCTCGTCATCAGGACGACGGGCTCGCCAAGCCGGCGCTCGAGACGATCCGCCCACCGCCGCGCGGTCTCGATCTCAGGGGCCAGGAGCAGCACCCCGCGCCCGGTGCCGACGGCCCGCTCCGCGGTCAGCTCCACAAGCCCGTCCCGCTCGCGACCGCAGGCGAGGACGAGCGGTCGGGATGCCGGGCCTCCGGTCGGCTCTCGCGGCACGGCGACCGGAGGCGGCACGGGGCGCGAGGCGGCGACCGGAGGCGGCATGGCCGCCCCGATCACCTCGCCCCACGAGCTCACCGTTTCGCGCGCGACCCGGCGCCCGAGCTCGAGGAGGCTGGGCGTCAGGGCGGGCACCGGATCGAGGAGCGACTCGATGGGCCGGAGTCGCGGCCGCGGCGTGCCCGCCGTCCCGACCACGACGCCGACGCGTCGGCGTCCGCGGAAGGGGATCCAGACACGCTGGCCCGCGGCGAGCCGGCCGGCGAGGTCCGCCGGCACGGCGTAGTCGAACACCAGCGGCACCGGCAGCGACACGAGCACCTCGGCGATCAGCCCCACGGGATCGACCGCGCGGTCGATCCCGTCCGCCGGCATCAGGACGACGCCCGCGGTGCCCCGCGGGCCCGATCGTACTCGCGCCGGATCAGCTTCAGGTCTTCGTAGGCGAAGCGGCGGTACGTCGGCCCCGGGTTGCGCAGGAGGAACGCGGGATGGAAGGTCGGGATGAGCACCGCGTGGCCGTAGGGGTGGAGCTGGCCGCGAAGCCGGCTGATCGGCTCCTTCGTCCTGAGGAGCGTTTGCGCGGCGAACGTGCCGAGCGCGCCGATGATGTCCGGGCGCATCGCGGCGAGTTGGCCGGCGAGGAACGGGGCGCACGCGGCGATCTCGTCCGGCTCGGGGTTGCGGTTCCCTGGGGGTCGGCACTTCACGATGTTGCAGATGTACACCTCGTCCCGGCTGATCCCCACCGACTCCAGCATCTTGGTGAGGAGCTGGCCGGCTCGGCCGACGAACGGCTTGCCCTGGCGGTCCTCCTCCTCGCCGGGCCCCTCCCCGATGAGCACGAGTCGCGCGCCCGCGTCGCCGCTCCCGAAGACGACGGTCGTGCGTCCGCGTGAGAGCTGGCAGCGCGTGCACCCCCGGGCGGACGCCTCGAGGCGGCGGAGCATCGCTTCCGGCCCGGCCAGATACTCGCCCCGAAGGGGCAGCTCGCGGACGCCGAGGGCCTGGTGGAAGCGGAGGTGCTCGGCCAGCCCGCGCGCGGTATCGGCGAGCAACGCGGCGGGGTCAGTTCGGCCCGGTCCGCCCCCGGTCACCGCCGATTCCTTCACGGGCTCTCACTCGCGCCCGGCGCGCACCGGTGCTCCCGCCGCGCGGCGCAGCACCTGGATCCGGTCCAGGATTGCGTCCGCCACCTCGAGCTTCGGCCGGCGCGGCAGCTCCACGGTACCCCCCCAGCGGTCCAGCAGAACCACCTCGTTCGTCTCCGCGTCGAACCCGATGTCCCTCCGGCTCACGTCGTTGGCCACCATCAGGTCCACGCCTTTGGCTTCGAGCTTCGCGCGGGCGTTCCTCCGCACGTCCGCCGTCTCGGCAGCGAAGCCGACCAGGAAGCGGCCGCCCTTCGCCCGCCCCAGTTCGGCGAGGATGTCCGGGTTGGGGGCCAGGGCCAGGGTGAGGCCCGCCTGCTTCGACCGGATCTTCGCCGCCGCCGGATGCGATACCCGGTAGTCCGCCACCGCCGCTGCCTTGACGACGACGGTCGCCGTCGCGACCGATCCCAGCACGGCTTCCCGCATCTCCTCCGCGGTCTGCACCGGGATCACCCGCGCCCCAGGCGGCGGGCGCAGGGCCGTCGGGCCGGTGATCAGCGTCACCTGGGCCCCGCGTCGCAGGGCCAGGGTCGCCAGCGCGTAGCCCATCCGACCCGAGGACCGGTTCGAGAGGTATCGAACGGGATCGATCGGCTCGCGCGTCGGGCCCGCCGTGACAAGGACGTGATCGCCCGCGAGGTCGCGCGTCGGCCAGAGCAGGTGACACGCGACCTCGACGACGTCGGCGACCTCTGGAAACCGCCCGGGACCGACGAGACCCGAGGCGAGCTCCCCGGACTCCGGCTCCATCACGGTGGCGCCCCGGGACCGGAGGGCGGCCACGTGAGCCTGCACCGTCGGGTGGCGCCACATGCCGCCGTCCATGGCGGGAACGAACAGGACCGGCGCGCGCGTCGCCAGGAGCAGCGTCCCGAGAAAGTCGTCCGCGAGCCCCGTCGCGGCGCGGGCTAGGGCGTTCGCGGTCGCGGGTGCCACGACGACGAGGGCGGCCCGCTCGGCGAGCGCCACGTGCTCGACGGCGGCCGGCTCCTGGGGATCGAACAGGTCGGTGAGGACGCGCCGGCCGGAGAGCGTCCGGAAGGTCAGGGGACCGATGAATTCGCGCGCATGCTCGGTCATCACGACCGTCACGTCGAGGGAGAGTCGCCGGAGCTCGCGAAGGAGGTAGACGGCCTTGTACGCGGCGATGCTGCCACTGACCCCGAGGACGATCTCGCGTCCGGCGAGCGACACGGCCGTCGACGCTACCCGCCCACGGGCGACGGGGTCTGGGGCTTGGCCGCCTCGTCCGCGCGCTTCGGCTGGATCTTGCAGGCGATGACTTCCTCGAGCGCCGCGCTGGTCCACTTCCTCCGCCGGGTCTCCACCTGGGGCGAGCTCCCGCGGTTCAGCTGACGCGCGCGCTTGGCCGAGAGAACCACCAGGAGGTAGCGGTTGGAGATCTTCTGCAGGCACTGCTCGAGGAGCGGGAACGGCATGGATGGGTCCTCCTCCTTACCTCGGGGTCGAGGTCGGGGGGCTCCCGTCTCCCGCCGGCAGGTCCGGCAGACGGAGCTGGAGCCTGGCCGTGCGACAGCGCTCGGCCTCGATCAGGCACTGGAGCTGTCCCACGGCCCCGTCCAGATGACGGTTCACGATCAGGTAGTCGTACTCGCGCCAGGCGGCAATCTCGTCAACAGCCCGGGTCATGCGGCGAGCGATCTCGTGGGGTGCGTCCGACTGGCGCTCCCGGAGCCGGAGCTCGAGATCCTTCATCGATGGTGCGACGACGAACACGAAGACCCCCTGAGGATACCGCGTCCGGAGCTGGCGCGCCCCCTGCGTGTCGATGTCGAGCAGGACGTCCTCTCCGCGCTCCATCGCCTCCTCCAGCGCCCGGGCGCTGGTGCCGTAGAGGTTGCCGTGGACCCTCGCCCATTCGGCGAACTCGTCGCGCTCAACCATGCGCCGGAAGTGCTCCTCGGACACGAAATAGAAATCGCGGCCCTCCACCTCATCCGGACGCGGCGCTCGGGTCGTGTGTGAGACCGAGTAACCCAGGTTGGCGACGATCTTGCGGATCTCTCGACAGAGCGTCGTCTTCCCCGCCCCTGACGGGGCCGAGACGACGATGAGCATGCCGCGTCGGCGCTGTCCGGTCACCCTGCGCGCTCGACCCGGTCCCGCCGGCGTGTCATTCGACGTTCTGCACCTGCTCCCGGAGTCGCTCGACGATCGTACGTCCCTCGATCACCCGGGCGACCAGGTCGCCGTCGTCGGCCTTCGCCGCGAGGGTGTTCACCTCGCGGTGCATCTCCTGGGCCACGAAGTCGAGCTGCCGGCCCACGGCGCCGCCGGCCCCCAGGAGAGCGCGGAACTGGCTCACGTGCGACCGGAGGCGCGCGAGCTCTTCGGCCACGTCGCTCTTGGCGGCCCAGATGGCCGCCTCCTGAGCGACCCGCGTGGGATCCACCGGTGCGGCCTCGAGCAGGCCGACGATTCGGGCTCGCACGCGCTCCCGGATACGGGCGAGCGCCGTCGGCAGCACGGCCTCGAGCGCCGCCGCCCAGGCCTCCAGCGCCCCGACGTTGGTCGCGAGGTCCGCGGCTAGGAGCGCGCCCTCGGACTGACGCATCCGGACCAGCTCCTCCAGCGCCGCGAGGAACGCCTCCTTGAGGAGCAGCCCGCCCTCGGCTTCCGCCTCGGCGCCCTCCTCCTCCACGGTCACGACCCCGGGAAGACGGAGCAATTCGGCGAGACTGAGATCGGTGGCAAGGCCCAGGCTCTGCGCGAGCCCGCGCGCTTCTCGGACGTACGCGGCGGCCACCGTCGCGTCGGCCCGGACGCCGGCGCCGCCCGCCCCCACGGTCCGTGCCACGACCCTCACGTCGAGCCGGCCCCGAGTCACCCGCCCCTGCGCCGCGCGGCGGAGATCCGGTTCGAGCGCCGTGAAGCCCCAGGGGACCTTGAGGCCGATCTCGAAGAAGCGGTGGTTGACCGACCGGGCCTCGACCACGACCTGGAGCCGGCCGCCGCGAGCCTCCGCTCGGCCGTACCCCGTCATGCTGGCGATGGCGCCCATGCTGGTCTCCCCATGCTAGCCGATGCCGCCGAGCAGTGTCAAACGACCTGAGGCCACGACAGGCCTCGACCGGAGGTCCGGAACGCCTGCAATCACAAGGGGATCGACGTCGGGGGGCGGATCGGTGCCGGGGCCTCCCCCGACACGCGAGCCTGGGGCCGACACCGGAAACTTTTGACTTGACTATTACCTCCAGTTATTTTATTTAGATTCTAGACGCTTGCTGTTGCGCTCTAGTCTGAGCCGGAGGGTCGGGGAGAGGAGAGGGTCATGATTCCCCAGGTCGCCCAGCTCAGCAAACGCCCCGCACACTACGTGTGTCCGAGCTGCCACCTCTATCTCCTGGCATGGGACCCCCCCACCAGGACCCTGGAGATGTTCCACAAGATCGGGCTTTGGGCCGACCCGTGGACAGGCGATGTGCGGCTGATCTGCCAGCACTGTCTGGGTGCCACCGACGTGCTCCCAACGCGCCTGGTTTCGCTCCTGCACGAGCGCTTCGGATTCCCGGCCGCGTCATCGTCGTCATCGTCGTCATCGCGGCGGCGTTGACAGCTCCGGCGCGGGCTGGCTATAGTCCAGGCGACTGCGCCGATCGCCCGACGCGGTACGCCGGCTCTCACGATAGGAGGTCAGCCCATGCGCGCGCACGAACGCGATCAACTCTCCCGGCGCCAGCTCCTCGGCGCCGCCGGCGCCCTCGCCGTGACCGGGATGCTTCCGCGACGGCTCGGCGCCCAGGCGCCGCGATCGATTACGGTCTCCCATAGCGTCTCCACGTTCGTGTACGCCCAGCACCTGGTCGCCAAGGAGAAGCGCTTCTTCGAGGAGGAAGGGGTGGCCGTCGATCGGGGCTTCATCGTGCCGGGAGGCGGTGCCAAGGTCGTTCAGGCCCTCGCCGCCGGGCAGGCGATGTTCGCTCTCGGCGACTCCAACCACCCACTGAAGATCACGGAGAAGGGCAAGGAGGCGGTGATCCTCTTCGCCACGGACACCCGCTGCTCCTACGCCAACATCGTTGGCCGGAAAGAGCTCTACGACGCCGGGCTCACCAGCGTCGAGAAGCTCGGGACGATGAAGAAGCCGGGCGGCGGGAAGTGGATCATCGCCGCCACGGCCATCGGCTCGGGAACCCACGTCTACGGGACCTACGTCCTCGACCAGTACAAGGGGCCGGACGGGAAGCCGCTGAACAGCATGGTCGAGTGGGTCGGGGGCGGTGGGTCCACGACGATGCTCGGGGGCCTCAAGGCCGGCAAGTTCGACGCCATCATGGCGGTCCCCGAGTGGATGTGGGCCGCGGAGGATCAGGGCTTCGGCAAGGCGATCTACAACGTCCTCGACGAGAGGGTCTGGAACCAGGTGTTCGGCGGGCCCCTCCCGGTCACCGTCGGCTACAGTCTCCGCGAGACCATCGAGAAGAACGCCGCAGCCGTCCAGGGGTTCGTCACCGCCTGCTACCGAGCGCAGCGATGGATCCAGAAGGCCGCCGAGGGCGAGATCCTCGAGCTCCTCCACAAGCCCTACATGGACACGTTCTCCCGGGACGAGGTCCTGAAGTCCGTCCGCTACTACAAGGGGATCTTCGACTGGGACTTCCTGGTCGACGAGAAGCAGTACGAGGCGGTCCTCAAGATCTTCCTGGCGACCAAGACCCTGGAGGGGCCCATCCCGTTCGCCAAGGCCGTGGACATGTCGTTCGTCCGAAAGGCTCACCAGAAGGCGTCCGCCTGAGCCAGACGCGCGTCGAGGTCCGCGAGCTCGGCAAGACCTTCACGGGCGGCGGTCGCGAGGTGGCGGCCGTCGTCTCGGTGTCCTTCGAGGTCCGCGACAAGGAGTTCGTGGCCCTAGTCGGCCCGTCGGGCTGCGGGAAGTCCACCGTCCTCAACATGATCGCGGGTCTCGTCCCGCCCACCGGGGGCGAGATCCGGATCGACGGGCGACGGCAAGAGGGCGTCCCGCCCCAGGTGGGCTACGTCTTTCAGAAGGACACGGTCTTCCCCTGGCGCACGGTCCGCCGGAACATCGCCCTCGGCCTCGAGTACCGCGGGGTGCCGCCGGCCGAGCGGGAGGAGCGGGTCCGGGAGGCCATCCGTCTCGTGGGGCTGGAAGGGTTCGAGGACGCCTTCCCCGCGACGCTCTCGGGGGGCATGCGCCAGCGCGTGGCCTTGATGCGGACGCTCGTCATCGACCCCGAGATCCTCCTCATGGACGAGCCGTTCGGGGCCCTCGATACCCACACCAAGCTCCGCCTCCAGGCCCAGCTCCTCGAGCTGTGGCTCCGGAAGCGGCAGACGGTGATCTTCGTGACCCACGACCTCGCTGAGGCCATTACGCTGGCCGACCGGGTCATCGTCATGACCCGCCGGCCCGGCCGCGTGAAGCTCGTCCACGAGGTCAAGCTCCCCCGGTCCCGGGACGTGATCCAAGTCCGGGAGACCGAGGACTACGCGCGCGAGTTCGGCACGCTCTGGCACGTGCTCGGCGAGGAGTTCGCGAAGTCGGAGGACGAGGCGGCATGAGGGAGCGGACGCGGGTCACGCTCTGGCGGGTCGCGATCGCCGTGGCGCTGTTCGCCCTGTGGGAAGGGCTCACCCACCCGGCGATCAGCAAGAGGGTCTCGAAGGTCGTCTACTTCGTCGACCCCTTCTTCATCAGCCGCCCATCGACGATCTGGCGGCGCTTCTGGCACCTCAGCTCGCCGGCCGTCCGCGTGCCGCTCTGGCAGCTCCTCCTCTCGACGCTGGAGTCCACCTTCCTCGGCTTCGCCGTGGGCGTGTCGACGGGATTCGTCGTCGGCCTCGTCCTCGGGCGGAACGAGCGGCTCGCGCTGATCCTGGGGCCGTACATCGTCGCCGTGAACTCGCTCCCGCGGATCGCGCTGGTCCCGCTCGTGACCATGATCTTCGGCTTCGGCCTGGCCGCGAAGGTCGTCCTGGCCTGGCTCATCGTGTTCTTCATCGTGTTCTTCAACACGTTCCAGGGCGCCCGGGGCGTGGACCCCGACCTCATCCACACGGCACGCTTCCTGGGCGCCAGCGAGCGTCAGATCATGCGGACCGTGGTCATCCCCTCGGCGCTCGCCTGGACCTTCGCGTCGCTGACGCCCTCGGTCTCCTTCGCGTTGATCGGGGTGGTCATCGGAGAGTTCATCGGGGGGGAGTCAGGCGGGGGAATCGGCTATCTGATCATCGCGTCCCTCGGCACGCTGAACGCCGCGGACATGATGGTGGCGCTGATCGTGCTAGCGATCACCGGAATCGCGCTGTCCATCGGCATCCGCCAGGTCGAGGCGCGGCTCCTCCGCTGGCGTCCCGAGTATCAGGGCCGAGCCTAGGACTGGGGCGCGCGGACCCCCCCGGCACAGTCGGGCGGGCCAGCCTCCGAGCCCGACCGGCGCCGCCGCCCCCACGCGAGACACGCGTCCCGGAGCATCGACTGCGTGCGAAGGCGCCGCGTGACCGCGCCGGGTGCCATGTCCACCTTGCCGGTGAGACGACGGGCAGCGGTCAGGTCCGTCCGATCGCTCATCGCGCGCAGACGGCGGGTGACGCCCGCGGGCGACCAGGCATCGGGCCTCACCGATCGAGCTCCTCCAGACGCCGGATGTCGGCCAGATCCTGCTCTCGGCCCGCCCAGGCTTTCATCTGGACGAGCCCCTGCCGCGACACCACCCAGAACTCGCCATCCTCGGTCGCGACGCGCTCCCGCGAGACCCAGACCGGGGCGAGGTTGGGATTGACCAGCAGGAGATCGAGGGTGAGCATCTCGATCACCTCGACCTTGTGGACCCGCCGCACTTCCATCCCGTCGCTGAACCTCATGGGAAGGGCCTCCACCGTGAAGCGCCGCGCGCGCGCAACCCGCAGCACGGCGTCCAGGTCCTCCGGCTCGACGAGGAGGTCGATGTCCGTCGTCGCTCGCGGGATCCCGTGAATGGCCAGGGCGACCGCACCGGCGATCGCGTACGGGATCCGCTGCCGCTCCAGCTCGGTCAAGAGCGCCGTGGTCTCCGCGAGCAAGCTGAGCGGCATCGTCCCCCCATCGGCTAGGACACCGCGCGCGACAGCTCGTCGACGACCGCCTGCGCGGCCGCGGCGGGATTCGGGGCGCCCACGATGGGGCGCCCGACCACCACGTAGTCGGCCCCCGCCCGGTAGGCGGCCGCGGGCGTCGCCACCCGCGCCTGGTCGTCCGCCGCCGCGGCCGCAGGCCGGACCCCGGGCGTCACGATGAGCCACCCCGGCCCCATCGTCGCCCGGAGGCGGCGCGCCTCGCGTGGAGAGGCGACGGCACCGTCGCACCCGGCGGCCCGGGCGAGGCCGGCCAGGTGCAGCACGTGGCCCTCGACGGCGACCGGCACCTGGAGGTCGCGCTGGAGCGTAGCCCGATCGAGGCTCGTCAGCACGGTCACCGCCAGGACGCGCGGCCGGTCCCGACCCGCGCCGGACGCGGCCTCGGTCGCCGCCTCGAGCATCGCGCGACCGCCCGAGCCGTGAACCGTGAGCAGGGCTACCCCGAGCCGCGCCGCCTCGCGGACGGCCCCGCCGACCACCGCGGGGATGTCGTGGTACTTGAGGTCGAGGAAGACCCGGGCGTCGCGCTTCCGGACGACGTCCACGGCGGCCGGGCCGGCGCCGGTGAACAGCTGGGAGCCGACCTTGAAGATGGACACGATGCCGGCGAGGCGCTCCAGCAAAGCCTCGGCGTCGGCGAGCCCCGGGACGTCGAGCGCGACGATCAAGCGATCCCTCGGCGCGAGGCTCATCGCAACGAGCCGTAGTAGTCCTGGAGCGGCTTGACGTCGAGCGCGCCGCCGCGCAGGGCCTCGATGGCCTCGAGCGCCGCCTGGGCGCCGTCGATCGTCGTGTAGTAGGGGATGCTCTGCATCACCGCCGTGCGGCGGATGAGGTAGGAGTCCCGCCGCGCACGCCCGTCCTCGGGGGTGTTGATCACGAGCGCGATCTCGCCTTGCTTCATGAGGTCCACGATGTTCGGCCGCCAGCCGTCGGCGACCTTGTTGATGACGTCGACCGACAGCCCGTGCCGCCCGAGCACCTTGGCGGTCCCCTCGGTCGCCACGAGCCCGAAGCCCATGTCGTGGAGCGACCGGGCGATGGGCGCGATGGCCCGCTTGTCGCGGTTCCGGACCGACAGGAACGCCTTGCCCTCCCGGGGCAGTGGCGAGCCGGCCGCGAGCTGGGACTTGAGGTACGCCGTCCGGAACTCCCGGTCGAGCCCCATGACCTCGCCCGTCGAGCGCATCTCCGGTCCGAGGATCACGTCGACTCCGGGGAATTTCACGAAGGGGAAAACCGCTTCCTTCACAGCGACGTGCGGGAGCTCCGCGGGCTCGCCGAAGCCCGGCTCGCGGAGCGACGCACCCAGCATCACCCGGGTCGCGAGCTTGGCCAGCGGGATGCCGACGGCCTTCGACACGAACGGCACGGTGCGGGAGGCCCGCGGATTGACCTCCAACACGTAGATGGTCTCGTTCTGGATGGCGAACTGGATGTTGAGGAGTCCCACGACGCCCAGCTCGAGGGCGAGCGCTCGCGTCTGCGCGCGGAGTCGCTCCACCTGGTCGTCGCCGATGGAGTACGGTGGGAGCGCGCACGCCGAGTCGCCGGAGTGGATCCCCGCCTTCTCGATGTGCTCCATGACCCCGCCGATCAAGACGTCTCGGCCGTCCGCGAGGGCGTCGACGTCGATCTCGAGGGCGTCCTCGAGGAACTTGTCGATGAGGACCGGATACTCGGGCGCGACCCGTGCCGCCTCGGTCATCCATGTCCGGAGCCGGGTCTCGTCGTAGACGACCTCCATGGCCCGGCCCCCGAGGACGTAGGAGGGGCGCACGAGGACCGGGTACCCGAGCGCCGCGGCGATCCGCACCGCCTCGGCCACCGACCGCGCGGAGCCGTTGGGCGGTTGGTTCAGGCCGAGCGTCCGCAGGAGCTCGGCGAACCGGGCGCGGTCCTCGGCCCGGTCGATGGCCTCGGGGGAGGTCCCGAGGATCCGGACGCCGGCGCGCTCGAGGGGGACCGCGAGCTTCAGCGGGGTCTGGCCCCCGAACTGCACGATGACCCCGAGCGGCCGCTCCTTCTCGACCACGTTGAGGACGTCCTCCAGCGTGAGCGGCTCGAAGTAGAGCCGGTCCGAGGTGTCGTAGTCGGTGGAGACGGTCTCGGGGTTGCAGTTGACCATGATCGCCTCCACCCCGGCCTCTCGGAGCGCGAAGGCGGCGTGGACGCAGGCGTAGTCGAACTCGATCCCCTGCCCGATCCGGTTCGGTCCCGAGCCCAGGATCACCACCCGCGGGCGGGCGGTCGGCGGCGCCTCGTCTTCCTCCTCGTAGGTGGAGTAGAGATAGGGCGTGTAGGCGACGAATTCGGCGGCGCACGTGTCCACCATCTTGAACACCGCGCGGATCCCGTGGGCCTGGCGGACCAGGCGGATCTCGCTCTCGGTGCGCCCGGCGAGCTCGGCGAGCCGGCGGTCCGCGAAGCCCAGCCGCTTCGCCCGGCGGAGCGTCCCCGCCGAGAGGTCCGGGTGCGCCCGGAAGCCTTCCTCGAAGGCGACGACTTGCCGGATCTGCTCGAGGAACCAGGGGTCGACGCGCGTGAGGGTGGCGATCTCGTCCCCCTCGAGACCGCGACGGAAGGCCTCGGCGATGTAAAGGACGCGGTCGGCGTTGGGCACGCGGAGCCGGTCCCGCAGCGTCTCGAGGTCCGGCGCCGGACCGGGCAGGTCGAGGCCATGCCGGTCCTGCTCGAGCGAGCGCAGCGCCTTCTGAAGGGCTTCCTTGAACGTCCGCCCGATGGCCATCACCTCGCCCACCGACTTCATCTGGGTCGTCAGGGTCTGGTCGGCCTCCGGGAACTTCTCGAAGGCCCAGCGGGGGATCTTGACCACGCAGTAGTCGATGGTCGGCTCGAACGAGGCTGGCGTCTCCCGCGTGATGTCGTTCCGGAGCTCGTCGAGCCGGTAGCCCACCGCGAGCTTCGCCGCGATCTTCGCGATCGGGAACCCCGTGGCCTTCGAGGCCAGCGCGGAGGAGCGGCTCACGCGGGGGTTCATCTCGATCACGACGAGCCGCCCGTCGACCGGGTTCACCGCGAACTGGATGTTCGAGCCCCCGGTCTCGACGCCGATCTCGCGGATGATGGCGAGCGCGGCGTCGCGCATGAGCTGGTACTCCTTGTCGGTCAGGGTCTGGGCGGGGGCGACCGTGATGGAGTCGCCGGTGTGCACGCCCATCGGGTCGAAGTTCTCGATCGAGCAGATGATGACGACGTTGTCGGCGAGGTCCCGCATCACCTCCAGCTCGAATTCCTTCCACCCGATGACGGACTCCTCGACCAGCACCTGCCCCACCGGGCTCTGCTGAAGGCCCCAGCGCACGGCGCCCTCCAGCTCGTCGGGGTTCCACGCGACGGAGCCGCCGGTGCCACCCAGCGTGAACGACGGCCGCAGGATGACGGGGTAGCCGACCTCCCGCACGGTCTCCCGTGCCTCCTCCACCGAGCGCGCGTAGCCCGAGCGCGGGACGTCGAGGCTGATCCGCTTCATGGCGGCCTTGAACAGCTCCCGATCCTCCGCCTTCCGGATCGCCGGGAGCGTGGCCCCGATCAGCTCGACCCCGTAGCGGTCAAGCACTCCCTGCTCGGCCAGGCTGACCGCGAGGTTGAGGCCGGTCTGGCCACCGAGAGTCGGCAAGAGCGCGTCGGGGCGCTCGACAGCAATGATCCGTTCGACGACGTCGGGGATCAGCGGCTCCACGTACGTGCGCTGGGCCATTTCCGGGTCGGTCATGATCGTCGCGGGGTTCGAGTTGACCAGAATCACCTCGAGCCCTTCCTCCCGGAGGGCCTTCACCGCCTGGGTGCCGGCGTAGTCGAACTCGCAGGCCTGGCCGATGACGATCGGACCGGAGCCGATGAGGAGGACGCGCCGGAGGTCCGCGCGCTTCGGCATCAGCCCGCGCCCGCCGTCCGCTTGCTCGCGTTCAGGATGGTCACGCCGACCACCTGGTCACCCCGATACCGCATTAGGATCCCCTCATCGCTCAGCTCGCTGTCCGTCGCTCCCTGCGGCCGCTCGAAGCTCACGTAGAGCACGTCGGCCTCCTCATCGACGTCAAACCAGACTTGCTTCGACGGCAAGCAGAGCAGGTGCGGCAAGCTCTCGAGCAGCTCTAGGACGGCTCTCTCTTCCACACCACCCGCCTCTTCTCAGCCATTCCGGTGCCGGCGGTCAACATCGATTAGGATGACCTTGACAGGAACAGCCGGGAAGTGCCTCTTCAGCCGCTCGATATCGTAGACCAACTGCTCGCCGTACGAGACTCCTGTCGACATCTGCGATTGCATAGCGTGACACGGCACGATCTCTACGCCCACATCTGCCTTGTTTTCGTTGAAGAAGTACTGGAACTTGGCCATGTCGTAGAACATGAAAGCGTACTTCCCGAATTGCACTTCCACGAGCACCTTGTCCTTCACAACATTCTTCTTCCAAGTCCAGCTTCGATACTGTTGCTGGCATGGATGTGTCGGGGGTCGGATAGACTCGCGCTCGGTCCGAGTGAGCACGGTGGGGCTGTTCGCGGCGGCAGGACCCGTCCGGCGCCTGGCGGCCACGGATTTCCCAGGCTACCAGGCCGCGTCACCGGTCCTCCAGGAGGCCGTAGACGATGGAGACGTCCGGAGGCGCCTCCTCGCGCCGGACGAGGAACTCCACGAGTCGGGCCGACCCGAGCCACCGGACCTCGCCCGCGCCGACGAGCTTCTCGCCGAACAGGCCGAGGCGCTTCTCGACGCGCTGGCGGATGCTGTCGGCCTCCAGCGCGGCGTCCGACTCGGTGGTGAATGAAGCCCACTCGGGCTTCTGCCCGACCTCCTCGACCTTGCGATAGGCGACGAAGTACCGCGGCATCGTCTCACCCGCCTCTCGACCCGTCCATGAGGTCGACGAAACGCCGGAACAGGTAGTGCGCGTCGTGCGGCCCCGGCGACGCCTCCGGGTGGTACTGCACG
>Ga0073934_10007155_pt1 | contig 15746 bp, 17 predicted proteins | sample LarsenN4metaG_FD_76834 | JGI IMG/M metagenome (GOLD analysis project Ga0073934, IMG submission 76834) | Hot spring sediment bacterial and archeal communities from British Columbia, Canada, to study Microbial Dark Matter (Phase II) - Larsen... ...
CTCCCTATCCGGAGCTCCATCTGGCGCTTCCATCAACTCATCAACGGGAGTATTCACATGGACGCCAACGGCAGCACAAGCGCCTGGCGTATACACATTCACTGTTACAGTTACAGACAACAGCTCACCAGCACTATCAGATAGTGAAACAATAACAGTAACGGTCGACGCAAATGACGCTCCAGTGCTTAACCCAATAGGTAACAAAGTGGTTGACGAACTAGCCACTCTATCATTCACTGCTACAGCATCTGATGCAGAATCACCCCCACAGACTCTAACCTTCTCCCTATCCGGAGCTCCATCTGGCGCTTCCATCAACTCATCAACAGGAGTATTCACATGGACTCCTACAGAAGCACAAGGTCCAGGTGCATACACATTCACCGTTATAGTATCAGATGGTATTACAACTGATAGCGAGACAATAACAGTAACTGTGTATGAGGTTACAACCATAAACGTAACAGAAGGTTGGGATTCAAAGAATGGAGACACGCTTAGTGGTATTGGCGAACTTGACGACGTACAAGTCAGCGATAATATAAGGTATGATATACAAGACGGTGAGTGGGGTTCATTCCAATTTGGTAGCATCAGTTTCCCCGGTGGAGCGACAGTTCAGTCAGTGGTGATATACATTGAACACCATGAAGAGTCTGGTGTTGATGTAGGAAGTATAGTATGGAAAGCAGGGCAAGGAACTATACAGAGCCCAACTACTTTGATATCAATGACTCCAACTCTTAGCATAGGATCAGGAGCTGAGGGCACCGATGCATTTGATGTTAGCAGCGTTATAGACACAACTACCGAGGTAAATGGCCTTATATTCAAGATTGAAAACAACGATAACGGTAATCGGACAAAGATCGATCGTGTTTACGTAATAGTAAAGTATCGTGTATAGCATTACGTCCACAGATAACTGTAATGTTAGAAACCTGCAAGTGGGGAGATCAGTAAAATCAAATAATTCTTTTTAACACAACTCATGGAAATATATTTCAGAGCTTTTCAGATGTCTGCTCCAATAGACCAACGAAACTTGTGCAAACAACGTAGTTATTACATAATGGTTCAGAGCAGAAAGTCATCTAATGGAATATACGCAATTTTGGGAATGGGTGTAATTACTGCGCTACTGATTGTTGGAAGCGGTCACATTGCAATACCATTTGCATTCAATTCTAACTATGGATATGATGATTATTACAGTTATAAGCCAAGATGCCACAAACATAGGTTCCAAGAATCAAATTCAGCTTCAATCTGGTGATAACTCTGCAACAGTGATAGAGTGTAGCAACAATCAATCACAATCAATTAACCCATAACGCATACAAAACAACAAACAGTAATCGTGTATGGTATGAATCAAGCAACTAGTTGGAAAACTAGTCTAGAGAAGAGATCCTCAATTCAATAACATATACTCCTGTAAGACATTCTTGCGCATTGCCGAACTTCAGACTCACCCCGCCATCTATTGGCATAAAGAATGAATGTTCATTGTCTGGAGGTCCAGGAAAAGTTTGCACCCATTCACCAATATTCGGACATGAAGTTTCTACAGATATCACTTCCCTTGCAATATAACTCTGACCTTGCTCTAGTGTGAAAGTAGCAGTACCAGTACTGTCTGTGAAATCTTCTTCCAGCAAGTTAGTGCCTGTACCATCATAGATCTGCACCCTCCATCCCTGCAAACCTCCTTCTCCCAAGTCATGCACACCATCTCCATCCTCATCAAAGAACTTGAATACGCTTACCAGACATTGGAGTGCATTACCAAACTCCACCGTTGCTCCAGCAGAAGTTAATGCTACAGTATACTCATTAGTTGGAGCGCCAGGAAGGGTCTGTATCCACTGTCCTCCTTCACAGCCAACCGGTGCCGCTGGAAACACTTCACGTATCTTGTAGGTTAAACCTTCGGTCAATGTAAAACTAACATCGCCAGATACATTGGTCACTCCTTCCGCTACTACAGTAGTTCCTGTGCTGTCATATACCTTTATTGTCCATCCTGCAAGATCAATTTCTCCAGAGTCCTGAACCCCATCCTGATCCTCATCAAAAAACTTATGCGCTGTTAAGGTAGCAAGTGCATGCGCATCCTTGAAATTCACAATCATATTGCTAAGACGGCCAAGCATTAGAGACCACATTTCTGGCTCAAATCTCTTATCGGTGCTTACAAAAGATGTATTGTTCCAGAACATCAATTCAAGCTGCACCTCTGCTATACCCGGCGTGCTGCCTACTGCACCTGTAATAGGCACAGCAAATTTGTTCGGCCCTACCTTTCTTAATGGATCAGATGAAGTTGGTGGGGACCTTGCGTCTATTAGAAAGTCCTCTGGTGCGACAACTTCAAGAGCTGCTATAGTATTTGTTGAACCATGATTCCTTATCTTTATGCCACTAACAGTTACCTTGGTAAAATCTTCCGCGGCAAAATTTAGCCTAGCAAGGTCCGAATTGATTTCTGCTGTTGTATTGATACCTCCTGTGAATGCAACTGTAGATAATGGATCGAAACTGACTCTTGATGCTACAGTAACATCTGCTCCAAAGTTAGATACTGATGCAGGATTTAAGCCAAGAAGAAAGGGAGAGGGAAGAACAGCAAAGGCTGTGATTCCAAATGTTCCTGCAACAGCGATGACTATTACTAGCAGTAACGACTTCTTTATCAACAAGAGAGCTTTTAGTTATGTAATATTTAATGGACTACGAACCAATCTTTCTGAAAAACCTTACAATACTATATAGAAACTCAGTTCACTATCAATCTTACATGCTTGCAACTGTTTCCAGATCCAATAGAGAATTATTCTATATTCGTATGAGATATCACGATCATCTTTGAAGTATACACCATTATTTGTTCTGACACTGTTCTAGTTGTAATGCAAAAAATTTCTAAAAATCTGAGCATAAAATGATTAGAAAGTGTCTATTCTATGCTAAGAACCAAAAATTAGTAGTGTGTTAAATATGCGAATTATTTAGTTAGGAACGATGAGTAAGAAGCATATAGCGTGGCTGCCAACAGGTGGTAAAGAACCAGACTTGCCAAAGCTAGGCAAACAAAGCAAACCAACGGTAAGAGACCTGCCTACAGTGGATAGTGTAGCAAATAGGAAAACACATGAGAAATTTTCAAAACCAGAAAGTGCAAGCAATGGAAAGAGTAAGGGAACTGTAACCATAAAGATTCCAAGCATAAGCGCAAAGAAATTTCCCTTATGGATCGTATTAACTCTGATAATAGTTGGAGGTTCTATGGGTGTGGGAATACCTACGTTGGCAACCTTAGATCTTAACAATTTAACTTCAAGCACAACACCAGTTAATGTAGACTCGAAAACTTTCATCGTTTCCAGAGTAAGGTTTGACCCAACATCAACCATTACTATGGATGGTGCGACTGCTGCAGGAGCCTCTGCTGTCTTCACTCAGGTTGTAAAGGCAAACTTCCTTGCAGAAATGGGAGATATAATAACGATAGGTGGTATAACTGTGCAGAATTTGGGTTCAACAAATGCAATTGCAGCAGTTGAGGTTATTGCTCCGCAAGGAATTTCCGTAGATGTAAGAAGTCCCGCAGGGGCAGGGAACGAATTAAGATTGTTGGGCACCAACACTTTTGCGCTTCCTATAGATGCTGGTACTTCAACAACACCTGGTACGGCAGAGATAGAACTTAGATTGATTATACTAACAGGTCCACTTGATCCAAGCACAAGCCAGCAATTCTCGATCGAGGTAGGCATATCTGCTCTAGACTAATTTTCAAAACTCAAATTTCGTCTCACAAGCATTTCGTAACTGTTCTCTGGTTAATTGTCTCTAGCAAATTTAGAAGTGGAAGCTTTCTGCACTGAAGTATGCCAGCATCATATCCTTTCTTCTTCAACTCTTTCAGCGCTTTCCTTGCTCCTGCTACCTGTGTTGATACCATCTGGAGCATCTTGCTATGATAATTATTCAACCAAGGCTTCTGCTCCTTCAACTCTCAGTGCATAGTTCATGTCGTTCCTTGTTTCGTAGTCACTGTGAACAATAGTTGTATACATATCTGCATGCCTCCAATGTGCTGAGAAGTTTCTCCTCCTGTGCAATGGTTGGATACAGTCGAAATTTGCAGGCCAGCATTCTCTCTCCTCATATTCTCCGAGAGGTATTAAAATGGGTCAGCAGATAGTTGTGATGATATAGTATAGGATGTTTAGAAAGAGCATCAAACGCAGACTTTGATTCGTATTGGAGACAAATAATTCATCCCATCTCTGAAGAGTATGGGTTTTCTTTGTTTCCCATACCCTTCATTAGATAATTGGAAAAGCTCAGGCAGGTCTATGAACCGCCTCAAATATCAGCCTGAACCTTTTGGACCCACGCAGTAAGTTTCAACCGAAACAAGAGTCTATCTTGAGGATCGTCTATTCATTCCTTAATTCTATGTACAGCTTCAATAGAACGCTAAACTTAGAGTGGATGCTTTTCTGCAAGTATAACATTGCTATCTATATCTCTGACTTCCCAAGTAAATGATTGCAGCAATTCTGCAGTTTCAACTTGAAACTCCAGAGCCTTTCCTGGTTTCAATGGTTTCGTATCCGTAGTGAAATAGATGGTATCTGTAGTGCTATCAATTGCAGTTGACCACTCATCCGGCGCTCGTGTTGATAATATCACATCATCTCCAAGTTTCAACACAACCTCGTAAACTTCATTTCCGTTATCTTCGTGACTGGTGAAGTTAATGATGGTAACGTTGCCCTGCTGTGTTACACCTAGCTTTACTCTGTAATCATTGACTTTGATCAGTTTCAGTGATGCTTGTGAAGGCTGCAGTGCATAGTTACCGTCAAACTTCACAATTCCACTCCATAAGCCAATGGAATCTGTTTCCTGAACAACATAACTTGTATGATAGGAATTTCCAATTGGGGAGAGTGTAATGGTACGTTCTGTCTGATCGGGCAAAGTCAGATATGCGGTTAAATTCACATCTGTGATATACCCTCCACGCACAACATCAAAGAGCGTCGCATCAAACTTTATTTCATCATTGATGAAATACATCTCACTATTAACACTGGCACTAATTGTTGTAGGCCTCTTTATCACATGTATCTGTCCAGATGAGGTGATGGAGTTGAAATCACTTCTGAACTTTGAAACTGGCGATGGAATCTTTACTTTTACACTGAAATTATGGATGCCGGATACAAGTTCACCAGAGACGTATTTGTAATGACCTGTGCCAATTCTATTCATGCTAACTATCATCCCGTCAAGGAAGGCATGCATCTCGGCAGGATCAAATGGATTATTTGTAGGTCCAGCAATTTTTACGGTGAATGTGGCCTTATCGCTAACGTAGTAAAAGTCCTTATCAGCTCTTATATCAATGGAATATTTGGTTACTATGTTAACGTTGTATTCGAATGTTCGTGAGGGTTTGTATTCAACATTGCCATCAAATGAGGCAAAAATATGAACTGTACTCGAGAGTGGGTCTACTGGAGTTGCAATCCATTGTATGCTAAAGTAACCATTTGGATCAGTTGTTCCAGTGGCAAGTGCATAGTCTTTCCCCATTCCTTTATGGTTTATGTTAATCGGAATTGATGCGATGCCTGTACCATCAAGAGCATTTAGCAACTTTCCTGTAAAGATCACCGCATCTCCACTGTTAACCTCCTCCAGTGGAGTATCAAGAACAATCCTAGTAGAGGATTGTTTAGGCGAAAGCGCCGTACCTGTTACTGGTAGTAGAAGCAAAAGTGGCAAAACACCAGCGATCAGAAGGAATTTCTTATTACCACGCAGTGCATTCGCTACCATCAAACCAACTGAAAGATATTCACGTATTTAACAACCCAATAAATTATCTTCCTAAACATGAAATCTGAAATCCCCCCTTGCTTCTTTGCGCTTTCGTCCTAACTATCAAATACTCTTTGTAGAGAATCTTGATTAATTATGTCTAAAAAATTTTAGAGATTTGTTGTGAACTTACGGATCTACGAAGCCGATGGATTGTGTCTGGTTGTTCTCGCACGCTATTACTACTGAAGAACCATCTTTTGCTTTTATCGTGATCTGGTTTTTATCACCAATATTAGATCCGCATATGTTTGTAGATTGCTGTACGAGTAATGGGTCCGTTCCAATAGTTTGTGTCTGGTTGTTCTGGCACGATATTACTACCGATGAACCATCTTTAGCAGTGATTTTGATCTTGTTCTTTGTACCTATATTTGATCCACATATATTCAAAGACTCTTGAATAGGATCTACAGGCTCAGTTGGTTGGCTTTGCATCGCTGTTTGTGTCTGTACGATTTCGCATTTAATAATCACAGCCGATCCGTCCTTGGCCTTGATCTCAAGTTTGTTCTTGCTTCCAACATTAGATCCACATATGTTGGTTCCCTGCTGAATTAGCAATGGATCTGAAGAGCCCAGATTTTGCGTCTGTGTAATGGTACAAGTTATTTTTACTACGGCACCGTCCTTGGCCTTGATCTGTATCTTATTACCACTCGAGGAGACTTTGGGGTAACCATCAATACTTGACACACATACATTCGTAGCATCTTGAATTGGGTCTATTGGTGGAGCCTGCGCAACACTTTGTGTCTGTGAAATCCTACAGGTTATTTGCACCAAGGAACCATCCTTCGCGTCAATCTTGATCTTGCTCTTGCTGATTACATTTGATGCGCAAATGTTCGCAGCTTCTTGGAGTAGTAATGGCAGACCATTTGGTTGATGTTGAGACTGGTATGATGGTTGATAATAATATCTATGTTTCTTTCTATCATTATCATCATCTCTATTGTCGTCATCATCATCATCATCGTCATCGTGATAGTTATTGTAATTATATTTGGGAAAATCGTCATAGTATGAATTGTTGAAGTTCTTGAAGGAAAATGGTATAGCAACATGTCCGCTTCCAACAATCAATAGCGCAGTAATTACACCCATTCCCAAAATTGCGTATATTCCATTAGATGACTTTCTGCTCTGAACCATTACAAAATAATAAATTCCCAGTTGTAATAAACATCATGAGCTTCAGAATAATTAATTGTGTAAGTTTTTTCACAGTTTTGAATTGAAATGCATTTATTTACATTAAGAAAGCTTCTTCGTAATTTGGAGTAATTATTATTCACACATTATAGATGCTATTAGTGAACTGTATTCAGTACCACAATAAATACGGCGAAAGCATTTCTCAGTTTATGGCAGCCTTACATAAATTGGATAAAGGCAAGATATCCGAACGCGGCGCAACAGCACTTTTGATTATAACAACGGCCGTTGCAATGGTAATAGGCTTTATCTGGGCATAATTTTCTCTATTATTTTCCCAATTACGAGGTACGTAATAGTCTAGTCTAAACAAGCATGAGGTACCTGATCGGAAGCACTTAACAATTTTCCGTTCCCTTTAAAAAGCGCCTCTGACGTAAGATACACTAGCAATGAATGATGAGCCAAAGATTAGGCTAAGCAAGGAGCTAGCTGACATTATAGATAGATATAGAGAGAGTCTGACCAGAGAGGAGTTTATTGACCTATGTGTGAAAACATTTCTGAAGGATCAGGGTTCCATTATTCCTGAGACTGAAAAGATCGAGCAGGTAAAGGAGCAGAAGATACCAAAAAGGGAAATGCCTGTGAAAGAGGAACCCAGAGAGGTTCATGTTAGAGAGGAGAGGGTAGAGAGGAGTACATACGCACCACTTACAGTTCAGCATGGTCCACGAGTTCAGCATGGAGTCAGGGAAACCACACAAATAATTCCGCGAACTCATGAAGCAAGAGAATTTCCAGGTGCTCAATATATCAATGATACAAAGTTCATAGTACTCTGGCTTGCTGCTATAGGATTCTATGGTCTAGGCGATCTTGTTACTACACATTATGCTCTTCAGCTTGGTCTTGTGGAAGCTAATCCTATAGCTGCAATATTCAAAAATATAATAAACATGGCTCTCTTTAAGATTGCTACCATCATAGCAGCATTCCTGATCTCCTACACAGTTTTCAATACAAAAACACTGATCTATTCTGCTCCAGCAATGATGCTGATAGCTGGTGTAGTCCTTACGGTTAATAATACATTGAAGATAATACATGTATTATAATTTTTAGAACAAAGGTTTCTTTTGTTGGTAATAACGATAAACGATAATGCCTTCTGCGACTAGGACAGAAACCAGTAATATAGAAAGAATATCAAATGAAAACTGTGGTCTCACTCCTGTAGTACCTTTGGTCATCTCCAGATCATTGAAACTAAGACTGGTTTCCTTCTCAATATATCCCGGCTTTGTCACAGAAGCACTTACCTGCTGCGGTACATCCTTTCTGGGTATGAAAACTGCTACAGCCTCCCCCACCTCATTGGTCCTTTCGGACGCACTAATTAGTTCTGATACACTTGCATCATACATCCACCTTACTTTTGCATTAGGCACAGCCTTTCCTTGACTTGTGACCTTGACTGTTAGCGATGCTGTTTGATTAATATCAATTATAGCCGGTTGAATAGCGAGTTGCACGTCCATAGGGAAAGCAACTGTCTTAAATCTAGCAGTAGCAAGCTTGTACCCTTCAGTGTTTACGGTGACTGTGCCATCACCCTGTATAGTGTTCAAAAATATCTTTGCCGTTGCGAAGTTAGCGCCCTTCGGTACGACCACACTCTCCTGTATAGTGCCTACTGAGCTTGGATGCAGTGAAAGGGAAACATTGGTATCGGAAAGAGTGTTCTTCTGTGGCTCTCCTTTGCTATTCTGAAGCTGCACAACTACGAGTTCATCTCCTTCTGGAGAACTTGGTAACAGGATAGGGAATGCGGTAAATACAGCAAGAGTTGATGGATTGAATTCAGTTAAAGTAACAGTTTTTATCGCATCCTTAAAGCCCTCTGCTTTCGCTGTAATAGTAATAACTCCAGGAAATCCTTTTGGTGTTATATCTACAACAGCAAATGACTTGTCCTTTTCTATCTTGACAACTGCAGGTACATCAGCAAGGTTGGAGTTTGAAGTCAGAAATACACTGATATCTGCCGGTGCTTTTACAGGAGTATTACCACTCTTCAACATAACCAGAAAGGCAGGATATGGAGAATTGGATGCAGGTATATTGCTTGATGTAGGAACCAGATCAATGATGGATCCCGCCGCATCTTTGACAACAATTTTCAGTTGTTTTGTCTGGAAGTTTGCTGCAGATGCTGTTATTGTTGTTTCGCCAGAGAACCCTACAAAATCTAAACTGGTTATTCCAAATGAATCGTTTGGCGCAATTATCAAATTATCATTAAATTTGCCCAGATTCAGGTTTGATGAGGAGAGCTGTACCATTGTAGCTCTAAACACAGGTGCAGGAGCACCACCCTTTGCCTGTACTTGGGCTGCTACAAGCACCCTATCTGTAGCCGCTGGCGCAGGATTTGGAGGAGCACTGTATACTGCAAGTTGTCTCTCTCCAGAGTCAAATACTGGTTTCATTGCGGTTATATCTGCAGGAACGGAAAGGAAACCTTCAGCTAATGGAGTTATTGATGCCTTGCCTTCCTTGCCTCCTGGCATCATCTTCGCTACCACAAAACTTTGTGCCTTTCTTATAACTACTGCCGGTTCCTTGGGCAACACAATTTTATCATCAGAAGAGATAAGCGCCACTTCAATATCCTTGAAACTTCGTACTGGCACTCCACGTGCATCCTCGACCTGAATCACCACCCAGCTTCCATCAATACCAGTCGTTGACATGATAGGGGGGATAGGGTAAAGTTTCAGCTGTGAAGCCTGAGAATCACCTGTCCTCACAGTTGCAGTAGCAGGCACCAAACTATCTGAAGAGGCAGTTATAGTGCTCTGTCCAGAGCCGAGAGCAGTCTCTGACTTGGCTATTGCATAGATCTGGCCCTGTGGTATTATGACCGATGAGTCAACCTTTACCACATCTTCATTGGACGATGTCAGTGATACCTTGATATCGCCAGGAGCTGTTATGGGCATACCAAAAGAGTTTAGCAATTGAACAATAACTATTCCTTCAGCTCCTTCCTGTGGGAGTGGAGGCGAAGGCAGTGCTACAATACTTAATTTTGAGGGATTTGTGTCTGAAGATTTGATTGTAATGAGTGATGCTTGTGCACCAGCATACCCAGTAGCCGTTGCAGAAATTGTGGTAGTGCCAGCAGTTTCTGTAGAACGAAACGTTGCCATTGTGTAATAACTTCCAGCTTCTATGAATGCAGTACTGTCAACTGTACCAACGGCAGTGTTGCTTGAGCTGAGCCTTACCTCCAGTTTCTCTCCAACAACAGATGGATTATTTTTTGCATTCATAGTTGCAATATAGATCATCTTATATGAATCGCCATCTGCTGGTACTCTGGAAGGAACTATGAATATGCTAAGTTTTGGTCCATCAATCTTTTGCGCATAAACATCATTATTTGGTGCATGTGTTGCACTGAGCATAATACCAACTACAATGAGCACTACGTACAAGCTCTTACCTTTCATTATACAGAAATAGTTGTTTCAGCAGACCTTAAATATGTATAAGGAACTGAGATAATGTAATAAAGAAAAAGATAATTCAATTAAAGAAATAGTATAAAAAATAGAGTTACGGCTTTATCTTCACTTCTTGTCTGAGTCTCAGCATACCGAATTTGTCATGTACAACAACCAAGTCATTCTCCTTGAGAACCTGAATCAGTTTCAGTAATTTTTCGGCAGTAAGGCCTAACTTGCTGGTAATCTCATCATAGCGATGCCATTCATTATCTACCAAGAACCTCAATGTATTCAGCACATCACTCACGTTAATTATCTCCTCCTTAGGTTTCTCTTCCTTCTCTTCCTTCTCCTTCTTCATAGATTCAATCTCTAGACTGCGACCTGTAACAACTATCTCCGTTTCAGTGCTCTCTATAGTTTGAAACTCTCCCTTTATTGTCATCAACATAGGTGTTTTTGGTTTGATCTCTTCTTGCGTCTCTGGGAACTCTTCAGTCATGAGTTGTTTGAATCCGGTGTCCATCTTCACCTTAATCAGGTCATCACCTACCTCCACAAAACCATATCTACTCAGAAAATGCACTATGCTATCCAGTTCTTCAAAGGAGATCTTCAGTGTTTTGCTTAGCTCCGTTAAATTGTGCCAGTTCCCATCTGCCAAAACGTCCAGAACTTCATTAATGGTTGACATCTATCCAGACACCTCATCTATTGAAAGATCATTGGCGCCGAGAATCTGCTTTATCTTTGAGAACTCATCAAGAAGTTCAATGCCTTTCTGTGTTGTTCTGTATACAGGCTGTGGTTCTGAAACAAACTCTATCAAACCTTTTTGCTGCAGAAAGTCTGTATATTTCTGAATAAGCAAGAAGTTAAGGTTTGTTCTGTATACCAGTCTTGTTTTATTAATTCCGTTCCTTGCTTCCTCTAGTACACCGACAGTTATTTCCATGGCGTTTCTTCGCTTGCCGTTAAGCATTGTGTCGCGCCCCATTTCTTTCTCTTAGCGTATTAAGTTCTGAACGTATAAAAGTGTTCTTTGCCCAGTTCGGAATTAATTTAGTATGTAAAAAATTAGAAAGGAAATTGGGATATCTATTACGTTCAAATTTTATAATATGCCAACTTTTATGCGAAATAACGCTTTGCATTTCATTATGTTTTATGTTCAATCTATTTAGTATAACTGTGTGTGACAATTAATCAGTTATGCAACTTTATTCAGTAACAAAATTACTTAATTGATATCAACAATTCTTAATAAGGTTAATGACGTTCATACTTATACCAAGGCCCTATAGATGCCCAGCAGAGATAATATTAGCTCTGAACCAGCTGACATGTAACTCCTCTGCTGGGTCTTCCCACTTAAATTTAGTTCATAACATTAATGGTTCTGTTACTTCGCATACTTTCATCTGGCATCATTGAATTCCTTTCATTCACTATTGTGTTCATTGCATTCATTGTATGTTATGATGTTTCGAGATGCAATATTTGTAGGATCGATGCTTGGTACGAAAAAGCTACCGTGTGTTAGTACTAGAGGGGGGAGGGGGTTTGTTTTTCCTATTTAATGTTGAACAGTGGTGCTCAATACCTTGAATTATGCGGCTAATTATCAGATCAAACTTATGCTAGGTTCTAACGCTAACTGATAAATGACTCTTTTTTTCTCAGAAGAATAATTCTTTTTAAGAAGCTTAGACCTAACCAATATTTGCGCTGCCTTATACACTATACTCTCATGAGAAATATTGAATCCCTTGGCCTCCAGTAAATCTCTGCAGTCCTTTAGATCGAAACCCTGGATCATGGATGAAGCGATGCCCATAATTGATTCATATAACTTCGGGTCCTTCGTCGCAATGTTACATATATTATCCTGCTCCGCTATGTTCGGCATGTAATTGATTCTATTGGCTCAAGTTATAAGCAGATGCGAAAGAGTACTAAGCTGCAGTATTCTTTAAACTGGTTCAAGTAATAAATTGATAGATTTCACATAAATAGTTCTTGTTCATTATTACACAATAATAACTGCTAGACGTAAATTTGGAAATTTTAGGCAAACAAACTTTATGTGCGTCTGGAGTGTTTGTATGATTAAATGCAAAGTCTCTTCTTAGAAGGTAAGGGAAATAAAATTCTAAAAATTGCATATTATAGCCTTTATAGATTAAGCACCAACCATATGGAAGCGGTGACGTAATCTGGAATACAGAAATATCTGCCAAATGATACTGGAGTCAGATCCCAACGTCAAGTATGTCTTCATAATTAATTCATATGCACGCTTGGTAGCCTTCAGCGGAACTGATGATAATACGGAGATGAGCGAAGAGAGGTTTACAGAGCTTATCGAGGATCTGCTTTTCACGCTCGGCTCCCGCAAGCATTACGAAGACCTCTTTGGCTCAGTACAGTTCGTACACATAAGGCATGTTAGGATGGATACATTTCTTTTCTCCTTTGAGAGTGATAAGATGCTATGTGTCTGCTTGGAACCATTACAGCATAATGAGACAGAATTTCTTAGCAGATTGCAAAACATACTCCCACAGATTTACAGGGAGGCTAGGAACAAATCCTCAAGGGTTTCAGAGTCGAAAGATTCCAAAAATGGCTTTGCTGTGAATAATACTGATTTTTAACATAGTAATAAGACACCTTTTTCCTGACATTTCCGGTTAATAATTTCCTCATTATTTGTAGTAAATTTCTTGCAAGCAGAACTTAAATCCTGCAATATAACTAAAGTAATTTAGTTATGGATTCCAGTTACGTAACAGTGATACGTGCACTGAACAGCCCAATACGAAGAATGATACTTCGTATGTGTTGTGATAATTCGTGTTCAATAAATGAACTAGCCGAAAAACTGACTGCCGAAAATATTGATTATAAATCAAGAGATTCTTTATACAAGCAAACAGAACTGTTGGTAGCATCTGGCTTACTTGACAAATTTTATGATGTTAATAAGAAGGCAATAAGCTACAAGAATCCAGTTGTGGAAGTGATTATCGATATAGAGAATTTTACCGTAGAACAAAGAAAAGAAGAAAGGATTATTACGCAATAAGGCAATCCATCGTCAAAAATCCTTGCAAGATTTTAGATATAGAATAAGGTTCGTAATTAATAGCAAAGGAAAATTAATTTCCTTTATCCACAAACGATGTTTATATCGAATCAGGTAAATCATTTGATTTGTAATGATGGAAAGTCAACAACATGCAGTAGTGTTATTGGACAAACGTTGGCTAGCCATTCTTAGTGTTGCAATCATAGGCATAACAATCGATCAGGTGACAACATCTTATGCGGTTACAAACAATACAGCAGCAATAGAGTCCAACATGTTCCTTCAGTACGTTTTCCGAACATTTCCACAGCCACTCCACCTGCTCTTCTATGCCCTTTTCCAGACCACGATAGTCATGTGGACCATAATGCTACTATGGTCGTCAACCCCTAAGAATGTATCATATAAACAGTCAACGATAATATCATCTGCTATTGCATCGATGCCATTGCTTGCGGGTATGAACAATATTATGTTGCTTCTATCTTAATGTTATAAGATATTTCTCAATGAGTGATACTTCCCATCATATATGAGATGAATGGGATAAACATGCATTCATTGTGAGACAGTTTTACACGGTTGGTTAATTTGCACTATCAGCCCTTTTTATGTAAATAGAAGGCTTCAACTCGTCAGAGTTACATGGCAGCAGGTAAGGCTATTCTAGTAATTGGTATAGCAGTAGCCGTGATTCTCTTCTTGGGACCGTTAGGAACTCTAGGGCCTTCACTTACCAATTTTCTAAATACCTTCACCCCTGGTGATGATGGCGAGACAGGAGCAGGGGCGGAAACTAGCGATGGTTCTTCTTCTAGCAGAGAAAATTCTCTAGAAGAGTCTGATGCAAGGTCCTCTGAAAGAGAAACACTCGATGAGGGGAGGGCAGGACAGCCATTAACAGGAGAAAGTCCTGAAGCAGAAACCGAACCAGATACCGATGGAGATGGAATATCTGACGAGGAGGAGGACAGTATTGGCACTGACAAAGAAAATCCAGATACCGATGGAGACGGAGTAAACGATCGTGATGAAAATGATAGAGGTACGGATCCAAGAGATAGAAATAGCGATGATGACAGGCAGAACGATAATGTTGATAAGACTCCAACTGAAAAAAACAGTGCGTTTGTTAGAGTGATGGCCTCCAAGTTTACTATGGAGGAAGACTATACAGCGATGGCAGCAGTAATACTAGGACCCATATCTGGTAGCCCAAATCCCAATACAACGGTAGCCAGAATCACGGCAGATCTGGTGTTTGAAAATAGCGGTGATGATTTCACATCGTTCGTAAAATTTGATGGTGTATTTCATGTAGATGGTCTTGAGGTTAAGAGGGTAAATAGTAACATAGGAAGGTTGGATATAGGACAGAAAATAAACAAACAGTTCACATACACCCTAAAAGTATCAGACATTCCTTCTGAAGTTATAAATAGAATAGTCAGGCATGTTGTCGAAGGCAGCCATCCTGTCTTTGCGTTTGAAATTAAGAATATTGATTACGAGAAGTTCTAGCCATCATTCCATTCTCAACCATTCTTGCGCAATTCAATATTACAAGACGCATAATCGCTACGCTGAAACAAACTTCAATAATTGTTGGCATAAGGAATAATTACTACATTAAAGGCAATATACACGAAAATTAAAACTATGTTATCCCATTTTTGGCAAGTATATTATTACAATGACCATTAGATCATATAAGTTCTAATTGTTATTCATTATTCGTGCTTGCATTTAATTCCATAACTAGTCCAAGTGATAGGAGCATATGTATAATCAATTCATACCATCTAGGTGATCAGATATTTGAAGACCAGTAAGATAATAGCATCATTACTCGCGGTGGTTTGCCTTATAGGCACTAATGCTACATTGGCAAGCGGTCTGGGGTTAGAAACTTCAAAGGATGGGATAATTTCTATACATAGCACCCACTCTAATAATCCAGTCACCATAACTGTAAGCACTGACAAGTCCACCTATAAAATAGGAGAGAAGGTGACTATCTCAGGAAAGGTCTCCAAAGTTGTTGAGGATGAAATACTTGTAGCACTATTTGATTCTGA
>Ga0073934_10007158_pt1 | contig 15742 bp, 12 predicted proteins | sample LarsenN4metaG_FD_76834 | JGI IMG/M metagenome (GOLD analysis project Ga0073934, IMG submission 76834) | Hot spring sediment bacterial and archeal communities from British Columbia, Canada, to study Microbial Dark Matter (Phase II) - Larsen... ...
GCGCCCCTGCCATGACACGTCAGGCGCCGCCGCGACCGGCTGTCGCACGCCCGACACGGCAGCGCGCCGTTGCGGGGCCCCAGCGCTCTCCGCGCCTGGCTGCGCCGCCGCGCGGCATGCCGCACCGCAGCACGCCGCCCAGGCAACGGGAGGCAACGCCCGCCCCCCGCGCCGTTCCGCGTGCGGCCACGCGCGGCGAAGACGCCGCCGTCAGAGTTGTTCCGCGGCGGAGCGACGACATTCGCACCGGCGCGACGACAACGCCGGGCCGCAACGCCGCAGCGGGCACTCAAACGTCGCGCCAAAGCGCCGAGCAGCGGCTCGAACGCTTGCAGCAGCAGCGCCGCGCCGGACCGCTCAGCCGTGCCGAGCGCCGGGACATGCGCCGGCTGCAGCGCGAATTGCGCGCCGAGCAGCGCGCGCAGGCGCGGCAGCAGCAGGCCGCACGACGGCTCGACCAGCTGCAGCAGAAGGCGCAGGCCGGACGGCTCACCGCCCTCGAACGCCGCGAATTGCGCCGGCTGCAACGGGCGCAACGGCTCCAATTGCGCCAGCAGCAGGTGCGCGACCGCGGTCCCGAGGATCGGCGGGCGGCCGCGCGCGCCCTGCGCAGTCCGCGCGTGAGCCCGGATCAGGCGGTGCGCGGCCGCTTCGCCTCGGCCATCCGCCACCGCCCCGACGATCGCGCACGATGGCGCGCCAACCGGCAGGCGCGGCTCGCCGCGCGCGCGGCTTGGCGGCTCGGGCTCCTGGCCGGTCACGTCCCCTGGTACGGGCCGGTCTATTGGCCCTACGCCTACACCGACGTGTTCTTCTTCACGTTCTGGCCGGAGGCCTATGATCCGGCCTATTGGGCCTTCGTCTACGACGACTTCTTCGACGGCATCTTCTTCCCCTACGGGGCGCCCTATGTGGACTATGCTTATGTCGGCCCCTATGGGCCGCGCTACGGCGGCACCACCGGGGCGGCGCCGCGCCGCGAATTGCCCGGCCGCATGTCCCCGACGGTGCGCCAGCTCTGCACCGACCCGGGCCACGGCATCACCGCGTGGCCGTTCGAGCAGATCGAACAGGCGGTGCAGCCGAACGCGGAGCAAAAGCGCTTGCTCGAAGATTTGAAGACGGCCGCGGCCGACGCCGCCGCGGCCTTCCGGGAGGCCTGCCCGGAGGTCGTGCCGATGACGCCGCCGGGCCGGCTCGAGGCGATGACGCGACGCCTGACCGCGACGCTCGATGCGGTGAAGCGGGTGCGACCGGCGATGCAGGCCTTCTACGAGTCGCTGAGCGACGAGCAGCAGGCGCGCCTCAATGAGATCGCCCCGGAACCCGCGCGCGGGCGGCGCCGGGCCGGCGCCGATCGGACGCAGCAGGAGGCCGTGGCCGATTGCAGCAGCGAAAAGGCCGGTTTGTCCAACCTCGCCGTCGAGCGCATCGAGGAGGCGGTCAGCCCCACCGACGCCCAATATGCGGCGCTCGATCGCCTGAGCGAGGCGATGCAGAAGGCGGTCGATATTCTGCGCGAAGCCTGTCCGAGCGTGACGCCGCTGACACCTGTCGGCCGGCTTGAGACGATGCAGGCACGGCTGCAGGCCATGATCGACGCCGCCAACGCGGTCCGGCCCGCATTGAACGACTTCTATGCCGGGCTGAGCAGCGAGCAGAAGGCGAAGTTCAACCGGCTTGGCCGCGAGTCCGCGCGCTCCGGCGGCTGAACGCGGCACGGCTTTCGGCGACGGGGCGGCGACGGCGCCGCCCCTTTTTTTTGCGCGCGGCGAAATTCGGGTTGACACCGCTGCCGACGCATTGAGGCGTCGCGCCGGGCAAGCTACGCTTTGGCTCGCAGTGCGGGTGGGTGGGCCGCTCAGATGTGGCGCGATTACCTGAATTTCGTCGGGCCGGCCGTCGCAGTCATCAATGGCATATTGGCGATCATCGTCGCCCTGCTGCCGATTCGCCGTTCCGTCGCCAAGCTGCGGCTTGCGGTTGCGGCGCTGGTTCTTGGCGCACTGTCGGTCGGCGTTGTCTTCTACGCACGCTATCAGGCTCGCATACAGATCGAGCAGCAGCATGCGGAACGGCGGGCGCTGCACGAACGGCTCGAGACATTCATTCTGGAAGGACGCACGCTGCTCAACCAGATCAAGGATGCCAACCGCGAACTGCCGACCCGGCCCGCGGACGAATGGGCGCAACGGGTGGAAATCTATCTGCGCCAGAGCATCGGCGAACGCTATGTCCTGCGCTTCCGCAAGGAGATCGATCCGCTGTACGGAGACCCGCCCATTCCACCAGCCCGCCTTGGCTATTGGCGGGCCGTGCGCAACCGCGTGGTCAATCTCGAGATGATCAGCGCCGAGTTCCCGCTGCGGCAGGAACGCCCCGCGCACTGAGGGTCCCCGCGCCCCTATTCCGCGGCGATACGCACCTCGGGCGCCGCCGCGCGCACCTCGGCGTCCACGTGCTGCTCGAACTTGACGAAGTTCTTCTGGAACATGCCGACCAGCCTGCGCGCCGTTTCATCGAAAGCGGCTTTGTCTTTCCAGGTCTTCATCGGATAGAGCAGATGCGGCTCGATGCCCGGCACCGAGGTCGGAACGGCAAAGCCGAAATAGGGATCGGTGCGGTAATTGGCGCTGCGCAGCGAACCGTCGAGCGCGCCGGTGACAAGCGCCCGCGTCGCCTTGATCGGCATGCGTCGACCGACCCCGTAGATGCCGCCGGTCCAGCCGGAGTTCACAAGCCAGCAGTCGACGTTGTAGCGGGCGATGTACTCGCGCAGCAGGTTGCCGTACTCCTGCGGCGGACGCGGCAGGAAGGGCGCGCCGAAGCAGGTGGAGAACTCAGGCTCGACGCCGACCAGGCCCTTCTCGGTGCCGGCCACCTTGGCGGTATAGCCGGAGAGGAAATGATACATCGCCTGCGCCGGCGTCAGCTTGGCGATCGGCGGCATGACGCCGAACGCATCGGCGGTCAAGAAGATGATGTTCTTGGGATGCCCGGCGCGGCCGGTGCGCGAGGCGTTGGGAATGAAATCGAGCGGATAGGCCGAGCGGGTGTTCTCGGTCTTGCTCTCGTCGTCGTAGTTCGGGATGCGCGTGAGCGGATCGAACGCGACGTTTTCCAACACCGCGCCGAAGCGATTGGTGGCGTCCCAGATCTGCGGCTCGTTCTCGGCCGACAAGCGGATGCACTTGGCGTAGCAGCCGCCCTCGAAGTTGAAGATGCCGTCCGGGCCCCAGCCGTGTTCGTCGTCGCCGATCAGCGTGCGGCTGGGATCGGCGGACAGCGTGGTTTTGCCCGTTCCGGAGAGCCCGAAGAACAGCGCGCTGTCGCCGTTCTTGCCGACGTTGGCCGAGCAGTGCATGGGCATGACGCCCTGGGCCGGCAGATAGAAGTTGAGCGTGGTGAACACCGACTTCTTGATCTCGCCGGCATAGGAGGAGTTGCCGATCAGGATGATCTTGCGGGTGAAGTCGATGGCGATGACGGTCTCGGAGCGCACGCCGTGCCGCTGCGGATCGGCCTTGAACGAGGGCAGATCGACGATGGTGAACTCCGGCACGAAATCCTCGAGCTCGGGCGCCACCGGCCGGATCAGGAGCTGGCGAATGAACAGCGAGTGCCAGGCGAGCTCGGTGTAGACGCGCGTCTTGATGCGGTACTTGGGATCGGCGCCGCCGTAGAGGTCCTGGACGTAGAGCTGCTTGCCGCGGGCGTGCGCGATGAAATCGTTGTAGAGCAGGACGAACTGCGCCTGGCTGATCTTGCGGTTGCCGTCCCACCAGACCGTGTGTTCGGTCTGCGCATCGACCACCGTGTGCTTGTCCTTGGGCGAGCGGCCGGTGTGCGCGCCGGTCTCCGCGCACAGCGCCCCGCTTGCCATGATCGACGCTTCGCCGTTGCGGATCGCGTGCTCATAGAGCGGTGCCTCGGTCAGATTCCAATGCACCGCGGCGAGGTCCTTGAAGCCGAACTTGTCGGCGCCGAAGGCAGGGTTGCGCAGACCGGTTTCCTTCACGAGATTTCCTCCTCACGCCCCGGCCGCCGACGGACCGGAATAGCCCTCCCGCGCCGCGCGAGCGGCGCTCGGGCAGGTTTGGTCCCATCGCGACAATGGGCGACCTATAGTCGCGAAACCGCCGCCTGCCAAGACCAAAGCTGGGCGTGCGCTCCGATATGGCAAACCGTGAAGCGCTCGGTGCCAACACGAGCCTGCAGGGGACGATGCGGCATGCGGAAACCTCGGCGCATGCTGCGGGTCCTGCGTGCGGTGCAGCACGGGGCTGCTGCCGTCAAGATGGAAGTCCGTGCGCGGTCCGGCACCGGCCCTGTCGGAGCGTCCCGGCGGGACAATCCACGTTCACCGCGCACGTGCCGCCGCTGCCAGGTCCTTGAGCACGGTGCGCAGTTCGCCGGGATCGGTGACGCGCCGCGGGAACGCCAGCCGCAATCCCACCCGATCGCACTGCAGGTCGAGCCCTTCCGGATCGCAGCCCACGCAGCGCCACGCGCCATCGGGCGCACCCAGAAGCCGCGTCGCATAGAGCCGGCAGGTCTCGGCGTGATCGGCGTTCATGTGCTCGATCACGTCCGGCTCGGCGGCCAGCAGCGCTTCGCTGCCGGCAAGATCGATCAGCACATCGGCGGGGGCAAGATCGACGATGCGCCCGAAGCCGGCGACAAGATGCGCGCCCTTCGGCCGGATCTCGTAAAAGGAGAAGTCGGTGAAATCCGCAAACATCGCCGCCTCCGGCTGGCGCGCGAGATAGCGCCGGCGCGCCGCCGCACTCTCGGTCCGCACCGCCGTGCCCATGAGCATGATGCGAGCGCCTTCGAGCGGATCGCCCGGCTTGCGCTCGTCGAGCATCAGCGATACGCGTGGATCGGCGAGCACGTTTCGCGTGTGCACGGCAAGCCGTGAGATCAGAATCAGCGGCGTGCCGTCGGCTGCGGTGGCGACGTTAACCAATGAACAATAGGGGTCGCCCGTCCCCGCCATCAGCGTTGCCAACGCGCCGGAGCGTGCCTCGCGCAGGAGTCGGCGGGCGCTGGCCTTGGGGTCGAAATCGGCTGCAGGCTTCATATATAGTTTCTCCGGCTGGGAGGTTCGCCACTCCAAATGGACCGCGGTCCGATCGCAAGACCCGTCGTCGGATGGTCCGGCGATGCCGCCGTAGCGCCCCGGGCCGCGACCGGCTACGGTCCGCAACGGTTTGACGAATCACGTATTTGTCGAACCACTGTCACACTTCGGCCCAGCTTTGCGGGCTTCAAGGCCGCTGGGATTTGAACTGGGGAGCCTGGCTCATGCCGACAATCGCTCTCGTCGACGATGACCGCAACATTCTCACATCCGTGTCGATCGCCCTCGAGGCCGAAGGTTATCGGATCATGACCTACACCGATGGCGCTTCCGCGCTCGAAGGTTTCAAGACCTCGCCGCCGGATCTGGCCATCCTCGACATCAAGATGCCGCGCATGGACGGGATGGAGCTCTTGCGGCGGCTGCGGCAGAAGACCGACATGCCAGTGATCTTCCTCACCTCCAAGGACGAGGAGATCGACGAACTGTTCGGCCTCAAGATGGGCGCCGACGATTTCATCCGCAAGCCGTTTTCGCAGCGCCTTCTGGTCGAGCGCGTCAAATCCGTGCTGCGGCGCGCCGCGCCCAAGGATGGAGCCGCGCCCAAGGAACCCGACGTCAAGACGCTCGAGCGCGGCCAACTGCGGATGGACCCGGAGCGCCACACCTGCACCTGGAAGGGCGAGCCGGTGACGCTGACGGTGACCGAGTTTCTGATCCTGCAGGCGCTCGCCTCGCGCTCCGGCGTGGTCAAGAGCCGCAACGCGCTGATGGATGCTGCCTACGACGATCAGGTCTATGTCGACGACCGCACCATCGACAGCCACATCAAGCGGCTGCGCAAGAAGTTCAAGGCTGTCGACGCCGAGTTCGACATGATCGAGACGTTGTACGGCGTGGGCTACCGCTTCAAGGAAATCTGAGGGCACCGTTCCCGGCACGCCATGCTAGAATGCCGCGCGTGCCTCGATTAGTCTGCGCAAAGGGGGCACGCGAGGGCAGACATAGACGGCAGCGACCCCATTGCTCGATCGAACTTCCGAAGCGACACGGCAGCCCGCCCAAACCGCCGAAGCCGGCAGTGCGGCTGGTCGGTCGTCGCGCAATCCGTTCGCCGATCTGCCGCGCCGCATCGCCCGCGTCTACGGCGACGGCGGCCTGCGCGGGGTGGCACGGCGCAGTTGGGAGTTCTTCGTCACCCAAAGCTTCTCCAGCCTGACGCGGCGGATCGTCTTCCTCAATGTCGCCGGTCTGCTCGCGCTGGTGATCGCCATTCTCTATCTGTCGCAGTTCCGCGCCGGGCTGATCGACGCGCGTGTGCGCAGCCTGATCGTGCAGGGCGAGATCATCGCCGGCGCCATCGCCGCCTCCGCCACGGCCGACAACTACGGCACGTTCATCGACCGCGAGCGCCTTTTGGAATTGCAGCCGGGCGAGAGCTACGGTCCGATCGACGAGAGCGCGGCCGGGCTTGAGTTTTCCATCAACCCCGAACGCGTCGCGCCCGTGCTGCGCCGCCTGATCTCGCCGACGAAGACGCGCGCACGCATCTACGACAGTCACGGCTATCTGATCCTCGACAGCCAGAACCTCTACATTCCCGGCGAGGTGCTGCGTTTCGACCTGCCGCCGCCGACCGAGGCCAAGCCCGGTCTCTTCAAGCGAGCCTGGCACGCGTTCCGCGAATGGCTCGGGCGCGGCGACCTGCCGCTTTATCGCGAGCTCGGCCCGGCCGAAGGCAAGGGTTACCCCGAGGTGGAGCGCGCGCTGCTCGGAGCCGAGAGCGCCTCCATGGTGCGGGTCAACGACCGCGGCGAGGTCATCGTCTCGGTGGCGGTCCCGGTGCAGCGCTTCCGCGCCGTGCGCGGAGCGCTACTGTTGTCGACCCAGGGCGGCGACATCAACCAGGCGGTCGAAGCCGAACGGCTGCAGATCGTCAAGCTGTTCCTCATCATGCTCGGCATCATGGTGGTGCTGTCGGTGCTGCTCGCCGGCACCATCGCCGGCCCGATGCGGCGGCTGGCCGACGGCGCCGAACGGGTGCGCCACCGCATCCGCTCGCGCGTCGAAATTCCCGATTTCACCGCGCGCGGCGACGAGATCGGGCATCTGTCCGGTGCGCTGCGCGACATGACCAATGCGCTCTACAGCCGCATCGAGGCGATCGAGCGGTTTGCCGCCGATGTCGCCCATGAGCTGAAGAACCCTCTCACCTCGCTGCGTTCGGCGGTGGAGACGCTGCCGCTCGCCAAGACGCAGGAAAGCCGCGATCGCCTGCTCGCCGTGATCCAGCACGATGTCAAGCGGCTCGACCGGCTGATCTCCGACATTTCCGACGCCAGCCGCCTCGACGCCGAGTTGCAGCGCGGCGAAATGGCCCCGGTCGATCTGGCCAAGCTGCTCACCACGGTCGTGACCGTGCAGAACGAGACGCGTCAATCCGACATTGCCAGCGTGTCGCTGACGTTCGAGGGCAACGGGCCGCTCGCGTTCGTCGTTCCCGGGCACGATTCGCGGCTCGGTCAGGTGGTCGACAACCTGATCGACAATGCCCGCTCGTTTGCCCCGCCCGACAGCACCGTGCGCGTGACCTGCCGACGGCTGCGCAAGCAGGTGGAGATCATTGTCGATGACGACGGGCCCGGCATCCGACCGGACGCCTTCGACAAGATCTTCGAACGCTTCTACACCGACCGGCCGCACCAAGGCTTCGGACAGAATTCAGGACTTGGTCTGTCGATCTCCAAGCAGATCATCGAGGCGCACCGCGGCAAGCTGTGGGCCGAGAACCGCATGAGCGTACCGGCCGACGCGAACGAGACGCCAAGGGTGCTGGGCGCGCGCTTCGTCGTGCAACTGCCGGCGCTCTAGCCCGAGCCGTCCTCGGCGCGGTCTTTGGCCGGCTGCGGGTAAGATTGGGATCGTGCGCATGGCCCCGACCATTCACGCATCCGCCGTCCTTGTCGGCGCCCGGGCGCTGCTGATCCAGGGACCGCCCGGGTCGGGCAAGTCGCGCCTGGTGCTGGCGCTGCTGCAGGCCGCCGACCGCGGCGCGCTACGCTTTGTCCGCCTGGTGGCCGATGACCGGGTCGAGGTCGAGGCCACGCATGGACGCCTTCTCCTGCGTCCGGCGCCCGCCCTCGCCGGCTTGCTCGAGGTCAGGGGGCTCGGCATCCGCCGCCTGCCCCATGAACCCGCGGCGGTCGCCGCCGCGGTGGTCGAACTCGGCCAGGCCCGGACCGATCGCCTGCCCGAACCGGCACAGGCGAGCATCGCAGGGGTGCTCTTGCCGCGACTGTCGATCGCAGCCGCCGAAGCACCCCTTCCGCTGGTCCTGGCCTATCTCGGAACGACCGACGCCCTGGCCAAATAGCAGCGCGACAGGACGCCGCCGGGGCATGCAAATGGCCCCGCCCTGCCCCATATTGAGCCTGGTCGGCCGCCAGCGCGGTGCGCGCGCAGCCGGCCCCTTTACCGCAATGCAACATTGTGCAAAGTACGCCGCTCTGGGCCTTGAAGTCGGGCCTTGGATGGTCATCATTGAGGCCCTTTCGTGCGGCGCAACCGCGCCCCCCGGGATTTCCGGATGATCGGTCTCGTCCTCGTTACGCACGGGCGGCTCGCCGTCGAGTTCCGCTCAGCCCTCGAACATGTGGTCGGTCCGCAGCAGCAGATCGAAGTCATCACCATTGGGCCCGATGACGACGTGGAACAGCGCCGCAAGGACATCATCGAGGCGGTCAAGCGCGTCGATACCGGCCAGGGTGTCGCCATCCTCACCGACATGTTCGGCGGCACCCCGTCGAACCTGGCGATCTCCTGCATGGGCCGGCCCAACGTCGAGGTCCTGGCCGGCATCAACATGCCCATGCTGGTCAAGCTCGCCAAGGTGCGCGGCGAGTGCCCGCTGGAGGAAGCGGTGGCGGCCGCCCAGGCCGCCGGCCGCAAGTACGTGACCATCGCCAGCCGCGTGCTCGCCGGCAAATGAGCGGGATCGAAGACCTCGAAGGCGATCGGCCGTTCCACCGCCAGCCGCCGGACACGGTCGTCCGCGTGCTGGAGATCGTCAACAAGAAGGGGCTGCATGCCCGCGCTTCGGCGAAGTTCGTGCAGACCGCGGAGCGCTTCGACGCCAGCATCCGCGTGACGCGCGGCAGCGAGACGGTCGGCGGCACCTCGATCATGGGCCTGATGATGCTTGCGGCCGCGGCCGGCACGACGATCACGGTGGAGGCGACCGGCGCAGAGGCGGCGGCCGCGGTCGACGCGCTGGCCAAGCTCGTCGCCTCGGGCTTTGGCGAGGAAGAGTAATCCGGCCGTTGCCCCCCGGCTCATCGGACCTGTCGCGACCCAAGGGTCGGGCTGGAAGGCGTGTCCCCGACGCAAACCTCCGGCCTCGCGATCCGCAGCAAGAGCGACCATGCCAAGGGCGCCTCGAGCCCGCGGGAGATCACGGCGATCAGCGCGGACAGAATATAAAGAATTCTTTATATCTTCGTTGCACCATGGGGATGCCCCTGCTATAGGACCCGCGAACCGGCGCCGCGGGCGGCGCCGCAATGCCTTTGCCACAAGCCATCCGCGCAGGGAGCACCATGACCGCCGCAGTGCAAGCCAAAGCCACGCCCACGGACTACGTCGTCAAGGACATCGGGCTCGCCGAATGGGGCCGCAAGGAGATCGCCATCGCCGAGACGGAAATGCCCGGCCTGATGGCGACGCGCGAGGAATTCGGCCCCTCGCAACCGCTGCGCGGCGCCCGTATCGCGGGCTCCCTGCACATGACCATCCAGACCGCGGTGCTGATCGAGACGCTGAAGGCGCTGGGCGCCGACGTTCGCTGGGCCTCCTGCAACATCTATTCGACCCAGGACCATGCGGCCGCGGCGGTCGCCGCCGGCGGAACACCGGTGTTCGCGGTCAAAGGCGAGAGCCTGAAGGACTACTGGGACTACACCCACCGCATCTTCGAGTGGGCGGACGGCGGCACGCCCAACATGATCTTGGACGACGGCGGCGACGCCACCTTGCTCATCCATCTCGGGGTCGAGGCGGGCAAGAATCCGGCGGTCCTCAATCACCCCAACAATGAGGAAGAGGAGATTCTGTTCGCCGCGATCAAGCAGCGGCTGAAGGAGCAGCCCGACTGGTACCGGCGCAATGCCGAGAACATCCGCGGCGTCACCGAGGAGACCACCACCGGCGTGCACCGGCTCTACGACATGCAGAAGAAGGGCACGCTGTTGTGGCCGGCGATCAACGTCAACGATTCGGTCACCAAGTCGAAATTCGACAACCTCTACGGCTGCCGCGAGAGTCTGGTCGACGGCATCCGCCGCGGAACCGACGTGATGATGGCGGGCAAGGTCGCCATGGTCTGCGGCTTCGGCGACGTGGGCAAGGGCTCGGCTGCAAGCCTGCGCAACGCCGGTTGCCGGGTGATGGTCTCCGAGATCGATCCGATCTGCGCGCTGCAGGCGGCGATGGAGGGCTACGAGGTCACCACGATGGAGGACGCCGCACCGCGCGCCGACATCTTCGTCACCGCCACCGGCAACGTCGACGTCATCACCGTCGAGCACATGCGCAGGATGAAGGACCGCGCCATCGTCTGCAACATCGGCCACTTCGACAGCGAGATCCAGGTCAACGCGCTGCGCAATTTCAAGTGGCACAACGTCAAGCCGCAGGTGGACGAGATCGAGTTTCCCGACGGCAAACGCATCATCCTTCTGTCGGAGGGACGGCTGGTGAATCTCGGCAACGCCATGGGCCATCCGAGCTTCGTCATGTCGTCGTCGTTCACCAACCAGACCCTGGCGCAGATCGAACTGTTCAGCAATCCGGGCAAGTACGAGAGGAAGGTCTACACGCTGCCCAAGCACCTCGACGAGAAGGTGGCACGGCTGCACCTCGCCAAGATCGGCGTCAAGCTGACGAGGCTCAGCGACAAGCAGGCAACCTACATCGGCGTGCCCAAGGACGGTCCGTTCAAGCCCGATCACTATCGGTATTGAGCGCGGCTACCGCGTCGGCGGAACGATCACGATCACATAACGGCCAGGCGCGCCGGTGACGCCATAATGGCGGCGCGTCAGCGCGGTCTCGACCCGGCGCGCGACCTGACGCGATGACGTGAATGCGTCGATCTGCGCCCGGCAGCCTGCATCGTGAGCCGGGCAGAGCAGGACGATGCCCTGGCGTGCGATGCGCGCCTCGTCCACCCACGGCGCCGCCGCGCGGTCCAGCTCCGCAAACACCGACGGCCTGTCCGACAGATAGAAGGCCGTGCCGAAGGCGAGAGTCGCCTCGCCGCCGACGAGGCGGATCGGCTCGCGCGAAACGTGGCGCCATTCCGCCTCGACCGCGCGCGCCAGCAGATGCGCATGCGCCATGGCAGGCATCACCCCGCCGCGATGCACGACGACCGAAATGGCAGGTGCCGCAAGCGGCATCACGAACGCAACCATCGCGGCAAAGACCACAATCGCGCGCGTGCCATCGGCAGACAGCGACAACCCCGCCGGCGACAGGAGCAGCACCGGCAAGAGCGTGAAGGCCGGCATGCTCCACAGCGAGGTCAATTCCAGGCCCATGAACGGCGCAGCCGCAGCGGGCACGAGCAGCGGCAGAAGGAACGCCAGCGCCGCGAGGCGTCGATGCGGGTCCTTCGGCAGCACCATGTCGCGCAGCTGTGCGCCATTCGGCCGCGCCGCGGCGAGCGCGAGCGCCACCGGGAGCGCGACGTAACCCGCCGATCCGAGCAGGAATCCGCCGGATGCGATCAAGCCGGACACGAAGCTCCGTCCGGTATGCAACTGGGCGGCGTAGGACAGCGGGCTGAACGCGTGCTGCCACAGCCAGACGAGATGCGGCGCAAGCACGGTCAGGCCGACCGCGATCGTGATCCATGGCGCGCGCGAGCGGAAATAGACCGCGCGTCCCGGATGGACGAGCGTGGCAAGCGCAAGCCCGGCGAGAAAGAACGCCGACCAGTGCTTGCCGAGCATGGACGCGGCGGCAAACAGGCCGGCGAGCGCCGCATCGCGCGAGCGCTGCGAGCAAAGCGCGCGCAGATGAAACAGCGTCGTCGCCGCCCACAGCGGCAGCAGCACGGCGTTGACGTTGAATTTCAGCGCATGGAAATTGTAGAAGGGGACGAGCGTGAGCAGAGCCAGCGCCACGGCGCGCTTCTCGCCGCCAAGATAATCCGCCGACAGCCGCCAGACGATCCACAGCGTGAGCGCCGCATTGGCCGCACCCAGCAGGTGGTAGCTCCAGTCGGCGACCGGAAAGAGGAGAAACCACAGCCCAACCACATAGGCCGCAAGCGGTGGATGCTTCCAATAGCCGAGCTGCGGGTCGCGCGACCAGGCGACCAGTTCGGACATGTCGGGATGCAGGTCCTGCGCGCTCTTGGCAAGCACGCCGTAAAGGGTCCAGATCGCCACATAGGCGAGCAACACGGCGACGACATTGCGCTCGCGCCGCGCCGGGTCGGCAAGAGCTGCGATCAGCCGATCGGCCGGCGCGCGCAGCACGCGGGGCAGGACAGAGGAAGGCTTGGCCACGCGAATGGCGCCTCGCAGCCGTTGCGTCCGGACGCGGCCGGACCGGAATTGATATGGCATGGTCCGGTCGATCCGGTCCATATCGGCGGAACGTGCACCCGCGATGGACAGGCGGGCGTGGCGATGCCAATGTCCGCCGCGGCAGGCCGCGCCCGATGGGCGGCGTCGTGCACGCCACAATGATGGGGAATCAACGATGCGAAGGCTCTCGCGCAGCGCGGCGCCCGCCGCGGCGGCGATCGCTGTTCTTCTCAGCCACGGTCCGTCGGCGGCCGATCCGGTGGCCGAGTTCTATCACGGCAAGACCATCAACGTGCTGATCGGGGTCGGTGCCGGCGGCGAGTACGATCTGCAGGCGCGACTCGTGGCGCGCCACATCGGCCGGCACATTCCGGGCAATCCGACGGTGGTGGCGCAGAACATGACCGGCGCCGGCGGATTGAAGATGCTCAACTATCTCTACAACGTGGCGCCGCGCGACGGCACCGCCATCGGCATGATCCAGAATGCCTTCCCGGCGCTGCAGACGGTCGGCCACGCGGGCGTGCAGTTCGATGCCGGACGCATGAACTGGCTCGGCAGCATCGCGCCGGTGGTGGAGACGATGGCGGTCTGGCATGCGACCGGCGTCAAATCGGTCGACGACCTGCGCCGGCGCGAGACCATTGCCGGCGCGTCCGCGCGCGGTGCCATCACCTATTTCTATCCGGCGATGATGAACGAACTGCTCGGCACTAGGTTCAAGATCGTCACCGGCTATCCCGGCGGCAATGCCATCAATCTCGCGCTGGAGCGCGGCGAGGTCGAAGCGCGCAACAACACCTGGTCGAGCTGGAAGGCGACGCGGGGAGCCTGGCTTGCGGAGAGAAAGATCGTGGTGGTGGCACAAGCGGGCCCGCGCGCCCACGATCTCGACGCCCCCTCGGTTGAGGAGCTCGCCCGCAATGCCGACGACCGACGGCTGATCGAGCTTGTGGTATCGGGCACCCGGCTCGGGCGGCCGATGGCGACCAACGCGGACGTGCCGGCCGAGCGCGTGGCGGCGCTGCGGAGGGCCTTCGCCGCCACCATGAAGGACCCGCTTTTCCTGGCCGAGGCCGCCAAGATGAGTTTCGAGGTCGATCCGGTGCTGGGCGAGAGGATGCAGGAGATCGTGCGGAGCGTGCTTGCGACGCCCAAGCCGATCGCGGTTCGCGCCAAGGCACTGCTGGAATAGGGGTGCCCGCATGCGCTGCGGCACCCGGCCCTTGCGCAGCGCTGTACCGCTGCGACGGCATCCCGGTTGATTGCCCCGAGAACGCCGGGGTCCCGGGTCGATGGCGCGCCATTGTCGTGCTGCGCGGTTCCCAGGACGCGCAATCTTTGCTCCTTTGTGCGCCGTCCTTGCTGCGGCACGGGCGCGGTGTTATCTGCCGCCCCATGACGGCGCAGCCCATCGAACACATCCGCAATTTCGCCATCGTCGCCCACATCGACCACGGCAAGTCGACGCTGGCCGACCGACTGATCCAGCTCACCGGCGCGCTGGAGGAGCGGGAGATGGTCGAGCAGGTGCTCGATTGCATGGACATCGAGCGCGAGCGCGGCATCACCATCAAGGCGCAGACCGTCCGGCTCAACTACCGGGCGCGCGACGGCAAGACCTATGTCCTCAATTTGATCGACACCCCCGGCCACGTCGATTTCGCCTACGAGGTCAACCGCTCGCTGGCCGCCTGCGAGGGATCGCTGCTCGTGGTGGACGCAAGCCAGGGGGTCGAGGCGCAGACGCTCGCCAACGTCTACCAGGCGATCGATAACGGCCACGAGGTCGTTCCGGTGCTCAACAAGGTCGACCTGCCGGCGGCCGAGCCGGAGAAGGTCAAGCAGCAGATCGAGGACGTGATCGGGCTCGACGCCTCGGACGCCATCCTGATCTCGGCCAAGACCGGCGAGAACGTGCCGGAGGTGCTGGAGGCGATCGTCAAGCGGCTGCCGCCGCCCAAGGGTGACCGCGCGGCGCCGCTGAAGGCCCTGCTGGTCGATTCCTGGTACGATTCCTATCTCGGCGTCGTGGTGCTGGTGCGCATCGTCGACGGCGCGCTGAAGAAGGGCCAGCGCATCCGCATGATGGGCACGGGCGCCGCCTACGAGGTCGACCGAGTCGGCGTGTTCACGCCCAAGCTCACGCCGGTGGAGGAACTCGGGCCGGGCGAGATCGGCTATCTCACCGGCTCGATCAAGGAGGTCGCCGACACCCGCGTCGGCGACACCATCACCGACGACCGCAGGCCCTGCGCCGAGCCGCTGCCGGGCTTCCGCCCGGCCGTTCCGGTCGTGTTCTGCGGCCTGTTCCCGGTCGACGCCGCGCAGTTCGAGGACCTGCGGGCGGCGATCGCCAAGCTGCGGCTCAACGATGCGAGCTTCACCTACGAGATGGAGACGAGCGCGGCGCTCGGCTTCGGTTTCCGTTGCGGCTTTCTCGGGCTTCTGCACCTGGAAATCATCCAGGAGCGGCTGCACCGCGAGTTCAATCTCGATCTGATCGCCACCGCCCCCTCGGTGATCTACAAGATCACGCTGCGCGACGGCCAGGAGATCGAGATCCACAATCCGGTCGACATGCCCGACCCGATGAAGGTCCTGGAAATCCGCGAACCCTGGATCCAGGCGACGATTCTCACGCCGGACGAGTACCTCGGCGCGGTGTTGAAGCTCTGCCAGGACCGGCGCGGCGTGCAGGTCGATCTCACCTATGTCGGCAACCGCGCCATGGTGAAATACGATCTGCCGCTGAACGAGGTGGTGTTCGACTTCTACGACCGGCTCAAATCGGTGTCGCGCGGCTATGCCTCGTTCGACTATCACCTGACCGACTACCGGCCGGCCGACCTCGTCAAGATGTCGATCCTGGTCAACGGCGAGCCGGTGGATGCGCTCGCCATGCTGGTGCATCGCACGCGGGCGGAGGCGCGCGGCCGCGCCATGGTGGAGAAGCTCAAAGAGCTGATCCCGCCGCACATGTTCCAGATCCCGATCCAGGCCGCGATCGGCGGAAAGATCATCGCGCGCGAGACCGTGCGCGCCTTCCGCAAGGACGTGACCGCCA
>Ga0073934_10007160_pt1 | contig 15741 bp, 13 predicted proteins | sample LarsenN4metaG_FD_76834 | JGI IMG/M metagenome (GOLD analysis project Ga0073934, IMG submission 76834) | Hot spring sediment bacterial and archeal communities from British Columbia, Canada, to study Microbial Dark Matter (Phase II) - Larsen... ...
CAAGGCTTGGTCGAACATCGACGTGCCACTCCGGCAGCGGCACGATGAGCTGCCCAAGCTGGTGGAGACCTGCAAGCAGTACATGAAGTACGAACAGGACACGCTCGCGAGGGTCATTGCCGCCCGGCAGTCCGTAGCCGCCGCGCAGGGCGCGGGCGACATCAAGGCCCTCGGACAGGCCGAGACGGCACTGCGCGCCGGGCTGGGCCAACTCTTCGCCTTGGCGGAGGCCTACCCCGATCTGAAGGCCAATGACACCTTCAAGCACCTGCAGGCGCGCATCTCCGAGCTGGAGAACGGCATCGCCGACCGGCGCGAGTTCTACAACGAGAGCGTCAACATCAACAATGTGCGCATCGAGCAGTTCCCCGACGTCCTGCTCGCGGGCGTGGCGCGCGCCCGGCCCCGCGAACTGCTGCAGTTCGCCGAGGAAGAGAAGAAGGACGTCGACGTCAAGGCGCTTTTCGGCTGAGCCGCTCGCGCGGCCGTAGTCGCTGCAGCTCCGCCGCCTCCGTCCCGCAGGCATGCTAGCGGGTTTCGCACAGAGCGTGGCTCGCGCCGATCCGGAGATCTGGTGGCTCATCGGATTGTGCGCCCTGTTCTCGGGCTTTGGATTCCTGCAGTACAAGCGGGGCCTGCACCGCTATCGGCTGATGGAGAACATGCCGCGCTCGCTGTTGCGATCGGCGGCGCAGGGTTACGTCGAATTGCATGGGACGGCGCGTCCGCTGCCGGGCGAGCCGATCCGGGCGCCTCTGTCCGGCAAGCCCTGTGTCTGGTTCAGCTTCTCGATTGCCGAGCGCCGCCGCGACGGCGACGGCAGGAGCAGGTGGGTGACCGTGGAACGGGGCACGAGCACGGATCATTTCCAGCTCCATGACGACACCGGCGATTGCATCGTCGACCCGGAAGGCGCCGATATCATCGCCGTGCACAGGGACCAGTGGTACGGGGACACCCGCCGGCCGCAGGCAGGGCCGCCGCCAAAACGGCGCTGGTACGGGAGCGGCCGCTACCGCTACACCGAATCGCGCCTGCACGAGGGCGAGGAGCATTACGTGCTCGGGACGTTCCGCACCGAATCCATGCGCAGCGGCACCGATGCCGAGGTCAGCGAGCTGCTGCGAGAGTGGAAACTCGACCAGGATGCGCTGGTCCATCGATTCGACGCCGATGGCGACGGCAACATCGATGCGGGGGAGTGGGAAGCGGCCCGCGCTGCCGCCGTTGACGAGGTGCGGGGACGCCTGGTCTCCGAGGCAGCGAAGCCGCCGTTGAACGTGGTTCATCGACCGCCGGAGCCCGACCGGCCCTATATCATATCGGCGCTGAGTCAGGCGCGGCTGGTCAGGCGCTACCGCTCCCAGGTTTGGACAGGAATAGCGCTGTTCCTCGTCTTCGGCGCGGCTTTCGTGTGGATGGCCGGCGTGCGTCTGTCGAGCTGAAAGCGCGGCCCGCGGCTGAAACGGAACCACGAGGGATCTGCACGACGCCGCGGCGCGGGCCCTGAGCGCATCGCGGATGGCAAACCGGCGCGGGGATCGGTCTGTGCACCGGGCGCGTGGTAGGATTCCCCCGCGAAACTGTTATCGCATAACCGACTCAGGAAACATCCATGACCTCCAGGCTTCTCTTTCTCCTGCCGCTGCTTGGCTGCACGATGACGGTACTCGCCAACGAGGAATCCACGAGGAGTTATGACGTCACCGATGCGGATCGGGCCCTGATGATGGAGAGCGCAAACGCCTACAACGGCTGTCTGCACGAGAGAGCCGACGCGCTGATGTCGAGGATGGACGACGTCCGCCTGATCGCAGACGCGGCGATGCAGGAATGCGAGACCGTGATGACGGAGCTCGATGCCGAGCTGGAAGCGAAGGGTCTGGCGGAGGATTTCCGCATGGGCTTCATCCGTCACACGAAGAACACCTCGGTGCGACGATTGCTGCCGGAGCTGATGGCGCGCCGAGCGGCGGAATCGGCCGCGGCCGAACCCGCGCAGCCTTAGGAAACGTCCTCAGGAAAGGGCGTGAGGAGCCAGTTCGCGCAGCGCCCGCCGGTAGACGGCGCGCTTGAAGGCCACCACCTCCCGCAGCGGTCGCCAGTAGTAGACCCATCGCCAGGCGTCGAACTCGGGTTTGTCGCCGGCGTCGAGCCGCACCCGGCTTTCATCCCCGGTCAGCCTGAGCACGAACCAGCGCTGCTTCTGGCCGATGCAGATCGGCTTGCTGTGGCGGCGAACCAGATGCGCGGGAAGGCGATAGAAAAGCCAGTCGCGAGTGCAGCCCATGACCTGTACGTCCTCGGAAGTCAGGCCGACTTCCTCCTCGAGCTCCCGGTACAGCGCCTGCTCCGGCGTCTCGTTCGCGCGGATGCCGCCCTGCGGGAACTGCCACGCCTCCATACCCGCGCGGCGCCCCCAGAACACGCGCCCCCGGGGGTTGGTCAGGATGATGCCGACGTTGTGCCGGAAGCCGTCGGCGTCGATCACATCGGAGGCATCTTTGACGAAGACCTTGGACGTCATGGCGCGGAAATTTTTCCACATTTCCGGTCCATTCAGCAACGGACCCCGCCACCCACGGCCATGAGTGGTGCCGCATGACCCTGGCCCTGTTCGACCTCGACCACACCCTCATCGACGGCGACAGCGAGGTCCTCTGGGGCGAGTTCCTGGGCGAGCGAGGCTGGATCGAGCCGCTGGAGTACCGGCGCGAGGCGCTCAGATTCTTCGATCTGTACAAATCCGGGCGCCTGAACATGAACGAGTTCCTGGATTTTCAGCTGCATTTTCTCTCCTTGCACCCGATGGAGACGCTGCTGGCGCTGCGGGCGGAATTCGTCCGCGACAAGATCGAGCCGATACTGCTGCCCAAGGCACTGGCGGTCGTCGCCGATCACCGCCGCCGTGCTCACACGACGATCATCGTCACGGCATCCAGCCGTTTCATCACCGAACCGCTGGCCGCGCTGTATGGGGTCGATCATCTGATCGCGACGGAGCCGGAGATACTCGGGGGCCGCTATACGGGCAGGGCCACCGGAATCCCCTCCTATGCCGCCGGCAAGGTCACCCGCCTCGAGCAATGGATGGAGCAGCATGGCGGCACGCTGGCGGGCAGCTGGTTCTACAGCGACTCGCACAACGATCTGCCGCTGCTGCGACGCGTCGAAAATCCGGTGGCGGTGCATCCCGACCCGCTGTTGGCGGCGGAGGCCGCCGAGCGGGGCTGGCAGGTGATCTCCTTCACCGACTGAAAGGGATCGAAGGCGGACGCGCCGTCGGCGGCAGTACCCTAGCCGAGGATCTTCAGTACGGCGTCACGCTCTTCCTCGAGCTCCTTCTGGGTCGCGATCATCTTGGCACGGCTGTAGTCGTCGATGGACAGGCCCTGGACGATGCTCCACTCGCCGTTCTTGCACGTCACGGGGAAGGAATACACCAGCCCCTCCGGTATGCCGTAGCTGCCGTCACTCGGCACTGCCATGCTGGTCCAGTCGTCCGCCGGCGTGCCGAGCGCCCAGTCGCGCATGTGCTCGAGGGCGGCATTGGCGGCGGACGCCGCGCTCGAGGCGCCGCGGGCCGCGATGATCTCCGCGCCGCGCTTGGCGACCTTGGGTATGTAGGAGGTGTCGTACCACTCGTGGTCGACCTTCGCCTTGACGGCCGCGCCGTTGACCAACGCGTAATGGACGTCCGGATACTGGGTGGTGGAGTGATTGCCCCAGATGATCATCTTCTTGATCGCCGTGACGGGCACGCCCAGCTTGTGCGCGATCTGGGCCACCGCGCGATTGTGATCGAGGCGCGTCATGGCGCTGAAATTGCGCGGATTGAGGTCCGGCGCGGATTTCATCGCCGTCCACGCGTTGGTGTTGGCCGGATTGCCGACCACGATGACCTTGACGTTGCGGCTGGCGTGATCGTTCAGCGCCTTGCCCTGCAGCTTGAAGATCCCGCCATTGGCCGCGAGCAGGTCGCTGCGCTCCATACCCGGCCCGCGCGGCTTGGCGCCGACCAGCAGCGCATAGTCGGCATTCCTGAAGGCGACGTTCGGATCGTCGCTCGCCTCGATGGACTGAACCAGCGGGAAGGCGCAATCGTCGATCTCCATGACGACTCCCTCCAGAGCCTTCATGGCCGGCGTGACCTCCAGCAATTGCAGCACGAGCGGCTGATCCCTGCCAAGCATCTCGCCAGCGGCGATCCGGAACAACAGCGAATAGCCGATCTGACCGGCAGCACCGGTAACGGCAACTCGAACGGGGGCTTTCATCGACGCTCCTCCATCAGGGTGAACTTGTCTCTCTCGGCGAACAGGCACCGTGGCGCCACGGGCGATTCTGCGCGGATGCCGGCTTTCCGGGCAAACAGAAAAAAGAAGGGAGCGCCTGGCGCTCCCCTCGGAATTGCATCACTGCCGCGGCATCGACGGATTATCCCCGCTGCTCGATCGGCACGTAGTCGCGCTGCTTGGGACCCACGTACAGCTGGCGCGGCCTGCCGATCCGGAAATCCGGATCCTGCATCATCTCCAGCCATTGCGCGATCCAGCCCACGGCGCGCCCCAGCGCGAACATGACGGTGAACATGGACTCCGGGATTCCAAGCGCCTTGAGGATGATCCCGGAGTAGAAATCCACGTTCGGATACAACTTCCGCTCGATGAAATACTCGTCCTTCAGCGCGATCTCCTCCAGCTTCATCGCGGTTTCGAACACTCTCGCGTCGACGTTGGCCGGCATGTGCTCGAGCAGGTCGTGGCAGACCTTGCGGATGACGCGCGAGCGCGGATCGAAATTCTTGTAGACGCGGTGGCCGAACCCCATCAGCCGGAAGGTGTCGTTCTTGTCCTTGGCGCGGGCGATGAACTTGGGGATGTTCTCGGGCGTCTTGATCTCGTTGAGCATGTGCAGCACCGCCTCGTTGGCGCCGCCGTGGGCGGGCCCCCACAGGGTCACCATGCCCGCGGCGATGCAGGCAAAGGGGTTGGCGCCGGCGCTGCCCGCCAGCCGCACGGTCGAGGTCGATGCGTTCTGCTCGTGATCGGCGTGCAGGATGAGCATTACTTCCAGCGCCCGCACCGCGACCGGATCCGGGGTGTAGGTGCTCATGGGATGCGAGAACATCATGTTGAGGAAATTCTCGACGTATCCCAGCGAGTTGTTTGGGTATACGAACGGGTGACCGACCGCGTACTTGTAGCACTGCGCCGCGAGCGTGGGCATCTTGGCGATGACGCGCTTGGCGGTCAGGTCGCGATCCACCGGATCGTTCAGGTCGAGGGCCTCGTGATAGTACGAGGACAGCGCGCCCATCACGCCGACCATGATCGACATCGGATGCGCATCGTACAGGTAGCCCGAATACATGTGATTCACGCGCTCGTGGACATTGCTGCGGAATTTCACCTGGTACTCGAACTCTTCGAACTGCGCCTTGGTGGGCAGTTCACCGTAAAGCAGCAGGTAGCAGACCTCGAGGTAGCTGCTGTGCTCGGCCAGTTGCTCGATGGGATAGCCGCGGTGAAGGAGCTTGCCTTCGTCTCCGTCGAGGAAGGTGATGGAACTGCGGCAGGCCGAGGTGGTCATGAAACCTGGGTCGTGGGTGAACATGCCCAGGTCTTTGTAGATTGTCTTGGTATCTATCACGCGCGGCCCGTAGGTCGGCACCAGCACGGGACACTCCGAGGTCTTGCCCGTGGTGTTGTCCGTTATCGTGACGGTCGGTGTGGTCATCTGGCCCCCAAGCTGTATTTGTAGTTGCCACGGAATCTGCGGCGCTATCGACGAGCGCGCGGCGCGGCGCGTGTGCCCGGCCGCGTAGGATAGCTTGGGCTTGCGCGTCGCAGCAAGCCTGCCTCGGGGTTACCGGAACAGAAAATGCATGACCGCTCCCCCGCGTGTACCGGGTGACGGCAGTCGCCCGGCCCGGGTGGCCGTGCGCTCACCAAACCCGCCGTCGCGATCCGCGCCAACCGGCCGTAACAGGCGGATTTTTCCGGTACGATGCTTGCTTGGTGCATCGCAGCACTTGTAACAAACGGCATTTGGCGCGCAACATACTTATCGGGTTACGGACGAAACAGCGAGCCAGCATCAAATATCGTTCGCAACACTGCAGTTCCACGCTGGAACCGGCGCCGTTATCGAACCGACAGGCGGTCCCGGAGGTGAAGGGGTCAGAAATGGGAAACGAATGCCCCAGCTTTCTTTATAGCGCCAATACGGCCTACATCGAGGGCCTGTACGAGGTTTACCTGGAGTCCCCCGAAGCCGTGCCCGAGGCCTGGCGGCGGCAGTTCGACGCGTGGCAGCGGGAGATCAGGCCCGGCCAGCCAGACCAGCTGCACAGCCGCATCCAGGCGGCGCTGCTGCATCGGGCAACCCGACCGCCGCGCACGGCGGCGCCTGCCAGCGTGACCGACGACCGATTCCGCAAGCAGGTAGCGGTGCTTCAACTCATCAACGCCTACCGCTTCCGCGGCCACCGCGCGGCCGATCTCGACCCGCTGCGCCAATACGACCGACCGGAGGTTCCCGAGCTCGACCTCGCCTTCCACGGACTGTCGGAATCGGACCTGGACACCGTGTTCAACACGGGGTCGCTGTTCGGCTCCGATGCCGCCCGGCTGCGCGACATCATCGCGCAGCTGAAGCAGACCTACTGCGGGTCGATCGGTGCGGAATACATGCACATCAACGAGACCGCCCAGAAGCGCTGGATACAGCAGCGCCTGGAGCCCGCCTCGGTGCGCGATCAGGTCAGTCCCGCGAAGCGTCGCCAAGTGCTCGAGCGGCTGGTCGCGGCAACCGCCCTGGAGGAGTACCTGCACACCAAGTACGTCGGCCAGAAGCGCTTCTCGCTCGAAGGCGGGGAGACGCTGATTCCGCTGCTCGATGAGGTCATCCAGGTGGCCGGCCAGTCGCAGGTCAGAGAGGTGGTCGTGGGCATGGCCCATCGCGGCCGCCTGAACGTGCTGGTCAACATCGTCGGCAAGATGCCGTCGGAACTGTTCCAGGAGTTCGAGGGCAAGAGGAACGGCAGCGGCTCCGGCGACGTGAAGTACCACATGGGCTACTCCTCTGACATCGTCACCGACAACGGTCCGGTGCACGTCACGCTCGCCTTCAATCCCTCGCACCTGGAGATAATCGACCCGGTGGTGGAGGGATCGGTGCGCGCGCGCCAGGATCGCCGCAACGATGTCTCCCGCAACCAGGTGGTGCCCGTGCTCATCCATGGCGATGCCGCGTTCGCGGGCCAGGGCGTGGTGATGGAAACTTTTAATCTCTCGCAGACGCGCGGTTACACCACCGGCGGCACCCTGCACATCATCGTCAACAACCAGATCGGCTTCACGACCTCCGATCCCCTGGATTCGCGCTCCACGCTGTACTGCACGGACGTCGCCAAGATGGTGCAGGCGCCGATCTTCCACGTGAACGCGGACGACCCGGATGCCGCCGTATTCATCGCCAAGCTCGCGCTGGACTTCCGCATGGAGTTCAACAAGGACGTGGTCATCGATCTGGTCTGCTACCGCAAGCACGGCCACAGCGAGGCGGACGAGCCCTACGCGACGCAACCCATCATGTACCAGCGCGTGCGCGCGCACCCGGGGATCAAGGCCCTGTATGCGGAGAGGCTGCTGCGCGACGGGATCATCGCCGACACCGACGTCGCGGCCATGACGCGGGAGTACGTACAGAATCTCGAGAACGACATACCGGTTTCCCGCACCCTGGCCTGCGACATCGAGTACCGGAACCGGACCAGCTTCGAACCCTACAAGGGCGGCAACTGGCGCACGCCGGCCGACACGACGCTGCCGCTGGAGCGCATCCGCGCGCTCGCCGCGCGCTTCACCGACTACCCGCCGCACTTCAAGCTGCACAAGGCGGTGGCGAAACTCACCGAGGCGCGCCGCGAGATGGCCGCCGGCAGCATCCCGTTCGACTGGGGGTTCGGCGAGACGCTGGCCTACGCCAGCCTGGTCGAAGCCGGCCATCCCGTGCGGCTGTCGGGGCAGGACAGCGCACGCGGGACGTTCTTTCACCGGCACGCCGTCATACACAACCAGGATGACGGCGAGACCTACCTGCCGCTGCGTCACGTGAGCCCGAACCAGGCGCCGTTCCTGGTCATCAATTCCACGCTTTCGGAGGAAGCCGTGCTCGCCTTCGAGTACGGCTACGCGACCTCCGAGCCCAACGCCCTGGTGATCTGGGAGGCGCAGTTCGGCGATTTCGCCAACGGCGCGCAGGTCGTCATAGACCAGTTCGTTGCCGCCTGCGAGTCGAAGTGGGGGCGATTGTGCGGCCTGGTGATGCTGCTCCCGCACGGCTACGACGGGCAGGGCCCCGAGCACTCCTCCGCGCGCCTGGAGCGCTATCTGCAACTGTGCGCGGAAGAGAACATGCAGGTATGTTTCCCCAGCACCCCGGCGCAGATGTTCCACATGCTCCGCCGGCAGGTCCTGCGACCGTACCGACGGCCGCTGGTGGTCATGAGTCCGAAGAGCCTGCTGCGGCACCCGCTCTCCGTGTCGACGCTCTCGGAAATCACGGATCGCGGCTTCCAGCTGGTCATCGACGAGGTCGATCAGCTCGAAGCGGGCCAGGTCAACCGCATACTCGTCTGCAGCGGCAAGGTCTATTTCGATCTGCTGGAGGCGCGCCGCGCCCAGCAGATCGAAGATATCGCCATCGTGCGCGTCGAGCAGCTCTACCCGTTCCCGCGCGAGGAGCTGAAACAGGCGATCGAACGCTATCCCAACGCGAAGGAGGTCGTGTGGGTGCAGGAGGAGCCCCGCAATCAGGGGGCAATCGCCTACCTGCTCGAAGGCCTGCATCTGTTCAGCTGCCTGCACGAGCCGCAGCAACTGGTGATCGTCGCGCGCCCCTACTCGGCATCGCCCGCGGTGGGCTCGTATTCCAAGCACGTGGAGCAGCAGCAGCAGCTCGTGTCGGAGGCGTTGCGACTGACCCGTCGCGGCGTGCAGCAACCCCAGAAGAAGACCGCCTGAGGCGCAAGGAGAACTGCCGTGCTCGTAGAAGTGAAAGTACCGGTCCTGGCCGAATCCGTGGCCGACGCCACGCTCATGGAATGGCAGAAACAACCGGGGGAGCGCGTGCGCCGCGGCGATCGGCTCATCGATCTGGAAACCGACAAGGTGACCTTGGAGGTCGCGGCGCCGGAGGACGGCGTGCTGAAGGAGGTCCGCAAGAAGGCCGGCGAATCCGCAACCAGCAATGAGATCCTGGCAGTCATCGACACCGACGCGGCCGCGACGGCGGGCGCGCCAGCCGCCGGCGCTTCCGCCGCCGCACCGCGGCGCGAGGTCGCCGAGCCCAAGCTCAGCCCCGCGGTGCGTAAGCTCGCGGCGGAGCACGCGGTCGACCCTGCGCAGCTTCCCGCGGGCCGCGAAGGACGGGTCACGAAGGCCGACGTGGTGGAATACCTCAAACGCGCCCCTGCCTCCTCCCCGCTCACGCTCACCAACGAGGAGAGCTCGCAGGTACTGCCGCCGGTTGTCGGCGAACCGCAGTCCGCACCGGCGCGCAGCGAGCAGCGCGTACCGATGAGCCGACTGCGCCGGCGCGCCGCAGAACGCCTGCTCGCCGCCCAGCGCGAGAACGCCATCCTCACCACCTTCAACGAAATCAACATGGAGCCGGTGCTGGCCCTGCGGCAGCGTCACCGCGAGACCTTCGAGAAGACGCATGGCGTCAAGCTCGGCATCATGGGATTCTTCGTCAAGGCGGCGGTAGAGGCCTTGAAGAGGTTTCCCGTCGTTAACGCCTCGGTCGACGGCGACGACATCCTGTATCACAACTACTTCGACATCGGCGTGGCGGTCAGCGCCCCGCGTGGCCTGGTGGTGCCCATCCTTCGCGACGTCGAGCAGTTGAGTCTCGCTGAGGTGGAAAAGCAGATCCGCGATCTCTCCGAGAAGGCCCGCGCCAACGCACTCAGCATCGAAGAGCTGAGCGGCGGCACCTTCACCATCACCAATGGCGGGGTGTTCGGGTCGCTAATGTCCACGCCAATCATCAACCCACCGCAAAGCGCCATACTGGGCATGCACAAGACACAGGATCGGCCGGTCGCCGAGCACGGTCAGGTCGTGATCCGGCCGATGATGTACGTCGCGTTGTCCTACGACCATCGAATCATCGATGGCCGCGAGGCGGTACAATTCCTCGTCCACGTCAAGGAAATGCTGGAAGACCCGGCGCGCATCCTGCTGCAGATATAAGAACAAACTCTATGAGCCAATACGATGTCCTGGTCATCGGAGCGGGGCCGGGCGGCTACGTGGCCGCCATCCGCTGCGCCCAACTGGGCTTGAAGACCGTCTGTGTCGACAGCATGGTCACCGCCAGCGGCAAGCCCACGCTTGGCGGAACCTGTCTGAACATCGGATGCATCCCCTCCAAGGCGCTGCTGGATTCTTCGCACTTTTACGAACACCTCAGCAGGCACGTCGCGGAGCATGGCATCAAGGTGTCCGGCGCGAGCATCGACGTGGCGACGATGATGAGACGCAAGGACAAGGTCGTACAGACGCTGACGCTGGGCGTGGCGTCGCTGCTCAGGAAGAACAAGGTCGATGTCGTGGCGGGCCATGCCCGTTTCATCAGTGCCACGGAGGTCGAAATCGTCTCGGCCGGCGGCGCATCGCAGCGGGTCAGCGCCGGCAGGTTCATCATCGCGACCGGCTCCGTGCCCACCCAGATCCCCCCCGCGCCGGTGGATGGTCGGCGGATCGTCGACTCCACCGGCGCGCTCTCCTTCGACGCGATTCCCGCACGTCTTGGGGTAATCGGAGCGGGCGTCATCGGCCTGGAACTCGGAAGCGTGTGGCGGCGCCTCGGCGCGCAGGTGACGGTACTGGAGGCCCTGGACACCTTTCTCGCCCCCGTCGACAGGACGATCGCCGAGGAGGCGTTCAAGCTGCTCACCAAGCAGGGGCTCGACATCCGGCTCGGGGCGAGGGTGACGGGCACGCGGCAGGGCGCAGAGGGCGTAGGCGTCAGCTTCGAGCAGCAGGGCGCGAACCAGGAACTGGAATTCGACCGGCTCATCGTCGCGGTCGGCCGCAGGCCGAACACGCAGGGCCTGAACGTCGAGGCGGCGGGCGTTCAGCTCGATCCGCGCGGCTTCATCGTCGTCGATGACGACTGCCGCACGGCGCAGCCGCACATCTACGCCATCGGCGACGTCGTGCGCGGACCGATGCTGGCCCACAAGGCCAGCGAGGAAGGCGTTGCCGTGGCCGAACGCATCGCCGGCCAGAAGCCCCACGTCGACTTCAACCACGTGCCCTGGGTGATTTACACCTGGCCCGAGATTGCCTGGGTGGGAAAGAACGAGGCGGAGCTGCGGAGCGAGGGCCGCGACATCCGTGTTGGGCAGTTCCCGTTCATGGCCAACGGCCGCGCCAAGGGCATGGGCGAGACCAGCGGCATGGTCAAGATGATCGCCGATGCCGCCACGGACCGGCTGCTCGGCGTGCACATACTGGGTGCCAACGCCTCCGAACTCATCGCCGAGGCCACGCTGGCCATGGCGTTCGACGCCAGCAGCGAGGACCTCGCGCTCACCGTTCACGCCCACCCGACGCTGGCCGAGGCCATGCACGAGGCCGCACTGGCGGTGTCCGGGCGCGCCATTCACTACTAAAGGGCCAGCCCGACGCCGGTCACTCGGGAGACCGTCGGCTCCTCGCCGCCGGTGCCGCCGGAGGGTGCCAGACTGATGATGGTCAAGCGGCCCCCTATCCCGTTGGGGATAATGTGTCGCGGGTTGGCCTGGCGATATGCTGTCCGTGCTGCTCAGATTATTGAGCCAGGCCGGCCGCCGCCGGCAGCGGAACCGCTTGGCGGCGGGACCCAGCTTTGTTACGATGCGGGTGCATTTTTGTGCACTGCAAAAAAAACTGAAATGGCAAGTCTCCCGACGCGCGAGACATACGTACGGGCCGGCTTTCCTTCGAAACGCTCCCAGTGGAGGAAATGGTAATGGAAAACGCAGTTATCGTTGCAGCGGGTCGCACCGCAATCGGCAGTTTCGGTGGCGCCCTTTCGGAGATCCCCGCCGCCCAGCTCGGCGCCAAGGTCATCGCTGGCCTGCTCGCGAAAACGGGCATCAAGCCCGACCAGGTCGACGAGGTCATCATCGGCCAGGTGCTGACCGCCGGGGTCGGCATGAACCCCGCCCGCCAGGCCGCCATCTACGCCGGTCTGCCGCAGAACATCCCCGCGATGACCATCAACAAGGTGTGCGGCTCCGGACTGAAGGCCGTTGCGCTCGCTGCGCAGGCGATCCGGGCCGGCGACGCCGAGATCGTCATCGCTGGCGGCCAGGAGAACATGTCGATGTCTCCGCATATCCTTCCCAGGTCCCGCCTCGGCACCAAGATGGGCGACTGGGCGATGAAGGATCACATGATCAACGAAGGCCTGACCGACGTCTTCAACAACTGCCACATGGGCGTCACCGCCGAGAACATCGTGAAGAAGTACAACTTCACCCGCGAGGCCCAGGACCGCTTCGCCGCCGCCTCGCAGCAGAAGACCGAGGCCGCCCAGAAAGCCGGCAAGTTCGACGAGGAGATCATCCCCATCGAGATTCCCCAGCGCAAGGGCGACCCACTCGTCTTCAACAAGGACGAATACCCGCGCCCCGGAACCACGGCCGAGGCGCTGTCCAAGCTGAAGCCCGCCTTCGACAAGGAAGGCTCCGTCACCGCGGGCAACGCCTCAGGCATCAATGACGGTGCGGCGATGTGCATCGTCATGAGCGAGCGCAAGGCGAAGGAGCTCGGCCTCACCCCGATCGCCAGGATCGCCGCGTACGCGAGCGCCGGCGTCGATCCGAAGATAATGGGCACCGGACCGATACCCGCCACGCGCCGCTGCCTGGAGAAGGCCAAGTGGAAGGTTGAGGAACTCGACCTCGTCGAGGCCAACGAGGCGTTCGCCGCCCAGGCCATGTCCGTCGACCACGACCTCGGCTGGGACACCAGCAAGGTCAACGTCAACGGCGGCGCCATTGCGCTGGGTCACCCCATCGGCGCCTCGGGCTGCCGTGTGCTCGTCACACTCCTGCACGAGATGAAGCGACGCAATGCGCACAAGGGCCTTGCCACGCTGTGCATCGGCGGCGGACAGGGTGTAGCGTTGGCCGTGGAACGATAAGAACGACAAGACTCCGAGGATCCCGAGATGAAAACCAGCTTGAAAGGCAAAGTGGCCATCGTGACCGGAGGGACGGGGGCCATAGGCACCGCCATCTGCAGGCAGCTAGCCGACTCCGGAGCCAGGGTGGCGAGCAACTACCGCAACGAGGAAAAGCTTCGGCACTGGCAGGAGGAGAACAAGGATTATTCCTTCTTCGCCTATAAGTGTGACGTGACGGATTTCAACGCCTGCAAGGACTTCGTCGCCGCCGTCGAGAAGGAACTCGGGCCGGTCGATATCCTCGTCAACAATGCCGGCATCACGATGGACACGACGCTGCGCAAGATGACCTGGGAGCAGTGGAACACCGTGCTCAACACCAATCTCGACAGCGTCTTCAACATGAGCCGCCACGTCGTGCAGGGGATGACCGATCGCGGTTTCGGCCGTATCATCAACATCTCGTCGATCAACGGCCAGAAGGGCCAAGTCGGCCAGTGCAACTATTCGGCCGCGAAAGCCGGCATGCACGGCTTCACCATGGCGCTCGCACAGGAAGTGGCGCGCAAGGGAGTGACGGTGAACACGTTGTCGCCCGGCTACATCGCCACCGAAATGGTCATGGCGGTCCCGGAGGACATCCGCAAGCAGATCATAGCCCAGATACCGGTCGGCCGCCTCGGTACCGTCGAGGACGTGGCTTATGTCGTCGATTTCCTCGCGGCGCCCGAGGCAGGCTTCATCACCGGGGCGGATATTGCCGCCAACGGTGGACAGCATATGATGTAGCAGTCGAGATATCAGGGGTCGAAACCCATGACCATTGAGAAGCGCGTCATCAAGAAGTATCCGAACCGCCGTCTCTACGACACGACGGAAAGCAAGTACATCACTCTGGACGACGTGAAAAAGCTCGTCCTCGAGGGCGTACCCTTTCTGGTGACGGACAAGCAGACCGGTGAGGACATCACCCGCAACATCCTTCTGCAAATCATCATCGAGCAGGAGGAAGCGGGCGCGCCGGTGTTTTCCACCGACATGCTGCAGCAGCTGATCGGCTTTTATGGCAAGTCCATGCAGGGGGCCGCCTCGAACTTCATCCAGCAGAGCCTCGCCATGCTTGCCGAACAGCAGCAGGCTTTCCAACAGCAGATGACGCGCGCGGTCACCGGCAATCCCCTGGCGGCGATGCAGGAGATGACCGAACGCAACATGGAACTGTGGCGGCGCATGCAGAACGAGTTCTTCAAGGCGACCGGCATGGGCAAGAAGCCGGTCTCGCCCGCCGACGAAACGCAACAGGAGCCTGATGATGCCGAGCAGTCCGAGAAGTAAGGTGGAGATGTTTCCCATGATCTATCCCCTCCAGCTGCAGATCATGGAGCAATGGTCGAAGTCGATGGAGGCGGCTTTCAATTCGATGATGCAGATGGCGGAATTCGCCGCGGACGTGATCGACGACGCGACGGTCAAGCACATCAACGAGCTGACGGCCAATCTCCTCAGCGGCACCCGCATGTTCAATCCGGCCCTGGCGATGAGATCCGCGTCGGCTCCCCCGGCGGCGAAGAAGACCAGGCAGCGTGTCGCGGTCGTCACCGGCGGCTGCGGCGGTATCGGAACCGAGATCTGTCGCAAGCTCGCCAGAAACGGCTGCAAGGTCGTGTCGACCTACATCGCTCCGGAGGCCGATTTCGCGAGGCAATGGCAGAAGGACCGCAGGGCCGAAGGCCTCGACATCGATATCGCCGAGTGCAACGTCACCGACTTCGCCTCGTGCGAGCGCATGGCGCGGGAGATAGAAACGAAATTCGGCGGCGCCGACATCCTAGTCAACTGCGCGGGCATCACCAAGGACAACACCCTGCGCAAGATGGACGAGGCGCACTGGCACGCGGTGCTGGACACCAACCTCGACAGCGTCTTCAACGTCACAAAGCAGTTCATCGATGGTATGTCGTCGCGGCATTTCGGCCGGATAATCAACATCTCCTCGGTAAACGGCCAGAAAGGTCAGTTCGGCCAGACCAATTATTCCGCCGCCAAGGCGGGCATGATCGGTTTCACCCGCTCGCTGGCGCGTGAACTGGCCGATCAGGGCATCACCGTCAACACGGTCTCACCGGGCTACGTAAACACCAAGATGGCCATGGCGGTGCCGGAAGACATTCGCAACGGCATTATCGCCAAGATCCCGGTCGGGCGGTTCGCGGAACCCTCCGAGATCGCGCATGCCGTGGCCTTTCTGGCGTCGGACGAGAGCGGCTACATCACCGGTTCGGATCTCTCCATCAATGGCGGCCTGTTCATGATGTAGACCGCGCTGACGCCCGTGGTCCCCGTCGAGCGAGCCCCGCCCCGAGCGGGGTTTGCGCTTTTCGGCGTGCAGCAACGCGGCCCCCCCCGCCGCCCCCCCCCCCCCCCCCCCCCCCCCCCCCTCCCCCCCCCCCCGCGTGGGGGGAGGGGGCGGGGGGGAGGGGCAGCCACAACCCCCCCCCCCCCGCCTGCGGGGAGGGGGTCGGGGTGGGGGGCAGCCACAATCCCCCTCTCCCC
>Ga0073934_10007162_pt1 | contig 15732 bp, 21 predicted proteins | sample LarsenN4metaG_FD_76834 | JGI IMG/M metagenome (GOLD analysis project Ga0073934, IMG submission 76834) | Hot spring sediment bacterial and archeal communities from British Columbia, Canada, to study Microbial Dark Matter (Phase II) - Larsen... ...
CCTCGCCAGAAAGCCCCGCGGTCCAGGCGCGCACACGCCGAACGCCATGTCCGCATCCTTGGCGTCCGCCAGGATGAAGGCGCGCGATCGGGGATTCGCCCGGATTTCTGCAAGCTTGGCGTCGAGCGACTTCATTTCACCTGCGCCATGATCTGGTCAGTGATCGCCTTTACCGCCGCCTCGGCTTCGGCGTCGTAGCCGACAGTTGTTTCAGAGCGCGCAGGCACGGCGCATTGCACGCCCGGACGCCACTCGGCGTTGTCGCAGAGTTCGCATTCCTTGAGGCCGTGCCGCGGGTCGGGGATGCCCAGGCTTTGCTTGATCTTCAAGAGGTCCTGGAGTTGCGCAGGCGTCATCGTGTTGGCCGGCTTGCCGACCTGGGCGGTGACGAGAATGGTGCGGCAGTAGGCCTCGAGGATTTCCATCTTGAAGTAGGCGTCCTCGACGTTGTTGTGACTCCAGCTCACCACACCGTGGTTGGCCATCAGGATGGTGTTGTGTTTGTCCACCAGGTCGGCCACCAGCTTGCCCATCTCCGGCGTGCCCGGCGTGCGATACGGGGCGATGGCCACGGAGGCGAACACCTCGAACTCGGGAATCATGCACGTCGGCGGCAGCACACCCGCCACCGCGAAGCCCGTGGCGTAGGGCGGATGGCAATGGCACGTGGCCACGGCCTTGGGCTGGCGCTTCATGATCTGCAGGTGCATGAGGATCTCGCTCGTGCGCTTCTTCGTGCCGGCGAGCTGGTTGCCCTCGAAGTCCACGAGACACATGTCCTCGGGCTTCATGAAGCCCTTGCTCACGAGCGTGGGCGTGCAGAGGGCGATGTCGTCGCCGACGCGGATGGCGATGTTGCCGCCGTTGCCATCGACATATTCGCGCTGCCAGAGCCGTCGGCCGATGTCGCAAAGCTGTTCCTTGAGGGCGAGGGCTTGCGGCGAGTGGAAGAAGGCCTCGAGTTCGGCCTTCGGTGATTTCGAGTTGAGTGGCTTGGCGGGTGAACTGGCCTTGGCAGCCTTGCCTTTGGCTGTGGTTCCACCCCCTTCCAAGGTGCGAATAAGGTCGCGCGCGGAGGGTGTGATGACCGCCCCGGCGGGAAGCTTCTTCAGGTCGCCACCCTTGGCGATGATTTCCTCAATGTCCTTCGCGCTGATGATTTTTTTCATGTCTGCGGCTTGTAAAAGATTTCGTCCACGAGGGCGCAGTTGATGGCGTCAATCGGCGTGGGCTGGTCAAACGGCTGCGCAGCCTCCCGTCCCTCGCTGAACCCAATCGTATCGCCCACACCGCCGCCGATGCTGTCATACACCACCAGGCTTGGCTCTTTGCTCAAGCCGGAGATCGGTTGCGTGCCTTGCTGGAAGTGCTCGCGGTTGAACGGGCTGACGACCAGCCAGCGCGCTCCGGTCAAAGCGGGTACCGCTTTGCTCAGGGTCACACGGCCGATGACAGTTCCCAGTCTCATCGGAGCAGAACTCCAAATTCCAAACCCCAAACCCCAAGGCATCTCCAGGGTTCAACTTCCAAGCAGTGATTGCGTCCGACCATCGCCTTGGAGCTTGGTGCTTGGTGCTTCTTTGGGGTTTGGAGTTTGGAATTTGGAATTATCACTTTGTGATTCCGTCTTTCATGTCATCCACAATGGCCGCGATCAACCAGCGCACCGGACTCTTCTGATCCTTCACCAGATTGCGCGCCGCCGCGCCGTCGCTTGAAATCACCACGCGCTGGTGCAGCCCCGCGCCGTGCGGATCAATGGCCACCTGTGGCGTTCCTTCCGGCCTGCCGTCGCGCCCGATGGGCTGGCAGATCACCAGCCGCCAGCCGTGGAAGCTCGGATGCTTGCGGGTGGCGACCACGTTGCCTTCGACGCGCGCTAGGAGCATAACGCCTCCGGCGCAAGGCCCAATCTCCAAGACCCAATGTCCAAGGAATAACCAAGCACCAATGCCCAACCAGTCTCTTGCGCACTGACGCCGGCATCGGAACCGAACATTCGGATTTCCTTGGTCATTGGAATTTGGTCATTGGTCATTTCGCATCAGTAGATGCGGAGGTTGTCCACCATCACGCAGCGACGCACACGCGTGAACGTGCGTGGATTGGTCACACCTTCACCCGTCGGCGTGGCGATGGAATAGCTCAAATAGCCTTCGCCGCCCAGGCCGAGGCCGGCCATGCACGGGCCGTTCTTGATGAACAACGTCGTGTCCAGCGCGCGCCCCATCGCAGTCATGTGCTCCACGTCGTGCGAGTGAATGATGCTTGTGTGTTTGTAGCCGTGCTCCGCCTGCAAACACCGCTCGACGCCCTCTTCGACGCTTTTCACGCGCACGATCGGAATGAACGGCATCATCTGCTCCTCGACCACAAACGGGTGATCCGCGCCGGTCTCGGCAAACAGCAGTTCGGTTCCCGCGCGCAGGCTGATGCCCGCCGCCTTCGCGAGCACTACGGGGTCCTTGCCGATGAAATCGCGGTTCACCGAGGCGTGCGGGCAGCCGCCGCCCTGGCCTTCCTTGAAGGTGAAAGCCGCCTTGGTCAACGCATCGAGCTGTGCATTGCTCAACTTGACCGCGCCCGCGTCTTCCAGCGACTTCATGAGCTTGTCTGCCACGGCCTCCAGCACGAACACTTCCTTCTCGCCGATGCAAAGCAGGTTGTTGTCGTACGCCGCGCCCTTGATGATGGATTCCGCGGCGCGCTTGAGGCAGGAGGTGCCGTCCACCAGCACCGGCGGGTTGCCCGGTCCGGCGCAGATCGAGCGCTTGCCCGACTTCATGGCCGCCGCCACCACGCCCGGGCCGCCGGTCACCAGCAGCAGGCGGACATGCTCGTTCACACACAAGGCGTTGAAACTTTCCATCGTCGGTTTCTCGATGATGCAGGCGATGTTCTCAATGCCCGTCTCGCGGTAAATGGCCTCATTGTAGGCGCGCACCGCCATGGCCGCGCATTTCGCCGCACTGGGATGCGCGTTGAACACCACGGCGTTGCCCGCCGCGCAGATGTTCACGATGTTGCCGCTCAGCGTGGGCACCGAGTGCGTGCTGGGTGTGATCGCGCCGACCACGCCGAAGGGGGTGTATTCCTCCAGGGTGATTCCGTGGTCCCCGCTGCGGCCATCGGGCCGGAGCCAGTCCACGCCGGGAACCAGCTTGATGATCTGGAGCTTCTCGATCTTGTGATCGAGCCGGCCAATCTTCGTTTCCTCCAGCTCGATGCGGCCCCATTCGGCGGAATTTTTCTCCGCCAGCGTCTTGACGATCTCCTCGATCTTGCGCCGCGCCGCAAGGCCGCCCTTCTGAAGCTGCAGGAAGGCCTCCTGGGCGGCCGCGCAAGCCTCATCTGCGGTTTGAAACACGCCATACTTGCCGCGCAAGGCAGGATTCCCGGAAGCACCTTTGCCAGAGCAACCGCAGTCGTGCTTGGCCGCGGATGGCGCGGGCGTTGAGGCGGGCTTGGGTGATGGCGCGCCACCCAGACGGCCCAGCACCTCGGCGACGACATCACGAATCAAAGTTTCGTTCACGGCGCTCATGATTGATCAACCGGTTATTGCTTTGCGCTGTAGATTTGTTTTCCCAGCACGTCCACCACGTCCACAATGCCAATGACGACAGCGTCCACAGGGCATTCCTTGAGGCCGGGGGCGAGGCGCGCGGAGCTGCCCTGGCAGAACAACACCATCTCGCCTTCACCCGCGCCCACACTGTCCACAGCAACAATGGTGTTCGCTCCATTGCGGAACTTGGTGGGGTCTTTGTCGTCCACCAGTTGCGGGCGCAGGACGAGCAGCTTCCGGCCGCTCATGGAGGCGTCCTTCTTGGTGGCGACCACCGCGCCTTCGACTTTGGCGAGGAACATGGCTGTGTTTGGTAATCAGTGATCAGTATTCAGTAATCAGTGGTGGGAGCCGCCTCTGAATGGCGGCTGATCACTGACTTGCTGATGACTGTTTCACTTCTTCGGTGCGGGCGCCTTGGGCAGAACATTGTTCACGTCCGCGTGCGGGCGGGCGATAACATGCACGCTCACGACTTCGCCGCCGATGGCTTTCACGGCCTCGGCGCCGGCGTCGGTCGCGGCTTTCACGGCGGCGACATCGCCCACGACCACGGAGGTCACAAGGGCGTTGCCGACTTGCATCATGGGGCCGGCGAGTTCCACGTTCGCGGCTTTGAGCATCGCGTCCGTCGCCTCGACAAGCGCGACCAGGCCACGCGTTTCAATGAATCCAATTGCTTGTTGTGCCATAGTTGTTGTTGGGGTTGTTGGTTGAATTTGTGAGTAATCGGCTATCAGTGTGCAGTGATCAGTTGGAACTCTGCTCCAAAAGGCGTTTTGTTTCGCGGGCAACGACCAGTTCTTCATTGGTCGGAATGACCATGACCTTCACGCGCGATTCCGGGGCACTGATGACACCTTCCCTGCCTTGCAAGGCTTCGTTGGCCTGCGGGTCAATCACGACGCCAAGCTGGTCAAGGTTCGCGCAGATGGCGGCGCGCAGGGAGGCGCGGTTCTCGCCAATGCCCGCGGTGAACACGATGGCGTCCGCGCCATTGAGCTGGAGAAAAAAACTGCCCACCCAGTGCCGCGCACTGGCCACAAAGACATCCAGCGCAAGTTTCGCCTGTGCCTTGCCCTGATCGGCCGCGGCGCCGATGTCGCGGATGTCATTGGACACGCCGCTCAAGCCTTTCAAGCCGCTTTCCTTCGAGAGCTGGCGTTGGGCTTCTTCAATGCTGATGCCGAGCGTCTTCACCGCGTAAGGCAACGCCTCGGCATCAAGGTCGCCGACGCGATTGTTCTGCGGCAAACCGGATTGCGGACTGAGCCCCATGCTGGTGCCGATGCCCGCGCCGTTGAGGATGCCCGTCACGCTCGAACTGCCGCCGAGGTGGCAGGAGATGACACGCAGGTTAGCGCCGTTCACCGAAGTTTTCACGCCGTCGAGATAGAGGCGGCGGGCGCGTTCGGCGATGTCGGCGCGCCCGAGCAATTCCGCCGAGCGTTCGGCGATGAACTTGTGGCTCGCGCCGTGAAAACCGTAACGGCGCACGCCGATGTCGTGCCACGCTTGCGGGACGGCGTAACGCATGTTCGCCTCGGGCGCGAATTGATAGAACGCCGTCTCGAACAGGCCAACGCGCGGCACGTCCGGCATCCGTTGAGCGAAGAGCCGGATGCCGGTGATGTAAGGGGGATTGTGCGCGGGCGCCAGGCCGATGTAATCAGCCATCGCCTGCAACACGCGCTCATCAAGCCGCACGCACCCGGTGACGCCCTTCGCCAGCACGGTCTTGAAACCGACGGCGGCCAATTCGCGTTCGCTGCTGATCGCACCCGCCTCCTTCAACTGCGCGAGGCAGTCCTCGATCGCCTTGGGATAATCCGTCACGCGCTCGAAGCCGCCCTTGTGCAGGAGCGTTTCCCCGTTCGAGAAATCGAACAGGCGCCACTTGAGCGACGTGCTGCCGATGTTGGCGACGAGAATCTTCATGAAGTGAGAGGTAGAGGTGTGAGGTGTGAGCGGGCAATACTTCGCCCCTCTCACTTCTCACCTCGAACTTCACTGCTGGAGCCACTTGCCGAGGCCGCTCAGGCCCTCGTGCGGGCGCGGGATGACCTGCACGCTGATGACTTCGCCCACTTCCGCCGCGGCGGCCGCGCCGGCGTCCGTGGCGGCCTTCACGGCCGCGACGTCGCCACGAAAGAAGCCGGTGACGTAGCCGCTGCCGATTTTTTCCCAGCCGACCAAGGTGACATTGGCGGCTTTGAGGGCGGCGTCGCACGCCTCCAGCAGCGCGCAAAAGCCCTTGGTTTCGATCATGCCGATTGCTTGTTGAGCCATAATTGTTTGGTTTTGAGTTTGAGGTTTTGAGTTCCGCTCCGGCGCAGTCCGCTAGTTCACAAAGACCTTCAGCAAGTCCTCATGCGGACGCGCGATGATGTGGGAACTGATGAGTTCGCCGACCTTGCCGGCGGCGCTGGAGCCGGCCTCGACCGCCGCCTTCACGCTGCCGACATCGCCCCTGGCCAGGACGGTGATCATCCCTCCGCCGATGGGGATGGTTTTGACGAGGGTGACGTTGGCGGCCTTGACCATGGCGTCAGACGCTTCCACGCTGCCGACATAGCCCTTGGTTTCGATCATTCCGAGTGCTTCGCTCATAGTTGGGTTGTTGGATTGGGGTTGAGAGTTGAGGTTTGCAGAAATCATTTCACCAGCTCGCAGGGTGTGTCCGGCTGGAGGTTGCAGGCGTTGCCCTCGTCGGTGTCGATGTGGACCTCCAGCTTGAAGCTCTGGTCCACGCGCACCAGCATTTCGTCAAGCGAAACGGCGCAGGGACCGCCGATCTTGAGTTTCATTTTGTCGCCCGCCTTCACGCCGTAGTAATCCGCGTCGGTTGGGTGCATGTGGACGTGGCGCATGGCGCGGATGATTCCCTGATCCATCTCGAAGAAGCCCGCCGGCCCCATGAGCATCCCGCCGAGCGTGCCTTTGATGTCGCCAGAGATGCGCAGCGGCAGATCGAAGCCCAGCGCGATGCCGTCGGTGTAGGCCAGTTCCACCTGGTTCAAATTCCGGCAGGGGCCGAGAATACGCAGATTGGAAATCACCCGGCTGCGCGGCCCCACGAGCGTCACCGTTTCCTTCGCCGCGAACTGCCCTTCCTGATACAGCCACTTGTGGACCTGAAGCTGGTGTCCCTTTCCGAACAGCGCCTCAACTGCCGCCTGCGTCAGGTGGCAATGGCGTGCGCTGACGTTCACGACGAGCGGATTCGGCGCGGCGGCAGGCCTGGGTAACGGCTTGCCAAGACGCTGATACACGGCTTGGCGAACCAGATGTTCAACCACGGCCCGGTGTGGAATGGATTCAATGACGGGCATTTTTGCTCGGAAGCGGGCGCGATTTGGCCGACATTATGAATAATTGTCAACATAAACATTGCAAAATATTTCAAATTCTATCAAAACCGCACATGTATGCAGCCGGAAGAACGTCAACAGCGCATTGAATCCTACTTGCAACGTGTTGAATTTGCGTCACTTGACGAGCTTTCTGAGGATTTGGACGTTTCCCCCTCCACGATTCGGCGGGATTTGATGCTCTTGGAAGCAAAAGGAACACTGCGACGCACACATGGTGGCGCGCGCTTGGTGAACCCCAAAACTGATGAATTCCTTTTTTCTGAGCGAGACACTCATCAGTTGGGCGAGAAGGAAGCCATCGCCCGGGCTGTCGCCGAGTTGATCCGGCCCAATCAAAGCGTCATCCTTGACGCCGGCACCACGATTTATCACGCCGCCAAGGAACTGGAGGGCAAGACGCCGCATATCATCACCAATTCCCTGCCCGTGGCGAACCTCTACGCCGCCAACAGCCGCGTGGAAGTCGTGCTCAGCGGCGGCGTGATCTATCCGCGCCTCGGAGTGCTGGTGGGGCCACTGGCGGTGGAGGCCTTCTCCAAGATTCACGCGGACGTAGCTGTGATGAGCAGTGGCGGCATTACGCTCGAAGGCGTCACCAACTCGCATGGGCTGCTTATCGACATCCAGCGCGCCATGATCGCCGCCGTGGAGCGCGTGATTTTCTGCCTCGACCACACGAAATTTGGCCGCAAATCCATGTCCTTCCTTTGCGACCTCGATTCGATTGACGTGATCGTCACGAATCAAGGTGCGCCCGAAGAACTCGTTCAATCGCTCCGCTCAAAAGGGGTGGAGGTCATCGTGGCGGCTGTTGACGGGCGCAGTGGACGCGGGTGAGTTTGCTTCCCTCTCTTTTTGGGAAGCCGGTTTTTTCTGCATATCCGCTTGACCGTTTTTATGAATGCCATAAGAATGGCAATAAATGCCACGCACTCCCAACACGGTTCCGACTGTGACCATCACCGTGTCCACCACGCCTCCGGTGCATGAATACCTGGAGCAGTTGGTGGCCACCGGCTTGTTTGGCAAGAATCCGGCGGAGGCGGCGGAGCGGTTGATCAGCGAGGGCATCAAGCGGCAGTTGGGCGAGGGCACGTTGATCCGCGCAGGCGGCAGCGGCAAGCGGTAGGGCTTCGCATCAGGCGCGGGTAGAACGCGACGATGGGAAGGAGGCGGCGGAACGTGATCGCCACGAACTGAATGCGCATGAATGCGGCGCACCTTTTTGGCATCCGAATTGAGCGACATGACGATTTCCACTCACCTGCTGGCCGAGACCAGCATGGGTTACATCTGGGACCAAGCCCCCATCGAGGGCAAGGTCATCATCTGCTTTCTGGCGGTGTTCTCCGTGTTCGCGTGGTCCGTCATGGCTGCAAAGTGCCTGCAAATGCGGCGGGCCAAGCAATTGAACCACTACTTCAACGTCGAATTTCGCTCCCAGCCCAATGTGATGAGCCTCTACGACCGCCGCTTGCAAGTGGAAGGTTGCCCACTGTTCAGCGTGTACAAGGAGGGCTGCCAGGAGGTGGACCTGCGGCTGCGAGGCTCCGCCGATGAAGGCCGCAAGGCGCACATCTCGCTTAAGGCGATGGAGCATGTGAAGCGCACCCTGGAGCGCACTGTGGCGCAGGAATCTTTGAAGCTGGAGTCCGGCCTCATCCTGCTGGCCATTGCGGTGAGCGGCGGGCCGTTCCTCGGACTGCTGGGCACGGTCTGGGGGGTGATGCGGACCTTTGCGGACGTGGGTATGGCGGGCAAGGCCGACCTCGCCACCATGGCTCCGGGTGTGGCCGCCGCGCTGGTGACCACGGTCGCCGGCCTGCTCGTGGCCATTCCGTCCATGTTTGGTTACAACTGGCTGGTGCATAATCTGCGGGTGCAGACGGTGGAACTCGACAATTTCGCCCAGGAACTGGCCTCCAAGCTGGAGGTCGAATTCCTCGAAGACAAGTAACGCCCGCGCGGCTGGCTTCGCGGGCGTTCCTGGCGGCTTTCCGTCCAATATTATCGGTCATGCGACGTTTCTCACAACGCAGTCATCTGGTGACGTTGAATGAGATCAACATCACGCCCCTGCTCGACCTGGCGTTTGTGCTGCTCATTATCTTTGTGATCACCACACCACTGCTAGAGCAAGGACTCGACCTGCAACTACCCGCCGGCGGCAAGCCAGACCGTCCGCTGGAGCGCGGCGACATCCAGACCGTCGAGGTCAGCAACCAGGGCATCTACCTGTTCAACGGCCGCCGCATGGAGCTGGACCAGATTGAAGGCGCGTTGGTGGGCATCTTCCAAAAAAACCCGAAAATGGTCGTCTATGTCCGCGCCGACGAGGACGGCCCTTACAAGCTCGTGGCGGGCATTTTGAACCGCCTGGAACGCAACGGCATCACCCGCGTCTCGCTCCGCACTGACGCCATCGGCAACCGCAAGTCGAAATGAACCGGCTCCAGCAAAAGTGCCTCATCGGGTCGGCGGCCGCCCACGGCCTGCTGGTGCTGGTGCTGCTGCTCGCCCCCGCGTTCTTCACGCCGGAAAAGCCGCCGGACGTGCCACTGCTGGATTTGATTCCGCCCAAGATCATTGACGGCCTACTCACCGGCGGCACGCCGAACATCCAGCCCCATGAGATGCGCATGGCCGTGCAGCCCGCCGCGCCAGATCCCGCGCCGCCGCAGCCCGCCCCTCCGCCACCTGCTCCCCCTGCGCCAAAGCCGCGCGAAACCCCGCCGCCCCAGCCGCAGCCGGAGCCGGAACCGCCACCCAAAGCGGTAAAGGCAGCGTCTCCAATTCCCAAAATCGAGGAGGAACCCAAGAAAGTTTCCAAGCCCAAGGACACGCCCAAGAAGCCCGAGGTCAAAGTGGAGTTGAAATCCAGGACGGTGGAACTGGCCAAGGCCAATACCAAGTCCAAGACGGAATCCAAGTCGAGGACCAGTAACGAGGAATCCGACCGCAAAACGCGCGAGCAGGAGGCCAGACGGATTGCCGGCCTCGCCGACGCGCAGGCCAAGCGCATTGCTGACGCCTTGAGCGGCCTGAAGAACAACCTCTCCGGCACGACGGAGATTTACATTCCAGGCCCTGGCAGTGGCTTCTTCGCCAACTACGCGCAAGTCGTCAAAAGCGTGTATGACCGCGCGTGGGTCTTCAATGACGACCTCGCAGACCTCCGCCAGTCGGTCAATGCCACCATCACCATCGCCAAGGACGGGACGGTCATCAACGCCCGCATCAAGCCGGGCGGGCGCAGCGGCAATCCGGCGCTCGACCGCTCCGTGCAGGACGTATTGCAACGGGTCAAATACATCGCGCCGTTTCCCGAGGGCGCGAAGGAAGTCGAGCGCACCTTTGAACTGAACTTCAACCCCGCCACCAAACGAGCCACCGGATGAAACTCCACATTGCCTCACAAATCTGCCTTCTGACCTGCTGCCTCTGGACCGCCATCGCCCAGCCGACGATTGACATTGAGGGGACGCGGCGTCCGTTGGCGCCGGACAAGTTCATTCCCGTCACCTTGACCGGCTTCAGCGGCGAGGTGGAGGCCGCGTTGAAGTTCGATCTCGAAATCGCCGGGTTCAACTTCGTCAACGAGAGCCAGGCCCATTACCTCATCAGCGGCAGCAACACCGGAGGGCGCGTCGAAGGCCGCGTCGTCGAGAAGGTCAGCAAGGCAAACCTGCTGGCCAAGGCTTACACCGGTGACAACGCCCGCCGCCTCGCCCACGCGCTGGCGGACGACATCGTGCTGGCCATCACCAAGAAGCCCGGCATCGCGCAGACGCGCATCGTGTTCAAGGTGGACACCGGCAGCCAGAGCGAGGTGTATATCGCCGATTACGACGGCCACAACGCCACGAAGGTCACGGCGGACGGCTCCATCGTGGCCGCGCCGTGCTGGGTGCCGGGCAAGCGCGCGTTGATGTACACGACCTACAAGTTCGGCCTGCCCGCCATCGTCCAGCACAACCTCGCCAGCGGCGAACGCGAGTTCGTGGCGCGCTACGGCGGGTTGAACACCAGCCCCGCCGTGTCGGCGGACGGACGACGCGTGGCGATGATCCTGAGCAAGGATGGCAGCCCGGATGTGTTCGTCGCGGACGCGGTTGGCACGAACCTCAAGCGCCTGACCACCACACGCGCCGACGAGTCCTCACCGTGTTGGTCGCCGGATGGCAGTATCATCTGTTTCGCGTCGCGCGAGAGCGGCCGGGCGCAGCTTTACACGGTGTCTCCGTCCGGGGGCGCCATGCGCCGCCTAAGCACCGCCGGCGTGGCCAACGCCACGGAGCCGGACTGGTCGCCGGACGGCGGACAGATCATTTTCACCTCGCTGATGGGATCGTTCCAGTTGTGTGTGATTCCCGCCGGCGGGGGGAATGCGTCGGTTCTGGTCGAGGGCGAGGACCCCTCGTGGGCACCCAATTCGCGGCACGTCATCTTCACGCGACGTGTCGGGACGCGGCGTGTCCTTAGTTTGCTTGACGTGACAACCCAGCGCGTGAAGGATGTCAAACAAGTTTCGGGAAGCTGCTCCCAGCCTGGTTGGTCGCGGTGAAGTTTTTCCTGAACACAGCACCCATGAAAGTCTCGAAAATCGTCGTATTGGCTGTGGCCTTTCTGGCCATCGCTTCCGTTTCCACCGGCTGCAAAGGCCGCAAGCCCAAGGATCTCACCATCATCCCCGGCCAGCGGGCAACCCCGCCCCCCACGCCTCCGCCCAGCGGTTTGGAAGGCACTGGAGCCGGACGTACCGGGCCGGACATTGGCCGCGGCACGCCCATCGTTGACGTGCCCCCGCCTGCGACGGCCGTTGTCACTCCGCCGCCCACCGATCCCAGCGGCAACATCCCCGGCGCCGGTTGGGAAGACTTGGGCGATTACCTCGCCAACCGCGAGATGTTCGCTCAAAACACGGTTTATTTTGACTTCGACCGCCATGAGGTCAAAGCCAGCGAACGCACCAAGGTTGACGAGGTGGCCGTCTATCTCAAAGGCGACGCCACGGTGAAAATTCTGGTCGAGGGCCATTGCGACGAGCGCGGCACAGAGGAATACAACCGCGCCCTCGGCGAGCGCCGCGCGCTCTCCGTCCGCGAGTATCTCATCAACTCCGGCATCGCCTTGGACCGCGTCCACACCATCAGTTTCGGCGAGGACAAGCCCGCCGTGCCCGGCCAGAACGAGGCCGCGTGGGCGAAGAACCGCCGGGGAGTTTTTGTCTTGCTGAAACCTAAGAAGTAGGTTCAGCGTCTGCGTGTTCGTTGGCCGGAGCGGGTCCGGTGTCAGGCTCTCAACGCGCGGAGTGGATTGAGAGCCGCTCCAGTCCGCAGTGGCAAACGCCATACCACTCATGAATACAGTCCTGTTCGCCATGCTTGGCTGGACGGAAATCCTCCTGATCGCGCTGGTGGTCCTGTTCTTCTTCGGCGCGAAGAAGCTCCCGCAAATGTTCCGGGGCGTCGGGGAGGGCATCCGCGAGTTCAAGAAGGCCTCCCGGGACGACTCCCCCGGCCAGAGCTGACCAGCGGGTCCGCCTGCGCCCTTTCCCGTCCGCAAGTTCCCCTCCCCGGGAACCCTTTTCCTTGAAGGCCTTCCGCGCCGCCCGTCCGGAAAAACGCCTTTGCTTGTCCAAACCCACGGGCTAACGTCCGTAACATGATTGGTCTTATGACTGCTGAAACTGTCACCCTCGCCATGCTCGGTTACATGGAGATCATCGTCATTGCCCTGGTGATTCTCCTGTTCTTTGGAGCCAAACGCCTGCCCGAAATCTTCAAGGGCATGGGCCAGGGCATCAAGGAGTTCAAGAAAGCCACCCGCGAGGTCACCGAGGATGTCCACCGCGCCATGGAGGAGGAACCACCTCCGCCCCCGCGCAAGCCTGTCCCACCGCCGACGGAATCCAAGTCCGCCAGTTCCGGGACTCCGCCCGAGTCCAAGGCCTGAACGCGCCGCCCAGGTTCGCATCATGGCCAACGAACCCGAGGAATCCGGGCAACCGGCTTCAGGCGGGTCTGGCACTCCGGGAGACAACGCCGTTCCGCCGGCCTCTCCCGGCAAACCCCAGCCCGCTGAAACCGGCCCAGCCGCCGACACCGCGTCCAAACCTGCGGACAGCGCCCGGGCTCCTGTACCGCAGGAGACGCAGCCGGCGGAGACCTCGGCTTCGACTGGGGATTCTCCAAAGGACGCCTCCTTGCCAGCGGATGGAGACATCCAGCCCGCCAGTGAAAGCAACCCCGATCCGGCACACGAACATCACAACCCGGACGAGTGGCGCGACCCGGCCTACGACGAATACCACCAGCACGACGACCCGCATCACTACGATCACCACCACGATCCGCATCACGACTCCGGCTCGCATGGCCACGAGCACGAGCCACACGGTGATTACTATCATGAGCCGGGGGCATACGAGCCTTTCGGCTCCGCTTCAGCCGGCGGCAAGGAGGAAGATAAAACCTTTGAAGGCTTGTTTGGCGGTGGTGGCGATGACGAGGAAGGCGGCGGCCCTATCAAAGGGTTTCTGGAGCACCTGGAGGACCTGCGCTGGGTTCTCATCAAGTGCATCGCCGCCGTGTTGATCGCGATGGTGACCTGCCTGGTGGCCGCGCCGCTGCTAATCAAATTCCTCACCTGGCCGCTGCGGAATCCCTTGGTGGAACCCGACGACAAACGGCAGTTCGTGCAAATCCAGTTTGGCACCAATTACTGGAACCTGCCCGTCACCACCAATCTTTCCCAGACACTCACCCTGGGCACCAACCACCTCACCGCCCTGCAAATCACGCCCGTGGTCATCGGCACGAACACCTTGCTCGCGTTGGCACCCGCGCCCGCGCCCATCCCGGACAGCGAGCCATTCGGGCCGCAGTTGAAGATTTACGATCCCAAGGAGGTGGTGATGCTGGCCTTGAAGATCGCCATGTATGGCGGGCTGGGCATCGCGTCGCCGTTCGTATTCTTCTTCATCGGCCAGTTCATCGTGCCGGCGCTCAAGAAAAAGGAGCGCAAGTACCTGGCCAAAGGCCTGGGGGTGGGCATCGGGCTGTTCATCGCGGGGGTGGCGTTCGCCTACTTCATCCTGCTGCGGGTGGCCTACTTTTTCCTGATCGAGTTTTGCGCCTGGCTGGGCTTCGTCGCCGATGAATGGCGGGCCAGCGAGTTCATCACCTTCACGCTGATCTTCATGGTGGGCCTGGGCGTGGCCTTTGAACTGCCCGTCGTGTTGCTCACCCTGGTCAAGATCGGCATCCTCGACCATGAACGGCTGGCGAAGCTGCGCCCGTATTTCTTCATCCTGAACCTGGTGGCCAGCGCCTTCATCACGCCCACGGGTGATCCCGTGACCATGCTGCTCGTGGCCGCTCCGCTGCAGGGACTGTATGAAATCAGCGTCTGGATCGCGCGCTACTGGGCCTGGCAGGACCGCAAGCGTGAGGCGCGTGAGGCGGCGGGGCAATAGGAACTGACGGCGAGGCAGACGTAACTTGCTGTCCCCTTGTCTGCGCCGCCGTTCCGGCTAACATCCTCTCGTGCGCCTGAAGGATCTTGCGTCTGCCGCCCTGCTGCTGGTCGCGCCAGCAACCGGAGTCCTTGCGCAGACGCAGGTGCCCGTTGAGCAGCCCACCGCGCCGCCACCGTTGGAATCCGTCATGGCCGCCGCCTTCGAGGGCGACGCCCTTTCCCAGCTTGCCCTCGCGCTCATGTACGAGCAGCGGGAGTCTTTCACCAACGCCCACCGCTGGCTGCGCCGTGCGGCGGAAGGCGGCATCGCAGAGGCGCAGTTCAAACTCGGTTACAGCCTGACCGTCGGCCTGGGCGCGCCGACCAATCTCACCGAGGCGGCGAAGTGGTATCGCGCCGCCGCCACCCAGAACCACGCCGAGGCGCAATACAACCTGGCCGTCTGCTTGGAGAAGGGGCTGGGCGTGAAGGCGGACTTGCAGGAGGCTTTTGCCTGGCATTCCAAGGCGGCGCTGCTGGGCGATGATTTCGCGCAGAAGGCGCTGGGTGTTTGCTACGAGAAAGGGCGGGGCACCACTGCCGACCCCGCCGAAGCTTTCAAGTGGTACCAGGTCGCCGCCAATCGCGGCAACCCCGACGCCGCTCGGCTGCTGAAACTCCTGGAGCCGCGCCTGACAAAAACGCAGCGCGAGGACGGGCAGCGCCGCGTCACAGATTTCCTCGCCAAAGCCCCCGCTTCCGCAACGCTGCCCATCGCCAGCAAACCGGAGGAGCCGCGCAAACGCGCCGTGGATTTTCTGGAGTGACTACGGTGAGTTCCGCGAGATGGTGCGCGGCCCGACCCACCGGGTGTTGTACTTCTGAATCCACCAGGCGTTCGTTTCCATCGGGTACAGCTCGACCGCATACCGTTGGGCGTCCATCCCATGAAAAGGCAGCGGCTCGACCGTCCAGCCCGCGCGGACGTGGTAATCCGCGTCCTTGTCCCAACCAACATTGAAAAAGAAGAAGTTGCGCTCACGGCCCGCGGGCTTCGCGGGCACGCGGCTGGTGTGGAACTTGAGCGTCAGTTCATCGCCGCCGTTGAGCAATGCCAGCGCGTTGTCTTTGCGCCCGATCAATTCCCGCACGTCGCCATAGCGTGTACACCAGCCGGCGGGCGTGATGCGCCAGGCTGCCTCGGAGCGCAGCCGGTGGTAATCCGGCGTCAACGGCTCATGCCAAGGCAAATCCTTGAACTCGCTGAAGCCGCGCCAATGCAGGTCCGCCACGTCCGCGTCCAGCACGGTGATGGTCGCCGCTTTGTCGGAG
>Ga0073934_10007163_pt1 | contig 15729 bp, 7 predicted proteins | sample LarsenN4metaG_FD_76834 | JGI IMG/M metagenome (GOLD analysis project Ga0073934, IMG submission 76834) | Hot spring sediment bacterial and archeal communities from British Columbia, Canada, to study Microbial Dark Matter (Phase II) - Larsen... ...
CACCCAGACGTCGCCGACGTTGTTGCGGTTCCCGGGGCGCTCGGGGTTCGGCCCGTCGAGCGCGGGCGTGAAGGTGCCGTCGGAACCCATCGTCCCGACGAAGCGGAGGTCGTCGTCGCCGAACGTGGCGGAGTACTCCTCGACACTCCACGACACGTCCACGCGTCCGAGCGAGAGGTCGTCGTCCGTCTCCGGCTCGCCGTCCGGCCCGTCGTCCCAGCCGATCGCCTCGAAGATCTGAAGACCCTTGGGAAAATTGCCCCCTCCCACCCGCGCCATCCCGCGCGAGGGCGTGACGGTGATCCGATCGACCCCGTCGTGCACGACGATGGCGCCCTCCAGCACGGCCTGAACGTCTCCCGTCGCAACGAGATCCCGCGCGCCGGGCGCGGCATCGGGCGCGACGCGCAGCCGGAGCGTGAGGGACTCGCCGCTCACCCCTCCCACGCGCTCCACCGTCACGCCGTCCCCGAAATCGAAAACGTCGGGCGCCCCGGCCAGCTCGGCCAGGTTGGCTCCGTGGAGCGTGACCTCCGTCGTCGCACCGCGCGCGAGCGCGCGCGGGTGGAGGCCCGCGAGCAACGGCTCCGCTCCCACGCGAGTCAGCGTGACGTCGGGCCCGATCTCGTCGTAAGCGCCCCGAAACCAGCGACCCGACATCGTGCGCAGGTCCCGCTCCACCAGCATCACCTCGCGCAGCTCGGATTCGGCGCCGGGGTCGGAGCGGCCGCGCCACTGGAATCCCGTGTAGACGATCGTGGCGCCCGTGCGCGTGACTCGCTCCCCGCTCTCGACATACGTATAGGACGCGCGCGTCGTGAAGTCGTCGGCATTGTCCGGATCGGCTTCGATCCGCACGCTGCCGTAGATCGCGCCTTTGCCGGGCTCGTAGCCCGTGAGCGCCCACGTTCCCGCCAGCCGCGGCGAGCGTTTCGTGGCGGACCAGGCCGACCACTCTGGCGTCTCGAGCGGGAAGACCTCGGAGAGATGATCGACAGCCTCGTCCATCGGCTGCGGCTCGTCGGCGTCGCCGTCCAGGAATGCCTGATTGTCCACGAGTGGATAGAGCGCCCGGTGCGTGGCGAGGAGCAGCGCCCACTCCTCCTCGCTTCGGCGCTGCGTGATCACGCGGCCCATCGAGTGACACTGGATGCACGTGAACTCGACGCCCGAGTCTCCGTCGTAGTCGTAGTCGATCATCCGGCGCTCCACCTCGAAGAGCGCTGGCCGCAGCTCTTCGGGCGCCAGCCCCTGCTCGTTCGCGAGGTAGCGGACGATCTCGGCGGCTTCCTCGGTGTCGAGACGCACGCCGTGGAGCGCGATCATCCTGCGGATCGACGTCTGCCATCCCTCGGGCGTCTTGCGCAGATACGAGATCCGCGTCATGCGGCGCTCGTCGTCGAGCGTGTGGCAGCGCGCGCACCGGGCGACGATGGTGGGACTCTGGATCGCGTAGCCGGACGGCGTGTCCTGCGCGAGGAGCTCCGCGCGCGGCACCACGGCCAGGAGCGACGCGAGCGGAAACAAGAGCCTTTGTCGTCTCATCGTGCCCCCGGGCGTCGTTGGCCGGCCGGACTGCGAACCGACCGGCGATACAGTACCACGCGTCCACCTGAGCACACAAACGGCGTTAAGCATCATCGCTCCGCGTGCTCGAGGAGGCCGGCCGCGAACGCCGTGGCCAGCGCGGTGAGATAGTCGGGGAGCGCGACCGGAGGCGCGATCCCGTTGTATGCGGCCCACGCGTCTGGAACCTCCGCCCGGCCGGGCGCGGCAACCACGAGACCCTGCAGGTCCACGCCGCGGACGTACCGCAGCCCTTCGGGAAACGCATCGCTGGCCAGGTGATCCTGGAGAGCGATGCGGTGGCCCTCGATGCCGGGCACCTGCACGCGCCGCAGAGAGGAGCCCGGAATCGCATCGAGCGACGGGCGCGATCGGATGACGTCGAAGGCGCGCCGCACGGCGTCCTCCGGGACCTCGGGCGCGACGCGGTCCGGATCTTCGGCTTCGCTCGAGCTCCGTCCTCGGTGACGGAGCGCTGCCCGTGCTCGTTTGGCCCAGTAATCCGTCCCGTACTCGCTCGCAGCCCTCTCCAGGAATCCGGCGGACAGGCTGCGGTAGCGGCGGTATACCTCCGCTTCGCGCCGGTCGTAGAACTCGAGAGCGGTCGCGGCCGCTGCAGGGTCGACGAGCGCCGTGTGGACCACGACGCCGGCCAGCCATCCCGACGACAGGGCCTTCTTGACTCCGAACGACGACAAGGGGTCGATGAAGGAGCCCGCGTCGCCTGCCAGGAGCAGGCCCGGACGCGCGAACCGCGACGCCCTGTAGAGCGATGCGGGGCATGCCCAGGCCGAACCGTCGAGCGTCGCTCCGTGCAGCGCGGGGTCGAGGTGGCAGGTCTTGGCCAGCTCTCCCACGAGCAGCGCCTCGATATCGGTGCGCGCTCTCACCGCGCCTCCCTCGATCATGGCGGCTACGCAGCGTAGCCCGTCGTCGAGGGGAAGGGACCAGGCCCATCCCTCGGGATAGCTCTCGACGAGCGACTTGTGCGCGTGATCCGCCGGCCAGCCGCCGGCGCCCGCACGCCACATTCCGACCAGCGCGAGCGTGTGCGTGTTTCGGTCGGGCCGGCGCCCCTCGCCGCGCGCAAGGAAACCGTGCCGGCCGGTCGCATCCACGATCCACGGAGCCCGGAGCTCCAGCGTGCCCTCGCCACGTCGCTCGCACCGTACCTGCCAACCCTCCGGGGTCTGCTCGGCGGAGCGCGCGGACGCTCTCTCGAAGAGCGTCGCGCCGGCGTCGGTCATCGCGGCGCCGAAGGCGCCTTCCAGCCTCGCGCGGTCGGTGTACAAGCCGGTGCGGGCGTCCGCGAACGTTTCGTCTCGCGTCTCACCGGCCCACCAGACCGTGTTTCCCCGGTTGACCCGGAAGGCGGCGCGCTCGAGCGCGGGCGCGAAACCGAGCTCGTCCAGGATGCGCCACGCCGAAGGCGGAATGGACTCCACCAGCCGGGGCGTGGACGGAATGTCGGGGCGAACGAGCGCGACCGAATGACGGTGACGTGCGAGTAGGGTGGCCGCCGCACAGCCTGCGGGGCCCCCGCCGAGAACGACCACGTCGAAGGACCCCGTCGAGGGGGCGTTCATCGATTACCCTGGTTGGGCGAAGCTGGGCGGACCCGCCTACATTGAGGATCGAGCCATCGTCCTGCCACCCCAAGATCGAGGACCCAGGAGCGAGCCATGCGCCATGTCCGAGTCGTCTACCGGTTCTCGATCAGCTGCGCGACTCTCCTCATGAGCACGATGACCGCATCCGCCCAGTCACCGAACGCGTTCGGCATCCCCACGGCCGACGCCCCGAACCCTTCCGCGGGCATCGCCGCCGTCTCCGGCTCGCGCGCACAAGGATGGCTGGCCCAGGGGAGGTCGGAAGTGCTCGCCCGGCACGGGATGGTGGCCACCAGCGATCCGCTCGCCGTGCAGGCTGGGCTCGAGGTGCTGCGGGACGGTGGCAACGCGATCGACGCCGCGGTGGCGGCCGGTGCCGTCCTGGACGTCACCTCCCAGAACGATACAGGCATCGGCGGCGATCTCTTCGCGCTCGTGTGGGTCGCGCGCGAGCGGAAGCTCTACGCGCTTTCGTCGGCGGGATGGGCACCGGCAGGGTGGACGCCCGAGTTCTTCCGCGATCAGCTCGGTCTGGAGCGGATGCCCGGAACCGGTGTGAACGCCGCCACCGTTCCAGGCGCGGTCGCTGGCTACGAGGCTCTTCTCGAGCGCTTCGGCAACCTCACCTTCAGGGAGACCTTCGCGAGGGCGGCGCAGATCGCCGAGGAAGGATGGGGCCAGGCCGAGCGCCGGCACGCCGACATCGTCAGCTCGCGCGAGAAGCTCCGCCGCGATCCCGACTCCAACCACGCGTTCCTCGTCGACGGGGAGCCGCCGGCTCTGTACAGCGTCATCCGGAACCCGGATCTGGCGCGAGCGCTCCGCGTGATCCAGGAGCAGGGCGCGGACGCGTTCTACAGGGGCGAGATCGCGGACGCGATCGTCGCGAAGGTCCGGAGCAGCGGCGGCGTGATGACGAAGGCCGATCTCGCCGAGTTCGAGCCCGAATGGGTCGAGCCCATCAGCACCAACTACCACGGCTACGACATCTTCCAGCTGCCGCCGCCGGGACAGGGCTTCGCCGCCCTCGAGATGCTCAACATCCTCGAGGTGTGCGCGCCCATGCACGGGATCGATCTCGCCGAGCTCGGGCCCAGCAACCCCACCTACTGGCACTTCATGGTCGAGGCCAAGAAGCTCGCGTACTCCGATCTCCAGGCGTACAACGCCGACCCGAAGTTCGCGCACGTTCCCGTCGAGCGGCTTCTGTCGAAGGAGTACGCGGCGTCCCTCTGCGGCCGCATCGACATGAATCGCGCCTCCGAGCCGACCGCGGGCGGCGGGCTCGACGGCGGCACCATCTATCTCACCACCGCGGACCGCTGGGGGAACATGGTGTCGTTCATCCACAGCGTATTCGCGGTCTACGGAAGCGGAGCGACGGTGCCGGGCTATGGCTTCGTGCTACACAACCGCGGCAGCGCGTTCTCGCTGGACCCGGAGAGCCCGAACGTGGTTGCGCCTCGCAAACGGCCGTTCCACTCCATCATCGCCGGCTTCGTCATGCGCGACGGCGAGCCCCTGATGACGTTCGGCAACATGGGCGGGAGCGTGCAGCCGGAGACGCACGCGCAGCACATGGTCAACCTCATCGACCACGGCATGAACGTGCAGATGACGACGGACGCCGCGCGCTTCACCCACAACCAGAGCTCGAACGTGCTGGCGCTGGAGAGCGAGCTCTACGACGTGGTCGGTGCCGCGCTGCAGGCGCGCGGGCACGACGTGCGGCCGGTGACGGGTGGGGCGGTGGGAGGCTACCAAGGCATTCTTTTCACCCGTGACCCGAGTCTGCCGGAGCCGTCGTTCGGTCCCGAGAGCGTGAGCGAGGACCGGCCGGTGAACGGCGTGTACCGCGCCGGGTCCGACCACCGCAAGGACGGCCAGGCCGCGGGCTGGTAGCGGGTCAGCTGCTCGGCTTCACTCGCAGCCAGAAGCACCCCGAGTCGAGCGGCACGGACGCTGGGGCGATACGCCGCCACGTGCGCTCGGTTTCGGGGCGCAGCTCCGCATCCGTCTCGCAGAAGTGGGCCGGGAACACGATCTCGTACCTGCGCCCACGGTCGGCGGCCAGGAGAACCGCCAGCAGGTACTGCTCCGAGTAGTAGCGCGCCTGCCAGATCTCCGGGTAGTCGTCCGGCAGGAAGATATCGTGAATGAACACGAGCACGCCGGGTCTCAGGCGGGGCAGGACCTCCAGAAACGCCACCGTCACGTCGCTGTTCTGGAAGCAGCGATGCGAGCCGTCGATCATGAGGATGTCGTTCTCTCCGAGCTGGTCGAAGAGCTCCATGGGAGCTTCCTCGAGCGGGCTGCGGATGACGGTATCACAGATGTCGTCGACCTCGGCCCTGGGCGAAGGGTCGATGGACGAGATGTTCGTCTTCAGTCCGAAGTCTTCGACCGAACGGCGCACGAACCGCGTCGAGTTGCCCGAGCCCACCTCCAGGTATCGAGCGGAGCCGAAGAGCTTGGGAAAAGCGTAGAGGGTCGCGGCGTCGAAACCACCCAGGTAGGCGTTCTCCCAGTGAGGTCCGCCATCGTTCGTGGCGGTGAGGGGGATCCTGCGCAGACCGTCACCGATGCCCGCGAGCGCGCCGAGGATATCGCGATACGCGTCCCGCCGCGCCGCGATGAGCTGGTGGAGCCCGGCGTGCGGTGGGCGGCCCCAGCCATACCGCGGCACCGGATGCACCGGGTAATCGAGATAGATCGGCTGACGCCCGCGGTTCACGAGGTCGATGTGACGACCGAGGCCGCGCAGGAACCCGAGGTGCTTCACGTGGGCCACCTCGCATGGGGATGGAGCTGGCAGCCATTATGCGCCGGCGACGCACCCCTTCGCCACCGGCCGATGTGCTTGCTGGGCCGCCATCCGCCGGGACCGCCACGTGGCTCTACATCGGCGACCGGTGCACCGCTCTCCAGTCGGCGTCCGCGCCGTCCAGATGCCACTGCCGGCCGTCCGGGATCGTGATCTCGCACGGCGCGCGACGGTGCAGTCGATCGAACGCGATCTCGATCGCCACGTCGAGCACGGGGTGCTCGACGATCACCTCACCGTTCTCCACTCCGCGGGCCACGAACCGCCCGGATCCGTCCGGCTCGATCACGTACTGGGCCGGATGGTAGGCATACTCGTTGAGCTGCATGTCTTCCTCCTGTAATCAGGCTTCGCGCTCTGCATCCGCCGGCGCGCTCGCCGGGACTTCGGCCGGCTCGAGATCCTCGACAGCCGGTCCGTTGACGACGGCCCCGTGCGGATCGAAGCGCGAGCCGTGGCATGGACAGTCCCAGCTTCGTGCCGCGTCGTTCCAGCGCACGAGGCACCCCAGGTGCGTGCAGACGGCGGAGCGCGCATGGAGCTCGCCGGCGCCATCCCGATAGACCGCGACCGCCTCGCGGCCTCTGCGGATGATGGCGCCCCGACCGGGCTCGATCTCCGCCACCGACGAAGCGTCACCGGCCTTCACGCGGTCGACCACCATGTGCGTGACCGCGTCGAGGTTCTCCTTCGCGAAGCGGCCGGCCGAGCGAACCGTGATCCGGGACGGGTCGTATGCCTCCGCCCAGCGATTCTCGACACCGCGGACGAGGTCGGCGAGCAGCATGCCCGCCACCATCCCTCCCGTCATGCCATTCCCCGAGTCACCGGTCGCGATGAAGACGTTCCGCTGGCGCGTGGGATCCGGACCGATGAAGGCGATCGAGTCGACCGGCTCGAGGACCTGCCCCGACCACCGTGACTCGACTTCCCCCATCGAGGGAAAGCGCGAGCGGGCCCACGACTCGAGACGGAGGAATCGATCTCCCTCGTCCGTGGCCTGGCCGGTCTTGTGATCCTCGCCTCCGACGATCAGGAGCTCGCCGTCCGTCCTTCGCGACCCGTCCCCGGGACCGGTGACACGGACGTAGTGATAGGGCGCGGCTTGCTCTCTTTCGTGCGCCACTTCCTGGGCGGTGTCCCAGTAGAGGGCTCGAGGGAGAGAGCCCCGCGGAATCCACGCTACGACGACGTACGTCCGGTACGCCGCCTGCTTGGTGTGGATCAGCACGCGCTCGTTGATCGGCGTGTTCGTGGCGACCACGACGGCGTCCGCCGTGATCACCGGCCCAGACTGTGTGTGCACCCTCGCCGGGGCGCCGCCCTCCACTTCCACGACGCGCGTGTCCCCGCACAGACGGGTGCCCGCGCGCTCGAGCGAAGTGACGAGGCCGTTGACGTACAGGAGAGGATGGAGCTGCGCCTGACGCGGATAGCGCAGGCAGCGGCCCGTGTCGAATCCGGGGATGGGCGCCCGGTCGCTCCAGCCCACCTCCGTGAGGCCGACGCGCCGCGCCGCCTCGAGCTCGCGCGCGAGGTGCGCTCCGTCCGAGCCGGGCGGCGCGAACAGGAAGCCGTCCACCCGCTGGAACTGGCAGTCGATCGGGAGATCTCGCGCCAGCGCGTCGATCTGGTCGATGGCGCTCGTGTGGCTTTCCGCAACGAGCCGCGCCTTCTCCTCGCCATGGAGCTCGATGATACGCTCCCACCGGTCGTCGAGCGCGTGCGTGAGGTGAGCCGTGGTGCGCCCCGTCTCGCCGCTGCCCGGCTGCCGTGCGTCGACGACGAGGACGCTGTGGTCGGACGAGAGCAGACGTGCGGTCGTGAGACCGGCGATGCCCGCTCCGACCACACACACGTCGACGCGGACATCCGACTCGAGCCGCCCGAAGCGGTGGGGCTCGACGTCCAGGGACCAGATCGAGGGAAGATCGGCGCGCGCGATCATCGCACCCCTCCGCCACCGTCCAAGTCGTTCATCACGCGCCTCCTGAGGTCGGCGAGGCTGCAAGCGCCAGGCCAGGCCCCGCACGCGGGCACTACAGGCGCGAGCAGGCCCCGCGGGCGGTTGCGGCCGATGCGCCGACGAGTCAGTCGTGCCTCTGCCGTCGACACGCCGGCGCACCCGAGTCGCGAACGTCACACGGCCGCGACGCTCGCGATCACGTCGCCCGAGCGAGCGCAACCTCAGTCGTCGCTCAGAGACTCCGCCCGATCGCGAGATGGAGGTGCCAGCGGCGCACGTTTTCCGTCGGGAGACTCAGGAGGCTGCCGCCAGCAGCCAATACGCGGGCCACGTCGTCCGGAGCGAGCAGATCCACACGGGTTGGGTTGAGCTTGTAGCCGACGCTGACCCGCACGGGACCGACCGGCGTGGCGACCTGCACGCCGCCGCCGGCCGAGTATCCCCAGGGCTCGAGCGCGAGCTCGGGATCGGGGGGCGCGAGCTCGTCCCCCGGGGTCCACACGCGCCCCGCATCCATGAACATGAACGTGCGGTGGTTGCCGGGCAGGAACGGGAAGGGAAGGATGACCTCGAAGCTCCCGCTCACTCGTACGAGCCCTCCCACCGGGAGATAGCGCGGGACCACCGGGCCGGGTTCGTCGACCGGGAAGCGCACGTCGGGCAGCTTGGGCCCCAGCATGCCGTTTCCCCAGCCACGCACGTCTGCGGTGCCGCCGGCGGTGAACATCGCATCGTGCAGCCCGATGGCGACGTTACGGCCGGCGTCCGGTGCCGAAGGGTCACTCTCTCCGAACGGAAAGAGCCTGCCGACGTTCGCGCGCGCGAAGAGGCCGATGCGCCTCGTGAGAGGTAGCGCCCCAACCGTCTCCAGGCTCGCGCGGAAGTATTGCACGTCGCTGAGCACCGGCAACCCCAGCTCGAAGTTGGGCTCGAGGAGGTAGCCGCGACGCGGATCCAGCCGGTCGTCCAGCCAGCCGTAACTACCGGTCAGCCGGAGCAGGCTGCGGAAGAACGCAGGCGAGTAGTCGCGCTCGCCTCCGGCCATGAGCTCCTGCACCGGAACCAGCTCGAGCACGTTGCTGAGACCGAGGCGCGAGAGCTCGAGCTGGAGCGTCGCGTTCTGGAGGGCGGTGGCCTTGAAGATCGCGGCGCTCTCGATCCCGTAGAGGAACGAGCGATCGCGAATGTCGTCCCGGGCACGGAGGAACGGCCCGATCGTTGCCGACACCCGGCTGTGGAAGAAGTAGGGCTGACGCACGGTGGCCGAGGCCCCCACGCTCCAGCCCTGGGCCGCTTCCAGGGCCACCCACCCGGTCTCGACCGCCGCCGAGCCGGTGAGGCTGCGAGCCCCGCCCCAGAAGTTCCGATGCGTCCAGTGCGCTTCACCGGCCAAGCCCGCGTCCGAGCGCCAGCCCGCGCGTCCCCAGATCGTGCGCGGCAGCGCCTCCTCGATCTGATAGCGCAGAGTGACGGTGGTGTCCCGCTCCTGATTGCGCTCGATGCCTCCTAGCGCCCGACGGATCAGCTCGAGCTCGTACAGCTCGGCCTCGCCTGCAGCGACGGCATTCTCGTCGTACCAGTCACCCTGCTCGATCGGGATCTCGCGGCGGATGACCGGTTCCGAGAGCCGCCGTTGTCCTTCCACGACCACGTTGTCGACGCGCGCGCGTGGCCCGGGCGACACGACCAGCTCGAGATCCACCGCGTGGTCCGTGGTGTCGAGCGGCTGGGAGCGCACGGCCGCCCACGGGAAGCCGCGGTCGAGGAACCAGTGCGCGGTCTGGATCTCCAGGCGCGCGCGTTCGGCGTCGCTCAGCACCCGCCCTCGGGCGCGCGCCAGGCGGCCGAGCTGGTCCTGCCACTCGGCGTCGAGGTCCGCCGGCCAGGGACCGAGGGCTGCCGGATCGAGATGCTCGGGCGCGTCTATGTCGGGCTCCCAGCGCACGCCGATGGAGTCGATCACCAGGGGCTGGCCCTGGTCCACGACGAACTCGATGCTGATGCGGTTCGTCGCGGTGTCCAGGCGGGCTTCGTAGTCCACGACGGCGTCCACGAACCCGGCGCGTGTATACTGCTGGCGGATGCGCGCGACGTCCTTCTGCAGGTTGAGCGGGCTGAAGAGCGGGCGCACGGGCGTGCGGATCCCGGGGATGAAGTCGAGCGCCTCCTGGATGCCGACGAGAGGGGAGAGCGGACGTGTTGCGATCTCCGACCAGAGATCCTGGCGGTTGATCGCCGACCCGGACGGGAACCGGAACCCGACCGACTCGATGCGCGTGTCCGTGTCGACGAGGAGAAGGGAAGGGCCTCCGGCGTTTGCTGGCTCGTCGTCGGCGCTGACGGGCTCCTGCGCCCCCGCGGCGGCGGCGGCGAGGGCCATCGTGAGCAACGACGCGACGAGCGCGCGCAAAGGCTCAGTAGGCAACGCGCCCCCGCAGGAAGAAGCTGAGCGCGGAGGCGGAGCCCTCCAGGTTCAGGAGCAGGCCCTTCAGGGCGAGGTACTCGATCTCGACCTCGGACACGTTCGGGTCCTCCAGCGAGAGCCCGTCGCGCTGGCGGCGGAGGATGGGCTGAGCGAAGCCGACGTACAGCCGCGGGGAGACGTACTTGCCTGCGGCGAGCGTCGCGCCGCGAATGCCTTCGCGGCGGATCTCGACGACGTCGAGGCCGACTCCCGTCTGAGCGGCCGTCTCGATGGAGCTGAGGATCTGCCCGACCGCGATGCCGGCGCCCGTCTCGGCCAGCCCGCCGCCAGGCGGGTCGGTCTCCGGGGTCTCGGCGTCCGCTTCCGCGTCCCCGAGCGCGAAGCTGCTCGCGGCCGGCCGGCCGGTCGCGATGTAGGAGACCATGTCCGCGTTCTCCATCGGCGGGTCGGAGGACAACGTCAGCGCCATATCGGCTCGGGTGCCGGTCACACCGAGGATGATCGTAGCCTCGGCCCCGTCCGGGTTGGCGTGGGACGGAATGGTGTAGGTCGCGGACAGATCGAGCTCCGCCGAAGCCGGCGGCCCGTCGAGCGTGATCGTGCCCTCTCGCGGCGAGAACCGCTTGCCGAACTGCGCAACGTAGCCGCGGTCGGGGATGGTCGTGAGCTCTCCCCGGATGTGCGGCTCCTCCCCGGGTTGCAGGCGCACGTCCACCTCGCCCGTGAATCCCACCGCCATGTCGGGGCTCGAGCGGCTGCGGATCCAGGAGTCCCGCCCGAACTCGACCGTGACCGCGGCGGTGAGGAGCTCGCTCGTGCGAGGGCGGAGGTCCTCCTCCACCGCGATGTAGCCGAACCGCTCGCGCAGGATCTCGAAGTCCGCCGGGGTCAGCTCGACGTCCTCGAGCCCGCCGTCGCTCGGCCGCTCGTCGATGTAGACGTCCAAGCTCTCCGTCGTCACCCGGCCTTCGATCACGGGGGTGCGGGGCGTACCGCCGGCGTGGAGCCGCCCGGAGATGGACGCCTGATAGGCGTTCGTCTGGATGGCCCGGAACTCGTCGAACGCCGCGTCGAGGTCCAAGGACACGCTGTCGTCCACCGTCACCGAACCCGCGACCCTCATCGATCCCGAGCCGGTCTCCACTGTCGCCGAGTCGATGACGAGAGCGGCGCCTCCGCCGCGTGCCGCCACGCGCACCTCCTCCCACGTCACGCCGACGGTGGGGCTGCGCGCGAGGCCGTCCATCAGACGGACCGGGCCCTCGAAGCGCATGCCGTCGATCGTGCCGCTGACGACGAGCTGGGCGTCGATTCTTCCCTCGAGCTCGGAGATCTGCCGGGCGTCGAGGAAGACGGCGCCGGCGTCGATCGCGAACGACGACGCGTCGACACGCAGGTCGACCTCCTCGCCGCCCTGGAGTGGAACGAGGCCCGCGACGGTGAGCAGACCACCATCGGAGTCCTCGAGGGCGGCGTCCGCGTCGACGTGAAGGCCGTCGGACTCCAGGCGAAGGCGGACCGTGGTCGGCTCACCGTCCTCCTCGTGATAGCCGGCCGCCAGCTCGACGGTGCCGACGGGCGCTTCGCGGGTGCCTTCCAGCCTGGCCATGCCACCGAGCCAGCCGTCGAGGCGGGGATAGCCGAGGAGGTCCGCCACCGTGCCCACGTCGGTGGAGTCCATGGCGGCACTCAGGTCCAGCGCCCCGGCCGCCGTGAAGCCGCCGTCGACGCTGATGGCCTGATCCCCTGCGCGAAGCTCGAACCCCCTGAGCGCGACGCCGTCCCGGAACGAGAGAACCGCGGGCTGGATCAAGCGCCACCGATCCTCGTCGAGCTGTAGCTCCAGGCGGTCGAGGTCCATGGTGCGGCCGTCGGGTGTGGGATCCACGCGCGCCTCCAGCTCCCCGCTGCGCGTCTCGTCCACGAGCGCCGAGACCTGGACGAGCAGATTGTCGGGGGTGCCGTCGATCCCGACGGTGAGGTTGCCGACGTCGGAGTCCGGCAGGCCGATGCGGTCCAGCTGAACGAGAGCCGCCCCGGACTCCAGGCCGAGCAGGTCGTCGAACGGTGGACGGAAGGTGCCATGGAGCGCCGCCTCGAACCCGCTGACGCGAACCTCCCGATGGACGAGCGCGGTCATGGACGAGGAGAGCGCCACCGCGATGGAGTCCGTCGTTCCGGTGATCGCCCCGGTGAGCTCATTGCCCCCGATCGTCGGCAGCTCGCTCTCCGTGTAGCCGCGCATCGGTTCGAGGTCGAAGTGGGCGGTGAAGCCGATGCTGTCGGGTGCTCCCCGCGAGGCGGGCAGGAGACCCGATCCCGCGAGGGCGAGCACGTTCGAGTCGATCATCAGGGTGTCGAGGGCGAACCCGAGCGAGTCGTAGTAGAAGTTCGTCCGCAGCGTGTCCGCGACGACGCCTTGCCAGCCTCCGTCGGTGAGCAGCAGCTCGGCGGCGAAGCGGCTCCAGCCGTCCGGTGTTCGGGCTCCCGACGTCTCCAGGGCGACGCGGTCGATCGTTCCTCCTCGCAGCAACTGGGCGGGAGTCGCGAGCGCTCCGACGGCGGTGAGGGCGAAGGAGACGTCGCTCTCGACGGCCGTCGCGCTCCCCGCCAGGGTGACGAGGCCTCCCTCACCCGGGAGGAGACGACCCTCGAGCGTGAGCTGTCCCGGCTGCGTCGCCAGGACCTGCACGACGACGCTGTCGGCGAAGCCCGTCAGCGCAGTCGTGTCGCTCTCGGCGACATGGAGGCGGACGGCCTGCAGCTCGAGCAGGCCGACGGCGTCGGAGAGGCTCGTTCCCCGCCCGGCCGCCGAGGCCGTGAGCGCGCCAGGTGCCGAGAGGATCGATCCGATGTCCGCGCGTACGCTCGCCGTGATGCTGTCGCCGAGCATCTCGCCTTCCACGGCAGCGGTCGACACTCGCAAGCCGGCGACCGACGACGTGTCGAGCGCGAGCGAGATCGTGCCGCGGCGCGTGTCTCCACGCGACCACGTGCCTTCGCCGCGGCCGCGGACGCTCCAGGCGGGGAGCGGCGAGACGGTGCTGTCGACGGGAGCGACCCCCGCGAAGCGGGTGAGCGTGGCCTCGATCACCGAATCGGTGAGATCCACGTCGTACTCGGCCTCGAGACGGCCCATGTCCCACTTCGCCACGCCGACGCCGGTCACGGACCCCGCGACGAGATCGGCAGCGACGGAGAGCGAGTCGATCCGCGTGTCGTCGACCCACGACGAGTCCAGCGCCAAGCCCACCCGACCGACGAGCTGGGTCAGGGATGCCCCCGCGACGCGACCGCCGAGCCGCGCGTTGATCGTGCTCGGGGGCAAGCGGGAGGCGAGCGAGGACAGATCGAGCCGTCTCGTGCGGAGATCGTCCACGATCAACTCCCGTGTCCCTTCTCCCCACGACACCTCACCCGACCCCTCGAGCGAGCCCGAGTCCACGAGGAGGTCGAGCTGCCAACGCGATCGCCGCCCCTCGGCCTGTGCCGACAGCGTGCCGACCTCGCGCCACTCGACGTGGTGGGCGGACACGCCGGACCCGAGCGGGCCGGGCGGCCGGTAGAGCGTCGCCGTGCCATCGACCGCGAGCACGGCGCTGTCCGTCGCGGTCGAGACCTCGTGCGAGAGGGTGGCGACGTCCATGTCCACGCGGACGGGGTCGCCCAGGATGTCCCCCGGCGCGTTCTCGGGGGGGCTGTGCACCAAGCTCCCGCGAGCCCTCGCGGATGTGGCCGGCCCGAGCTCGTCCATGGCGATCTCGACGTCCGCGGAGAGCCTCCCCGCGTAGGGGGACGTGGTCCAGTCGGCGAGGTCGATCGTGAATCGCGCGTCCATATCGAGAGCCGGAGAAGCACCGGCGCTGTCCGTCTGCTCGGTGGTCCTCGGCGCGGCACGAAGGATCCCGTGTGCCCTCGCCGTGGTCACGCCGGGTCCCTCCAGATCGAGCGCGAAATTCACCGCGTCGGGCGCTCCACTGGCACGGACGTTCAGGGTGAGCAGCGGACGCGCCGCGATCCCGGGAGGCAGCTCGAGGGGTAGGTCACGCAGATCGAGCGGATGGGCATTCAGCTCGAAGTCGAGATCCTCCACGTAGCGCGGAACGGTCGCCACGGCGAGATCGCCGGCAGCGATGACTTCGCTGCGCGGCGACTGCACGCGCAGCGAGCCGACGGACAGGATGCCGTCGTGGAGCTCGGCGGCGAGATGGATGCGCGCCTTGCCACTGGGCACGCCCGGGGCATCGGAAGGAGGCGGGGTCACGTCGACCGCCAGGGAGTCGAGCCTCATCGCGGTGCCGCTCGGCGAGAGGTCGGCCGCCGCCGCGAGGTCCGCACGCTCGATGACGTACGTGCCCGAAGTGCTGGTGAGCACGGCCTCCCCGTCGTCGACCCTCAGCTCACCGAGAAGGAGCGTCCACCCACCTAGCGGAGAGCCCGAGATCAGTCGATCGAGCGCGCTGGTGCCGTTGTCGTCGGCTGCCGCGCCGTCGCCCGACTCTCCACCGGCGAGCGGGCCCTCGACCACGGGGCGCACGACATGGACCCGGCGGATGTCGATCGTGCGGCGCAGCAGGGGAAGGAGCCGATACTCGAGCAGCACCTCGTCGAGCGCCACGGTCCGGTCCGGCCCGTGCAGGGTGACGTCGCGCGCGTGGATCGAAGAGCCCCATGCACCCTCCACCGAGCCGATGTCCACCTTCCAGCCCTCGGGCACGGCACGGGCGAGGGCCCACGGCAGCACGAGGCCCATGCCGATGCCGGTGGCCGCGACCAGCCAGAGCAGGGCGAGGAGCCCCACGACGGCCAAGAGGCTTCCGAGCAGCGCGCGCCGCACGGTCGGTCCGATGGCGGCGCGGATCACGGGGCGAGCTCCCCCCGCAGGTAGGGCGTGCCGAGGCCGCTGGTACGAGGCTTGCCTTCCGACCCGTTCACGCACTGCGACAGGAGGCGATCATGCGCCGCGAAAAGACAGCACGTCGCTCGGAGCCCGTGACCTACACGCCTGCTCAGCCCGCCATGCGAACGGGGATCCGGCCGTACCGCCGGATTCTGGTGCCCCTCGATGGGACACCCGTCGCGGAGACGGCGCTCCGACCTGCGGCCGAGCTGGCCGCACGCGCGGGCGCGGCGGTGAACCTCGTCGGCGTGACGAGCGACACGGTGGGGACGCTGCTGCCCACCGATCCGGTTCCGGTCGCCGGCGTCTCGGAGTCGGTGGAGCGGAGTCGGCAGCGCGAGGACCTGCTCCGCGAGGTATGCAAGCGCGTTCGCGAGGAATGCGGCTGCAGCACCACCTTCGAGCTCCTGAGCGACACGTCGGTCACGAATGCGATCG